>Ga0335085_10002576_pt1 | contig 33522 bp, 29 predicted proteins | sample Lox_Sample_45_FD_206712 | JGI IMG/M metagenome (GOLD analysis project Ga0335085, IMG submission 206712) | Soil microbial communities from Loxahatchee National Wildlife Refuge, Florida, United States - Lox_Sample_4.5 | ecosystem: Environmental > Terrestrial > Soil > Wetlands | place: USA... | reverse complement strand
GCGGTTCTTCGGCTCGCACACGAGGGCGGCGTGGGTGGTGCTGGGGATGATCGGGCTGGTCATCATCACGCTGCTGGTCTACCGGGGGGCGCAGCAGAACACCGGGGTGTTCCCCTACCCGGACGCGTGGGCGTTCGCGTCCTGGGCGGTCGCGCGGGTCTTGCATCCCCTGGGCTACGGGGTCAACAGCGTCCTTGAGGTCATCTTTATCCTGGCGCAGCTCGGGGTGGTGCTGGCGTTCCTGGTGATCGTGGCCTACTCCAAGCACCTGCACATCTTCCTCGCCCCGCTGAACGTGATGTTCTCCCGCCGCCCGGATGCCCTGGGTCCCCTGGAGCCGATGCGGTCGGGGGGGAAGGTGGTTGATTTCGAGGAGGCCGACCCGGACGCCGATACGTTCGGGATCGGGAAGGTGGAGGACCTGACCTGGAAGGGCATGCTGGACCTGGGCACCTGCACCGAGTGCGGGCGCTGCCAGTCGCAGTGCCCCGCCTGGGCGACCGGCAAGCCGCTGAGCCCCAAGCAGCTCATCCTCGACCTGCGGGACCACGCGTTCGCGAAGGCCCCCTGGCTGCTGGCGTCGCAGGACGGCCGGGCCGGCCTGCCAGCGGAGGTCCTCGCCGAGGCGGAGCGCCCGCTGGTCGGCGGGCAGGACGTGCACGGGGTGATCGACCCGGAGGTGATCTGGGCGTGCACGAACTGCGGTGCGTGCGTGAACGAGTGCCCGGTCGACATCGAGCACATCGACCACATCAACGGGATGCGCCGCCACCAGGTGCTGATCGAGTCCGCCTTCCCGGCCGAGGCGACCACGATGCTGAACAACCTGGAACGCAGGGGCAACCCGTGGGGCATGGCCGAGGACAAGCGGGCCGAGTGGATCACCGAGCTGGACTTCGAGGTCCCCGTCCTGGACGGGGTGATTCCCGCGGACGTGGAGTACCTGTACTGGACCGGCTGCGCCGGGGCGCTGGAAGACCGGGCGCGCAAGGCCACCAAGGCGATCGCCGAGCTGCTGCACGCCGCCGGGGTGAAGTTCGCCGTCCTCGGCCCGGCCGAAGCCTGCACCGGGGACCCGGCCCGGCGGCTCGGCAACGAGTTCGTGTTCAGCATGCTCGCCCAGCAGAACATCCAGACGCTGAACGAGGCGGGAGTGGGCGCGGGGAGCGGGAAGAAGGTCATCGCATCCTGCCCGCACTGCTTCAACACCATCAGCCGCGAATACCCCCAGCTGGGGGGGCACTACGAGGTCATCCACCACACCCAGCTGCTGGCGCACCTGGTTCAGGAGGGGAAGCTGACCCCGGTCAACCCCGTGGAGGAGAAGATCACCTACCACGACCCGTGCTTCCTGGGCCGGCACAACAAGATCTACACCCCCCCAAGGGAGATCATCGACGCCGTGCCCGGCACCACCGCCGAGGAAATGCACCGGTGCAAGGGCAAGGGATTCTGCTGCGGCGCCGGCGGCGCCCGCATGTGGCTCGAAGAGCGGACCGGCAAGCGGATCAACGAGGAACGGATCGACGAGGCCCTCGCGCTGGACCCCGACACCATCTCCACCGCCTGCCCCTACTGCATGGTCATGCTCGGCGACGCCGTCAACGCCAAGAAAGCCGCCGGCCAGGCCAAGCAGACCCTCGAAGTCATCGACGTCGCCCAGCTGCTGGTCCGCGCCATCAAACTCCGCGAAGACGGGGCCGCGGACCAGCAGCCAGCGGGTGACACACCTGTCAGGTAAGCGGCGCCTGAGCGGGGACGGTGGGCTTGGGCTGACCGAGCCGGTCGATAACGTCGACGACTCCATCGACGTCCCACATCAGCCGGACCGCGACCGGGATGAGGTCACCGTGCTCGCCGGCCTTCGGGTCGAGCGTTCCGGTGAGAGTGACGACCCCGTCCCGGACGCTCACGTCGGCCTCCCCCGGTCCCGCGAGCAGGATCTCGTCGAGAACCCGGCGCACGTCCGCGGCGATGTCCTCGTCCGGGCGGAGGAACCCGGCCAGCAGGTCACGACGGCTGACCACGCCGAGCAGCTTGCCGTCGTCGTCGACGACGGGAAGCAGCCTGACGTGATGGCTGGTCATCAGCCGGGCCGCCGCGGGAACGGTGGCGTTCGGGCCGATCGTGATAGGCGGCGCGGTCATCAGCTCCCCCGCGACGAGCGCCGGGTGGCTCTTGGCGTGTGCGCCCCACCTCAGGCGAACCGGCGCGCGCAGCCGGCGCGCCGTCCTCGCCTGCACGGCAAGCAGGTCTGCCTCTGTCACGACGCCCGCCACCTCGCGGCCCATCTTCAACACGGGCATGCCGCTGATGTGGTGCTCCTCCATGAGCTGGGTGATCACCTTGTAGGGAGTTGCCCGGTCAACCGTCACGACAGAGGTCGCCATGACGTCGCTGACCCGGCGGGACCACCCTCGGGTACCGGCAGCGTGCCCTGCGTGACCGCCCTTAGCCGCCCGCTTGGCGGCATCCGCCGCATGGGATGCCGCCGGCATGGCCTGCTCGTTCATGTGCTCGGCCACGTTGTCAAGCGCCCGGTCCACGTCGGCCTGAGTAGCCCGGCCCTGCAAGGATTCGTAATACGCCGCACCGAGGTGCCGCAGCATTCCATCCAGGTGATTTTCAGTTCGGGGCATCTGTGGTCACTCCCTTCTTCCCAGCACTTTCAGTCTCCCGCCGGGAGCGACTCGCTCGTCATGGCTGAATGTCCCTTGTCACGAGGACCACGGTCCCGAAGGACAGGACGCTTACGCATGGGTCGTCCAGCGCGGGCCCGTTGCGTGCCAGTCGGCATCCCAGTCCGCCATCCTGCGCCTGTCGAGCAACCAGCGGGTCGCGGCCCCAGCCAGGGCGACCACGATCGCGAGGGCGATAACCCCGCCTGCCTCGGCAGTGGCAGTCAGGGACGCCACCTGCGAGTCGTTCATCGGCTGCTGGACGAGGTGGCCGTCAGGGGTCACCCACACCCGGAACGTCGCGCCGACCTGCGTACCGTAGGGAACGGGCAGGTCACCGGTCACCGTCGTGCCATCTGGCGCGGTCCAGTGCGCCTTCGCCGCAGAGGCGAGACTCCCTGATCCCATTGCGGGCGGTCCGGCTGCGACGACGACCACGGCCGTGACCTGGCGCCACGAGGCTGCCTGAGCCAGTTCGGCCCGCTGCGCTGCCGCATGCGCCCACGCACCCGATGCCAGCGCGACTAGCGGCGCGCTCATCAGAAACACCACCACCAGCATGATCAGCACGACGGTCTCCGCGCGGTCCGAAGTGCGCCGCAGCGGGTTCCGGTCAAACCGCCGGCCGCGGATCAGCCTGCTCATCGGTGTCACCCTGGGCATTCGCTGCCTGCCGGCCATCAGTCTCACCTCATCACAGCTATAAAGGCACCCAATTCACGGTCCCGCGGCCGCCCCCGCGGCGGCAGGGCCGTTATGCACGGTTTCGCGGGGACCTTCGGTCCTGGCGGGAGGAAGGTTCCTTCCCGCCAGAAGTCGAAGGTCCCGGCAGGTCAGGACATCCGACGGTGCCGGCCGCGCCGCTTCCGTTGAAGGCTGGCAGTGTCGGGAGTGAAGGGAGTGACCCAGCCATGGCTGTAACTGACCGCGAAATCGTCGTGGGGTATGACGGATCTCCTGCCGCCACCGAGGCCCTGAGCTGGGCAGCGAGGGAAGCCTCCGCGCGGCGGACGCCGCTGGCCGTGTTCCTCGCGTCGGATCTGGCACCGGCGGGTGAGACGACTGTGCAGAGCCTGGCTGCCATTGCCAGGAAGCGCGGAGACTACGCACTCGCTCAGGGACTCAGGTGCGCGGAATCGGCCGCGGGCCCGAGCCGCGTCCGGGTGGAACTGACCAGGGAATCTCCCGCCCTGGCGCTGTGCGAGCGCAGCGAGACGGCGCAGATGGTGGTGCTCGGATCGCGTGGGTACGGTCGCCTGCCCGGCTTGCTCCTGGGCTCAGTCCCCTGGAAAGTCGCCGTGCACGGACACGGGAGGGTGATCGTCGTCCGCGGGAAGTGGCGGTACGTCAACGCAACGCCCGGACCGATCGTGGCCGGCGTCGACGGATCGCCGGCATCGGAGAATGCCATCGCCTTCGCCGTCGAGGAAGCGGCATTGCGCGGCGTTCCGCTGCTGGCGGTGTGCGCCCTCGCGGACTCGCCTGGCGTCCTCGGCGAAGCACGCCTGCTGCGCGAGGAGTTCGGCCAGGTCATGAGCCGACTGGAGACCGAGCACCCGGATATCGAGGTCGTCAGGCAAGTCGTCGCCGGAGCGCCGCGATGCGCTTTGCTCGATGCCGCTCAGGGGGCACAACTCCTGGTGGCCGGCAGCCTTGGCCGCACCGAGATGCCAGGGATGCTTCTCGGCTCGGTGGCACAGGCGCTGCTGCACCACTCGCCTTGCCCGGTGGGGATCGTCCATCCCCAGCCGGTCTCCGCGGTCGGCGCCCACACGTTCGGCGTCGCCAGGCAACTGGTCTCCGTGGGAGGTTGATCACGATGGCCGCCACACCACTGGACTGGCACGGCGAACGGTGGGCCGAGATCACCGAGACCCCCACAGCCGTCTTGTTGTTCACCGGCGACCGGGCGTGGAAGCTGAAGAAGCCCGTCTGTCTCGGTTTCCTGGACTTCGGCACGCCGGAGGCCCGCGCGCAGGCGTGCGCCAGGGAGGTCGAGCTCAACCGCAGATTCGCGCCTGAGGACTACCTCGGTACCGCTGAGGTCCAGGGCCCGGATGGCGAGATCTGCGAGCACCTGGTGGTTATGCGCCGGATGCCGGCTGCCCGTCGGCTGTCGACCCTGGTTGCGGCCCATGCGCCGGTCGCCGGGACGCTGCGCCAGGTAGCGCGGATTCTCGCCGCCCAGCACACGGGATCGGCGCGCGGACCGCAGATCTCCGCGCAGGGAACCCGCGACGCGCTGCGCGAGCGCTGGGCGGACAACGTCCTGCAGGCCAGGCAGTGGACCGGGGAACGAATGCCGCCAGGACCACTCGACCCGGCGATGATCGAGGAAACGGAGGAACTCGCCTGCCGCTTCCTCGCGGGGCGGGGCCCGCTCTTCGACGCCCGTATCCGGGACGGGCGCATCATCGACGGACACGGTGACCTGCTCGCCGACGATATCTTCTGCCTCGACGACGGTCCGCGGATTCTCGACTGCCTCGACTTCGACGACAAGCTCCGCTGGCTCGACGGGCTGGACGACGCCGCTTTCCTTGCCATGGACCTGGAACGTCTCGGCGCGCCCGCGTGGGCGGAGCAGTTCCTTGCCAGCTACGCCGAATACTCCGGGGACCCGGCTCCCGCATCGCTGCGCCACCACTACATCGCGTACCGGGCCTTCGTCCGCGCCAAGGTCGCTTGCCTGCGGGACGACCCGGCCGGCCCCCATGACGCCCGTCATCTAGCCGAGATATCGGTGCGGCACCTGCGGGAAGGCGCGGTCACCCTGGTCTTGGCCGGCGGCCTGCCAGGCAGCGACAGGTCAGCGGTCGCCGGCAAGGTCGCGGACCGACTCGGATATGCCGTGCTTAACAGCGACAGGATCCGCAAGGAGCTAGCCGGGTTGCCAGCGGAGACCAGCGCGCGCGCATCGTACGGTAGCGGCATCTACACCCCGGAGTGGACCGAGCGGGTCTATCAAGAACTTCTGCATCGCGCCACGGTCCTGCTGTCTCGCGGAGAATCTGTGGTCGCCGACGCCTCGTTCACCACCGCCTGGCAGCGAACCGCGGCGGCGACCGCCGCCGCAACCGTCAGCGCTGACCTGGTCCAGCTCCGCTGCACCGCTCCCTGGGAGCTAGCCGCCGGTCGGCTGTACTCACGTTCCGGCGGAACCGCGGACGCGGACCAGGAGATCGCTGTCGAGATGGAGGCCGCGGCCGACCCCTGGCCTGATGCGATCGTCATCGACACAGAAGACGACACGGCCGGCCTGCATGTCGAGTCCGTGCAGCGGGCACTGCGGGCGATCCACCCGGATGGCCCCCCCGCTGCCGCGCGCTCTCCTCGGTCGTACATGTGCCCAGGCTGAGGCTCCCCGCGGCGGCACGGGACTACAGCAAGTCCTGGCGGCGCGGTGATCTGCTAGCCGGGGTTACGGTGGCGGCCTTCCTCGTTCCTCAGGTAATGGCGTATGCGCGGGTGGCCGGGCTGGACCCGGCCACCGGGCTGTGGGCCGTCGTGCCGGCCTTGGTCATCTACGCGGCACTAGGGTCGTCTCGGTCGCTATCGCTCGGCCCGGAGGCGACCACGGCGCTGATGACCGCCGCCGCTATCGGCCCGCTGACCGCGGGCAGCCCGGCCAGGTATGCATCGCTGGCCGCCACCCTGGCGCTGCTGACTGGTGTCATGGCCCTGGCGGCGGGGCTTGCGCGACTCGGCTTCCTCGCCGATCTGCTGTCCCGGCCGGTGCTTGTGGGTTACCTGTCCGGCGTGGCGCTCATCATGATCACCGGGCAACTCGCTGCCGCCACCGGAGTGCCGGTCACCGGGGAGGGGTTCGTGACGCAGGTCGCGTCGCTCGCCCGTCACCTCGGCGATGCCCAGCTCGCCACGTCGATGATCACGCTGGTGGTGCTGGCGTTCCTGTTCGTGACGCATGCCCGCTGGCCGCATCTCCCGGCTCCGCTGTTCGCGGTGCTCCTCGCGACCGCGGTGGTGGCCGCTTTCGGGCTGCAGCGGTACGGCGTCCAGACAGTCGGCGCAATTCCGGCCGGCTTGCCCGCCCCCGCTCTCCCGGCACTGCCAGCAGGCACCCTCGCCAAGCTGGCGCTGCCTGCCTTCAGCGTGTTCGTCGTCGCCTTCAGTGACGACGTGCTGACCAGCCGCGCCTTCGCCCGGCACGGTGAACGGATCAACGCGAACAGGGAACTGCTCGCGCTCGGCACGGCCAACGCGGCCGTTAGCGTGTTTCACGGCTTTCCCGTGTCAAGCAGTGGCAGCAGGACCGCGATTGGCGTGGCGGCTGGTGGCCGCACCCAGGTGATGTCGGTGACCGCGGCGGTGACGGTGATCGCCGTCCTGTATGCCCTCCGCCCGCTGCTAGCGGCGTTTCCGCTGGCCGCGCTGGCCGCGCTTGTCATCTTCGCGGCAACCCTGCTCATCGACCTGACCGCGCTGCGCCGCCTGGTCATCTTCCGCCGCGGCGAGCTGGTCATCGCCGCCTCGGCGTTCCTTGGCGTGCTCGTCCTCGGCATCCTTTACGGCGTGCTTGTCGCCATCGGCGTGTCAGTCGCCGAACTGCTTGTCCGTGTCGCCCGCCCGCACGATGCGATCCTCGGGACAGTGCCGGGAATGGCTGGCATGCATGACATCGATGACTACCCGCAGGCCCAGACCATTCCCGGGCTGGTGGTCTACCGCTACGACGCACCCTTGTTCTTCGCCAACGCCCAGGACTTCCAGCGCCGGGCGCTCGCCGCGGCCCGGAGCGGCGGCCCAGGCAATCGCGCCCGGTGGTTCGTGCTCAACGTCGAAGCCAACGTGGAAGTAGACTTCACCGCCCTGGAGGCTCTCGATCAGGTCCGCGACGAACTGGCCCAGAACGGGACCATCCTGGCGCTAGCCCGCGTTAAGCAGGACCTGCTTGTCCGCCTCGAGGCATTCGGACTCGCTAAGAAAATCGGACCAGAAATGCTGTTCCCCACCCTGCCATCCGCGGTTACCGCCTACCAGCGCTGGGCCGCAGCCCACCCGGTGTAGACGGCCCTGATCACGGGCACCTGTCACATCAGTCGCTGGCATTCCCCGTGACAGCGGGTCATAGGTGAAGAACCAGGTCAGCGAAGGAGAAGAAGATGCCAGGAATCATCGTTGGTATCGACGGCTCTGTCCATTCACGCCGGGCCCTGCAGTGGGCGCTCAACGAGGCGTCAATCCGGCACACGCCGCTTACCGTACTCACCGTCAGCCAGGCCGTCGCCGGATACTCGGGCAGCGCCGTCAGCTACCCGGGAGACCAGGAGCGCGCTGAGAAGGCGCGCGATGCGGCCCAAGAGGAAACCGACAGCGTACTCGAGACGATCGACACCGCATCGAGGCCGCCGTCGGTCACGGTCCAGGCCGTCTCCGGCCTGCCAAGCGAGGCGCTACTCGAAGCGGCCGCCGGCGCGGACATGCTCGTCGTCGGCTCCCGCGGGGCCGGGGGCTTCAAGCGACTGTTGCTGGGCTCGGTGAGCAGCCAGGTCAGCAGCCACGCTCAATGCCCCGTCGTGGTCATCCCCGGAGAACACCTGACCTGACTGACTCAGGCACCCGCAGGTGAGTGCGGCCATCCGCAGGTCTCATTCCCCCGCGGGCACGACGGCGACAGGCCCGCGGGACTGGTCGAGCACCGCGTGCTGAATTCCCCCCACATCAGCAGGGTTGGGCGCGCCGTGGCGTCCGATCACCACGAGGTCGGCGCTCGCGGAGTGACCGGCGAGCGCCCGGGCGGGGTGGCCGTGTACGAACTCCTGACTGACGGTAATTCCGGGGTATTTCGCCTGCCAGTCCGCCAGCCACTCGCGCACCTCCTCATCGGCTGACGAGTGGATCACCAGGAGGTCAGCCTGGCGCAGCGCTGCCTCTTCGAAGGCGAAGGCGAGAGTGGCTGTGGCGTCATGCTGGTCGCCAACGCCGACGGCGACCATGCCGTGTTCGGTGCTCTTCTCCTTTCCGACCACCACGACCGGGCAGGTGGCGTGCTCCGCCACGTATCTGCTGACCGAGCCGAGCACCATCGACGCTAGCCCGCTGGTGCTGCTCGCGCCCACCACCAGCATGAGCGCGCCAGACCCGCAGTCCGTAACCACCTCGGCCGGAGCGCCAGACAGCAGCTCGGCGTCGATGAGAAGCTCAGGGGCGACCTCCGTGCTTCGCGCGACCGCCGCGTCGAGCGAAGCCGCCGATTCGTCACGGATGACATCGGCCACGGTGCGCGCGGAACTGATGTCCGGGCGCATGCGCGGCGGCAAGGCGGGGACCGAAATGATCCGCAACGGCGCGCCGTGACGCCGTGCCTCACTGGCGGCCCACTCGACTGCGCACAGCGATTGCGGTGATCCGTCTACGCCCACCACCACGGGCTTAGTTGTCATGGTTTCTCCCTCCGGCTCAATGCGGCTGCTCTCTATTCTCGCTCTCCGTGATCGAGCCTCCTTGTCCGCATCGCCTTGCTGCTGAAACGATGGAGGGGTGAAGCTGGGGATCCTATGCGGCGGCGGTCCTGCCCCTGGTATGAATTCGGTCATCTCCGCGGCCACGATCGAGGCACGGAATCGCGGCTGGGACGTCGTCGGGATCATGGACGGCTTCCAGCACCTGATCGACGGCCACCTCGATCAGGCACGGTCGCTTTCCATCACCGATGTCTCGAGAATCCACCTGCAGGGCGGCTCGATCATCAGGACCTCGCGCGCCAACCCGACAGTGCGCGATGAAGCCGCGGACGACCCCGACTGGCGGTTGCACGCATGCCTCGAGTCGCTGCGGAAGCTCGGGATCGACGCGCTCGTCACGATCGGCGGCGACGACACCGCGTTCTCCGCGTCCCGGCTGGCCGAGGCGGCCGGGAGCCTGCGCGTGGCGCACGTGCCCAAGACCATCGACAACGACCTGCCGCTGCCGGCCGGCATGCCCACCTTCGGCTTCGAGACCGCAAGGAGTGTCGGGGTCCAGCTGGTCAGCAACCTGATGACCGATGCGATGACCACCCAGCGGTGGTACCTGGTGGTGGCGATGGGCCGGTCAGCCGGCCACTTGGCCCTGGGCATCGGGAAGTCGGCCGGGGCCACGCTTAGCCTGATCGCCGAGGAATTCCCCGGCGACCGTCCGATCGCGCTGTCGCACCTGGTGGACATCCTGGAGACCGCCATGCTCAAGCGGATCGCCCACGGCCGTCCCTTCGGCGTCGCGGTCCTCGCCGAGGGCATCGGACTGCGTCTGCGCCAAGACGAACTCCACGACGCCATGCCGGAGATCGAACGAGACGAGCATGGCAACATCAGGCTGGCCGAGCTGGAACTGGACCGTCTCCTGGCCAGTCAGGTCAAGGACCGCTTCAAAGTGCGCGGGCAGAAGGTCACGGTGGAGGGCAAGAACATCGGCTACGAGCTCCGCTGCGCGCCTCCCGTCCCCTACGACATCGAGTACACCCGCGACCTCGGCTACGGGGCCGTCGACTACCTCAGCCGGGCGCTGGCGGGCGATGAGCTCGGCGGGATGGTCACGATCCAGGACGGGCACATGATGCCGCTGCCCTTCGGGTCGTTCAGCGACCCGCAGACCGGGCGGGTCCGGATCCGGCAGGTCAACGTCGAGTCGAGCTCCTACCGGGTGGCTCGCGAGTACATGATCCGGCTCGACAAGCGGGACCTCGGCGACCCGGACAGGCTCCGCCCGATCGCGGCGGCCGCGGGGCTCACCCCCCGGGCTTTCCGCGAGCGGTTCGGCTACCTGGGAAACACAGCCGGTTCCCGCTAGGCGCAGCACCTGAGACCGGCAACCGGCCGCGGTCGCCTTCTCAGTCGAACGGGAAGCTGGCCAGGATGTCGAAGGGGTCGGGACCTGCGGGCGGGTAGTCGAAGCGGTCGCGGACGGCGACGACGCCCTGGACGTGCCTGGCGCGCTTGACGATGTCGTGGCCCTGCGCGCAGGTTCGCGGCCTGCCGGTCAGGGTGACGATGCCGCTGCTTACCGACACGTTGAAGGTCCCTGGATCGGCCGGCGTCTCGACGGCGAAGATGTCCCTCCTGATGTCCTCGCCTATCTCGACGTCGGGACGGTCGTAGACGGCGAGCACATCGGTCCGGCTGACGATCCCTGTCAGCTTGCCGGCCTCGTCCACGACAGGCAGGTGCTTGACCTTGCGCAGGTACATGAGCCGGGCGGCGTACTCCACGGGGTCGTCGGGCCTGATGATGATCGGCGGCGAGGTCATCAGGGTTTTTGCCGTGGTCGCGCGCGCCTTTTCCATGTCGTGCTGCCGCAGCAGGCCGGTGATCCTCCCCGGCATCTCATCCTCACCGCCACCGAGAGCCTGCTTCGTCAGCAGGTCAGACTCGGAGACCACGCCGATCACCCGGCCGTCGTCGTCGAGCACGGGAAAAGCGCCGACGCGGAACTGCCGCAGGGCGGAGGCGATCGCGGTGAACGGCGTGTCGTGCCGCACAGCGACCACCTGGGTGGTCATCACGTCCTTGACGAGAGCGTTCATTTCGCGCACCTGCCTTTCATTCTTCCTCGCGGGTCAGCACGACCTTGAGGGCGCCGCTGGCGTGGTCGCCGAAGATGTCGTAGGCCTGCTCGAACTCGTCCATCGCGTAGCGATGGGTGACGAACCGGCCGGCGTCAAGCTGGCCGGTGGTGACCAGGCGCATCAGGGTGGGCGTGGACGAGGCGTCCACCAGGCCCGTCGTGATGGTGATGTCCCTGGCCCACTGCTCTTCCAGGTGCAGGATGGCCGGCCTGCCGTGCACGCCGATGTTGGCGATGTGCCCGCCCGGCCTTGCCAGCTTCACCGCGAGCTCGAAGGTGGCCGCCGTGCCGACGGCCTCGATGGCCACGTCCGCGCCGATCCGCCCGGTCAGGTCCCTGATGACGGCCACCGGGTCCTCCGTGGCGTCGTTGACGGCGATGTCGGCGCCGAACTCCATGGCTTCCTTGAGCCGCTCGTCGGACAGGTCGATGGCGACGACGTGGCTGGGGCTGAACAGCCGGGCGCAGGCGATCGCGGACAGCCCGATCGGCCCGGCGCCCACCACGGCAACCACGTCGCCCGGCCGGACGCCCCCGGCCAGCACGCCGACCTCGTACCCGGTGGGGAGAATGTCGGCGAGCATGAGAATTTCCTCGTCTGAGGCGCCGTCAGGAATGCGGTACGTCGAGGTGTCGGCGTAGGGGACCTGGACATATTCGGCCTGAGTGCCGTTGACGCGGTGGCCGAGGATCCAGCCGCCGCCTTCCGTGCACTGCCCGTAGCGGCCCTCTCGGCAGAACCGGCAGGTGCCGCAGCCGCTGATACAGGAGACGAGGACCCGGTCCCCGGGCGAGAGCCGGTGGACACCGTCGCCGACCTCCTCGACAGTACCGACGGCCTCGTGGCCGAGGACCCTGCCCGGACGGACCTCGGGCAGGTCGCCGGCCAGGATGTGCAGGTCGGTGCCGCAAATGGTGGTCGCATCGACCCGGACGATGGCGTCACCCTCATCGGTGATCTCCGGGTCAGGAACCTCTTCCCAGGCCCGCTTGCCCGGACCGTGGTACACCAGTGCTCGCATGACCGCCTCCGCTCATCGCCTGGCCTTCGATTCCAGCCTCGCCCCGCCGGCCAGCCGGCGGCAGGGGCCAAAGGTCCCGGGACACGGGCTGAAGGTCTGGTGTCGCGGCGAGCCCGCCATCGCTAAGGTCATCGTGGGAGCGATGCTGCCGATAAGGGAGACACTGTGATGGCTGACCGCGTGATCGAAGAGCTTGACGAGGAGCAGTGCCTGGCCCTGATCGCACCGGGCGGTGTCGGCCGAATCGCCTACACCAGCCGGTTCGGGCCGGCGGTGCTGCCAGTGAACTACGCGCTGCAGGACGGGGCGATCGTGTTCCGCACCGCGGAGCACGGGCCGCTCGACGAGGACTTGCGCACCGGCATCACCGGCGCCGACGTCGTGGTGGCGTTCGAGATCGACAGCATCGACCTGGCGGGCCGGCAGGGCTGGAGCGTGCTTATTCAAGGACCTGCCCATCATATGACAGGAGCCGGGCAGGACACGGTGCGCAGCGCGGGCGTCAAGCCCTGGGCGCCGGGCGAACGGGAGCTGTTCGTCCGGATCGCGCCGCACCGCATCACCGGCCGCCGCGTCGGCCCCGCCTCAAGAACGCGGTTAGGTTTCCTCCGGCACCATGCTGATCGCGCCGCAGGGGCATTCCGCGGCGCAGATGCCGCAGCCCTTGCAGTAGTCATAGTCGATCTGGTGCCCGCCAGAGCTCAGCTTGATGACCGCGTTGTCCGGGCACGAGCCGTAGCAGTTGTCGCAGTCGAAGCAGTTGCCGCACGACATGCACCGGCGCGCCTCGAACAGCGCGGTCGACGCGTTCAGGCCGCCGGTCACCTCGTCGAACGTGCCGATCCGGCGGGCGGCCTCGAGAGTCGGCCGCACCGCGGCGGGGGCGTCGGCGTAGTACCAGGTATTCAGCCCGTCGTAGCTCGCCAGCTCGTGCCGGAACTGCCTGCCCAGGCCGGTTCCGCGCAGCCAGGCGTCGATGGCACGGGCAGCCTTCTTGCCGTGGCCGATCGCCACGGTGACGGTGCGCTCGGCGGGCACCATGTCGCCGCCGGCGAAGATCCCCTGGTGCCCGGTCATCAGGTCAGCGCCGACGTCGACCGTGCCGTGGTTGAACGTCACGCCGGGGACGCCGTCCAGGACGGCAAGGTCTGTGTCCTGGCCGAGCGCGAGGACCAGGCAGTCCGCGGACAGTTCCTCGAATTCGCCGGTCGGCTGCGGGAAGCCGGTGTCGTCAAGCCGCGTCTTCTCGATGACGAGCTTGCCCTCGTCCGCGTGCGCGACCGTGGACAGCCAGCGCATCGTGACGCCCTCTTCGAGCGCCTCTTCCACCTCGATGTCGTGGGCGGGCATCCGGTCCCTGGTGCGCCGGTACACCACTACGGCCTCTGACGCGCCGAGCCTGCGGGCGGTGCGCGCGGCGTCCATGGCGGTGTTACCGCCGCCGTGGACTGCGACGCGGCGGCCGAGCATGGGCTGCGTGCCGTCCTCAACAGAATGCAGCAGCGACACGGCGTCCATGATCCTGGCCGAGTCGCCGGCCGGAATGTAGGCGCGCTTGCCGATGTGCGCGCCCACGGCCACGAAGGCGGCGTCAAAACCGGTTTCCCCCGGGGGTACGGGGGGTCGTCCCCCCGGCATCTTTCCTGGGGCGTTTGGGGGGCGTCCCCCCGGGCTAGCAGAGTCGCCTTCCTCGGCGTGGTACAGCCACTGCTGAACGTTCTCGCCCGCCGGGCACGCGTTGTTGCACGGCGGCAGCAGCGACACGTAGACCGGGCGCTCGGTGCGCCAGGCTCCGGTGTGGTTGGCCCGGCTCGATCCGGGGTCGAGCGTGATGGCGAAGGGCTTGTCCATCGCGGGTCACTGTCCCCCTGTGGAATCGTGGCGGGTGTCCTGGGTAACCTGAACCCGTTCCGTACGATCGGTCTTGGTCTTCCGGTTGTCGAGCAGCCCGAACCTGGCGATGTTGCGGTCCGCCGCGGCCTGGATCCGCGCGATCACTTCGGTCCGCTCCTGCGGGCGGAACAGGTGCCCGTAGCGGGCCTGCAGCCGCAGGTAGTCCTGCACAGGGACCTGGCGGCGGATCGGGCTCGCGGCCACTACCTGGCCGGCTTCCGCCTCGAAGACGGGGAACAGGCCGGACTCGGTGGCGAGCCTGGCGACCCTGATCGTGCCGGCAGGCCAAGCCCGGCGGCGTTGTGGACCGCCTCGCTCATGTACAGCAGGCCCTGGCTGGCGGTCGCGGTGTAGGCGCGGGCACCGGTGGCCGACGCGCCGATCACGGCGGACGTCGCGGCGAACTCAGACTCGACGTTGAGGTAGCCGGCGTTGAGCTCGCCCCTCTTCACCAGTGCGCCCCAGCGCCTCGACGATGTGCGTCTGCGGGGTGATCGGGTAGGCGCGCGTAACGGTCCATGAGCCTCCTTGTCGGCGCGGGCTGCCTGGCCGGCGGTCCGCTCTGTTGAACTTTCACTGACGAGTTTCGCGCCGCAGAGGCAGGCGGCGTCATGGCCGGACGTCACAAGGCAGGAGGGCCCTTCGGCCCTGATGAGCGCGCCGCTGACGTCGCATCATGGGAAGACAGGGGGTGATTCCATGATTGAGGTAACGGCTTCCGGTCTATACACACAGCGGTTCCTGCGCGGAATGGAAACCGGTCAGCTTGATACCCTCGCCCACGCGGCGTCGGAGGTCATGTATCCCGCCGGACACAGGCTCTTCGCCGACGGCGAGTACGCCGACAAGTTCTGGCTGATCGAGTCGGGCCATGTCACCCTGGACTTGCTTGTGCCCGGCGAGGGCCCGGTGGTCGTCGACCACATTGGCATCGGCGGAATCGTGGGGTGGTCCTGGCTGCTCCCGCCGTACCAGTGGGCGTTCGGCGCGGTGTGCGCCACCGAAGTCAGGGCGTACCAGTTCAACGCGAAGACGGTCAGGGAACTCTGCGCGGCCGATCCGGCTCTGCGCGCGGAGCTCACGGCGCGCCTGTTCGAGGTGGTCGCGCGGCGCCTTCAGGACACCAGGACGAGGCTCATCGCCAGGTCTTACAGAGAGGTCCGTGCGTGACGGCGTTGACAGCGTGACAACGCACGGAGAGACCGCAAGGCCCGGCACGCACGTGCGTGCCGGGCCTTCCCGTGCTCGGCTACTGGCTCCTGATGCGGCGGCCGGAGATCTGGATCGGAACGATCCTGACGAACAGATCGTGCTCGCCTGCGGGCCACGGCCGCAGGTCGCAGCGCTCCCGCAGATTCCGCTGCTCTCCCGGCTGCAGCACCCGGTGTGCTTCGCCGCGCACCAGCACGCTCCACCCCTGGCCGAGTTCCAGGTCGAAATGGTCGGCCTCGAACGAGACCGGGCCGTCGCTGTGACCGGCGATGAGCGAGCCCGTGCCGGTCCTGATCACGATGGTGCTCTGCACCACCGCGTAGTTCACCGGCAGGACCGCCAGCCCGGCCGCGGTGTCGAAGGCGAGCCGTCCGATTCCCTGCGACCCGAGCAGCCGGTAGCAATCGGCGCGGACCATCCGCTCCACCCGGCCCGCCGACCCCCAGCAGGCGCCGGAAGGGTTACGGCCGGGAGGCGCCTCCTGCCCCGCGCCAAGCAGGGCCGCCGGGGTGGTGCGCAGCGCCGTGGCCAGCTGTCGCAGCGTGGCGGGACTCGGATGACCGGGGAAGTTCTCCAGGTACTTCAGGTACCTCGGCTCCACCCCGGCCCGCAGGGCCACCTGACTGAGGGTGAGCCGCAGTTCCGCGCGCCGCGACGCGAGCCGCCTGCTGAGGTCGCCGGGATTGGCCGGCGCCGGCCAATCCCCCGGCTCGCCACCCGCTCGTGCGATCACGTCGTGTGCCTGACCCACGGTCATCACAACCACCTCGCCTTCCGCCGTTCTTTTCTCCTACAGCGTGTCGCGTACGAGGCGGACGAGGAGAGGGGCTTTGGTCCTCGTTACTGAGGTCCTGATGCCCTCGGCATCCGCCCGGTGCGACGCCTGGCGGACTACGCCGGGGCCACGGCCCTGTCGTCCCGCGGAAGGCTCTGCGGCGGTGCGAGGTCCTCGATGACCGCTCCGGCCCTGGCGAGTGTCGCCGCGGACGCGCGGTAGTGGTGTCCGCACAGCCACAGGTCGACCGAGTGCCGCCGGCCCGCCGTCGGCGGCATGATGACCTTCACCGCCGGGCGCGCCAGGCAGCAGCAGGACCTGGAAGGGATCGCGGGGCTGGTCGACCAGAAATCCTCCGGCCCGCGGACTTCCTCCACGATGGCATTTCTCCTGAACATGTCTCCGGCCTTTCCGCGGTTCATGACCGCTTGCTCGCTGCGAGGGAGGCCCGGGCCGTCTCGCCGATCAGCGCTCCCCAGGAGGAGGCCCGCGCGGCCTCCCCGGGCAGCAGGGTGTTCTTCTTGCTGACGAGGAAGCTCTCTGGCGGCACCAGCAGCCGGCAGCCCTTGCGGATCAGCACCCGCGCGATGCCGCGGCTCGCGCGGCCGGTGAACGCGGGGAGTCCGGTGAGCCTGGTGTCGAAGGAGGCGGCAAGCGCGTCCGCGACGCGCAGCTGCTCGAGCCAGCTGCGAAGGCCTGGACCGTCGGCGTCCGGATCCAGGGTGAGCCCGCTGCCGTGCTTGCGGGCCGTCTCCGCGGCCGTCCGCCGGGACGCGACCGTCGACATCCCGTGCATGTGCGTCGGCCCGCCCACCACGATCAGGTCGGCTGTCATGACCATCTCCCTGGTCGCGCGGGTTACCGGCACCAGGGTCACCTCGTGCGTGGCGCGCAGTCCGGCGGCGATGTCGGTGGCGACCGCATGCGTGTTTCCGTACATCGACTCGTAGACGACGAGTGCTCGCATGCTGACCCCCTCCTTCCAGCGGCTGGCGGGAAAACAGTTCTCCCGTTCCACTTCCCAGCCTGGCCCTCTCCCGGCTGTGGCGGCAGGGACGAAGCGCAGCACGCCGCGTGCCGATGGTCCCGGGCCAAGGGCCCGTACAAGCTGCTGGCTTAGCGATCGTGGCAGGTAGCCGATGGTGTGCCTAGTGGCCGTCGTCTCCGGGACCTCCGGCCCTGACAACTGCCAGGCGTCACGGCCAGGCTGGAGTGGAACGCAAGGCAAGGGCGCAAACCAGGGGGAATCACCATGAACATCAGGCGTACGCTGGCCGCCGGCGCAGGCGCGGCGGCCGTCCTCGGCCCGGCCGTGTACCTGCTCTTCTTCCGGAGCCGGTGCCTTAACTGGGGCGCCAGGGCCGACGAGGTCGCCGCGAAGCTGCCTGGCGACGAACTGCTGGCCGACGCGGGCCTGGTGACCACGCGCGCCATCACCATCGACGCCCCCGCCGGGGCGATCTGGCCGTGGCTGGCCCAGATGGGCAGCGGCCGGGGCGGCGCGTACAGCTATGACTGGATCGAGAACATGCTCGGCCTGAACATGCACAGCGCCGCCGACATCCTTCCCGAGTACCAGGACATTAAGGCCGGCGACGAACTCCCGCTCGGCGGGCGTGGTGCCGTCATGCGGGTGGAGGTGGCCGACCCGCCGCGCGCCCTGGCGGTCCGCAGCGCCGACCAGAACTGGGTATGGATGTTCACGCTGCTGCCCGAGGGCGACTCGACCAGGCTGATCAGCAGGAACAGGATCGCGGTGGAGGCACTGGCCCCCGCTGGCCGCCTGTTCTACCTGCTCTTCATGGAGCCGGGCAGCCTCGTTATGGAGCGCAAGATGCTGCTCGGCATCAAGGAGCGCGCCGAGCACGGGGAGTACGGCAGCGGCGAGTAACCCGTCACGGCGTGCGCCGCCGCAGCGTGAGCGCGCCGCCGATCAGCGCGGCGACGGTGAACGCGAGGATGATCGCCACGTCCGCGCTGATCGCGCTCGTCCACGAGGCCGATGCGGTGATCCGCTGCATCGCGTCGACCGCGTAGGACAGCGGCAGGACATCCGAGAGCCAGCGGAGCACCGGCGTCATGTGGTCACGGGACACGATGAGGCCGCACAGCAGCGCCTGCGGGAGCACGAAGGCGGGCATGAACTGGACGGCCTGGAACTCGGTGCGGGCGAACGCGCTGGCGAACAACCCGCATGCCATGCCGAGGACGGCGTCAAGCACCGCGACGACCGCCATCGGCACCGCCGAGCCGGGCAGCGTTACGCCCAGCCAGGTGAGCGAGACCACAAGCACCAGGGCAACCTGCACGCACGCCATCAGCCCGAAGGCGATGCCGTAGCCGGCCAGTAGGTCAAGCTTGCCGAGCGGCATCGCCATCAGCCGCTCAAGCGTGCCCCGCGCCCGCTCCCGCTGCGTGGTGATCGCCGCGACGATGAACATGATGACGAACGGGAACACGCCGATGTACTCGGGCGCGACCCTGTTCAGCACCAGGGAGTCGGACACCACATAGCGGAGCAGGATCATCAGGACCGCGGGGACCGCCACCATCATCGCGATGGTCCGCGGGTCGTGCCGCAGCTGGGTGAGCACCCGGCGAGCCGTCGCGCCGGCCAGCGCCGGGCTGAATGCGCGGCTCACGGTGATCTCGCCGTTCACTGGCGCACCGCGCTGCGCTCGGGTGAGGCCAGTGCCAGGAATGCCGACTCCAGGTCAGATGCCCCGGTCCGCTTGAGTATCTCCGCGGGCGACGCCTCGGCAAGGAACCGGCCTTCGCGCATGAACAGCAGCGTGTCGCACCGGGCCGCCTCGTCCATGACGTGGCTGGACACAAGCAGCGATGTCCCGTCGGCGGCAAGGCCGTGGAACAGCGACCACAGGTCCCGGCGGAGCACCGGGTCAAGGCCAACAGTCGGCTCATCGAGTATCAGCAGGTCCGGGCGGTTGAGCAGGGCGACCGCCAGACCGACGCGGGCGAGCTGGCCGCCGGAGAACGTGGCGACGAGCCGCCTGTCAAGTCCGCCGAGGTCAAGCCGGGCCACCACCGTCGCGATGGCCTCCGTCAGCCGGCGTCCGCGCAGCCCGAGCACCGTCCCGAAGTACCTCAGGTTCTCCCCCAGGGTCAGGTCCGGGTAGACGGCGGGCGCCTGGGTGGCGTACCCGACGCGGGCGCGCAGCCGGGGATGCCCAGCAGGCAGCCCGAGCACGGTCACCGTCCCCGCGGTGACCGTCTGGACACCGACAAGCACCCGCATCAGCGTGGTCTTCCCGCAGCCGCTCGGCCCGAGCAAACCGGTGACCTTGCCGCCGTCGATGCTGAACGTGAGGTCATCGAGCACCAGCTGCCCGCCCCGGCGGACCACGAGGTCTTGCCCGCTGACGACCGGCCCGGCGCCGTCACCGGACTCCGCACTTTTCATACGCCCATTCAGCCACGCGGCCGGGCGCAGCGATAGGGCCTTACGACAGGACCTCCGCCCCTGGTCCTGGATGCGAAGCGTCCTGCTTTGGGTTGGCAGGCGGCCAGTGACGAGAGGCGGCTACATCAGGCGGCGAGCGCGCCCGGCGGTGAACTGGTAGCAAACCGGAACCGCGTTCGGGACCGCTAGCGCGGCGGAGGCGTCGTCGCCGACCCCTTCCAGGTGCTTGACCAGAGCTCGCAGGGTGTTGCCGTGCGACACCACAAGCACGCAGTCGTACCAGTACAGGTCGGGAATGATCGCGTCGTACCAGTAGGGCAGCAGCCGCTCCGTCACGTCGTGCAGCGACTCGCCACGCGGCCTTGCCGCCAGGGGCAGGGCAGCGTAGCGCGGGTCGTCGTCCGGCTCCCCCAGCGGCGGGCGCACGCGAAAGCCGCGGCGCCAGGCCATGTACTGCTCCTCGCCCACCGCGACCCGCACCTCCGCCTTGCTCTGGCCCTGCAGCGCACCGTAATGGTTGGAGTTGAGCCGCCAGCTCCGCCGCACCGCCACCCACGGCCGGCCGCACGCGCCTAGCGCGAGGTCGGCCGTCACGATGGCGCGGCGCTGCACCGACGTGTGGACCACGTCGGGCAGGAAGCCGCGGGCGGCGAGCAGCGCCCCCGCCTGCCGCGCCTGCTGCCTGCCGCGCTCGCTCAGTTCGACATCGGTCCAGCCGGCGAACAGGTTCTCGGCGTTCCAGGCGCTCTCGCCGTGCCGCAGCAGGACCAGCACCGTCATCGGCTGGCCAGGGCGCGCTCGTGCGGGTACTTGGCAAGGATCTCCCTGAGCCTGGCGACGAACGCGAGGGACTCAGCGTGACTGCGCTGCCAGACGTTCCTGCCGAAGATCAGGCCCGTCGCCCCGGCCTCCATCGACCGGCAGGCCTTCTCCAGCATGGCCTCGTCGCCCTGCTGCTCCCCGCCGGAGACGAGCAGCAGGGTCCGGTTCGCCGACCGCACCACCGCGTCGATGGCCTGCTGCGCGGTGAACTCGGTGTCATACGCCGCCGGGACGCCGTCCCGCTTCTCCGGGTGCGGGAAGTTGACCTTCACCACGTCGGCGCCGAGTTCGCTGGCCGTGCGGGCCGCGTAGTCGACCGCGTAGAAGGAGTCCTTCCCGCCCTTGGCACCGATCGCCGACCCGCGCGGGTATGCCCACACGATCAGCGGCATGCCGAACTGGGCGGCGTCTTCGCGCACCCGCCGGTACTGGGCGAAGTCCGCATCCGCGGCAGGCGTGCCCACGTACAGCGTGTACCCGACGGCGTCGGCTCCCAGTCGCACCGCGTCGGCCACGCTGGCGTGCACGGGCGACAGCGCCGCCGCGTCCGGCGGTATGTCCGTCTTCCCGTTGAGCTTCAAGATGAGCGGCACCTCGCCGGCGTAGTCCCAGTAGAACTTCTCCGCCAGCCCGATCTGGATGGCGATGCCGTTGAACCCGCCCTCCAGGGCCAGCCGGGCGATGTAAGCGGGATTCCCGGCCGCCTGATTGGCGAAGAAGTCGCGCGGCCCGTGCTCCAGGCCCTGGTCGTACGGCAGGAACAGAGCGGTACCGTTCCGCAGTCCGAACTGGTAGAGGATCCTGTGCAGCCGTGCCTTCTTACCGGTGTCGAGTCCCTGCTCACGCAGATCCGTCCACGCATGCATTGCGTATTCGCCTCCCGTTATTCGTGCTGATCCTGACTTGACTTCGCGGTGCCCGTTTCGTTCGCCTTGGGCACCGGCCGGGCCGCCGTGCGCCTGCCGTCAGGCAGGACCGCGAGTGCGACCGCGCACCCGGCGAACGCGACGAGCGCCCCGGTGAGCAGGCCCAGGTCCATGCCGCTGACGAAGGCGCCGCGCGCGACCGCGGCGAGTTCCGCGCCGAACTGCCCGCCAAGACGTGCCGCCACCTCGAGCGCCCCGCCGAGCGAGCCGCGAATCGTCCCGAGTACCGCCGCGGGCACGTGGTGCGGCGCGAGGATCGCGGAGATGTTGTCCGTGTACCTGGTGTTCAGCAGGCTGCCGATGACGGCGACGCCGAGCGCGCCGCCCGTCTGCATGAAAGCGCCGTTGGTGGCCGCGCCGACGCCGGTGTCGGTGCCGGGCAGCGATCCCATCACGGACTCGGTGGCCGCGGGCATGGCGAGCCCGACACCGAGGCCGAGCAGTATGAGACCGGGCAGGATGCTGACGTACGTTGAGGCGACGGTGGCGCCGGAGAGCTGCCACAGCCCCGCCGCGATGCACGCCAGGCCCGTCGCCACCGCGTACCTGACCGTGGTCACCCGCAGGAAGAACGCGCCGAGCGGTGCCACGACCGCGATCGTGCCCGCGGCGGGCAGCACCCTGATCCCCGCGGCGAGCGCGCTGTAGCCGAGGCTGAACTGCAGGTACTGGGTCAGCAGGAACAGCGTGCCGAACAGGCCGAAGGCCACCATGGCCATCGAGCAGACCGCGCCGGTCAGCGCGCGCTCGCGGAAAAGGGCTAGGTTCAGCATCGGGTGGCTCGTCCTGCCTTCCCACAGCACGAACAGCGCGAGCACGACGAGGCCGCCCGTGCCGGCGGCAAGCACCCGCGGCGACGTCCAGCCGCGTGCGGGCGCCTCGATCAGCGACCAGAGCAGCAGCCCAAGGCCCGCGATGGAGAGCACCGCCCCGGCGTAGTCCGGCCGTCGCGGCGCCGGACTACGCGACTCGGGGACGAGCGGGACGGCGAGCGCGAACCCGGCGAGCGCGATCGGCACGTTGATCAGGAACACCGAGCCCCACCAGAATCTGGCGAGCAGCGCGCCGCCGACAATGGGGCCGAGCGCGATGCCGAGGCCGCTGGTGCCCGCCCACAGGCCGATGGCGCGCTGCCGTTCGCCGGTGTCGGTGAAAATGCTGGTGATCAGGGACAGCGTGGAGGGCATCATGATCGCCCCGCCGATGCCCATGCTTGCCCGGGCCGCGATCAGCATGTCCGTCGACCCGGAGAACGCCGCCCAGGCGGACCCGGCGGCGAAGGCGAGCAGCCCGGCGCAGAAGACCCGCTTCCGCCCGGCCCGGTCGGCCACGCTCCCGGCGACGAGCAGCAGTCCGGCGAACACCAGCACGTAGGCGTCGACGATCCACTGCAGCTGCGTGGTGGTCGCGTGCAGGTCGCGCACCAGGGTCGGCAGCGCCACGTTGAGGACCGTCGTGTCCAGGGTGACCATCAGCAGGGTCACGCACAGCACGGCAAGCGCGAGCCAGCGCCTGCCGGGCGCCGCGGGCCCGGGAACCGCTTGAGCCCGGCGCGGATGAACATATGTCGTCATAATCCCAGTCCATGCCGTGGCACCCGCCCCCGGTAGGGGCCAACGCCCCGTCCGTCAGGGCCCTACGGCGCGGACCTGGAATGCCACCGACGGACAACGGCTCGCCAGCGCGGCGGCGATGGCGGCGAGCAGCGGCTTGTTGCTGAACACGCCGACCTCGCGCAGCGAGGGCCAGCCTCGGGTCGAAGCGGAAGAGCGTGCGCCGTGCCGCCTTCCGGTCAGCCAGGGTCACATCGGCCCCCTGGGAGGCCGCCATTTCGAGCAGGGCCAACTCGGTGGGGTCGCCGGACCGCGCGGTGGAACCACCTTCCGTTCTGGATGATGAAGGGAGCGGCAGGTCGGCGGTGTTGCAGCGGGCGGCGACCCCTGCCAGCGCGATCGCCGCCTCCTTGCCGTCAACCGGGGTCCAGATCGAGGCGACGCGCATCGAGAAGGCGGCGTTCAGGAAGATCACCGCGGCGATCGCGATCGCCAGCCGCGGCGTGCCGCTAGCCCAGGCGAGCGCGGCGGCAAGTGCGAGCAACAGCGCGAGCGGATGGGTGAACTGCCCGGCAAGCTCGCCTGGCCAGGTGCGCCCGCCGCGCCTGCCCAGTTCATTAGGCCCGGTGACCTCCAGCCGTCGCGCCGCTTCGCGGCCGGACAGGCCACCGGGCGTTGAACGCAAGTCCTGGAATAGCTGAGCCGGCGGCTCAAGCGGATCCGGGGACTCGGCAGTCATTCGAACAGCCCTGCTCCCTGTTGCGGCACCTTGTTCACCTGCGATTTCAGTTCACCACTGTGCCGCACGGCCGCCCAGGGGCTTTTGGTCCTGCTCGCTGGGCACGGGGGCCCGAGGAGGGATCTGCGCGTCCGGGACCTTAGGCTCTGGGTCGCGCAGCTGTGCGGGGGCATAGTGTGACCATGCATGATCTGACGCCAGTGCCTGACCTCGTGCAGGGTACAGGCCTGACCGGAGCCGCGCGTGCGCGGCGGCCGGTGTACCTGGACCTGCTGCCGCCGTGCAACGCCGGCTGTCCGGCAGGCGAGAACATCCAGGCCTGGCTGGCCGCGGCGCGCGACAAGGAATTCGAGCGCGCCTGGCGCCTGCTCACCGACGACAATCCGTTCCCCGCGATCCACGGGCGGGTCTGCTATCACCCGTGTGAGAGCGTGTGCAACCGCGCCGAACTGGACAGCGCCGTCTCCGTCCATGCCGTGGAAAGGTTCCTCGGTGACCTGGCGACGGCCAACCACTGGCCGCTCGGCATTACGGTCGCCGAGCCAACAGGCAAGCGGGTGCTTGTCGTCGGCGCCGGCCCGAGCGGGCTGTCCGCCGCCTACCACCTGGCCCGCCGCGGGCACCAGGTGGAGGTGCGGGACGCGGGCGCCGAGCCCGGCGGGATGATGCGATACGGCATCCCCGCCTACCGGCTGCCGCGCGACGTGCTCGCCGCGGAGATCGGCCGGATCGAGGCCATGGGAGTGCGGATCAGCTGCGGGCACCCGGTGACGGACCTCGACGCGGAACGCGCCGGGTTCGACGCCACCTTCGTCGCCGTCGGCGCGCACCTGTCCAAGCACGCGGACATCCCGGCGCGGGAGGCCGGGCGGATCGTCGACGCGGTGCCGTTCCTGCGGGAGGTCGCGGCCGGCGGGCACCCGGTGCTCGGGCGGCGGGTCGCGGTGTACGGCGGCGGTAACACCGCGATGGACGCCGCGCGCACCGCCAAGCGCCTCGGCGCAGGCGACGCGCTGATCGTCTACCGACGCACCAGGGAGCGGATGCCCGCGCACGAGGAGGAGGCCGCCGCCGCCGAGCGCGAGGGCGTCACCATCAACTGGCTGCGCACCATCACCGCGTTCGACGGGCCAGAACTGACCGTCGAGACGATGGAACTCGACCCGTCCGGTTACCCGCGGCCGACCGGGCGTTACGAAAGGCTGTCGGCCGACACGCTGATCCTGGCGCTCGGCCAGGACGCCGACACCCGGTTCCTGCGGGTCGTGCCCGGGGTGGAGTTCAAGCAGGACGGCACGGTGCTCGTCGGCCCGGACATGATGACCGGCTGCCCTGGCGTGTTCGCCGGCGGTGACATGGTGCCGGCCGAGCGGACCGTCACCGTCGGCACCGGGCACGGCAAGAAGGCGGCCAGGTTCATCGACGCGTACCTGCGCGGCGGCCGCTACGCGCCGCCGCCGAAGCACGAGCAGGCCGGCTTCGAGCTGCTGCACCCGTGGTACTTCACCGACGCTCCTCCTTCTGAGCAGCCGGAACGGTTGGCTGCTTCGCGTGTCGCCGATTTTGCTGAGGTCACCGGCGGGCTGACAGAACCGGAGGCGGTGCGCGAGGCGGCCCGCTGCCTGTCGTGCGGCAACTGCTTCGAGTGCGACGGGTGCGCCGCCGCCTGCCCGGAGGACGCGGTCATCAAGCTGGGCCGCGGGCACCGCTACGAGTTCGACTACAACCAGTGCACCGGCTGCGCCGCCTGCTACCAGCAGTGCCCCGTGCACGCCATCGAGATGATCCCCGAGCCGACGGAGAACGTGCGGGAGGGGGGGCGATGACCCGGGTGACGATCGACGGCAACGAGGCCGCAGTCTCCGCCGCCTACCGGCTGAACGACGTGTGCTGCATCTACCCGATCACCCCTTCCTCGGCGATGGCCGAGCTGGCCGACGAGTGGTCGAGCAAGGGCCGTCCAAACGTATGGGGCGGCGTGCCGACCGTCGTGGAGATGCAGAGCGAGGGCGGCGCGGCGGGGGCGCTGCACGGCGCGCTCCAGGGCGGGTCGCTGACCACGACGTTCACCGCGTCGCAGGGCCTGCTGCTGATGATCCCGAACATGTACAAGATCGCCGGGGAGCTTACCTCGGCGGTATTCCACGTGGCGGCGCGGTCACTGGCGGCGCAAGGACTGTCGATCTTCGGCGACCACTCGGACGTGATGGCGGTACGGCAGACCGGGTTCGCGCTGCTGTGCTCGGCGAGCGTGCAAGAGGCCCACGATCTGGCGGTGGTCGCGCAGGCCGCGTCGCTCGCCACGCGGGTGCCATTCGTGCACTTCTTCGACGGGTTCCGCACCTCGCATGAGCTGAACGAGTGCGAACTCCTTTCCGATGAGGAGCTGCGCGCGCTGGTGCCCTACGACCTGGTGCGGGCACATCGGTCGCGCGCGATGAGCCCGGAGCACCCAGTGGTGCGCGGCACGGCACAGAACCCGGACGTGTACTTCCAGGCACGGGAGACCGTCAACCCGTTCTACGCGGCGGTCCCCGGCGCGGTCGCTGCGGCCATGTCGTCGCTGGCCGCGCTGACCGGCCGGCGGTACTCGCTGGTGTCGTACCACGGTCACCCGGAGGCTGAGCGGGTGATCGTGATCATGGGATCAGGGGCGGAGACGGCGACGGCCACGGCCGAGTACCTGGCGGAGCGCGGTGAGCCAGTCGGCGTCGTCCGGGTACGGCTGTTCCGGCCGTTCCCAGCGGCGGAGCTGCTGGCCGCGCTGCCCCCGTCTGTGACGCGAGTCGCGGTGCTCGACAGGACCAAGGAGCCGGGCTCTCTCGGCGAGCCGCTGTTCCTCGACGTGCTCGCCGCGCTCGCGGAGGCGTCGTCAGTGTCGCCGGCGTCTGGCGATGGCCGGCGGATGCCGCTAGTGACCGGCGGGCGGTACGGGCTGTCGTCGAAGGAGTTCACGCCGGGAATGGTCGCGGGCGTCTTCGCCGAGCTGACCCAGTCGGCGCCGCGCCCTCGGTTCACCGTCGGAATCAACGACGATGTCTCGGGATCGAGCCTGCCGTTCGACGCCGGCCTCGACATCGAGGATCCGGCGGCGACCCGGGCGGTGTTCTTCGGCCTCGGCTCGGACGGGACGGTGAGCGCCAACAAGAACAGCATCAAGATCCTCGGCGACGCCGGACTGCACGCCCAGGGTTATTTCGTCTACGACTCCAAGAAGTCCGGCTCGGAAACCGTGTCCCACCTGCGGTTCGGGCCACGGCCAGTCAGCGCGCCGTACCTGATCCGGCAGGCCGGGTTCGTCGGCGTGCATCAGGCGCGGCTGATTGACCGCGCCGAGGTGCTTGACCGGGCGGCGCCCGGGGCGATCGTGCTGCTCAACACGCCGGCGCCGCCGGAGACGGTGTGGGACTCGCTGCCTGTGCCCGCCCGTTTGCAGATCCAGGCGAAAAAGCTCACGTTGTACTCGATCGACGCCGCCGCCGTGGCCCGCCAGGCCGGCCTCGGCGGGCGGGTGAACACCGTGCTGCAGACCTGCTTCTTCGCGATTTCCGGCGTGCTGCCGACCGGCGAGGCGATCGAGGCGATCAAGAAGGCGATCGCAAAGAGCTACGGGCGGCGCGGGCCGGAGATCGTGGCGCGGAACAACGCGGCGGTGGACGCGGCAGTGGCCGGGCTGCACCGCGTGGACGTGCCGCCAGCCGAGGCGGCACCGGACGGAGTGGCGCCCACGGGATCCCCCGTTCCGCTTGACGCTCCCGAGTTCGTGCGGACGGTAACGGCGGCGATGCTCGCCGGCCGCGGTGACGAGCTGCCGGTGAGCGCCCTGCCGGCCGATGGCACGTACCCGCCGGGCACCTCCAGGTACGAGAAGCGGAACATCTCCGACCTGGTCGCCGTGTGGGACCCGGACTCGTGCATCCAGTGCGGCAACTGCTCGTTCGTCTGCCCGCACAGCGTCATCAGGTCCACGTTCTACCCGGACGGCCTGCTCGACGGGGCGCCGGAAGGGTTCGAGTCGGCGCCGCTTGACTCGCGGGGCCTGCCGGACAGCGCCTTCACGTTGCAGGTGTACGCCGAGGACTGCACCGGATGCGGATTGTGCGTGGAGGCCTGCCCGGTGCCGCTGCGCGGCGCCGTCCCGTCCGCCGTTCCCGACGCGACCGCGACGCCTCCCCGCAAGGCGATCAACCTCGGGTCATACGACCGGGACGCGGTACGGCGGAACGTCGCGTTCTTTGAGACTCTGCCGCTTGCCGACCGGTCCCGGGTGGACTTCGGCACGGTGCGCGGCGCGCAGTTCCTCCAGCCGCTGTTCGAGTTCTCCGGCGCGTGCGCCGGCTGCGGCGAGACGCCGTACCTGCGGCTGCTCTCCCAGCTGTTCGGCGACCGGCTGATGGTTGCCAACGCGACCGGCTGCTCCTCGATCTACGGCGGCAACCTGCCGACGACCCCCTGGACCGTCAACCGCGATGGCCGCGGCCCCGCCTGGTCGAACTCGCTGTTCGAGGACAACGCCGAGTTCGGGCTCGGCTTCAGGCTCGCCGCCGACCAGCAGCTCACGCTGGCCAGGACCCGGCTGAGCGAGCTGCGAGACGCGGTCGGCGCGGAACTGGCGGACCAGATCCTGGCCGCGCCGCAGCGGCGCGAGTCGGAGTACGCGGCGCAGCGGGCCCGGGTGACTTCCCTGGTAGAGCGGCTGCGGGCGCTTGACGCTGAGGACCACTCCGTTCGGGACCTGCTGAGCGTAGCCGACCACCTGGTGCGGCGCAGCGTGTGGATCGTCGGCGGCGACGGCTGGGCCTACGACATCGGGGCGGGCGGGCTCGATCATGTGCTGGCAAGCGGCCGTGACGTGAACGTGCTCGTGATGGACACCGAGGTGTACTCCAACACCGGAGGGCAGGCGTCGAAGGCGACGCCGCTCGGCGCGGTCGCCAAGTTCGCCGCGGCGGGCAAGCGGGTGCCCAAGAAGGACCTGGCGCTGCAGGCGGTCGCCTACGGCAGCGTGTACGTGGCCCGGGTGGCGATGGGCGCCGACCCGCAGCAGACCCTGCGGGCGCTGCGCGAGGCCGAGGCGTATGACGGCCCGTCGCTGGTGATCGCCTACAGCCACTGCATCGCGCACGGCATCGAGAAGGACGGCCAGCTGCTGCGCAACGGCATGGACCAGCAGTACCGCGCGGTGGCCAGCGGCTACTGGCCGCTGATCCGCTACGACCCGGTCACCCGGGCCTTCCTGCTCGACTCGCCCAGGCCCCGGCTGCCGCTGTCCGCCTACACCGGCCAGGAACTGCGGTTCCGCATTCTCGCCAGGACCGATCCCGAGGCGGCCGCCAGGCTCGCCGAGCTCGCCGAACAAGAAGTGCGCCAGCGCTGGACAACCTACGAGGAGATGGCCGCGCGGGGCCCCGAGCGGTTCCCCGCGGCGGATAAGACTAAGACAGACGGGAGCACGTGATGGACCTGAGCACCAAGTACCTCGGACTGGACCTGCGCAGCCCGCTTGTCGCGTCGGCGGGGCCGCTGACGTCGACCGCCGACGGCGTGCGGCGGCTCGCCGAAGCCGGGGTCGGCGCGGTGGTGCTGCCTTCGCTGTTCGAAGAGCAGCTCGCGCGCGAGGCGAACCGGGACTCGTGGCTGGCGGCGGGCGGCACGGAGTCCTTCCCCGAGGCGCTGAGCTACCTGCCCGATGCCAGCTACGAGCCCTGGCCGCACCGGTATCTGCATCTGATCAACCAGGCCGTGCGGGCGGCGGGCCCCGGCGTGCCGGTGATCGCCTCACTGAACGGTGTCTCGCCTGGCGGCTGGACGAGTTACGCGACGGCCATGCAGGACGCGGGGGCCGCCGCGGTCGAGCTGAACATCTACTACCTGCCCGGCGACCCGCTGATCCCGGCGCGGGACGCCGAGCAGCGGTACACCGAGATCCTCCTCGCGGTCAGGGCCGCGGTGGAGATCCCGGTGGCGGTCAAAATCGGGCCGTACTTCAGTTCCCCCGGCGAGATGGCCGCGATGCTCGACCAGGCCGGCGCGGACGGGCTGGTGCTGTTCAACCGGTTCCTGCAGACGGACATCGACCCCGAGTCGTTCACGGTCTCCACGGGGTTCCGCCTCTCCTCGCCTGGCGAGGGGTCGCTGGCCCGCGCCTGGATCAGCCTGCTGCGCGGGAAGGTGCGGTGCTCGCTGGCGGCGACGACCGGGGTGGAGACGTGGACCGACGTCGCGGCGTACCTGCTCGCGGGCGCGGACGCGGTGATGTCCACCTCCGCGCTGCTGCGGCACGGCCCCGGCTACGCCGCCCAGCTGCTAGACGGGCTAGCCGGCTGGATGCATCGCAAGGGGTTCGGCACCGTCGCCGAACTGCGCGGCCTGCTGTCGACCGAGGCCGGCCTCGTGACGCCGGGGCGAACCGGTTACCTATCCGCGATCGAGCAGGCGACGCACGCGTTCGGCGGCTCCGAGGTGGTCTCATGAGTTCCGTCACCGGGTCACCTCCCGCGGTGCTGCGGCGCGATGAGCTCGACCGGCTGCTCGACGCGATCAGGCGGCGCGGTTTCCGGCTGGTCGGGCCTGTGCTCAAGGACGGGGCCATCGTCTACGGCGACATCTCGTCGGCGGCCGACCTGCCGGCCGGGTGGACCGACGAACAGGACGCGGGGACGTACCGGGTGCGGCGCCGGGACGACCAGGCGCTGTTCGGTTACAACGTCGGGCCGCAGTCATGGAAGAAGTACCTGTTCCCCGCGGTCGCCAGGCTGGGCGTTCCGGACGCGGGTGACGCGGCCGAGCCTGAGCGCTTCGCGTTCATCGGCGTCCGGGCGTGCGAGCTGCGCGCGATCGCGATCCAGGACCGGGTGTTCACCGGCGGGCGGCACCCCGACCCGGGCTACGCGGCGAACCGCGAGGGCGCGTTCCTCGTCGCGGTCAACTGCGGGCAGGCAGCCAAGACTTGCTTCTGCACGTCGATGTCGGCGGGGCCGAAGGCGGAGCAGGGCTTCGATCTCGCGCTGACCGAGCTGCTCGACTCGGGCGGTCACCGGTTCCTCGCGGAGGCCGGGACCGCACGCGGCGCCGAGGTGCTCGCCGAGCTGATCACCGGGGGCGCGGCGTCGCCCGCCCCGGCGAGCGACGTCGCCGCCGCGGACGCGGTCAGCGAGCGCACCGCCGCCGCCATGGAACGGAGCATGCCCGCGATCGACCTGCGGGACCTGCTGTACGACAACCTGGAGCACCCGCGCTGGGATGACGTGGCTGAACGTTGCCTGGCCTGCGGGAACTGCACGATGGTGTGCCCGACGTGCTTCTGCTTCAGCGTCGAGGAGGTCCCGGACCTGACGGGAGCCGCCGATGAGCGGCAGCGGTCGTGGGACTCGTGCTTCACGCTGGACCACTCCTACCTGCACGGCGGTCCGGTGCGGACTTCGACCCGGTCCAGGTACCGGCAGTGGATGACGCACAAGCTGGCCACCTGGCAGGACCAGTTCGGCACCTCCGGGTGCGTGGGGTGCGGGCGCTGCATCGCGTGGTGCCCGGTGGGGATCGACATCACGGAGGAGGTTGCCGCAATTGCAGCAGATGATTGAGCGCATGCTGAGCCAGCACGAATTCTTCGCCGGGATGGACGCGGAGTACCGGGCGCTGATCGCGGGGTGCGCGCGCAACGCCGTGTTCGGCGACGGCTCGTTCCTGTTCCGCGAGGGAGAGCCGGCACAGACGTTCTACCTGGTGCGGGAGGGCGCGGTCGCACTGGAAATCACCGCGCCCGGCGGCGTGCTGACCGTGCAGACGGTCGGCACGGGCGAGGTGGCCGGCTTCTCCTGGCTGTTCGGGCCGCACCGCTGGCAGTTCGACGGACGGGCCGTCGGACGGGTGCACGCCGTTGAGCTGGACGGTGTGTGCCTGCGGGCCAAGTGCGACGCCGACCCGCGGCTCGGCTACGACCTCATGCAGCGGTTCGCCGGACTGGCGACGCGGCGCCTGCAGGCCACCCGGCTGCAGCTCATGGACGTGTACGGCCATGCGCACGCTGGCTGAGGCGTCGGCGGAGCGCCCGTGGACCGAGTCGCCACCCTGGCAGGTGGCCGCGAGCCGGCCGGAGTCGCACGACACGATGACGCTCGAGCTCGAGCCGCCCGCACCGTTCGGCTTCGAGCCCGGCCAGTTCAACATGCTGCGGGTGCCCGGCATCGGCGAGGTGCCGATCTCGATCAGCGGTGACCCCTCGCGGCCCGGCCCGGTGCTGCACACCATCCGCGACGTCGGCGCGGTCACCCACGCGCTGTGCGCCCTGCGGCCTGGTCAGCGGGTCGGAGTCCGCGGCCCGTACGGCACCTGCTGGCCGGTGCGGGAAGCCGAGGGCGGCGACGTGATCATCGTCGCGGGCGGCATCGGGCTGCCGCCGCTGCGCCCCGCCATCTACCACGTGCTCGCGAACCGGGAACTGTACGGCCGCCTGGTCCTGCTTTACGGCGCGCGCACCCCGTCGGACCTGCTGTTCACCGGCGAACTCGCCGCATGGCGGAGCAGGCCTGGCGTCACCGTCGAGGTCACCGTGGACACGGCGGGCCGCGACTGGCACGGCGGCGTCGGCGTGGTGCCCGACCTCATCGGCAAGTCGGCGTTCGACCCGCGGGCAGCGGTCGCCTTCACCGTGGGCCCGGAGATCATGATGCGGTTCGCGGTGCGGGCGCTGCTCGCGGCGGGCGTCCCCGAGGACCGGGTGTTCCTTTCCATGGAGCGCAACATGCAGTGCGCGGGGGCACTGTGCGGGCACTGCCAGCTCGGGCCGTTCCTGCTCTGCCGCGACGGGCCGGTCCTCGGGTACCGGCAGCTGGCCCGCTGGATGTCAGTGAGGGAGCTTTGATGAGTGATCCAACACGTACGCGGCCTGCTGACTCAGGCAAACCGACTCTCGCGGTGTGGAAGTTCGCCTCCTGCGACGGGTGCCAGCTCACCCTGCTCAACTGCGAGGACGAACTGCTCGCGCTGACCGACGCCATCCAGGTCGCCAACTTCACCGAGGCGTCCCGCGAGGTGATCGCGGGGCCGTACGACCTGTCGCTCGTCGAGGGGTCGATCACCACACCGCACGACGCCGAGCGCATCCGCGACATCAGGAAGGCGTCCCGGTTCCTCGTCACCATCGGCGCGTGCGCCACCTCGGGCGGCATCCAGGCGCTGCGCAACTTTTCCGGCGACCTCGCGCCGCTGGTGTACGCCACGCCCTCGTACATCGACACGCTGCGCACGTCCACGGCGATCGCCGAGCACGTGCGGGTCGACTTCGAGCTGCGCGGCTGCCCCATCGACCGCCGCCAGCTGCTCGAGGTGATCTCGGCGTACCTGCGCGGCCGCAAGCCGCGGATCCGCGGGCACAGCGTGTGCGTGGAGTGCAAGCGCGCCGGGATCACCTGCGTCATGGTGGCGCACGGGACCCCCTGCCTCGGCCCGGTGACGCAGGCCGGCTGCGGGGCGCTCTGTCCCTCCTTCGCCCGGGGCTGCTACGGCTGCTTCGGGCCGATGGAGACGCCGAACACCGCGGCGCTTTCCGCGCGCTGGCGCGAGCTCGGCGCCGACGACGGCGACCTGGTCCGCGCGTTCCGCGCGTTCACCGCCGACGCGGAGCCGTTCCGCAAGGAGGCCGACGCCCATGACACACCACGTTAAGGTGCCCGCCATCGCCAGGGTCGAGGGCGAGGGCGGACTGGAGATCGTGACCGAGGATGGCCAGGTTACCGAGACCAGGCTTGACATCTACGAGCCGCCGCGCTTCTTCGAGGGCCTGCTGCGCGGCCGGCGGTACACAGAACCGCCGGACATCACCGCGCGGATCTGCGGCATCTGCCCGGTCGCCTACCAGATGAGCGCGTGCCGTGCCATCGAGGACGCCTGCGGCGTCACCGTGCCTGGGCCGGTGAAC
>Ga0335085_10002575_pt1 | contig 33535 bp, 27 predicted proteins | sample Lox_Sample_45_FD_206712 | JGI IMG/M metagenome (GOLD analysis project Ga0335085, IMG submission 206712) | Soil microbial communities from Loxahatchee National Wildlife Refuge, Florida, United States - Lox_Sample_4.5 | ecosystem: Environmental > Terrestrial > Soil > Wetlands | place: USA... | reverse complement strand
GTCCATTCCGCCCTTGATGCCGAACGTTACGATCGACCCCTGCCCCTTCGGCAGATATTTCTGCGCCAGCTTGTGATACGGGCTCGATGTCAGCCCCGGATATTTCACCCACGAAATCGCCGGATGTTTTTCCAGCCACTCGGCCACTTGCAGCGCGTTGCGGCTGTGCCGTTCCATGCGCAGGTTCAGCGTTTCGATTCCCTGAATGAATAGAAACGAATTGAACGGGCTCATGCAGGGTCCGAAATCGCGCAGTCCTTCGACCCGCACCTTGATGATGTACGCCAGGTTGCCGAAGACTTCGGAAAATCTCATGCCGTGATACCCCGGGCTGGGCTGCGTGATCGCCGGAAACTTGTCGGTCCACTGGAATTTTCCGCTATCCACGATCACGCCCCCGATGGACGTTCCGTGGCCGCCCAAAAACTTCGTGGCCGAGTGCACCACGATATCGGCGCCGTGCTCGATCGGCCGGCACAGGTACGGCGAGGCCATGGTGTTGTCGATCACCAGCGGCACGCCGGCTTCGTGCGCAATCTTCGCCACCGCTTCGATATCCAGCACGTTCATGCGCGGATTGGCGATCGTTTCGCCGTATACGGCGCGGGTCTTGCTCGTAATGGCTTTGCGAAAATTCTCCGGATCGTCCGGCTCGACGAACTTCACGTCGATGCCCAGGCGGCGGAAGCTGACATCGAACTGCGTGTAGGTGCCGCCGTAGAGCGTGCTCGAGGCTACGATCTCATCCCCCAGCCCCGCGAGGCTGGTCAGCGCGAGAAACTGCGCCGCCTGTCCGCTGGAAGTCGCCAGGGCGGCGATGCCGCCTTCCAGCGCGGCGACGCGCTGCTCGAAAACATCGGTGGTCGGATTCATGATCCGGCTGTAGATATTGCCGAACTTTTGCAGCGCGAAGAGATCGGCCGCGTGGGCGGAGTTTTCGAACACGAAAGACGTGCTCTGATAGATAGGAACAGCGCGCGCCAGGCTTGCCGCGTCGGGCTTGTGGCCGGCGTGTAGAGAACGGGTCGCAAAACCCATCTGGCGTTCGGGTGCAGTGGAAGTGTCAGCCATAGACTACTAAGGATACGACAAGCTATGCGGAGAGCGATTACCCGGGCCGTGAGCCCCGCCATTGGTCGATGCGAGTTGCACCTGCTGCCGCGCGTTGCCATCGATCTCGCACGGGCCGAGGCGCAGCATCAGGCATACGAGCGCTGTCTGGAAGAACTGGGCCTCGCGGTAACTTCGCTTCCGGCCGAGCCCGATTTGCCGGATTCCGTTTTCGTCGAAGACCCGGCCGTTGTGCTGGACGAAGTTGCCGTGATGACGCGCATGGGCGCGCTTTCGCGCCGTCCGGAAAGCGCCGGCCTCGCCGAGGCCCTGCGGCCCTATCGCCCGCTGCGCTGGATGGAAGAGCCCGCCACGCTGGAAGGCGGCGACGTCCTGCGCGCCGGGCGCTGTCTGTTCGTGGGCGTCTCGGCGCGCAGCAATGCCGCAGGCATCGAGCACCTGCGCGCCGCCACGCGGGAATTCGGCTACCGCGTTACACCCGTAAAAATCCGCGGCTGCCTGCATTTGAAATCCGCCTGCACGCTCCTGGACGCGGAAACCATAGTGGCCAACCGCGAAATGCTGGATATGGAACCGCTCGCGGACTTTCGGGTGATCGATGTCGCCGCGGAAGAGCCGTGGGCCGGCAACACGCTGGCTATCGACGGGGTCGTGCTGATTCCCGAAAGCTATCCGCGAACCGCCGACAAACTCGCCCAGGCGGGCTATCGCGTGCGGACCCTGGATATCTCGGAGTTGATGAAGGCCGAGGCCGGACTTACCTGTTCGAGCCTCATCTTCGAAACAGATGTAAAGCAGCCCAAAACCACCGGCTAAGAAAACGCTTGCCCCGAACCACACTTCTGGTAGGGTTAGCAGAGGGGGTGGGTTTGGACTGGAACTCGATCGCCAGACTTGCGCAAGAAGCGTTTCGCCAGGGCGTGAATGAATGGATCGGCAAAGCGCGGATCCAAGGTGGGCAGGTAAACGGGCCGGCTGCTACGCTGACTCCTGGCTCTTTGGTCAGTGACGTCAATCTCGAGCGTGAGATTCTTCAGAAGCTGATCGCCTCGAACCTTCCGCCCGAAATTTCCCAGGTTCTGGCGAAGGAACTGTCGGCAGCCTGGAAAGAGTGGGCCGCCGGCTTTCAGCTAAGACTTCCCAAGGCATACCCAACATTCGCCGCGGTTCCCGGTCCGGCCGCGCCGCCGACGCCAACGGCGCAAGGCGCGATTCCGCTCTCGCAGGGAAGTTCCACGGGCGAAGCCTCGCTTTCGGCGGCCATCCTCGCGAACAGACTGGCGTCGGCTCTGCGGCTGCACGCGAAATTCGGCGGAGGATCACCCGACCAGGCCTTCAAGAATCTGGCCACGTGGATCGACAACAGCTTCACTCAATGGAAAGGCGTCGTCAAACTGGTCGGCATCATGGGAAAGGGACCGGCCCCCACGTATGCGCCTCCGTATGTGCCGGTCGCTCCCGTGATCAAAGGAGAGAACGTCAGCTCAGGGCCGGTGTTCGCGGGACCTCGATTCGGAAACGTCGCCGTTTGAGGGCCGAAGGAAATGAGGGTTCTGCTCATCAATCCTCCGTCGCCGGAGCAGCTGGGCTCTCCGCTGCTGGGGCTGCAGTACGTCGCGGCATCGATGCTGGCTCGCGGATGGGAAGTTCGCGTGATCGATGCAGCCGCGCGGTATTTCGCGAACGATGCGGAGTGGATCGCGAAGGAGGCTGCGGCGTTTGCGCCCCGGATCATCGGCTTCAGCCTCTTTACCCGCTGGGTGATGCACGCCTACGAGCTGGCCGGCGAGTTGCGCGAAGGTCCGTGGCTGCTGGTCGCCGGCGGCGCGCATACCACGGTCCGGCCCGAAGAGACCTTGCGCCAGGGTTTCGACGTGGCGCTCACCGGGGAAGCGGAACAGACCCTGGTGCGAGTGGCCGACTGGCTGGAAGAACGCGACGATATAGCCCGGATTCCCGGCGCCGTTTTTCGCCGGCCCGGCGGAGGCATCGGCTACGGACCACCTTCCCGTTTCATTGAGCGCCTCGACGATCTGGCTCCTCCCTACCACGCACAACGGTTGTTCGATCCGCGCTGGTACGATCCCTCCGGAGGCGAAACGCCGCCGGGAGGAATCCTCAGTAGCCGGGGATGCCCGGCGCGATGCACATTTTGCGCCAACTACGTAACCGGACGCTCGTTTCGATACCGGTCCGCGCAGCAGGTTACGAAGGAAATCAACGCCTGGCACTCTTTGAGCGGCATGAGCTACTTCCCGTTTTGGGACGATGCGCTGACCGCGAATTCCGCAAACCTCACGGAGCTGTGCGCCGCCATGGAACGCGACCTTCAGTTCCCGTTTGCCTTCGGCGCCATCACCCGCGCCAACATGGTGACCCGCGATCTGCTGCGCACGATGCGCCGCGCCGGACTCCACAACGTCAACTTCGGCGTCGAGAGCGGAGACGACGATATTCTCAAAGCGATCAAAAAAGGTGTCCGGACGGACCAGGTCGTGCGGGCCCTGGAATGGGCCAAAGAAGAAGGGCTTACCACCGCCTGCAACTTTATGCTGGGTTTTCCGCAGGAGACACCGGCGGCGCTGGAGCGGACGCTGCGCTTTATGGAGCGCATCGCACCGATGGTCGATGCCTTCAGCACCATGGGCGTCGTGGTGCCGTTTCCCGGAACCCCGATCTATGACGATTTTCACTTCCAGTACGGGTTCACCGACTGGTGGCTCCGTCCCGAATACAGCCGCTATTCGGCGCCGCCGCCGCTCGAAGACTTCGACCGCTATCACCGCTACTATATCGACGACGCCAACCTGGAGCTCGACTTTTTTCATTACGGCGCCGCGATGAAACTGCTGATCCGCGAGTGCCTGCGTTTCAAAGCCGAGCGCAACCTCGATCGAATGGGTATGCTGCCGGCGCTGGGCGTGCGATGAGCGACTGGGACCACCCGCAAACCGCCGCCTACTACGAGGCCTTCTGCCGGCGCTATCCGCGCTACCGGCGAGCCAACCGGGAACTCATCTCACGCGCGCACCTCCTGCCGGGGATGCGCGTGTTGGACCTCGCCGCCGGGACGGGCCGCACCGCGGAAGAGGCGCTGAACCGGTTGGGCGCGCATGGCGAGGTGGTTTGCGTAGAGCCCTCGCCGGCGATGCGCGCGGCGGGCATGCGGCGGCTCACAGACCCCCGCGTGCGGTGGAGCGCGACCCTGGCGGAAGTCCCCGGACCCTTCGACCGTATCCTCTGCGGCGCGGCCATCTGGCAGTTGCAGCCGCTTTCCGGGACACTGCGCACCGTGGCGGGCCTGTTGCGCCCGGGCGGCGCGCTCTGCTTCAACATTCCCGCGATATATCTGCTCGAGCCCGACGAAATGGGCGGCGGCAGCGATCCCTTGCTGCTCTCCCTGCCGGCTCTGCTCTTCCTGACACCGGATTCCGGCGAGACTCCGGGAACGCCGCCGGCGCCGATGGGCGATCCCCTGGACCGCGGCTCCATCGCCGCCTGGCTGAGCGGAGCCGGCTTGCGAGCGCGGTCATGGAGTTTCCGCGCGCGGCTGACCCAGGATGAGTACGCATCCTGGTTGAAGATCCCGGTCCTGACGGCTCACCGGCTGGGAAGCCTCACCCCGCAGGAACGGGCTCGCCGCATCGATGCCGCCCTGCAATCGGTGGACCGGTCTTCGTGGAAGTGGGAGCGCTGGAGGGGGTGGACCGCGTGGAAACCGGTCGCGGATTCGGAGCCGGTTTTGTGATTACGACCGGGCTCGAAGATGCGGCAGTATACATCGGCAATCCTCAGCGGCTTCGCGAAATGGCTGCTCGCGACGGCTTCCTGTTCTTTCGCGGGCTGCTGCCCGAATCCCTCGTTCTGCCGCTGCGAATGACCGTCCTCGATTATGCCGACCAGGCCGGATGGCTCACGCCGGGAGAGCCCATCGGCGATGCACGCGCCCGGGCCGGCAAACGCGTCGGCGATTTCCAGGACCCCGATTGGGTCAACCTCCAGGTGCATGTTCAAAACAGTTCCGAGATGTGGGCGCTGGGCGATTGTGTGGCCATCCATCGCGCCCTGCAAGAGGTCGAGGCCCGGTCGAGCTATCTTTGTCTGAGCACCGCAAACACCTGCCGCGTCTTCTCGCCGCATCCCGACATGGCCACGCAGCCGCACCAGGATGCGAACTACGTCCGCGTGATCGGCGACTTCTGGACGGCATGGATTCCTCTCGGCGACTGCCCGCGGGAGTTGGGGCCGCTCGCTCTTCTCGCCGGATCTCACCTCGGTGGTTTGCGCGAGCACGCGGGAGAGGGAATCGTGCAAGGCGGCGCAGCCGTGCCCGACGACGCGGTGTGGAGCACCATCGACTTCCTTTGTGGAGACGCAGTTCTCTTCCGCCCGCATACGCTCCACCGCTCGCTGCCCAACTGCAGCGGAGACAGGCTTCGCCTCTCGGTAGACTTCCGGTACGGTTTTTGGGAGGACGCAGCCGGGTTGGACTGGCGTGCCGCCGCCCTCAGCCGTTGAGCCAAAGTCAGTTGAGGTTTATGGTGCCTCCGTCGACATCGACGGTGTTGCCGTTGACGGTCACGGTGCGGCCACCGGTCATCGAAAGGTCGTTGCCGGCCGTTACACTCGTGTTGAGCGACGCTTTCACATCTACGGAATTGCCGACCATGGCCTTCAAGTTATTCCTGCACACGAGTTCTATGTCCGTCGCGTCGAGACGAAGGGTACCTTGCGTTTTGATCGTCATATCGGCTCCTAATTTGATTCTCAGGACCTCGACGTTGTTCAACTGAACGACCACGTCATCGGTGCCCGCAGGCGTGGATACCTGATACCCGCCGCGGGTCGTCAGTGTCGGGCCCTGTTGCGATGGAGCCGTCGTCTTCAGTTGCGCCGACGGCTGTAAAGGCTTCCCTACCTGCATAAGACATGCCTCCTGCGTTCTCCTAATTCTCTGAACTTTTGAGTTGAAGCGGCCATGCTCTGGCTCCAACAAATAAACACGAATGAACAGCAAGGGTCTAGCCTGGTTCATTCGTGTTTATTCGTGGCGCTGTCGTCTCTACTGATAGACTCCGGCCTTCCGGAAATCCCCCGCCTTCACGATGACGAGCGCTCCCGGATCGATATATTTCCGGAAAGCGCCGCTCACCTGCTCGGGGGTCAGGCTCCCCACTTTGGCTTCCAGCGATTCATCCCACTTCATGGTGCGGTCGAAGCGGTCGCGCTGCGTCAGCACATTGACGAGCATGGCTTCCTGCGTCCGCATGACCAACCGCTCATCGCCCCAGGCTTTCTTGGCGTCGGCCACTTCCTGCGCGGTGAAGCCGTCTTTGATCGCGCGCTCCAACTCTTCCTTGAACGTGACCTCCACCTTGGGCGCGTTTTGCGGCGCGCAGATGGCCTGCATCAAGAACATCGCGCCGTTGTCCACTTCGGGCGCGTTGAATCCCGAGCTGACGCCGTAGCTGTAGCCTTCCTTATCGCGAATGCGCTTGAACAACCGCGAAGCGCCGGAGCCGCCGAAGATGAAATTGGCCAGCACCATGGCGGGGTAATCGGCATCGTCGTCGCTCATTTTGATTCGCATGCCGGCCATGAACAGCGAGTTCTGTTTATCCGGCGTTTCGATTTTCTGATTCTCCGGAGAGACCTGCTTGTAGTCATTCGGCATGCGGACATACTTCCCCGGACTCTTCCAGTCGCCGAACAGCTCGGCCGCGAGTTTTTGAATCTGCGCGGGGTCGAACTGGCCGGAGACGGTGAGGGTCGCGTTGGAGGCGCCGTAGAAGTCGCGGTAAAACTCGTTGACCTGCTCCAGCGTCACTTTCTTCAGGTCTTCGATCCGTTCGTCGGGCGTGCTCACGTAGCGGAAGTGGCCGCGCGGATAGGGATACAGATGCCGCTGCAGCTCGTTGCTCGCCAGCATCTGCGGCTCTTTGCGCGAGGCTTCCACGGACGCAATCTGCTGCTGGATAATCTGATCGAATTCGCGCTGCGGAAACGCGGGTTGGCGCAGAATCTCCGCCACCAGGCGCAGGGCGCCGGGCAGGTTCTCTTCCGTGGTTTCGATCGTTGCGGTCGCGCCAACGGCATTGCCGCTGACGCCGGCACGCGTCTTCATGCGGTCGAATTCGTCCTGAATCTCCTGCCGGCTCTTGTTCTTCGTTCCGCGAATCAGCATGCTGCCGGCGATGTTGGCCGCGAAGGTGCGGCCCATGACCGCCTGTTCCTCGGCGAAATCCAACCGCACCGACGCCATCACTTCGCCGCCGCGATTCTTCTTCGGAAGCAGGTCCAGGTGCATACCGCCGGGCAGGCGGGTGCGCACGATGCGCCCTTCAATATTGGCCGGCGTGGGCAGAAACGTTTCGCCCTTGGAAAGCAGGGCGCCGCCCTTATAGTCTTTGAGCTCGGCCTTCGCATCGGGCGCCGCGGGAATCTCCGCACGGTCCGGATTCTTGTCGGGAATGTACATGGCGAGCGTGCGGTTGCTGTCTTTCAAATACGCTTTGGCGACGCGTGCAACGTCCTCGGGAGTCACCGCCTTGATGCGGTCGCGGAACAGAAAGAGCAGGCGCCAGTCGCCGGCCGCCGCGAATTCACTCATGACCAGGCCGATCTGTTCGGAGTTCGTCAGGAAGAGATCGATCTGCGTCTCGATTTTCGTCTTGGCGCGGTCGACTTCCTCTTTGGTCGGCGGCTCGCTAGCGACACCGGAGATCGTCTTCAAGAAGATGTCGCGCGCATCGTCGATCGATTGATCCTGCCGCAGAGTCGTCATCGCCATGAAGCATCCGGGATCGTGCATCTCCTGCTCGTCGGCCGCCACGCTCACTGCCTTCTTGTTCTCCACGAGCGCCTTGTAGAGGCGTCCGCTGGGAGCATCGCCGAGAATGACGCTCAGCACTTCCAACGCGCCGCTGTCGGGATGCGCGGTGGCGGGCGTGTGGAACATCGCCATGACGTATTGGTTGTCGCCCACGCGGCGCAGCACTACCTGCTTCGGCCCGTCCTGCGGCGGCTCGATTGTGTAGGTCGCCGGCAGCGCCCGCTCCGGTTTGGGAATGCGCCCGAAGTCGGTAGCAACGTATGCCAGAGCCTTGGATTCGTCAAACTTGCCGGCGATCGTCAGTACGGCGTTGTCCGGCTGGTAAAACTTGTGATAGAAGGCATCCAGCCGTTCGATCGGCACATGCTCGATATCGGAGCGGCTGCCGATGGTCGGCCTTCCGTAGCTGTGGAAGGTATAGGCCGCTTCCAACGCGCGCTGGTAGAGCACGTTCAGGGGGGAATTCTCTCCCATTTCGAACTCGTTGCGCACGACGGTCATTTCCTTGTCCAGCAGTTCCTTCTCGATCCGCATGCCGGTCATGCGCTCGGCTTCCAGGCCGACGGCCCACTGCAGGTTTTCGTCGCTCGCCGGAACGGTTTCGAAGTAATTGGTGCGGTCGTTGGAGGTCGTTCCGTTCCAACTCGCGCCGTGATCGGTCAGGTCTTTTTTGACGTCGCGGCCGTTCTTGCTGCGCAAAAAAAGCATGTGCTCCATCAGGTGCGCCATGCCGGTTTCCCCGTTCCCTTCATGGCGCGAGCCCACCAGGTAAGTGATGTTTACTGTTAGCTTCGGCTTGGATTCGTCCGGAAACAGGAGAACGTGCAAGCCGTTGGGATAGGCATACTCGGTGATGCCTTCCACCGAAGTCACCTTCTGAACACCCGCCGGAAGCGTTTGGGCAATCGCCGCGGCGGCGCACAGAAGCGCGAGAAACACTTGTCTCATGGCGCGCATAGGGTCCTTTCTTCGACTGGCGGAAATTATAACTTATGGAGTGACGCGGCAAAAGGCCGGAAGTTAGGGGGGTGAGATACCGGGTGGTTCGAGCGGCGGTTACTTGCCGATGCAGAAGGTGGAGAAGATGCGGTTGAGGATGTCGTCCGCCGTAGTGGCGCCGGTGATGCCGTCCAGCGGGCGCAAAGCGGCGTACAGGTCGAGCAGCAGCATCAGCCGATTCATCTGTCGCGCCCAGGGGAGACTATTTTGAGGTGCAGTGTCTGCGCGTCTCCGGGGCGAATAGTAACCTTGACCGGCTCGCCGCCGAGGCGATCCAGATAACCCTCGGTGAGGTAGGCATCTTCGTCGTTGCGGACGAGAGCGAACGCATGATAATCGCCCGGTGGGATGTCCGAAATGTGGAAGCTTCCCTCGGCGTCCGTAGTCGCGACGCGGAAGCGGTCCTTCCGCTTTCGGTCGTCAGGCGCAAGCACGACGAACGCCCGTGTTCGGTCGCCGTTATTGAGGTTTAGGGCGCCCGTGACCCTGCCGCCATCGTTTCCGAGGATGACTTCGACAGGTTCTTCGCCCGCGGAGATGGGGAAGGGGCTTTCAGATAAGTCGCGAGTGTTCTGAACAACCCTCTGGATGTACGTCCCGGGCGGCGGATCGATACTGAGGATATAAGTCTCGCCGGGGTAGGCACCGTCAAGTGTAAATTCTCCAGATGCGTTCGTCATGCCGCTGTTGAGAGGTAGGAACGGGAGCCTTTCGGGTCGTGCGTGGAGAGCGACGTTTGCTGCCGGCAGGGTTGTTGGCGCCACGCCGCCGGACTGGACCACGACAGCCCTCCCGGAAATCGAGACGGGGTGTTGCAGCGTGACCCGGATTCCCTCAACCGGCGCCGTTCCGACTTCGACGGGTTGCAGCGACTGACCGCGGATGTTGTCAACCACCGAAAGCAGCAGATACGAGCCGGGCGGCACATCTCGGATCCGAAATTCATCGCCCGCAGCGGCTATCGTTCCAGCGAACGGCGGGGCGGGGCTTCCCGGCACGAACAATCCGAGATGGACGGTACTCCCCTTGGGCGCACTGATGCTTGGGATAACCTGCCCCGATACGATTACGCCCGCGGCCTCCTGAAGGTGCAATACGAGTCCGGTGATTTCGGGAGTGTTGAGGAGATCGATGGCGCTGCGTGTGTCCGGAGCGGGCGTTCCGGGATAGAAAACGGGCAGCGCGATCTCAGGCCGAGTATGATCGCCGGGCGCAACACCTTGTATGAAGGCGTAGACGACATAGCGGCCCGGCGGCACCCGGTCGATTGTGAACTCCCCGTGGTCATTGGTTCTGGTCAAGGGAACTTCTCCAGATCGAAGCGCAGCTTTGCCGCCTTTCACGCGGAGAGCGTGGACGGTCACTCCGGCGGCCGGTTCTTCGTCCTGCCACCGTACCATGCCCGAGATTCTTCGCATTGAGACCAGGGTGATAGTTCCCAGATCGGCATCGCCGGGTGCGTGGGCCACGAAGGCAATGGACGGAGCGCCGTTCGGAACTCCAGATTGCACAGGGAAAAATCCCGCCTTTCGCACCGAGAGTGAGTAGTTTCCGGAGGGGATGCCGGGGAGGGTGCAGGAACCCCGGGTGTCGGACTCCGCGACGATGGGATCTATGAGCGACCGGCCGGTGAGGGTGAGGCGTGCATTCGGTATTGGAGTTCCATGTATGTCGTCCACGATGCGGCACCGAACGGCGGCCGGCCCGTTGGTCTGGGCGGACGACGCGGCAATCAGGGTTGCGGCTAACTGAATGACTGCAACTGCCCTCATTCGCTCTCCTCTTCATGCCCCGGTATAGCAACTTTAGCAGGGCCTCAAACGCCTCCTGGATGCATGGGCGGTGGGCTAGCCGCCGATAGCGCCCTCCAAGACCTGGATCGGCTCACGCTCGGCGGCGCGCGGTTGCGCCTGTATTCTCCACAGATCCGAATACTTTCCTCGCGAGGCGAGTAGGGTTTCGTGCGTGCCCCTTTCGACAATCAATCCGTTTTCCAGGAAGAGGATCTGGTCCGCGCCGCGGATGGTAGACAGCCGGTGTGCGCAAATGAACGTGGTGCGGTTTTCACTGAGCGCCGAGAGCGCCGCGTGCACCTCGCTTTCCGATCGTACGTCAAGATTGGAAGTTGCCTCATCAAGCCTCAGTATCCTCGGGTTCGCCAGTATGGCTCGCGCTATCGATATCCTTTGACGCTGTCCTCCCGAGAGTTTCACCCCTCGTTCGCCAATGATCGTTTCATACCCGTCGGGGAGTTCCGCGGCGAATTCGTCAACCCGAGCTGCCTTGCAGGCCGATTGAAACTCGGCATCCGTAGCGGCCGGCCTTGCAAAGACCACGTTCTCGCGAACGGTGCCGTGGAACAGGAACACATCCTGCGCCACCACGCCTAACTGCGAACGGAAGGTTTGCAAGCACACCTTGTCCAGGTTGATTCCATCAACGAAGATCCCTCCGGATGCCGGTTTATAGAAGCCTGTCAGCAAGCTGAGAATCGTTGTTTTGCTCCCTCCGGATGGCCCGACCAGCGCCGTCATACTTCCGGGTTCAGCCGTCAGGTTGATTCCGCGCAGCCCATGGCTCGAGTTTGAGTACCGGAAGGTAACTTCCCTGAACTCCACGCGGCCTGCGATTGGTCCGATACGGAGAGTGCGACCTGGTTCCGAGGTCTCGGTTTCGATATCGAGTATGTCGAGCACTCGTTCAATGCCAGTGCTGGCTTCGGCGACTAGCGCGCCGGTGTTGACCAACTGGGCTGTGGGTCCTACCAGCATGCCGAAAAACAGGCTCGCAGTCATCAACTCCCCAATCGAGAGACGAGCGCTGGAGATTCCCCCAGCCCCGGCCCAGATCAGCGCGAGGAAGGTCATGCCGTTGAGAGCCGCGAAGGTGGCATTCAGCCGGGACGTCGCGTACAGTATTTCGAGGCTGTTTGCCACAATCCGGTGCAGTCCACGCGCAAACGAAGCAGCCTCCGCCCCTTCCGCGCAGTAACTCTTCACAGTCCGGGCGCCGGCAATCGACTCAGTCAGTCTTCCGGCGACCTCCGCAGCGATTGCGGCGCCTTCTCTCATGAGCGGCTTGGTGCGACGCAGTCTCAGGCGTGTGATCCAGCAGAACGCCAGAATGGAAAAGGCGGCCAGGAGGGTGATCCTCGCGCTGATCGACAGAAGGACGAGCAGTGAAAGCACCGCTGTGCCGACGGAGGACATTGCCGTCTGTACACCGTTTGTAAAGAGCGCCCGGAGGGCGTCGGGATCGCTCATGATTCTGGCGGTGAGCGTTCCGGCCCGCGTTGAATCGTAGAAGGCCACCGGTAGCTGCGCGATATGCTGTTGACTGCGGCGGCGCAACGCGGCGACCAGTGCAAACGCGGTGCTGCCGAACATACGCTCTGCCGTAAGGCCGGCCAGCGCGCTTGCAGCTATCGAGGCGGCGACGAGGGCGACATATTTCGGCAGCAAGTCCCTCCGGCCGTGTTGGAGGATAGTGTCAATCAGGAATCTGGTCGATGCGGGCGGGACTAGCGCGGCGGCGCGCCCCAGTAGCACGAGCACCGTGGCGACGAAAAGCTTCCGCTTGTAGCCTTTCGACAGGTCCTTAAGAAGCGGCCAGAGGCGCCGCGCGGTACGCCAGCGCATCGGAGCGGGACGGTCCATGCTCACCTCGTTATTGAGCCGTTCCGGTGACGGGAACAACCTTAAGCTGAATTCTTTGAGTCTGGCTGGGGCCAACGTGGACCCTCACAGGGGCGCCGCCCAGACCATCCAGATAGCCGTCCGCCAGGTATGCGTCGTCTTCGTTGCGGTCCAGCGCGAAGGCTTGGTAGTCGCCTGGCGGGACATCAACGATCTGGAAGTTTCCGCCGGTGTCTGTCGTTGCGACGCGGAAGCGGTCTTCGCGTTTCCTGTCGTCCGGCGCAAGCACAATGAACGCCTTAGATTGGTCGCCGTTATTGCGGTTCAGAGAGCCCGTGACCGTGCCGCCATCTTTTCCGAGAGTTATTTCGACGGGCCCTCCACCGGCGACAACCGGGAAAGGACTCTCCGACAGTTCGCGGGTATTCTGAACGACCTTCTGGATGTAAGTCCCGGGTGGCGGATCGATCCTGACCATGTAGGTTTCCCCGGGATAGGCGCCGTCGAGGGTAAACTCCCCGGACGGCTTTGTGACGTTCCTGGTAAAACCGTAGATCTGGAGCACCTCGGACTGCGCCCTTAGAGCTACGTCCGCGGCTGGCAACGTTTTGGGCTCCGCGTTGCCGGGCTGAACGACCACGGCCGTCCCGGATATTTGGACGGCTCCGGTCAACGTGACCGAAATTCCCTTCACTGGCTCAGTTTTGACCTGTACGGGCTGGAAGGCACGGATGCTCAGGTTGCTGGCGACGGCAAACAGCATATACGAGCCGGGCGGCACATCGAGGATGTGAAACTCCTCTCCCGCGGCGGCAGTGGTCCCGGCGAACGCCTGGGCGGGATTCCCGGGCAGGAACAACCCGAGGTGAACCGCGCTACCTTTGGGCGCGCCATCTCCTGGGACAACCTGCCCTGACACACTAACACCGGTCACTGCCTGAAGAGTCAAAACGAGCGAGATTTCGGGCACTTTGCGGAGATCGACTGCGGAACCTATATCCGGGGTCGTCGATCCGGGATAGAACGTTGGCAGCGCGACCTTGGGCCGCGCGCCGTTGTTGGGGGCAAGCCCTGGCAGGTAAGCGTAAACGACATAACGCCCGGGCCGTAGGCGGTCGAGGGTGAACTCGCCTCGCTCATTCGTGCCCGTCAGGGAAACCTCTCCGGCCCGATACGGCGCCTTGCCCTCTCTCACGCGAAGAGCGTGCGCGATGACGGTAGCCGCCGGCTCTCCGTCCTGCCACCGGACGACTCCCAAGATTCGTCGCATTGCGACTAAGGTAATCGACCCCAGGTCCGCATCGTTTGGCGCATGTGCCGCGAAAACCAATGATGGGGCACTATTCGGAACGCCTGACCTCACGGGAAAGTACCCCGCTTTTTCCACAACAAGAGAGTAGCTTCCGGACGGTATCCCGGGAAACGTACAGGAACCCTGGCTATCGGAATCGGCGACAAGGGGGGCTGGCAGTGCTCCCCCAGTCAGGGTGAGGCGGGCTCTCGGTATCGGATTGCCGTGTATGTCGTCTACGATGCGGCACCGAACGGTGACCTCTCCATCCGAGTAGGAAGCCCCGGAGGCGGCCAGGCTTGCAGTAAAGAAAAGAATTGCGGCAACCCTCATTTGCGCTCCTTCTTATCCTCTTACCCTTACAATAATGAGAAATCCAGTTATTATACAGGAATTGCTGAATTATGCCCCGCAAGAGGGATGCTTGGGAGGGCGTGCGGCTGCCGCGCGCTGCGGCCGCATGCCATCCTTGTTTCCGTGTTAGCCTCCGCCCGGAGGGGGCCAGGCGCATGGGATTCCATAGTGGAGCGGGCAATCGCCGTTTCCTAAGCCACCAAGGCAGTATCCGTCATGTTCGGGGTATCCCAAAACGAAGTTCTGGGTGCAATCGCAGCCAGTGTCGCACGTAGGTACCATCCGTTGCCTCCTTTCTTTTAAGAATTGAACCTGGGCGAGTATAAGTTTTCGGGGGGGGGGGACGGTCAATAGGGAAAGTTCCGTTAGATATGAATATTTCATTCTCACTCACTGGTGATTTCTTATCGCCGTTACTTCCCGATGCAGAAGGTAGAAAAAATCCGGTTGAGGATATCGTCCGCCGTAGTTGCGCCGGTGATGCCGTCCAGCGGGCGCAAAGCGGCGTACAGGTCGAGCAGCAGCATCTCGTGCGGAATGCCGGCCTGCGCCGCGCCGCGCGCCTTCTCCAGGAATTCCCCGCACTCACGTAGCAGCCGCTCATGCCGCAGGCTGGTGATGAACCCGCTCTCCTGCTCGAACGCCCCGGCTGGCGCCAGCGCGCCAAGAATCGCCTGCCGCAACTCCGCGATGCCCTCCCCGGTGAGGGCCGAAACTCCATCCACATGCGGAGCCAGGTCACATTTGTTTCTCACCACCAGGTGCCTGCCCTGGCGTTCGGCTCGCTCGATCAATGCCCGGTCCTGCTCATCCAGCGGCCGTGACGCATCCACAACCACCAGGGTCAGGTCGGCATCCGCCATGGCCTGAAAACTGCGTTCGATTCCGAGCGCCTCCACCGTCTCGCTCGATTCGCGAATGCCGGCGGTATCGTACAGCTTCACGGGGATGCCGCCGATCGCGGCCGTCTCCGACACCAGGTCGCGCGTGGTGCCGGGGATTTCGGTCACGATGGCGCGGTCCTGCTCCAGAAGCCGGTTGAACAGGCTGCTCTTGCCCACATTCGGCCGCCCGACGATCGCCAGCGTGAAGCCTCCGCGCACCAGGCCGCCATACTGGAAGCTGTCGGCGAGCCGGCGGACGCCCTCCAGAACGGGCGCGATGCGCGCTTCGATTTCCGCGGCCGGCGCGACGGCGATATCGTCTTCGGCGAAATCGATGCCCGCTTCGAGCAACGCGATTAACTCCACCAGCCGCTCCTTGAGGGGAGCGATGCGCCGCGAGACCGAACCCTCGGCCTGCTGCGCGGCGATGCGCGCCTGGTAGAGCGTGGTGGCGTCGATCAGGTCGCGGACGGCTTCGGCCTGCGGCAGGTCGATGCAGCCGTTGAGAAAGGCGCGCAAGGTGAACTCGCCCGGCTCGGCCAGCCGCGCGCCGCAGTCGAGTGCCCGCTCCACGGCCAGCCGCAGCACGACCGGCGACCCGTGGCAGGAGATCTCGACCACATCCTCAGCGGTATAGGAATGAGGCGATTGGAAGAAGGTGACGACCGCGCGATCCACCGTGTGCCCGTCGCGATCCAGCAGCGTTGCCAGACGCGCGTGGGCGTGATCCAGTTCGGGGGCGAGCAGGATCCGGCGGGCTATTCCGGGAGCTTCCGGGCCCGAGAGCCGCACCACGCCGAGCCCACCGCGTCCCGGCGGAGTGGAGATGGCGACGATGGTGTCGGCCAGTTGCATTTGAAATTTCACCGCGGAAGCTCGCAAGGCCTCCGGGCCGCTGAAAAATCGTCCCGGCGCAAAATCACGCCCGTGCTTCGCCTGACGCCTACGGAGCCGCGACCGGAGGGAGCGGTGCTCTTGTTGCTGAAAACCCTATCTTCTGGCGCTGCGCGAACGCGGGCCGCCGCGGCGTGGTTCCAGGTCGCGCGGGGGTTCGGGAAGGCTCGCCATGCCGGCGGGATAGACCACCACCTGCCTCTGCGGGCCGCTGCCCGCGCTTTCGCTGCGCACTTCCGTCTCATTGCGCAGCGCCAGGTGGATGACGCGGCGCTCGCGGCTGTTCATGGGGTTGAAGCGGAACGGCACGCCCGTGCGCTTCACCTTTTCCGCCGCCGTCTGCGCGCTCAGCCGCAGTTCTTCGATGCGCAGCAGACGGTAATCGTTGGCGTCGAAGGAAATGCGCGAATGGTCTTCGCTCGGCATGCGCAGCATCTCCATGGTGACGTGCTCCAGCGCCAGCAGCAGTTCGGCGCGGTTTGTCAGCAGCAGGTCCACGTCACGCCCGGAGAACTTTACGACGATGTCGGGGGTTTCGAAATCGTCATCCGAGGTCTCTACATCGGAGATCTCGTAATTCACCTGGAAGCCTGCATTCTGGAGGGTGGTCCGCAAAAAGCCGTCGATTTTCGGACCGATTGCGGCGATGGAATACTTGCGCTGTGTCACGGGCTATTTCCTGCCGTTTTTCTTTTTGGGCGGAGGCTCTACGCTGCGGGCCGCTTCCTGCGCCGCTTCGGTGTGATTGAAGAACCACTGCTGCCCCATATTCACGAGATTGCTGGTCAAGTAGTATAACACCAGACCGCTGGGCAGATTGTAGAACATGACGCCGAAAATCAGCGGCATGAACATCATCATCTTCGCCTGGTTGGGATCCTGGTTGGGCTGCGGCGTCATCTTCTGCATCAAAAACTGGGTGACGATCATGACGATGGGCAGCACCTTGATGCCCCACGGCTCGGCCTGCGAAAGATCCGGCACCCACAGCCACGAAGCGCCGCGCATCTCCACCGAAACCGTGAAGACCCGGTAGAACGCGAAGAAGAACGGAACCTGCAGCAGCATGGGAACGCAGCCGCCCATGGGATTGACCCCGTATTTTTTGTAGAGGTCCATCACCTCCTGGTTCTGATCCGCCTTGCGCGGGTCCCGCAGCCCGATGTTCTTGTACTTGTCGTTGATGGCATCGATCTGCGGCTTCAGCGCCTGCATCTTCCGCATCGACTTCATGTTGGAAAGCTTCAGCGGGAAGAGAATGAAGTTGATGACGATGGTGACCAGGATGATCGCCCACCCGAAGCCGTGCACGAAGCTGTCGTTGACCCAATTCACAATCAGGAACAGCGGTTTGGCGAGGAACGACAGGAAGCCGAAATCGACCACCTGTTCGAGCTTGGGGTTGACCTTCTTGAGCAGGTCCAGGTCTTTGGGACCGACAAAGAGTTGAAACCGGTTGTCCGTGCCGTCGGAGACCGCTACTCCGCTCAGCGGCGCCGCTTTTTCGTTGAGAACGGTGCGGACCGTATCGGAGAAAGTTACCTGCTCCATCTGGGGGTTGGCCCCCTGGGGCAGGAAGACGGCGGCAAAGTAGGTGTCGGCTACCCCGGCGAAGGAAAAATCGCCCGTGTTGGTCACGGGACCGTTCTTGGCCGAACTGGCGCGCAGTTCGATCAGCTTGTTCTGGGTGGTGCTGAAATACAGGGTCCGCTGCGTGCTGGCCGGATTGCCGACGGTGAGATCGCCGAAGCCCCCGCGCCACTCGATCAGGTTGGGGATCGGTTTGCCGTCCACGCTCACGCTGCTCGAAACCTGCACCACGAAACTGTCCTTCGCAAATCCGAAATGCTTGTGAACCACGGTATGTCCGTCGGAGAAATCGAAGGAAACGCCGAGGCCGTCCGGATCGGTTTTCTGCTCGTAATACGTCCAGTTGACCTTGCTGGTGGGCTGCTGGGAGGGGAAATACAGCGAGAACGGATAATCGCTCGCCGCCGTGTTGGTCAACTCGAGCGGTTTGTAGTCGTTGCCCTTGTAACCCTTGAGCTGCCAGCTCCGCACGTTCGCGCCCTGGTTGCTGAAAACCACGCGATACTTGTCGGTCGCAATGATCAGCGGCGGCAGTGCCTGCTGCGCCGTTGCCGGAACGGTGGGAGCGCCTACGGCTGCCGCGGTTTCAGAGGTCTGTTCCGCCGCCTGTGACGGCGGTGACGACGTTTCGGCGGCTGACGGAGCTTTCGACTCCGGAACTGCGGTTGCCGGCGTCTTCTGTTTGGCGGTCTCCGGAGGAGGCGTGGTCTTGAACAGATAGGGCGTGAGGAACATCACCACGCCCATCAGGATGAACGCCAGCAGGAGGCGAATCTCCATCGACATTTCTTTGGGCGGCGGGTTGCCCGATCCGCTATTTACCGTTTCGGCCATTCAAAAAGATTCCGTTGCGAACAGGTTACCGGACGGGATCGAACCCGCCGGCATGAAAGGGGTGGCAGCGGGACAGCCGCCGCAGCCCCATCCAAATTCCCCTGGCAGCCCCGTGGCGCTCGATGGCTTCGCGCATGTATTCGGAACAGGTCGGACGGAAGCGGCAGGCGGAGGGGAGCCAGGGAGAAACACAAACCTTGTATACGATGAGGGCCTGCACTAAGATCCACCGCAGCGGAGAAAAAGGCGTTCGATCTCGCGCCGGATCTCCTGGAACGGAGCATCCAGCGATTTGCGCCGCGGATTGATGACGATTGACCACTGTGGGTTCAGCCGATCCAGAGAGAATCGGACGGCCTCCCGAAAACGACGGCGAATGCGGTTGCGCACCACGGCCTTTCCCACGGCCCGCGGCAACGTGAAGCCGATCCGCGGTCCGCCGCCGTCGTCCGCACGCAGGCAAAATGCCGCGAAAAGCGGGCTGGAAAACTTCGAGCCGGCGTCGTAAACTCTTCGGAAATCTCGGGATCGCAACAGGCGGACACGTTTCGGAAAACCAGAGATGGTACAACTACCTCTCGCTACTGACAGTCAGCTTCTTGCGGCCGCGCGCGCGGCGGCGAGAGAGGACCGCACGTCCGTTTTTGGTTTCCATGCGGCTCATGAATCCGTGCGTTTTCGCGCGGTGACGATTATTCGGTTGGAAGGTGCGTTTCGGCATTGTGGTTCAAACCTAAGTATATCAGGGTCGAAACGCTCGCGGAAATGGAGCTTACCGGAAGGATTGTGTCGAATTTGCCGCCTGGTGTGTCACCTGCCGATCGCCGGCGGCGTCTGCATGATCGATAACAAAAGGCAAAAAACCACCAAAACCGCCAATCCCGCTGCGACTATCATAAATATCTCCGCACCTCTGCATAACTGCAGTGCAATTCGGTGGCCAGGGTCTACGGGCCCGTGGAATGTTACTTTTTTTGCGGTTTACTGGCCTGTAGGAGGTACGCAGGGCGTCAATCGCACGGAGAAACTGGCAATCGCCTGCCAGCCCGCCGGCGTATGCCGTTCGATAATGAACGCCTTGCTGGGGGCATCGGCACGCGCCCTCCACGCGGCCGAGGCGGCCGCCGGATGCGCCAGGGGAATGGGCTTTGTGCTCTCCTGGCGCAGTTGCCAGGTCTCTCCGCCATCATTGGAATCGAACAGAACGTAGCGGTCGTCGCTCCCCAGCCCGCGATCGACCACCAGCCGTCCGTCCGTCTTATCGGAGAACGAGACCTGTTGCACCAGGCCGAACCGGCTGTCGACATTCTCGTTGAAGATCGGCCGCCGCACCCAACTCTTGCCGCCGTCGTTGGTCGTGAGAAGAAATGGGTTCTGCGGCAGCGGCGACAGCTCCTCCCCGCTGATCCACCCGTTCTGCAAGTCGAGGAACTGAACGCGGTCGAAACCCGCGGCGCGAATGCGCTCGTGAGGTTCGCTCCAGGTCTTTCCCTCGTCGTCACTCGCCAAGACGATCGAGTACAACGTCGTCGCTTCGCTGTGGATGTTTCCCACGACAACGACGCGATTCCCCACCGGGTCAACCGCAGTTAGTTCCAAAAAAATTGGGCAGGGATCATCCTCCGTGCAGCTCAAGCCTGCGGCGCGGATATCTTCGTTCGTGCAGGTGAAGGGCACCTCGATGGGCTTGCCGTGATTCTCCAAAACCGGCGGTGCAGGTGGAGGCGCGGGCGCTTGTTCCTGAGCGAAGAGAGCGCCCATCAGGCATAGCCCTAAAGAGCTAACACAAAATCGTGTGGGGGCATGTAACATCGCGGGTTACCTGATGCGTCTCCTAATTAAATCCCCGTTACGACAGCGGGCGCACTCACCCCTATCACCCAAACCGCGCCCGCTTCAAATTCCTTTGTCGTCGAACATTCCCTCAAACAGCACCGTGCTGAGGTAACGCTCGGCGGCGTCCGGCAAGATGGTGACCATCGTCTTCCCTGCGAATTCGGGTAATCTCGCCAGGCGGGCAGCCACTGCAACCGCGGCTCCGGAGGAGATGCCTGCCAGGATGCCTTCTTCTTTTGACAGGCGGCGAGCCATCTCGATCGATTCCTCGTTCCCTGTCAGTTCGACGCGGTCCACCATCGAAAGGTCCAGGGTTTCAGGAATGAACCCGGCGCCGATGCCCTGAATCTTATGAGGCCCGGGGCGTAACGGCTGTCCCGCCAGATGCTGGGTGATGACAGGGCTGGCGGTCGGCTCAATCCCGACCGAAAGGATCTTCTTCTTCCGGTCTTTCTTGATATAGCGCGACACGCCGGTGATGGTGCCTCCGGTGCCGATGCCGGAGACGAGCACGTCGATTGCTCCCTCGGTATCTTCCCAGATCTCCGGGCCGGTGGTGCGTACGTGAATCTCCGGGTTCGCCGGGTTCTTGAACTGTTGCAGAAGGACGAAGCGATTGGGGTCGCCGGCCACCAGTTCCTCAGCCTTGGCGATGGAACCGGCCATGCCTTGCGAACCTTCCGTCAATACGAGGCTCGCGCCCAGCGCCTTGAGCACCTTGCGCCGCTCGATCGACATGGTCTCCGGCATGGTGAGCGTGATGGGGTAACCGCGAGCGGCGGCCACAAACGCCAGAGCAATTCCGGTATTGCCGCTGGTCGGCTCGATCAACGCCTTGCCGGGCTTCAGAATCCCGCGTTTTTCCGCGTCCCAAACCATGGAGGCGCCGATCCGGCACTTCACCGAGTACGCCGGATTGCGGCCTTCGATCTTGGCCAGAACGGTGGCCTTGGCTCCTTCCACCACGCGATTGAGCCGCACCAGCGGCGTGCGGCCGATGCTGTACGAATTGTCCTCGTAAATCCTCAATCAAATCTCCCAATTCAAGACGAAACGGTTTTGTTTGTCACTCCAGGCGCTCGCCAGGTCGGCGAAGGTGGTTTTGTCGACGATGTCGCTGATCGCGCGGTCCACCTGCTGCCACATCTCCGTGAAAGGAGTTTCGGGCTTCCGGCGCGGCCGGTTCTTACCCTGCTGCGGGCCTTCCACAAATCGCAGAACCTCGCCCACGGTCAGGGAATCAGGCTGCCGGGCCAGCAGGTAGCCGCCTTCAGCGCCGCGGCGCGATTCTACGAACCCGGCCTGCTTCAAGCCGGCCAGAATGAGCTCCAGAAACTTTTGCGGGATTTTCTGGCGGCGCGCAATATCGGCGATCTTGACCGGCTCGCCGCGCGGCTGCACGGCAAGATCGAAAATGGCCTGCAAGGCATACTCGCCTTTTACGGAGATATTCATGGAGTGGGGCGGGAATCACCTGCATCCCAGTAGAGATTGTATGGCGTTGGGGCGGGAAGCGCAAATCGGGGCTGAAAAAAATAGAAACGCGCGCCGGGGTGAGCGGCGCGCGTTGCCAGCAGGGCGGAATGACCGCCGGGATCAGAAGCTGAAGCGGATGTAGGTTTCGATGCGCCGGTTGTTGGCCGTGCCGCCGCCGAACCCGCCGCCAAAGCCGCCGCCGCCGAAGCCGGTGTTGACCGTGGTCGCCTCGCCGAGGAACGGAGAGGTCATCACGCCCACCACGCCGCCCGGGTTGAAGTGGTTCAGGATATTATTGACGGACGCGCCGACGGTCATATTGAACCGATGTTCGGTGGTATCGCCGCCGCCGCCAAAACCGCCGCGGCCGCCGCCGCCACCGCCCATGCGCATGCCACCGCCACCACCGCCACCGCGCGGTCCTCCGCCGCCAGGACCACCCATGCCGCCGCCGCCAAAGCCGCCGCGGCCGCCTCCCCCGCCTGCATCAGCGGGTCCCGAAGGACGAGCGCCGCGAACCGGTCCGAAGCCGAATACGCGGTAGACCCGCATATTTACCGAGACCAGGCCCGGCTGCGTGAGGTAGTTCCTCGGAATCATGGTGTTCGCCAGCGTGGCATTGGCAATCGTCATGAAGTTGCCGTACTTGGTGCAGACCACGTCGCCGCCGCAAGCCGCGCCCTGCGGTGCGAAGGACGCCCGGGCCGTTCCGTTATCGCCGAACAGATCGTACCCGAGGGTCACATCGTAGGGCGAGCCGGAACGCATGGTGATGAACGGAGCGAACCGAATGTTGGCGGGCCCCAGGATGGAGCCGGTCAACTGGAAGTTGTTGTGGCGATCGAAGGTGGAACGGCCGTAGTCCAGCGCGAAGTTGTACGGATCGGTCGGGGAGCCCGGGAGATCGTTCGCAGTCGTATAGGAGTAGTTGCCGAACAGGGACACGCGGCGGCTGAATCGCGTGTTGAAGTTCGCCATGTAGATGTTCTGGTGCATGAAAGCGCCGGATTCATACTCGTAGATCCGGCCCGCGTTGTAACCGTAGGGGAATATGCCATTGGTCCCGCTGAGCGGAAGCAGCGGATTGTAGCTGCCGGGAATCGGCGTATTGATCGGCACGACCTGCGAGAGGTGGTTCGAGCGGTTATTGGTGTAGGTAAACGCCACCGTGGTGTTAAAGGGCAACTGGCGCTCGACACCGATCGCGCTCTGAATGCTGTAGTCCGAGCGTAGTTTGGGGTCGATCACGTATTTCAGGTTTTGGCCCGGGGTCAGAGTGGAGAGTGCCGGAATATTATTGATATAGAAGGTGGGGTTATACACCACGTAGTCCACCTGGTTAAAGCCGTTATTGAGGTATGCGTTTTCGAAATCGCCGAGGCCGATGCGGTCGTAGAAGATGCCGGCGCCGCCGCGGATGACGGTCTTCTGGCGGCCATTTTTAGAGCTGCCGGGCGCCCAGGCGAAACCGACGCGCGGAGCGATATCGCGGTTGTCGTCCAGGAGCGTCTGCCATTCATAGCGCAAGCCAAGGCTGAGAGTGAGGTTGGGCTTCACGCGCCAATCGTCCTGGATAAAGGGGCCGATATCCCAGCGCTCCATGCCGACGTAGGAGAGTCCACCCTGAATGTTGAAGCGGGAGGGACCGCCGCCGAGATTCTGAATCTGGGAGAAGGGAAGTCCGAGCTGCTGTAAAGCAAGGAACCGCTGATACTGTTCCACGCTCGTGAGCTGCGTCGTGACCGGGTTGCCGTTCGCGTCGGTAACGATGGAGGTGCCGCTGAGCACGGGCTCCAGTCCTCCGAGGAAGCTGAAGCTGCCGCCGAAACCCTGCGGGTTATTGCTCTGATCGCTGTCGCGGCGGGCGCGAATGCCGGTGTGGATGGCGTGGGTCCCATGCTGGATCACCGTGATATTGGTGAGTTCGTAGTGCTTGGAAAGGTCGTGGCGGTCGCCGATCCCGTTGCCGCCGACGCTGAACGCTCCGGCGACGCCGATCCCGGGATTCAGGTTGCCGAGTGATGCGCTCCAGTTGCGGGTCCATTGAAAGCGCGTCTCGTTGACCACCCTGGAATTCAGAATGCTGGTCTCGGTGACCATGAGGTTCTGCGCGTCACCGTTCGAGTTGTACGGAATCGTGGAATAGGGCGGAGGCAGACTGGTACCGCCGAGACCCTGGTTTTCACGCGAATTCCAGCGCTCTTCGAAACGCGTTGTCAGAGTGTTGTTGGTGCTCAACTGGTAATCGATGCGCGGCGAAATCGTATTGTTCACGTTGGGAGTGACCAGCGACGTGTAAACAGGCGACTCCAGCATCGTGGTAGGGTCGACATACAACGCGTGGGTGATCGAGTTGTCTTCGATGTCGCGCCGCTCGAAGGTGAGGAAGTACGAAGCGCGGTGATTCAGGGGGCCGCCGATATTGGCGTTGTAGTTGCGATTGTAGAAGTCCGGCTTGTTGCTGGCCAGGGGATTGCGCGAATCCAGCGCGGCATCGGTATCGTTGAAGCCGATCTGCCCGCGCAGTTTGTCGCTGCCGGGCTTGGTCAGAATTTCGATCCGGCCGAAACCAAGGCGGTCATACTCGGCCGAAAACGGGTTCTGGTTCACGCGGATCTCACGGATCGATTCCTTCGGTGGAAGCTGCCCGCCAGTGAAACCGTCGATATAGATCTGGCCCCCGTTGGGACCGGCGCCCGGGCCGGCCAAGGCCTGCAGAGCGTCGGAAAGATCGTCGGGATCGTCGGGCAGCGCCGCGAGATCGTCGCCTTTGATCACTAGCGCCGTGGCATTGTTGTCGGGCTCTACGCTGACCGAAGGCCCTGCTTCGGCCTGCACCGTGACTTCCTGCTTCTCCGCCGTAACCACCAGTTGGATCGGGACCTGAAACGTTCCGCCGCCGGTAACCACTACCGGCTTGGCAACCGGCGCGAACCCAGGAAACGTCACGTTGACCGTGTACTGGCCCGGGGTTACGGCGCCGAAGCTATAGGTTCCGTCCGCTTGCGTCTGCGCGGTTTTGGTGGCGCCGCTGCCCGTCAGGGTTACCGTCGCGGCGGGAATCACGGCACCGGAGTCGTCGGTCAGAACCCCCTTCACGGTTCCGGTCTGTTGCGCCGCCGCTATGCCTGCGAGCAGAACAACCACAAAAAGCAGGAACGAAAATCTTCGCAAGATGGACATACTTCCTCTGTTTATTGTTTGCACTAGGAGCCTTTCAACAATGGAACCGCGGAACTGCCGTCGTCTAATTTCCTTCGCCGCCGCCACCACCGCCTAAATTCCAGCCGGCCATGATGTCGCGCGTGGCGGAGGGGGATGCGGTCAGAAGCGGCTCTACACCGGCCAGAAGCCGGATTGCCGTAACTTTTGTGGGGTCGCTGCCCTGGGTCGTCAAAACCATGATGGCGTCGCCCTTCTTCAGATCGGTCAGGGGCATGGGCGGTAGATGTTCGAGCATTTGGGCCATATCGCCGCCGCGGCCTCCACGGGCTTCGCCGCCGCCCGGCCCGCCGCCCTGCCAGCGCGCCGGCGCAGCACCGCTCCCTCCGCCACGGCCCTCACCGCGTCCGCCTTGGAATCTGCGGGCCAGCATGGTTGCCATCTCGGGGGGCAGCTTGTTCATTTGCGAATCGCTATCGACGCGAATGAACAGGAACTTCTTGGTGTCGAGGTCTTTCACTTTCAATTGGTGCGTCTGCGGATCGACGGCATCGATGGTGGCGGCGATCTGCCGGAACGTGCCGGCCAGCACCTGCTCGGCCTCGATCTTGCCCCCGTCCGCATCCTTATTGCCCAGCACCCGGGCCTGGTCGCCGACCTTCACTTCCGCCAGCGAGCTCGGCTTGGCGTCCACGGATTTCGCCGAATCCGGGGAGTAGCGGCGGAAAGCGGTTTTCTCGGAGGCCTGCACCACCACTTCGTGTTGGCCGACCTTCATGCTGAACGTCTGCGCCCCGGGATTGACGGCCGTCACAATGCCGTTCGTGCCGCGCTTCTGCCAGTCCTCTTCCTCTTTCTGATGGATCTGCGCGACGTCTGCCTGCGTGAGCACGTAAATCGTCGAGGCTTCCAGCGTTTTGTGATCGCCCGATTCCTCCCCGATGGCCAGCAGTTTGTCGTTGGTCGTGATTTCGGAAAGAGTAATCTTGGCCGCTTTCTTGACGTCGTTTTCGCCGGGGGGCATGCGCAGCAGGAAGGTGCGATCCCCGACCGCTACGGTCATGTCGCCGTTAGCGGTTTTGATGGTAACGTGCTGGGCCTGGGGATCGACTGCCGTGACCTGCCCTCCCACCCGCGTCTTGGCGGGTGCCTGGGCCCAGGCCGCACTCGCGGCGGCAATCGTTAACACTATGAATGCAAAACACTTCATGGGATTCAACCGGAGACGTATGGATCTCAACTTCAAGGGGCGTTCCCCCGCGGCCTAAGGTTACACGAACATGTCCAAGGAGTTAGGCAAAAACAGGAGGGAAATCGGAGCGGGCAGGGATAAACGCAAACGTACGGGTGGGAAAACTGGATTGCCGCGCAGGTTCCATGGCGCTACGCGGCCCCAGGTGATTCGACCGAACTGCGGATTAGAGGGATCCGCCGCTCTTGGTGGTCTCTTCCTTCTTGCTCTTCTTGCTCTTCTTGTTCTTCTTTTTGCTGGTCTGTTCGGTCTTGCCGGTGTCTTGTGCGAGCGCCACGCTGCCGAGAGCGATCGACAGGCCAAGCATGATGGTCAACAGTTTCTTCATTGCGGTTCTCCTTTGGATGTGACGAACTTTTGCCGTCTGCGGCTATGATAACGAACGGCACATGAAGCGTCACTTAATCCCTAATTAAAATCGGTTCATGATGTTCGATCACCGCCGGTTGCACTTCCCGTATCAAAAATTAAGCTCTTTTTCCCTCAATCAATTGGCGTTCCGGGCGCGCTTTTTTAAAGTTATCCGCCGTGCACGGCGCTGTTAACCTGAAATCGGAATGAAGAAGCCGGATATCGTAAAAAGAATCGCGCGCCGCTCCGGCGTGAGCACCGGCGAGGCTGCCGACCGCATGGATGGCGCCGTGCGCGAGATCCTCGCCAACCTGCGCCGCCGCAAAGCGGCGCCGTTCCCGGGCTTGGGAAAATTCACTCGCGATTCCGAAGGCGGGGTGGCCTTCGAGCGCCAGCGGGAGCAATCGTGATTGACGATTCCTGCGTCGCTGAACTGGCCCGCATTGTGGTGCGCGGAGTGGCCGAATCGAAGATTGTCGAGATCGATGGCCTGGGCGTCTTTTATCCCGATGCGGTTCACGGCCTGCGCTTCGAGGCGGCCGGCGATCCGCGGGTCTTCCTCGCCTATGTCAAGGAGGACCAGCCAGCGGCCGAGCGTCTCTACACCTCTCTCGAAGCCGCGGGTTTCCGCCCGTGGATGGACGTCCGCAAATTGCTGCCCGGTCAAAACTGGCCCCGCGCCATTGAAGGAGCCATTGAGAACTCGGACTTCTTCGTGGCCTGCTTTTCACAGAACTCCGTACAGAAAAAGGGCGGCTTTCAAGCCGAAATCCGCTATGCGCTGGACTGCGCGCGCCGCGTGCCGCTGGAAGATATCTTCATCGTGCCCGTGCGGCTCGACGCCTGCCGGGTGCCTCGTTCCATCCAACGCGAGTTTCAATACATCGATCTGTTCGACCATTGGACCGCGGGGATCGAAGACCTGGCCGCCATGATGCGCCGGGAACTCGGGCGCCGCAAAAGGCGCCGCCGCGCCCGGAAACTCCGCCGCGACGCCTGATCTCACAATGGTCGGCGCAATGCCGTCTCCTGCTGCCGCAGGAAGTCCGCGATACGGCAATCGCTGGCGAGAATATGGCCTTTCAGCCAGCTCATGAGAAACTGCATGGCTTCGATAGTCATGGTCACTTCGCCGGCCAGCGCGCGGGCACGTTTGGCGCGCACCTGCGTCCGCAGTTCTTCATGCTGCCGGAGATGGGGCTCCCGATCCGGAAAGCCGCTGCGCTCCATCAGCTCCTCTTCGTGAGCGAAATGCTGTCCGGTGTAGGCCAGCATTTCGTCCAGCAGATGCATCACGATCTGCTTGCCCTTTCCGGCCATCATGGCCTGGTGCATCTCCTCGGCCAGCGCGAAGAGATGCTGATGCTCGCGATCAATCTCGCCGACACCGAGGGCATAATTCGCCGTCCAGCGGAACGTTGCGTTCATCGATTGACTCTCACCTAGAAGAGCTCGACATTCTCCCCCAGGCTCTCCTCTTCCCGGTCCGTTTCCGGGACCGAAACCGGCGCTCCTGCGGCGCTCTCCGCCATCTGCCGGTGAACTTCCCGTTCCCGCTGCATCGTGTAGTTCCGCTCCAGGTGTTCCAGCGGTTGAGCGGGTATGGAGGCCGACGGTTCAGCCGCCTGAACCATCCGCTCCAACTGGCCGCAGGCCCGGGCCACCGCTCCGGCGAACATCCGGCCGGCCGAGAAATTCGCGGCCATTCCTCCTATATCCTCCGCCAGCCCCGACGACAGGGCGGCAATTCCGTGCACCCGGCTGAATGCCGACTCGCTCGCCGAATGCACCCGCAGCACGCCGCTCCGCAACTCTTCCATGAGACCGCTTTCTCCGGTCCCCCCTCCCGCGGCACCTTGCAGCTCGCCTACCGCCGCCGCGATCGCATCCAGGAGCCCCGCGGCCCGTTCGGTGTTCTCCGCCGATTCCATTGCCAGCCGGTGCATGACTCCGGCAATCAGGTCCAACGAGGTCCCGCCCGAGCCGATATGCGTCGCCTGAATCACGGCATTCAATCCGATGCGCTGGATTTCGATTTCGATCGCCCGGATCTCCTTCACCGCCTGCCGCATGCGCCCGGTCCCGCCGGCCAGTTCGCCGGCTCGCAAGCGCATGTCCCGCTCCGCCCGGTCGCACTGGTTGAGAGCGCGGAGAATGGCCGTGAAGCAGCCTTCGATCCGGAGGAAAAAGGAGTCGTGTTCCTCGCTCGAGCCTCCCATGAGCGCGCGGCTCTCCTCCGCCATATCGCGTACGCGGGAACCGATACCCGCGAGGCTGGTCTCGATTCGCTCTACCGCCTCGGCGAACTGCGAGCCGGCGCTCGCAAGCTGCATCCTCTGCAGCGCCAGGGCAGCCTGAACCTCGCCCGGCAGGCCACGGCCCGGCTGCGTCGCCGGAGTGCCGCCCAGCCCCTCAAGCGCCGCCACGACGTGCTCGATCTGTTGCCGGGTAATATCGTGGGCCTGAACCGCCAATACCAGTTGGTCGATGGCCGCGCAGACCTCTTCGCTTTGGGAACGGTGGACCAGTGATGCCGCATGCGCCCGCTGCTGCCGCTCCTGAAAACACCGCAGGCCGTCGAGCGCTGCCGCGGTCAACGACGGCAGCTCGCGCGACTGACGCTCCCGCAGATCGCCGCCGCTGCGCAGCGCGAAGTGCGCGGCGCTATCCAACTGGCGCAGGGCCTCGAAGATTTCATCCCCGCGCTCCTGGATGCGCGCGGACAGCGTGCCGACCTCGTCGGCAAGATCGATAAATCCACTGCCGGCGCCGGCCAGGCGCGCGGTTTCGATCCGAGTGAGCGAACACAGGCCGCGAAACAGCTTCACCGTGCCGCGCAGGCCGGCAAAAGCGGCCCGTACCTCGCGGGATTGCTCCCGGATCTTCGCCAGCACGCCTCCCCGCTCGGCGCACCCGGCGCTCATGACCGCGGCGTGCCGCTGCATTCGAACCAGCGAGTCCACGGCCTCCTTGCCCTGCTCGCCCGAGAACAGCACTGTCAGTTCGGCGAGGTCCGCGGAGAGGCGGCGGGTGGTCTGCTGCACGCCCGCTAGCCGGCCGCCGATCTCGAGGAAATCGCGTTCAGTGGAACGATTCAGCGCCGTCAGGTCGGCGCTCACCGCGGAGGCCTCGCCCCGCCAGTCGCGCGGGCCGCGGGCGCCAGATTGCACGCGTCGCGCGAGCGACTTCACCGCGGCGCGCCAGCGGGCCGCGGCCGCCCGGAATCGCTCCCGGACAGCGTTCGTAGTCCAGTCCAATAGAAACCCTATCACTGCTGCTTGCGGCTTTAGCACGCTGGTTAGCATATCGGCGGAGGCAGCCAGGAACGATAGACCGCACGTTCTGGTTCGACCGATCTACAGGAATCTCGATTTCTGACGATATATGGAGTGTCGGTGGAAAGGGTATTGCAGCTCGCAAACAAAAAAGTTGCATGTTGGCCGTAAAACCCAATGAAATCGAAGCCTCGGCGGCCGTCGATCATGACGCCGCCCGGTGGATCGTCCGGCTCGAGGGCGAAGCGGGACTCGGATCGGCGGCGGAGTTGAAAAGACTGCTTCTCGAAGGAGTCTCCTCGGGCCGAAGCCTGGTATTGGATCTGAAGAACGTGGAAGCCGTGGACATTTCGATTTTGCAATTGTTATGGGCGGCTGTACGCGAGGCGACGTTGTCCGGGAGCACCATCGAGCTGAGAGCTTCGGAAGCGATGGCTGCGGCCATGCGCGAATCGGGCTTCGACCGTTTGCCCGAGTGGAGCGCCGGGAGGCATTGATGGCCAAGGTCATTCTCACAGCCGACGATTCCGCCACCGTCCGGCAGATGGTGAAATTCACTCTTTCCGATGGGGGCTACACCGTAATTGAAGCGGTGGATGGACAGGACGCGCTGGCTCGTCTTTCGCCCGCCGTCAATCTATTGATCACCGATCTGAACATGCCGAATCTCGACGGGATCGGGCTGATCCGCAGCGTACGATCCAATCCAGCCTTGAAAGGGATGCCGATCATCATGCTGACCACCGAATCGCACGACGCGCGCAAACAGGAGGCCAGGGCCGCCGGCGCTACCGGCTGGATCGTGAAGCCTTTCACCACGCAGCAGTTGCTGGCGGTAGTAAAGAAGGTCCTGGGGTGATCGACAAGCTGCAGGCATCATTCCGGGAAGAAGCCGGCGAACTGCTCGCCGAGCTGGAGTCCGCCCTGCTTGAACTGGATTGCCGTCACGACGACCGGGAGGCTCTGGGACGGGCGTTCCGTGCGCTCCACACGATTAAAGGTTCGGGCGCGATGTTCGGTTTCGACGAGCTGGCCGCATTTGCTCATCACCTGGAAACGGCGTTCGACCGGTTGCGAAACGGTGAGGCGGCCGCCACGCGGGAGTTGATCAACCTCGCGTTGGCGTCGCTCGATCAGATCAGAGTTCTGCTGGATTCGGGCGGCCGCAGCAGTAGCGCGGAAGCGGAGCGCCGCGCGGCAATCGTAGCCGAAATCGAGCGGCTGACCGGCATACAGGCAAGCGCAGCTCCGGCTTCGCCCGGGAGCGGAGCGGAAATGTCTTTCGGGCGGTGCGGGCCCGCGCGGGCCTGGAAGATTTACTTCCGGCCTCCGGCGGACGCGTTTCTCAACGGCACGAACCCGCTTCTGTTGCTGCGCGAACTGGCTGGACTGGGGTCCATGGAGGTGGTTCTCGATACGAGCGCAGTCCCGCGATTGCAGGATATCGATCCGGAGCGCTGCTACGCGGCGTGGCAGGTGATCTTGAAGACCGCGGCGCCGCGGGAAGCTATTCAGGATGTCTTTATTTTTGTGGAGGACGGTTGCGAGCTGCGCATCGAAGCCGCCTCCGGCGATTCTCAGGAAAATGCGCCGCCGGCGGCCGATGCCGCACCGGCGAGAAACGGCCGCCAGATGGCCGGACCCGCGCCGAGCATGCGGGTGGCAGCCGAAAAGGTGGATCAGCTCGTCAACCTCGTGGGAGAACTGGTGACGGTGCAGGCCCGCCTGGGAGAGATTTCGCTGCGTCGCGGCGATCCCGAACTGCAGGCGGTCAGCGAAGAGATCGACCGGCTCACCGGAGAGTTGCGCGAAAACTCCATGAGCATCCGGATGATGCCTTTGCGCGCCACTTTCGAACGCTTCCGGCGGCTGGTGCGAGACCTCGGCATCGAACTGGAAAAAAAGGCCGATCTGACGGTGGAAGGGGCCGAGACGGAGCTCGATAAGACGGTCATCGATCAGCTCAACGATCCGCTCGTCCACCTGATTCGCAACGCCATGGATCACGGCATCGAGACGCCCGCGGAGCGCCGCGCTTCCGGTAAGCCGGAGCGCGCCACGATCCTCATTTCTGCGCAGCATTCCGGCGCCCAGGTCCTGATTCGGGTGCGCGATGACGGCCGCGGGCTGAACGCCGAGGCCGTCCGCCGGCGCGCCGTGGAGCAGGGACTGCTCGATGAAGCGGCGCAACCCTCCGAGGCGGAGCTGTTTTCCCTCATTCTGGCGCCGGGCTTTTCCACGGCGCGCGAGATCACCGGGGTATCCGGACGCGGTGTGGGGATGGACGTGGTGCGGCGCAGTGTGGAGGCGCTGCGCGGTTCGATCGAGATCGCCAGCCGGCCGGGCGCGGGCCTGACGGTAACGCTGCGGCTGCCTCTTACGCTGGCGATTATCGATGGGCTGCTGGTGCGAGTGGGCGGAGGGCAGTTCGTACTGCCCCTGGCAAACAGCCTGGAATGTGTCGAACTGGGCCGGAAGGACATCGACGCGGCGCACGGCAACCACATCGCGATGGTCCGGGGCGAGACGATCCCTTATATCCGCCTGAGGGAGTATTTCGGCATCCAGGCCGATCCGCCGGAACGGGAACAGATCATGGTCGTGGAAACCGAAGAAGGCAACTTCGGATTCGTGGTGGACGAGGTCCTTGGCAACCATCAGACCGTAATCAAGAACCTGGGGCGGATGTATCGCGACGTTCCCACGGTATCGGGAGCCACCATCCTCGGTAACGGAACAGTGGCGTTGATCCTGGATCCGCACAGGCTGGTACAGCATGCGATCCAGAGCGCGTCGCGGAGGCGGCGGGACGGCAGCCGGGCAATTCGCCCGGAGGCAGCGGCCGGGCGGGAGACATTACAGAACGGATTCCAGCGAAAGGCAGAAAGAACGGATGACACGCACAAAAAACAGTAATACAGGGATGGCAAAACCGGCAGCCGGCAGCGGGGCTGGTGAAGATCACCGAGTCCGTGGCGGGCGCGGCCGCGCCGGCGGCAAAAACGACGAGATGCAACGCTTGTCGGAAGAGATTCTGCGCCTGGTTGCGGCCTCGCGCGAAGGGCGGCTCGAGGAGCGCGGCCGGCTCGACCAGTTCGAAGGGGCGCAGCGCGAAATCCTGCGCGGCATCAACGAGATGCTGGATGCGATTCTGCTGCCCATCGGCGAAGGCAACCGGGTGCTGGCGCAGATCTCCGGCGGCAAAATCGACGAGCTCATCACCCAGACCTTCAAGGGCGACCACGAAAGAATGAAGCAGGCCGTCAACAACGTGGCGGCCGTGGTGCAGAGCCTGCAAAAGGAACTCCTCCGCCTGACCGCGGCATCCCGGGACGGACAACTCTCCGAGCGCGGCCGGGTCGAGCAGTTTCACGGAGCGTATGCGGACATCGTGCGCGACGTCAACACCATGCTGGATGCGATTCTGCTGCCCATCGGCGAAGGCAATCGGGTGCTGGCGCAGATCTCCGGCGGCAAAATCGACGAGCTCATCACCCAGACCTACAAGGGCGATCACGAAAAAATGAAACAGGCCGTCAACAACGTGGCCGTCGTGGTGCAGAGCCTGCAAAAGGAACTCCTCCGCCTGACCGCGGCATCCCGGGACGGACAACTCTCCGAGCGCGGTAAGGCGGACGACTTCCAGGGCGCCTATGCCGATATCGTGCGCGGGGTCAACACCATGCTGGACGCCATCCTGCTGCCTATCGGCGAAGGCAACCGGGTGCTGGCGCAGATCTCCGGCGGCAAAATCGACGAGCTCATCACCCAGACTTACAAGGGCGATCATGAAAAAATG
>Ga0335085_10002574_pt1 | contig 33537 bp, 34 predicted proteins | sample Lox_Sample_45_FD_206712 | JGI IMG/M metagenome (GOLD analysis project Ga0335085, IMG submission 206712) | Soil microbial communities from Loxahatchee National Wildlife Refuge, Florida, United States - Lox_Sample_4.5 | ecosystem: Environmental > Terrestrial > Soil > Wetlands | place: USA... | reverse complement strand
TATCCCAGATGGGGTCGCCGGTGTAGCGGTTCAGCGCAATGATGTGCGCGTGATCGGTGACCATGAACAGACGATCGCCGGATATGGCCACGCCGCGATTGATACCGCCCGAGGCGTTGCCCACCAGACCACGCGTTCGCGGCCGCTGAAAATGCCAGATCTCGCGGCCTGTGCCCGCATCGAGCGCCCAGCACTCATTGGCGACGGTCACGTACATCAGGCCCCCCACAACAATCGGCGTGCCTTCCATGCGCGCCGCGCCGGGAACACTGAAGACCCACTTCGGCGCAAGTTTCTGAACATTGGAGGCGTTGATCTGGCCCAGGGCGCTATAGCGATTGCCGGACACAGCGCCGTTGTACGAAGGCCAGTCCGTTTCCGAAGTCACCGTGCGGAAACGATCGCCTGACGGACGCAGTAACACGATGCGGTTGTCGTCTGTCCGTAGCTGCAACTCAAGCGAATTCTCATTAACCACCACTCCGGTGAGCTTCCGGCCGTCGCTGGTTGTGATGGTCCTGCGCACCACCGGCGCTCCAGCGCGGCCCGGCGGCGCGAGCGTATGAAGGAAGGCAAGCAGCGTGTTCAGTTCGCCGCTTTGCATCTGGAACGCGGGCATTCCCCGGCCGGGCCTGCCGGACGTAATGATCGTCGATAACTCCTGATCCGACCGCGCGGCTACAGTTCCGGTGATGGCCGGTCCGAGTTCGCCGCCACCGCCCTGAGGGCCATGACAGCGCGCGCACTGGCTTTCGAACGTCCGCCGCCCGGCATCAGGCGTCTGAGCGGCGAGAGAAGTAGTCAAAAGGGCGAGCAGCGTCAATACGCGCATAATCAGTTCCGACGCGCTCCGCCGACGCTTGCGTCCACGTACTCCATTTCCTTATGGGTATCGCGCGCGACGCCCACCGCCATTAATTCCAGCGGCTGGTTTCCGTTGTTCTCGATGGAATGCACCTCGCTCAGCTGAATCGGCACCGCGTCGCCGGTCCGGATGGCAGCCGTTTCAGGGTGCCCGCGCGTGAAAACGGAAACCGTGCCCTCGCCGCCCATGACGTAATAAAACTGTGCGATGCCCCGGTACGAATGAGCGCCGATCGACGCGCCCGCAGGCAAAACGATGTGATCCACAAAGGCCCAGGGCGTCTCGAAGACCGCGGGGCCGAGCGCGCGCCGGTATTGTGCTGTGCCTTTTCCTCCGTGGAACGCATTCACGTTGCGAAGCAGCGAGCGGTCGAGACTCATGCTGATGAACACCGGGGTCTTGTCGAGAGTGACATCCTCGCGTTTGTCGCCCAGGTCGAAGTTATCGTACTCGCCCTTGAGCATTGAGACGTTGATGTTCATCCACTGCACGGGCTTGTCGGTGGCGTTGTAGATCGCGTGGGAATGGCCCATTCGGGCAGGCGCGCCGGCCGGGCCTTTCAGGAGCGATGTCCGCCCGTCGACTGTGAACTGCGCTTCACCGTCAAGAATGACGAACATCTCCTCGCAGTTGTTGTGGAAGTGATGCCCGATGCCGCTGTGCGGTTCGATGACGCCGCGATGAAGAAACTGGAGATTGGTATCGAGCGAATGAAAATCGAGCAGCGCCATGAAATCGACCTTTCCGGCGCCGCCATGCACGGAAGGCGAGGGTCTGTATTTCGACGGATCGGTGTGAACAATGCGGGAATCCAGCGGCTCCAGGGCGTCGAGCGGCGCCAGCGCGAGCCCGGCGATAATTACGAACCAGAGAAAGATTATGGCTTTCATGGCTTGTTGTCCTTACACGACGTCAAACAGCAGGACCGCGTAATCCTTGTTGCGCATCGTGCTTTCGATCATTCCCCATACCTTCTGGTGGATGTCCGACGCAATCCATTTCTGCCGCAATTCTTCACTCTGATACGTCAGGACGAACCGGTAATTCAGCCCGGCGGGCGCCTTCCCCTGAAACGCTGAACGCAGCTTCACGATTTTGACGTCGATGTATCCGGGGAACTTCACGGCGGCGGGTTTGAAATCCTGCTCAAAGTGCCGCAACATGTCTTTTTCCTTCGCCGGATCCACCGACATGTCCACATGCACCTGAATGAGGTGTGCCGGATCGGACGCCCGAGCCGCACCAGCCAATGCGGCCGTAGCCATAGTCGCCAGCAATGTTCTGCGTTTCATTGCTCCTCCGTGAGGTCTGCCAATTTTACTGCGTTTCGAATACCCAGATTGTAGCGGCGCCGTTCTTGTTCTGAATTTCAGGAACCAGAGGCGGAAACGTGATCGCCTGAGCGCCGCCGTTCCCTGCGCCGACCGCGATGTACTGCTTCCCGCCCACCGAATAACTGATCGGAGCATTGCTGGGCACGTCATTGAGACGAGTCTCCCAAAGCACTTTGCCGCTCTGATCGTCATAGGCGCGGAAATACCGGTCAATGGAACCGCTGAACACAACTCCGCCCGCCGTATCGAGCGCACCGCTGGATTCCGGTGCGCGATGCCGCGAAGTCCACACGACCTCACGGGTCAGCATATTGATGGCCTGCACGCGGCCGTACTTGCCATCGGAATCCGGACGGGGACGGAGCGACCAGCGCACGCCGGTCGAGAGGCTGCCGCGACCACCATCGCGCACCGGGTTCAGGTCCATGCACGATTCCACCAGTGGTACGTAAAGTATCTTTGTGTCGGGGTTGTACGAACCCGGAATCCAACTCTTCGCGCCGCCCGCATGGGGACAGATCACGCGATCCTTGCCATCGCCGGGCAGGGCATTGGGGTCGATATTCTTCTTGCCCGTCTTCGGATCAATCGAGGTCACGATGTTCTGCAGCCCGAGATCCTTTGAGTAAATCCACTTGCCGGTTTCTGCATCGAGTACGTCGTAGATCGCCATCTTGCCCGCCGTCATGACCACCGGACGCACGGTTCCGTTGACCGGCATGCGCACGATCTGCCGTTCGAAAACCCAGTCGAGGTCCCACTGATCGTTGGGCAGGTGCTGGTAATACCAGACCAGTTTGCCTGTATCCGGATTCAGAGCCAGCGTGCAGTCCGTGTAGAGACCGTCGTTATTGACACCAGGCCTCGGATGCGCCAGCACGCCGGTATCGTAAGTCTGCGCCACGCCCCAGAACGTCAGATTGAGCTGCGAATCATAGCTGCCCGCCACCCACACCGACGCGCCATTGCGGTCGGCCAGGGGATGGCCGTTCCAGGTGTCACCACCGGGCTCGCCCGGCTGCGCGATGGTCTTGAATCGCCAGGCTTCCTTCCCGGTATCCGCATCGAGCGCGACGATGTAATTGCCGCCAGCCACGCGCCCACCGGTGCCGATCATGACCTTGCCTTTGGCCACGAGCGGCCCGCCGGTGAGTTGGAAGCCTTTGTCAGTAGTGAGCGCCTCGTCCCATGCAACCTTGCCAGTCTTCACATCGAGCGCGACGACGTGAACATCCGAGGTGCCGAGGTAAACCTTGTTGCCATAGATTGCTATGTTGCGTTTGACGCCTGGATTGAGGCCTTTCGGCAGCTCGCGCGAATACTGCCAGAGCAGATCGCCGGTCGCGGCATCCAGCGCCTGAATGTTGTCGCCGAATCCGTGCACCAGCATCACGCCGTCATGGACGAGCGGCGTGGCTTCATTGGCGCCGGGAGGAAGTGTCCAGGTCCATGCCACGTGCAGGTTGTTTACGTTCGCCTTCGAAATCTGCTTCAGCGGACTGAAGCCCTGATAGTCGAAACTGCGCCGCCAGGTGAGCCAGTCGCCTGCCGGCGGGTTCTGCAGCATGGCATCGGATACCGGCGTGATTTTGTCCAGCGGATTCGCCTTCGTTGGAGCAGGCGGTAGTTTCACTCCCGGTGTCAGTCCTCCGCCCGGTCCGGCGCCGGGACCGCGGCCGCCCCGTCCCGCAGGCGCAGCTCCGTTTGGCCCACCATTCTGCTGCAGCAGGAATGCCGCGATCTCCGTGTAGGCCGCCGCGCTGAGGCTGCCCGGGTTGCCGGGCGGCATCTTGCTGCTGATATATCCGATGAGTTCGCCGGGTGGCTTCGCAATGAACTTTTGTACGAAGGCCGCCCCTTTCAGAGGTGGAGCGAACTCGCCGTCGTCTGTGTTCGGCCCGTGGCAGCTCGCACAGCTTTGCGCGTACGCCGTTTTCCCCGCGTTCGCCTGCGCCGCAGTGTAGGTGGCGGCGTTGCTCGACTGCGCGCTGAGCGTTAAGGGAGACTGTAATCCCAGAATCATCACGCCGAACGCGGCAACCGCTCCTGCCACAAGTGAATACTGGCGACCCGAAATTGCCCCGGCCGTCATCCGGCGATGAACCTGTATTCGCGGCATCAGAAATATCCTTCCCGGCACTGCACCTGTTATACACAAATCCTGCGAGCGTCGCTTCATCGCCTGCGGGAGTTGCGGAATTCCGCTGCGCCGAGCGCGGCGATTTCGCGCTTGCTGCGAGTTAACAAACGGCGGCGATGCGCGGAAGAAAGTCGACAGACCCAGGCATTGAAGTAAAATGCTCGTCTTGGATTAATGACCACATCTCCAGTACTGATTGTTGGGGCAGGCATCGGCGGCTTGAGTCTTGCACTGACTTTCCATCAAATCGGTGTACCTTGCGTCGTCTTTGAATCGGTCGCCGACATCAAGCCCCTCGGTCTGGGTATCAACATTCAACCCAATGCCGTCCGCGAACTCTATGAACTTGGCTTCGGTCCGGAATCGCTCGGTACGATTGGACTGCAAACCAGAGAATGGGCTCTGGTTGGACTGAATGGCAATGAAGTCTATTCCGAACTCCGGGGACTAAGAGCTGGCTACAAATGGCCCCAGTATTCAGTGCACCGGGGCGGGCTGCAGATACTCCTTTATCGCGCTGCTCTGGAACGTCTGGGCGCAGATTCAATTCGAACAGGCCTGAAGGTCACAGGCTATCGCAATCACCCTGAGGGAAAGGGAGTGACTGCTTTGCTGCAAGGCCGCGATGGCCAGTGTTCGAGGGTGGAAGGCTCCTTGCTGATTGCGGCCGATGGTCTGCATTCGGCGGTGCGTCAACAAATGTATCCCGACCAGCCTCCCATTCAGTGGGGAGGCGCCATCATGTGGCGCGGCGTCACCAAAGGCAAGCCGATTCGCACTGGCGCATCTTTTGTGGGCCTGGGGACCCACCGTCATCGCGTGGTGTTCTACCCTATCTCGGCCCCCGATCCGGTTACCGGCCTGGCGGACATCAACTGGATCGCGGAGATCACCGTGGACAATTCCGGTGGCTGGCCGGACGGCGACTGGAACAAACAGGTGCGGCATGAGGACTTCATGCATCATTTCGCGCACTGGAATTACGACTGGATCGACATCCCGGCCATGCTGCGCGGCGCGCCTGCAGTCTTTGAATACCCGATGATCGATCGTGAACCGGTTCCGACCTGGGTTGAGGGCAATGTCGCGCTGTTGGGCGACGCTGCCCATGTTATGTATCCCACAGGTTCCAACGGCGCCAGCCAGGCCATCATCGATGCACGCGTGCTCGGTGCTGCCATGCTCGAACACGGCGTCAGCTCCCGAGCATTGCAAGCCTATGACACAATGCTGTGCGCGGAAATGTCGCAACTGGTTTTGCGGAACCGCGGCGCCGGCCCCTTTGGCCTCCTGAATCTTCTGGACGATCGGTGTGGCGGAGTATTCGACAACATCGACGATGTCATTCCCAGGGCGGAGCGTGATGAATTCATGCTGCGGTATAAAACTGCCGCAGGCTTTGCGGCCGAGAAACTAAATGCGGCCGCGTCCACCATCCCACCGGGGGCCTTAGTCGCGATCTGACTTACAAGGGGCAGCCTCAGTGTTACACCACTACGTTCTGATCAGATACAGAAAAGACACCAGCGGCGAACACATCGGAGAGTTCTGCAGAAGAATGCTGGCCCTGCGAACCACCATTCCCGGCATTGAGCATCTGGAGATTGGACGCGACATTCTGCGCGATGCCCGTAGTTGGGACCTCATTCTCATGATGCGCTTTGCTTCCATAGATGCTCTGCGCCGCTATCAGCAGCACCCGGACCATGTGAGCGTGATGGCGTTTAATCAGCCAGCCGTTTCCGATGTCGCTTCGGTGGACTTCGAATCTCCCCAAACCACATAAGGTTGCCGACCGTGAAAACATACGCCGCCCGCAGGCTTCACAATCTTCATGAGTCCGTGATCCGCTCGATCACGCGTTATGCATTTGACAAGGGAGCGATCCTGCTGGCGCAGGGGTTCCCGGATTTCGATCCACCACAGGAAGTTCTCGCGGAGGCCGAGAAGGCCATGCGCAGCGGACGGAATCAGTATGGGATGACCTGGGGCCAGCCCAGCCTCCGCAAGGCCATCGCGCAGAAGAGCCGGCGGTTTTACGGACAGGAGGTCGATCCTGACCGGCAGGTCACCGTCACCTGCGGAGTTACCGAAGCCGTAATCGCCGCCCTGCTGGGCATTGTGAATCCCGGAGACAAAGTCGTCGTTCTGGAACCGGCCCACGAAAACTATCATGCCGGTATCGCGTTCGCCGGCGGCATTCCGATCTGGGTTCCTCTGCGTCCGCCCGAATATCGATTCGATCCCGATGAACTGGCGCGCGCATTTGAACAGAAACCCAAAGCTGTGTTGTTCAACTCGCCGCACAATCCTTCCGGCAGAGTTTTTACCGAGCAGGAACTTTCGATCATCCGGGACCTCTGCGTCGAGCACGATGTGGTGGCTATCACCGATGAAATCTATGAACACCTCGTGTTCGACGGCCGCCGCCATATTCCGATTGCCACGTATCCCGGCATGCAGGATCGCACGATCACTATTTGCGGTTTAGGGAAAACCTTTGCCGTGACGGGCTGGCGCGTGGGTTATTGCATCGCGAGCCCGGACCTGACGGATGCGCTGAGGAAAGTTCATGATTTCACGACCGTCTGCGCGCCCACGCCCCTGCAGGAAGCGATGGCCGTCGTAATCGGGTCGCCCGATTCGTACTACCAGTGGCTTCAGGCCTTTTACGCTTCCCGCCGTGCCCGCATGCTCGGCATTCTCGACAGCCATGGTTTCCAATATGCGGTCCCTGAAGGCGCTTATTATGTGATGGCGGACTTCCGCCACCTCGGTCGCGGTGACGACGACATGGCGTTCGCCTATTGGCTGATCGATGAAATCGGCGTCGCCACGGTGCCCGGCTCTAGTTTCTACGCTTCCTCTCCTGCGTTGGGCCGCGGTCTGGTGCGTTTCGCGTTTCCGAAGAAGGACGAAACGCTTGACGCCGTTGAAGAACGGTTTGAAAAATTACCGTTCAAAGGATAGCTGCTGACCCGGCCGCTCAGCTACTTCCTGATGGGATAACCCTTCCAGAGAAACTCCAGTGCCTGTGGCAGGGTCTGATTGATCACCTTGGCGTCCACGTGGCCGGCGTTTTTCGCATAAACAAACTGGTAGTGGTAACCCTTCGCTTTCGCTACCGCGGCCATCCGCACATTAGCAATGACCCAGTTGCGGCGATTCGCGGAGGGCGAGTTGGCGCCGATATCGTTCTGCGCAACTTCCATCCAGAGACGCAAGGGCTTCGCGGGACTATCGGGAATGAAGTGCTCGTGATACTCCCATGCACCGTGCGGGGCATCGGGTCCGTGCTGCAGATCGGTATAGGTGCCTGAGTACGACAGGACGCGATGGTAAAGCTCTGGTTTGAACCACGCCATCGTCAAGGCCACGGCAGCTCCGGAACTTCCGCCGAAAGTCATGCGGCCTTCGGGGTCCTTCGTCAGCTTCACGTTCGCCTCTTTTTCCACTCGCGGCAGCACCTCGGTTTCCACAAAGTCGGCGTACTTCGGTGAAACAGTGTCGTATTCCATGCTCCGTTCAGAGCCGCCATTTTGAATCATCACGGCGACCATCACGGGCAGCCGATGGTCCGCGATCATGTTGTCAAGGATGGTCGGCAGGCTGTAGTGCATCCCATAAGAATCGGCCGACACGATGAGCGGCGCTGCGGTGCCGGGAACATACTGCGCGGGAACATAAACGCAGACCGGGCGCTCGAAGGCCCCGTTCGAGCCCGGGTAGAATTTGCTTTCGGCCGAATTCATCATGAACTCGATAACTTTACCCTCGGGAACACCGGCACGTTTTGTTTGCTCCGGGGCAGGCGCATAATCCGGCCCGATGGAGTAATCGCCCTCGCCAGCTCCGGATCGATAGGGAGGTAACGTCGGCAGTTTGGCCATCTCGGCGATGTCTTCGGGCGTTGCCGGTTCGGTCGCGGCGGGACCGCCCCTCGCCCCACCACGCGCCGCCGCTCCATTGGGACGTGCGACCGGAGCCCGATCACACGGTGTCCCCTGGGCCAGCAAAAACTGCGTCATCACGAACAAACCAATCGCAAGCTTCATTGAAGTTCCTCCGGCGAAAGTATTGTACAGGAAATTATCTACGCCGGTTCGCGTTGGCCGATTTCGCGATAAACTTGGTCCGCTATGACGAAGGTTCGCGTGGTTCCCGCCCTCCTCATCCTGACTGTCACACTGTTTGCGCAAACACCCGATACCGGTACCGCCCACAAAGCTGCCGCTACGGCCCTGCTGAATACCAATAACATCGGAGCGGCACACCTCGCTTGCCCCGATTTTGCTGCGCCTCCGGGTTCCACTCCGGCGGGCCGCGGCCCGGGCAGGGGAGCCGGTGGCCGCGGCCCGGCCGCGACGCCTGCGCGCGAAACCTGGTACGCCGAAGGTGGGCAGGTCTTCGACAATCTCTATATGCTCACCACGAAAGCCAACTCCGCGTGGGCGGTGAAGACGTCCGCCGGGATCATTCTGATCGATACGCTGTTCGGCTACGCCGCACAGGACGAAATCGTGGACGGCATGAAGAAGCTGGGCCTTGACCCCGCCGACATCAAATACATCGTCGTCAGTCATGCGCACGGCGACCACGATGGCGCCGTGAAATTTCTCCAGGATACCTATAAGCCGCACGTCATCGTGAGCCCTCAGGACTGGCAACTGGCCTCGAGGGAACGCGATCCGTATACACACGACATCGATGCCACTGATGGACAGAAACTGACTCTCGGCGATACGACGATAACTATGTACATCACGCCGGGCCACACCGCCGGCACAATGTCGTTTCTCATACCCGTTACGGATCACGGTGTCCGGCACATGGCGATGGAGTGGGGCGGCACGGCGCTGGGCGCCAATACTTCGAAGGAAATGCTGCAGTCCTACATTTCGAATGCGAGCCGTTTTAAGGATATTGCGGAGGGCGCGGGCGCCGACGTGATCATCGGCAACCACACCGAATACAACGATGCGCTGGCGCGGCTCGATCGCACCAGGGCGCGGAAGCCCGGCGAGCCGAATCCATGGGTCGTGGGTAAAGCTGAAGTTGGGAAATATCTGACTGTCGTGCAGGAATGCGCAAAATCCTGGCTCGCCATAGACGAAGGGCATCCTTTCAACTAACTATGAAATTTTTCCTTGCTGTCGCCCTGCTCGGTTTGCCCGGGCTTACCTTCGGCCAGTGGGTTCACTATCCAACGGCAGGTGTGCCGAGAAAAGCCGATGGCACTGCCAATCTGGCTGCGCCGCCGCCGCGGCTGTCTGACGGCAAACCCGATTTTTCCGGTATCTGGCACACGGCAAGAATCATTGCCTGCGATGCCGATTTGAGCCGCTTCATCAACTGCGGGAACGAAATCGGCGGGTCGCCGCTTGCGCGCAACTTCGGACTCGATATGCCCGGCGGGCTGCCATATCAGCCGTGGGCCGCCGCGCTGGTGAAACAACGCACGGCGGATCAGGGCGTCGACGATCCGCATGTGCGATGCCTGCCCGACAATCCGCCGCGCACATGGGTCATGCCGCATCTGACGAAGGCAGTGCACACGCCGAAACTGCTCGTGCTGATGTACGAGGTCAATGCGATGTACCGGCAGATTTTCATCGATGGCCGGCCGATGCCGCAGGATCCGAACCCCAGCTGGACGGGCTATTCTACAGCGCACTGGGAAGGCGATACGCTCGTGGTCCAGACCGCGGGATTTCGCAATGATCTCTGGGCCGATATGAGTGGCAGTCCGCTGAGTGAGGCCGCCAGACTCACCGAGCGAATTCGCCGGCCAAACTATGGAACGCTCGAACTCGACGTCACCGTCGATGATCCGAAAGTCTACACGAAGCCGTGGACCGCGAAACTGACGCAGAAACTGGAACTCGATACAGAACTGATCGATGAGATCTGTCTCGAAAACGAAAAATCGTACGAGCGGATGCGGGCCGTGCGGGCGGAGGGTGGCGTCAGCGGACGCTGGTCCGGGGGTGGCGATTCCGTTTTCGTGCTTCGGCAGTCCGGCGATGTCGTAACCGGTCAGATCGAAGGCAAGCCCGGAGAACCGGTCTATAAGATTGTCGACGGCGTGGCCCGCGACGGGCACATTCACTTCTTTGTCCTGCATGACGCCCCTGACGATCCGGAGGTCAAGGCGAACGGCGGAAATCCGTTCCACAATGTCGCAGACGGAACGGTCACCGATGACACCATCGACATGTCCGGTTCTCGCGAAAACACGACGATTCGCCAATACCATATGGTGCTGAAGAGAATCGGAGAGAGGCAATGAGGAACGTTCACTGGCTTCCCCTCAGGATCGCGATCACCGCGCTCCCGCTTTTTTGTGCGCCTGCTTCATTCGCGCAGAACAACACGACCTCCGGCCAATTCACGATCGAGCCTGCCACCCTGGTCTCGCTCGGCTTCGAATGGCGGATCACAGGCGACGACAATCGAAACGCCCACGTCGATGTGAAGTTCCGCAAAGCGGGCGAATCCCGCTGGCGCGACGCGCTGCCGCTGATGCGGGAACAGCGCGAAGTGATCGGCGATCCGCCGCCTGCACCTGCCGGTGGCCGGGGCGGCGGCGCCGCGCGTTATCCGCTGTTCAAGTACACCGCGCCGAATATGTTTGCCGGCAGCATCCTGAATCTCGAGCCGGATGCCGAATACGAGTGCCGTTTTGCACTTGTAGACCCCGACGGTGTCACCGGCCCGACGGAAAAAACGGTCAAGGTCAGGACCCGCAAAGAGCCCGGCGCCGTTCCCGGCGGACATACTTATCATGTTTATCCCGTCGACTATCAAGGCCCGCGCCAGGAGCCGTCATTCACTGGACTCATGGCGGCCTACTACATGGGCAACGCGCATTTCGACTACGAGAATGCTTTTCCGCCGCGGGTGCAGCCTGGCGATGTGATCCTCGTGCACGCCGGCATTTACGTCGGCGACCGTTTTCATTACATGAACGGAGCGCCGCGGCCAGGTTATCTGGCCATGGGAAACCTTTTTGACGGCACGTATTACCTCACGCAGAGCGGAACGCCCGACAAGCCGATCGTCATCAAAGCCGCCGGCGACGGTGAGGTGATCTTCGACGGCGCTGGCTGTCAGACCTTTTTCAACGTGATGGCAGCTAATTACAACTATTTCGAGGGCATCACGTTTCGCAACGCCAATGTAGCCTTTCTGGTCGGAATCAAGAATATTGCGGGCGCCAGCGGCTTCACGCTCAAGCACTCACGTATCTACGATGTGGGGCGCGTCGTGCAGGCCGACTGGTCCGGCTCGAAGAACTTTTACATTGCCGATAACGTGATGATCGGCCGTCACGACCCCAACAAGATGATGGGCTGGACGGGTGAGCTTTGGTCGAAGTTCCCCGGATATCCCGAGTTGCTGTTATCGGAGTATGCAGTCAAAGTCTACGGGCAAGGGCATGTCGTGGCCTATAACTATGTCGCGAACTGGCACGATGGCATCGATATCGCCACATATGGCACACCCGATGGCGCGCCGAACGATATCGCCGACCGTGTCCCTATGGACATCGACTTCTACAACAACGACATCCACAACATGGGTGACAACTGCTTCGAGACAGACGGCGGCGCGAGAAACATCCGCGTATTCAGAAACCGCTGCTTCAACTCAGCGGCCGGAGCACTGAGTGTACAGCCGGTGTTCGGCGGTCCGGTGTACTTCTACCAGAATCTGATTTACAACACGCCGACAGGCTCGCTGAAATATATCGAAGAGTCAGCCGGTGTTCTTACCTTTAACAACACGATCATCGGCGAGGGCCGGGCCGGACCCGCATCCAATGAAACCTTCCGGAACAATCTCGTTCTGGCCCAGGGCGCGATGGACCCGGTCTTTGCCATTACGACCTTCACCAACTACACCAGTTCCGACTACAACGGTTTCCGGCCGAACCCAGGCGTGAACGATTCGTTCGAATGGAATTCGCCGCCCTTCGAAGTCAAAGCCGATTTTACGAAGCAACCCGTCACCCGCCGCTTCAAAACTCTCGACGAATACCGCGAAGCAACCGGACAGGAGAAACACAGCGTTCTTCTGGACTACGACGCGTTTGTGAAGGTCAGCAAACCCGATATGACCGATCCGCAGCGCGTATACGATCCATCGGGCTTCAATTTCGAACTCCGGCCCGGCTCCGCGGCCGTCGACGCCGGAATCCTGCTGCCAAACATCAACGACGACTTCACTGGACGGGCGCCCGATCTCGGAGCCTACGAAATCGGCAAACCGATTCCGCACTACGGCCCGCGGCAATAGACCCCGGCCGATCAGTTTCCCCGTGCAGGCTGCGGTGGATTGATGACCGCTTCGTCCCAGTGCTCTTTGATCTTTCCGTTCTCCGCGCGCACGACGTCGAAGTGATCCCAGTGGTATTCACGGCTCGGATCATCGGGATCCTTTGCCGTTCGGTCCCACATCATTACGCTGTAAGGGCCGTCGATCAGAGTTAACGCTGGCGGGTTGATCCAGGCTTCCTGAATCGGCTTGGCATCTTCGGGACGACGGCCGGGAATGCGGCTCATGAACTGCTTAAAGCCGTCGCGGCCCTGCGGAACGTTCGGGTTGTGCTGGAGGTAACCCGGGTCCATGGTTTTGTCGGCCAGTTCGAGATGGCCGTATTGCAGCATGTCTTTTAGCTCTTCCGTGGCCAGCGCAAGCGTTTGCTTCTCCTCTTTGGACAGCTTCCCGGTATTCCACTGCATCGGAGGTTTCGGCGACACACCCGTGGCAACCACGCCCGAGCCCTTATTCTTCTGCGCGCTGTCCCAGTGCTCCTGCACTTTTCCGTTCTGAATGCGCAGGACGTCGAAGCTGTTGGAGTGGTAAGTCTTCGATGGATCGCGCGGGTCCTTGCGCTCGGTTTCAAATACGAGCCAGACGAAGTCGCCCTTCGCGCCCATCACAACCGGCGGGTTCGACATCTTGTCGGGAATCGGATTTTTCGGTTTAGCGAATTTCGAGAAGAACTCGACAAACCCGGCGCGCCCGGTCGGCACGTTGGGATTGTGCTGGATGTAGGTTTCCGCCTGATATTTCGGCGTCAGTTCCAGGTGGCCGCCGTCGATGACTTCGCGCCACCAGTTCAGGACCATATCCAGGTTCTTCTTCTCCTGAGCGTTCATCGGTGCAGTCTGGGGCGTGGTGGGTGGGTTGATTGATTCGGCGAACGACGGCGCGGCGGCCAGCCCGAGTAACAGACTCCCGGTAACGAAGGCGATTTTGGGAAAGCTCACGGTAAATCCTCCTGACGATCGCGTCCCAGTATATGTGGCGCCCCCGTGATAGGCAAATGCCCTCACCCTGGTTTGATATAGTGGCTGCCCAATGCGAATCCTGTTTTTCGTTTGTTTCACCGCGTCAGTGTTCGGACAAAATCCGAAGCTGCCGCCTGATATCAATCCGCAATCGAATTCGCGACTGCCTTTGCTTCAAAGGGACCAGCTAAGCGACGAGGACAAGAAGGTATTCGACGACGTCTCGAATACCGCTCCCGGGAGGGTATCGCTCTACAGTCCCCCGATTGCCGAGTCAATCCGCACGCTCAACTCGCGCCTCCGTTCGACCGTGCTCGGTTCGCAGATATTCGAAATCTGTGCGCTGATTGCGGCCCGCGAATTTGACGAAGACTTCGAATGGACAGGCCACGCGGCGGGCGCAAAGCGTGCTGGCGTGTCCGAACAAACGATTCAGGCCATACAATTCAATCGCGACCTGAAAGGAGTCCCGGTCAAAGACGCGCTGATTATACGGTTCGGGCGGGCGCTGTTTAGGGAACACAAAGTCAGTCCGGAACTCTATTCCGAAGTTGTGAAGACGTTCGGACAGCGCGGAACCGTCGAAGCCGCTTGGATTATGGGGGACTACGCCATGGCCGCCGTAGCGCTGCGCGCCGTGGATCAACATAATCCGGACGGCTCGCTGCCGCTGGCCGGTGGTTCAAAGTAGTGGGCTGATATTGTCGATGAACAGCTGGCACGCTTCACGCCGCAATCCCTCTGGCGCGATCCGCCCGTTCACTGTCATTTGTTCGGCTGACTGAAACCCGTCGGTGCGCTGCTAACTTTGAGAATGTGGTGGCCGGGGACGGAATCGAACCGCCGACGCCAGCCTTTTCAGGGCTGGATTCGGTCAGGGCTATCGCATTAAAAACAAAGGAACAAAGCTTCGCGATTGGCCCAGAAATGGCCCGTTTATTGGGACAAGAACGGGACAAACTTTAGGCCGGTCGAAATCACGCCCATTGCGGTCCCGATTCACAACTACTTGCGAGGAGATGGAAAATCCGCTGATTGATGTTGTTGTGCCCGGAAATGGGCACAGTCTTGCCCCGTGATGGTTTCAATCCGACTCCCGCAGTCGCCTCGCGTGTTGAGAAGCTCGTCCATTAGGTCATTAACGAGAATGGAGAGGTCGCCGTACTTCTTCCCCGCGTAACAGATGAAAATCTGCATCGCGGAGTCAACAACACAGATTCGGCCCCTATCGTAAAACACTGGGAATCCACTGTCCTTGTGGTGAACATGCATGGTCCAATTCTCGATGTTAAATTCAACCTCAAGCGATTTGAATCGGGGATCGGAGCAACTAACCGTAAATTTCGGCGAGTTGGGGTTTACGCTGTACCCGAAGCGGGGGTCGTTAGCGGTGGATGCCTCGGCGAGTTGCTTGCAGGCGAATTCCAGTTCAGCCATGAATTTGCGCAGCCAGTCCATCGTGAACTTAGTCCGTATTGGCCAAATCGCTTCCGCCTCGATTATCGTGGCCTTGAGTTCGGCCTGTTTCTCGATGTTTTCTTTCAATGTGCGAGCAAATTCCATCATCATAAGCGGTTCAATCGATTCTATCGCTGAGACTGCCGCCAGGATACGTCGCGTCAGGTCAGATCAACTTCTTCGTCATGCCGCACCTTGGGCGCGATCCTTCCGATCCCCCGGCGCGCCGCCGTACGGCGCTATACTTGATCTTCTTTGGCGCCTGCCAGACCTCAAATCTTTTTCGACACGAACGTATGCGGCAAGCTTATCCGTCCGCCGTTTGAAAAGCACGCACTTGGTTTCAAGGCTGAAGTGCGCAAGCGGTATCGCGTCGCGGTAGCGGCAACGACCGTTATCGAACTTTTGCGTTCACCCACGCCAGAAACGGCGGCGTTCTTCAGCAACGACAAGAAGAAGTTCCATATCTGCACTTGCGATGACCGCTATGCCCGTTACATGGGGCTTGCGGGTGACTTCGCCATGAAGCGGATATTGGGCGTGAGCATTCCGGGTTCTTCAAATATCGAAGCGTGGTTCAAGCGTCAGGTGAAATCGATTCTCAAGGCAGACACTCAAGCGGAATTCTTCAGGACGTTCGACCACGAAGCCCATAAGAAACGGCATTTGGAAGGTCTTGCTCTTCACCGTCAATGGTTCACGCTGGCCAAATCGAGCCAGTACGGTTTTCCAACGCCTGAACGCTGGGGTGTGAACTGGTGGAAAGACTATGGTGTTCCCATCAACGAACAGCAAGGGGTATTTCTTGCTGAACGTCTAACGGCGCTTTACGCTTATCAGAAAGCGTCATTTGAAGCGGCCGACGGCAACCGGGGTCTTAACGTTGAGAAGCGAGACGGCGATTGGATCGACGCTCAACAACTCGTTTATCTTTGTGAGCCTGATATGCACTTGCTGACGGATGACAGCGCGATCAGAGACAAGGCGGCAGCGAGTGAGCAAAGCAGGCGCATTCTGATTCTCTCGGAGTTCATGAAAGACCTCGGTATTACCTAAGAGCACACGCCGCGACGGAGCAGCCGTCCGCCGTGGCTTACGGTAGTGCGTCAGAATCAGGAGCCTGAATCGACTAGGCGGCGCGGGCGTTAGTTATTCTGGGTGCTCCTTCAATGAAATGACAACCCGACCAGCGATAGGTTCAAACGAAAATTGATATGTGTATCTGTGTGAGCTGCCACTGACGCAATGAATGCTTATCGTCGTCGGGGTTGGTAACTGGCCCTTTGTCATCCAGTAGAAGAACTCATTGACGGTGCCGTTAGTGCCGGAATTGTCTTCCTTAAGGTGAAATACTAAGTCTCTAGCTTCACCGGGTCTGATGACACCACTCCCCCAATCGAACTGCAACAACCGTCCGTCGTAAGTGAAGTCATCGACAACAACGTTGAATGCTGGTCCGCTTCCATCATTGTGAAGAACAAGCCGTCGTTCTTCTCTCCTCTGTGTTCTCGAAAAAGGCGAGTCTGGCGGCTCGATTCGAATGCCGATAACTGGTCTGATGCTGGCTTCGATCTGTCTTTGCGTGGCTTTGCGAAGCCTTACGGTTTCAGCGGTGTAATAGACAACTGCCGCCAGCGTGAAGATGAGAACGACTAGTGACACGTAATCAAACGGCCCTTTACGCATCGCTTCAGACAGACGATCAATTGCCTCGACTAGTGCTTTGGCGTCTGAATTCACGTCTCGTGATTATAGTTCGATTTGGATAGAAGTAAAACCGGCCCCCGATTTTAATTGGAAAGGCGAAAATACGACGGAGATGGCAGGGGCTGCGGTGTCCGGCTGGGCGGCGCGGGCGTTCACAGGTCTGTGGTAAGGGCCGAAAAACGTTTAGTTCTCTCTCGAAGAATCCGCTACTACAAGTCCAGCCTTACGTCGTTTGAGAGCGGCGACAGTCGCTTGGGCTTCTTGCTCGTTCGAGCATCGGCGGTGGAGAATGCAGCGCAATTCACGAACATGACGCTCGTCATCAGCGTATTTGCCTCCAGTTCCGTGAATATAGTTAATTTCGGTGGAGCTCTCGACTACCAGATATTCCATGCCTAATTCTATCAAAACTGAACGTTTTTAGTGCTTACGCTTTCGGCAATATCGTCGACTTGATCCGGCGCGCTAGTTGGACTCTCAGGTTTTCGGGATCAGTCCAGACGATGTGATTCATGACGTGCAGATCGAAGTGGCGTCTCTTGAAGTCGTCCTCCCGGCAACAGTAGATCACGTCCCGCCCAAGACCACGGGCGAATCCAGCCTCGTAATAGACGCCCGTGCGGTGCCCGGTGAAGTCAGCGACCATGAATTCAGCGCTCCGGATTCCAGCGATGATTTCGTCGGTGATTTGATTGTTATGTTCTTTCCGATCGACCCGAAACGCCTTGAATCCGCAATCCTTCACTGCCATCGCTATCCCTAGCTCGTAGGCATCCGTCAGCGAAGGATCAAACCACATCGCGACAAAACACGTTCCAGGCTGGCCACCCTGCGCGACCCGCGGTGAAACTGCCTGCCAGCCCTTGATCGTGGGAGAGTATCCTGTAACTTCATCTGATTGACTGCCGAGGTATCCTTTCACCATTTCGTTCTCGACGAGGTATTCGATATAAAAACGAAATTCAGACTCGCCGTAACAGTCTGCTATGGGATAGTCCATGTCGAGATCCACAGAAGCGACCACACCGGGGCGCCGGGCTTTAGAGGCAATGTAGTGGAGGGTTTTTTCTATGCCTATCGAAACCGAAGAGTTCTGATGTGCAGCGGCATATTCCCTCCAATTCGTGTTCATCAGCTTTAGCTTGCGTCCTGATTCGTGAGCTTGTCGGCAAGCGGCCGAGAGCCCAAAACGCATTTCGCGACTTGCACCCGAGCTTCGAAAATCCTGATAAAACTCCATGCTCATTTCGAACTCGCCGCATCGCGGGCAGGTGAACGCTACGGCACCATCCGAGACGTTACGGAACCAACCAGATTTGTTACACAAAAGGCACCGCGCAGATCGTTCCGGCACACGTGCGGCCATTTTACTCGCCTTTCGGCGGTGCCGCCTGGCTTCTTATCCAGCGCACACGCCAGCATCTATTTTATTGCCTGCGTTCGCGTGGCGGACCCGCGTTTGAACCGAAAATCAATAGTATCCACCGCACCCACAAAACGGATCAATGATGCCACGACCATGCGAGATACGGCCACGCGGTGGCGATGATCTGGCCGGCACCGACAAGCACCAGAAACACTGTTAAGACTACGATTCTGGTGCCTAGTGGGCCGTCTCAGTGATTAGGTAACCTTTAGCCCTCGGCATACGCCTGGAGGTTGTGGCACGCTATAGGGATTTGCTGAAGATCACTGACGTTCAGCGGGAGGAACTTACCGCGTGGTCGCAATCGCGCACGCTGCCGGCTGGCGACGTGTTCCGGGCGAAGCTGATTCTTGCGCTTGCGGATGGATGGACATGGGCACAGATCGCTGCCGGCCTGAGAACCACGAAAAAGACAATTGCGCTGTGGAAGTCCCGCTTCGAAGAGAGCGGAATCGAAGGCCTGGAACCAAGACACAAGGGAAGTCAGCCCAGAGCCGCGACACCGACCGTTCAGGCTCGCGTGGCGCGGCGAGTGCAACAGAAACCGCCTGACGGCAGCACGCATTGGTCGTGCCGAAAGCTGGCGGCCGATCTGGGCATGAGTCACGCGACGGTGCAGCGGATTCTCGCGCAGGCAAAACTGCAGCCTCATCGTCTCGACCGATACATGGCGAGCAACGATCCCGATTTCGAAAAGAAAGCCGCTGACATCATCGGCCTTTACCTGAATCCGCCACAGCATGCAGCAGTCTTCTGCGTGGACGAGAAGACAGCCATACAAGCTCTGGACCGGCTTGTTCCGGTGCTGCCGCTGTCTCCGGGCAGAGCGGAGCGCCACGGGTTTGAATATTACCGGCACGGCACGCTGTCACTGTATGCAGCGCTGGACGTGAAGACCGGCAAGGTTCAAGGCAAGACCACGCGCCGCCACACCAGCGCCGACTTCATCGGGTTCCTGACCGATATCGCGGGCAAAGCCAGATGGGCAAAAGAGATCCACATCGTGCTCGATAACCTCTCGGCGCACAAGACACAGGCCGTGCGGGAGTTTCTGGAACAGCATCCCAAAGTCCGCTTCCACTTCACCCCAACATACTCGTCATGGCTCAATCAGGTAGAACTTTGGTTCGCGAAAATCCAACGCGATGTGATCGACCGCGGCGTCTTCACTTCTGTCGCCGACCTCGCCCGGAAACTCCGAAAATATGTACAGTCTTATGCAAAATCAGCCAAGCCGTTCCGCTGGACCTACACCGATCCCCAGCGCCGCATCAAGGTATCTCAATGACTGAGACGGCCCACTAGTGCCCCCCTCTCCGCAGACGCCCTGTTAATACTTTCCGTGAGCCGCTCGACACTGGTCACAATATTATCGGTGCATTCTTGTTGATTCCTTATAAGTTCCTGAGTCGCCTTGACTTGTGCCGCGGTTAGGAGGGTATCAGCATCTCTCTCCGAACACGATAGAACCGGCGCGATCACCTATCAGGTGGAGAACCTCTTCAGCCGAGCGCCCTTTAATCCTGTCCTCGTAAAACGTTCCCATAGATCCCGCGAATATACCACTCACTTTCCGCAGCCGGCACTTTCCAGGTTTTTGTGCGGTAAAATCGCGCTCATGAACCAGCCATTTATTCAAATCGGAGCGGCGTTAGTAAACATCAACGCGATTGCAGCGGTTACAAAGGACCAGAGCGGCGCGTTATTGATACGGCTCATCGGCCCGCACTCCATCTCCGTTAAGCGCGAGAGCGCGGATGCTGTCTCGAAAGCTCTCGCCCCCTTTATAAATCCCACATTTAGCGGCGCCCACGACGCCGTTCTCGGCGAACATTAAAAGGGAGAACACGCAATTAATGGACAGAAAATGTTGTATATGAGAGTCCTTGCGATTCCATTTACCTTGGCCGCATCATTGTTAGCGTGCGCGCAAACTCGACCGGCAGCCAAACCGGAGAGCGCTACTGCCCAGCCCACACCCTCGACTGCCATGGAGGCGTTCCAACCCGCGGCCGGATCGGTTGTGACTTTTGGATACGACGATCTAGGATCGGTGCGCGGAGTATCTATCGATGTCCGCGAGTTAAAGGATTCAAGGGGCGCGGACGTGCGTGGGCTATTGGTTAAAGTGACAGAGAATGAATACCACAAGGAAAGCGCGTTCGTTGATGCAGACGAAATCCCCGAACTGTTGAAAGGCTTCGACGCCCTGCTGGCGGTTAACGCGAACCCGACGCAATTCAAAAGCTTTGAAGTGCGATATACAACGCGCGGCGGCCTGCAATTGACTGCGTTCAATGGTTTTCGTGACGGAATTGCTTACGCGGTTCAGGCCGGCCGCATCACGAAAGCCCAGGCTCTCCCATTGAGCGCGGACGATATGCGAAAGGTTAGAGCGCTATTTGAGAGCGCGCAGCAGAAACTCGCCTCTCTGGGACCTTCGCGCCGGTGATTTGTGCGTTGGGGAGCCCAACAAACGGAGATCGGCAATAGATGAACCCGCCCGACCCTCTGACAGGACAATTTGTCGCCGAAGGCGCAAAGTTAGTCATTAAACATGCGGAACAATTCATCGCGGCGGCAATCGGCAACCCCGGCGAAGAGCTCGGTACAATTCTCGGAACCGCGTTCAATCGGCGCGTCAAGAATCTCCACGAGATCGGAAGTAAGGCCCACTTCACACTGCTGAATATCGGGGTGCAACCGGGACCAGTCCCGTTGAAGGTCATACAGCCCATGATTGAAGGTGCATCACTTGAAGAAGATCCGAACCTTCAGGACAAGTGGGCGAACCTAATGGCCAACGCTGCCGATCCCCGTCGCAAGTACGACATCTCGCCGCTCTTTCAGACTATCCTTCGCGAACTTTCCCCGCGCGATGCCATCTTTTTAGATGCAATAAACGCCCGCTGGATCAAAGAGGCTTTCATACCAGAAAACACGTGGACCTTTGCTGAACAGGATTTGGTGGAGGCATTTCAAGATGCCGGACTCGGGCGATTGGAGCCGCCCGTAGTCAATCCCGGCGAAAAGCCCGAACGCGTGAACATCCTTGAGGCATCCTACATTGAAGCCAACGAACAATACGAACTCTCGAAGGATATCCTCGTTCGAACTGCGATTTTGCGTCTGGTGCCTGAAAACGAACCTTTACCGGCGGCCGCGATGGGTGATGTAGTTCCAGCAGGTGATCACGAAATTTACGTATTCACAAGAACGACTTACGTCTACACGGGCTTCGGAATCCGCTTTATGAAGGCATGCCAGCCGCCTCCGAAGACTATCGGGTGAATCAGACTAGGCTGCGCGTTTTCCGGCCCGTTCACTGTCATTTGTTCGGCTGACTGAAACCCGTCGGCGCTGCTAACTTGAGAATGTGGTGGCCAGGGACGGAATCGAACCGCCGACGCCAGCCTTTTCAGGGCTGCGCTCTACCAGCTGAGCTACCTGGCCGTGTTTGGAGAGCTCGAGGAAGGAAGACTCGATTATAGCAACGCGCTCCGGAAATCAGGCCGGCTGCAGATGCTCCAGTTCCTGCGCCGTTGTCTTTTCGACCTCCGCGTGCAGGCTGTTGCCCTGCGCATCCATCGTCACAATCGCCGGAAAATTGTCGACGCGCAGGCGCCACATGGCTTCCGGCACACCGAACTCCAGCAGATTCACATCCAGCACATCCTGGACCGTGCGTGCATAGTATTGGGCCGCGCCGCCGATCGCGTTGAGATACACGGCCCCGAATTCCTTCAGCGCCGCCGACGTCTTCGCACCCATCCCGCCCTTACCGATCACCGCCCGCACGCCGTACCGCTTAATGACATCCGCCTGGTAGGGTTCTTCGCGAATGCTTGTCGTCGGGCCTGCGGCTTTCACTGTCCACTTCTCGCCGTTCTTCAGCATCACCGGGCCACAATGGTAAAGGATTGCCCCATTCAGATCGACGGGCGGCGGATTCTTCATCAGATGTGCATGCACTGCATCGCGTCCCGTATAAACCTCGCCGCGAATCAGAACCACATCGCCGACCTTCAGCTCGCGAACCTTCTCTTCGGTGAGAGGCGCTGTCAGGACAACCTCACGTCCGGTCAGCGGGAAACCCTCGCTCTTCGTCATATGCTCGACCGCGCGCGCCGGATCGCGATACAGCCATTTCGTAATCGCGCCGGTGCGGGCGTCAAGACGAACACCCAGCCGCCGAAACGCCCAGCAGTTGTAAGCGACCGAAACGAAGTAGCATGCGGGCAGGCGATTCGCCACACCGATCTTGCAGCCAATCAGCGAAACGCGTCCGCCGAAACCCATGGCGCCGACGCCCAGTTCGTTGGCCTCTTTCATCACCCTCGCTTCGAGTTCGGCAAGCTCCGGAATCGGATTTGTGTCGTCGAGTGTACGGAAAAGCTGCTCTTTGGCGAGATCATATCCATGCGCCCGATCGCTGCCGATGCAGACGCCGAGTGCACCCGGCGCGCAACCCTGTCCCTGCGCCTGCCAGACTGCGTGCAGCAGACACTTGCGCACGCCTTCAAGATTCCGGTCGGCCCGGCCCAGGTGGTCGAGCGACGCGGGCAGGGAATACTGAATATTCTTGTTCTCGCAGCCGCCTCCTTTCAGGATGAGTTTGACTTCGACGTCATCCTGCTCCCACTGTTCGAAGTGGATCACGGGTGTCTCGGTGCCCAGATTATCGCCGCTGTTTTTCGCGCTCAGCGAATCGACGGAATTCGGACGCAGCTTGCCAAGTTTCGTCGCTTCGGCGATCGCCGCCCGAATGGCTTTCTTCACCGCTATCTGATTGACGCCGACCGGCGTGTGCACATAAAAGGTCGGCATGCCGGTGTCCTGGCAGATGGCGCCGGAATCGTCCGCCGCCATGTCGATATTCGAAAAGATGATGTTCAGCGCCTGGGAAGCCTGGGTATTGGGCGTCTCCGCAAGGCCGGTGGCCGCCATCGCAGCGCGCACATCAGGCGGCAGATTAGTGGATGTCTGAGTAATGAGCTCGACGAGGCTCGATTCGAGAAATTGCATGGGAAATCATTATTGTAGCGATCTACCCGATCAGCTTCGCCATGGGCTTTGCAAAGTACGTCAGCACGAAATCCGCGCCCGCGCGTCGTATTGACGTCAGGCTTTCCACCATGGCCCTCTCTTCGTCGATCCAGCCGTTCCGCGCCGCCGCCATGATCATCGAATACTCGCCGCTTACCTGATACGCCGAAATCGGCACATCGAAGCGATCGCGAGCCTGGCGAATCAGATCAAGATATGGCATCGCCGGCTTCACCATAATGATGTCGGCGCCCTCTTCCAGATCGAGCTCGATTTCGCGCATCGCCTCGCGGCCGTTTGCCGGGTCCATCTGGTAACTGCGGCGGTCGCCGAACTGCGGCGCCGAATCGGCGGCCTCGCGGAAAGGACCGTAAAACACGGAGGCGAATTTCGCCGCGTACGCCAGGATCGGCGTGTTAGTGAATCCGTTGGCATCGAGCTTCCGGCGAATCGCGGCAACCCGGCCATCCATCATGTCGGAAGGCGCCACCATGTCGGCGCCGGCTCTCGCGTGCGATAAAGCACCGTCGGCGAGCCAATCGAGCGTGGCATCGTTATCGATCCCGCCGTTCACAACTTTGCCGCAGTGTCCGTGGCTGGTGTATTCGCAGTTGCAGACGTCCGTGATTACCAGCAGATCAGGCAGATGGCGCTTGATGGCGCGAATCGCCCGCTGCACAATCCCCTGATCATCGTAAGCGCCCGTAGCCTCTTCGTCCTTCGTTTCCGGCAGCCCGAACAGAATGACGCCGCCAATGCCGAGATCCCGAACTTCGCGGCATTCCTCCACGGCATTGTCGATGGACAACTGGCAGTGCGGCGGCATGGAGCTGATCGGCTTCCGCACCCCGTCGCCCGGGCAAATGAACAGCGGCAGAATGAAATTCGATGGTTCGAGGCTGGTTTCGCGCACAAGGCGGCGCAGGGCTTCGCTGGACCGCAGGCGGCGCGGCCGGTGTATCGGAAATGGCATCTGAGGGGAATTCTACCTTCCCCCTCTCGCGCACCCCGGCAGGTATTATCGAAAAAGGGGTTTTCGCGGGCTTGTCACCGGTTTATAATTTCCGGTATAGAGTGAGGCCATCGTGCACAGGAGCGTCCTCCAACCTGCATTTGGGCTGCACAGCCGCCGCTTTCACGCCCTTGACACTGCCCTTCGAATCATTACAATAATTCGTATCCCAAGCACTGGTTATGCAGACCCCCTGCGAACATAAAAATACGGTCGTCCTGGCACGTCGGGACGGTGTTGACTACGTCGAATGCGTCGACTGCCGGCAGATCTTCGAAGCCGAAGATCTGGAGCCGGTGACCGCCGACAACAACGAAGAGGAAAACTAGCGCGCCCGGCTTTTCCGCCTGACAGCGCGGTCCATCCGGCTGATCCCTCGGCAACCCCGCACACAACGCCATCACCCTGCTGGCATACTGCTATGTATGCATGACCTGGGGATGTTTCGCGCCAACCTGGACGCCGTCGCCGCACGCCTGTCCACGCGCGGTTTCACGCTGCCTGTAGAGCAGTTTCGCGAACTCGACAGCCGCCGCCGTGCGGCTATTACTGAAGCTGAAGAATTGCGGCGCGACCAGAATGCGCTCTCGAAAGAAGTCGGCCAGCTGCGCAAAGAAGGCGCCGACACTGCCGCGCTGCAGAACAAGTCGCGCGATCTGGGCGAGCGCATCGCCGGTCTTTCGAAGGCCGCCGACGAAATCGATGCCGAGTACCGCGAACTGATGGCGGGCATTCCGAATATTCCGCATGAATCTGTGCCTGCCGGAACCAGTTCCGACGACAATGTTGTGATTCGTACCTGCGGCGAGCCGAAGAAATTCGATTTCGAGCCGCTCGCGCACTGGGATCTGGGCCCCGATTTGGGCATTCTCGATTTCGATCGCGCGGCTAAAATCACCGGCGCGCGCTTTGCCCTCTATTTCGGGCTGGGCGCGAAACTCGAGCGGGCGCTGCTGAATTTCATGCTCGATACGCACACGCGGCATCACGGCTATACCGAAGTTCTGCCGCCGTTCATGGTGAATTCCGCCAGCCTGTTCGGGACCGGCCAGTTGCCCAAATTTGCCGCGGACCTGTTCAGGCTGGAGAGCACCGATTACTGGCTCATTCCGACCGCCGAAGTTCCGGTGACCAACATCTTCCGCGACGAGACACTCGACATCGAGAAGCTGCCGCTCAACTTCTGCGCCTATACGCCGTGCTTCCGCAGCGAAGCCGGATCCTACGGGCGCGACGTACGCGGCATCATTCGCCAGCACCAATTCCAGAAAGTGGAACTGGTGAAATTCGCGCGTCCGGACCACAGCTACGATCAGCTCGACCGCCTCACTGACGACGCCGAAGATATTCTGCGCCGCCTCGAACTGCCTTTCCGCACGGTTGTCCTTTGCACCGGCGACATCGGGTTCGGCTCGGCCAAGACTTACGACATCGAAGTCTGGCTGCCAGGCCAGAACAGCTACAAAGAAATTTCCTCCTGCTCCAATTACGAGGCCTTTCAGGCGCGGCGCATGAATATTCGCGTGAAGAACGGGAAGAAATCGGAGCTGGCGCACACATTGAATGGCAGCGGCCTCGCGATCGGGCGCACGTGGGTGGCGATTATCGAAAACTACCAGCAGCGCGATGGCAGCGTCGTGATCCCGGAGGCTCTGCGCCCTTATCTCAACGCGGAACGCATCACGAAGGCCGCCGACCTGAAGTGATCGAGAGCCTCGAATACAAGGGCTGCAATTTCGCCTGGCGCATCGAAGGCGCCGGCCCGCCGCTCGTGGTGATTGAAGGCGTCGGCGCTTTCGGCAAGTCGCCGAGCCCGCTGACGGAAATCCTGAAGAACCATTTCACGATTCTCAGCTTCGATAACCGCGGAATCGGCGCGAGCGAGCCTGCGGCGGTGCCGCTGAGCATCGAACAAATGGCTGACGACACACTTGCGCTGATGAACCATCTGGGGTGGCACTCCGCGCACATTGTCGGTCATTCGATGGGTGGTCTGATTGCGCAGCAACTGGCGCTGACCGCGAAACCGCGCGTTCGCACCCTTTCACTGCTTTGCACTTTCGCACGCGGAGCAGACGCCACGCGCATGTCAGCCCGCGTCTTCTGGATCGGCCTGCGCCTCCGGCTCGCCCCACGCCGCATTCGGCGCAAGGCGTTTATGGAACTGGTCGTCCCGCCGGGTGGGGAGCCTCGGAACGCCGACGAACTCGCGGCGATGCTCTCCGGCGTCTTCGGCCACGACATCGCCGATCTTCCCCCGGTCTCCAACAGGCAGCTCGATGCCATGAAGAGGTGCGATGTCACGCCGCGGCTTCATGAACTCGCGGGAATTCCGACGCTTGTGATCAGCGCCGAGCACGATCTGATCGCGCGGCCCGCTTCCGGACGCTCGATTGCGGCAGGCATACCGGGCGCGAAATATACCGAAATCCCCGGGGCATCGCATGCTTTTCCCGTCATGGAGCCGGAGCGCTGCGCGGAGATGATCCTCGAACATACGACCGGCGAACATATAAGCAGCGCCTGATGCTGATTGCCCGGATTTTCGTTTTGCTCTGGTTTGCGGCGGCGTTCACGCTGGCGCTGACCGGCTGGTTTGAGCAGTTCTCTTCCGCGGCCCTGTTCGGGTTCGGCGCAATCATCTCCGCGACAGCGTTCGCATTCCTGCACTGGGTCTCAGAAAATTTCCGTGGCTTTACCCGCGCGCGCAGTCTTCGCCGCATGACACAGCTGCAGATCCTGCGGCTTTTCGGCGTGCTGGCGCTGATTCTCGCCAAAGAACACGTCCTGCCTGCGCTTTTCGCCATTCCGACTGCGATTCAGGACGTCTTCTTCGCGCTCACCGCCTTCCACGTCGCCGCGAGCCTCGTTACCGGCGAGGGCAAGCCGGAGCGCCGATTCTTCATGTGGCATGCGGCGGGACTCGCTGGGCTCGGTTTGTCAGCGCTGCTGGCAGTACTGACGTCGTCAACCCGCTTCGGTCTTGCCTGGGGCGGCATCACCAGCCGTCCGATGAATCAGTTTCCGCAGAGCCTCGTGCCGGTGTTCATCGGACCGTTCGTGCTGATTCTGCACCTGCTCGCGTTGAGCGCCGCATATCAACATCATTACAGCGCAAAAATACAAAAATGACGCGCCGGCTCGAAAAACGTAAACCGCGGAAAGTCCTAACCGGCATTTGCCGAGACTGAACTCGCGGATTTCGCGCGCACCATCACTACCAGCGCGCTTGCGATCAACGCGCAGGACCCGAGGAACAGCATCCCGGTGCGATACGAGCCGGTCTGATTGCTGAGGTATCCGACCATATATGGTCCGAGAAATCCGCCGAGATTGCCGAAGCAGTTGATGACGCCGATGCCGATTGCTGCCGCGGCGCCGCTAAGCGACAGCGTCGGTAATGTCCAGAAGCTTGCGCGATAGCCGTGCACGCCGGCAATAGCAACTGAAAACAGCGCCATCGCCACTGCCACATTGGCGCCGATGCGTTCGCTTGACGCAAACACCGCGAATGCCAGTCCTCCGATTCCCACGGGCACAGCCACATGCCATCGGCGCTCGCCCGTCCGGTCCGAGTGCCACGCCAGCCACACCAGCACCGGAATCTCGACGACGAACGGAATGCCGCTGATCAGCGACACTTCGAACGAACTCAGCCCCGAAAGCGCCTGCATGATTTTGGGCAGCCACAGCGTGAATCCCCAGGTCACCGTCAGCAGACAGAAGTAGGCAAACGCAAGCAGAATCACCGCCGGATCGAGAAGCACCTTCACCAGCGGCGGCGCGGGCGGTTTACTGCGCCGCTCGCGCTCCAGTTCTCCGGAAATCCAGCCGCGCTGGTCAGCCGTGAGCCACTTCGCCTGTTCGGGACGGTCTGTCAAATAGAAGATCGTGATTATCCCCAGCACGATCGCAGGCACAGCCTCCAGAATGAACAGCCAGCGCCAGCCTTCCAGTCCCAGCCAGTGCACCTGCAGAAGCAGCCCTGACACCGGCGCGCCGATGATCTCCGACACCGGAATCCCGATCATGAAAAATGCAATGGCCTTGGCTCGGTCCTCCTGACGGAACCAGTGCGAGACGTAGACCAGCACGCCGGGAAAGAAACCGGCCTCTGCCAGGCCCAGCAGGAAGCGCGCGGCGTAGAACTCATGCGCGCTGCGAATGAATCCGGTGAGCGCGGCGCACAGGCCCCAGGAAATCATGATCCGCGCGATCCATTTACGCGCACTCCAGCGCTCCACCAGAATCGCGCCGGGGACTTCCAGAAGAATATAGCCGAGAAAAAAAATGCCGCTGCCCGTGCCCAGCACCACATTCGCGAAATGCAGGCTGCGCGTCATCTCCAGGCTCGCATAGCTCACATTGACGCGATCGAGAATCGATGTCAGATAAAGCAGAAACAGAAACGGCGTCAGACGCAGCCCAATGCGCCGCCGGGTTTCGCCGCCGATGTCCGTCAGAACTTTACCTGCCCTTCATAGCCGGTCAATTCCAGATACCCCACGCCTTTCTGCGAACCGGAATAATTAACCGCGCCTTCCCAGTAAGTCGTGCCGCCTTCTTTGGCCCGCAGCAGTTGGTTGTCGAGTACCGCTGTCTCGGTTAAATCAAGCTTGAGCGACGGCACACGCACCCGCCACGAGACCGGATATTTCCCCCAATACCGCAGCGGCTGCAGCGTGAAGTCTGCTCTCTGCACATGATGTGCGGCGCCGCGCGTGTCGACGAACGTGCCGGAAGAATACGGATCGATCGTCCCATCCTTTCGCCGCAGTTCGAACAGCATCAGTTCTGTGTCGTTGTCGAGCTGAATGCTGAACCAATCCCAACCCACCTGATCCGGCGCAAGCTGTTCGGTGAACCACTCATGATCCATCCATGCCGTTCCTGTCACCCGATGCGAATCGATGTTGCCCGATACCGCCATCAGCGGGAAGGTAACGTAATTCGATGCATGATCCGCGCCCTCCGCTTTCTGACTCACGCCGTTCTCGCCGTTGATCACGAACGATTTCTCCGGAGTCAGCACCAGATGAAAACGGAAACGCTCCGATATCACATCGAGCGTCTGCTGCTCGCCCGATCCGCTCGAATGTGTCGTGCTGAATGGCGTGTAAAACGTCCAGTTTCCATTCCACTGCGCCGACCAGTTGCCGTTCCAGATGCGGCGCCGCGCGAAACTGGCGCCGGCAATGCCCGGCCCGCCGCGGTTCAGACGCTCGTCGTACTCGAACCTCTTCCCCCGCGCGTCGGTCAGAGCAGCATGGGCGAGATAAAGGTCCTGGACGGCCCAGTCCGACTTGTTAGCGGTCTCGTGCCGCTCGCCCTGGCGGAAAAATACCAGCTCGAAGCCGAACCGTTCGCCACCCCGCGCGGTCACATTGCCCGTGTAATACCACCATTCAGTGCGGAAATCTTGATGCTCAAAGTGATCCCGCGGAAACTGGTATGAGTAGCCGGGCAGGGCTTCGCGATAAACGAAGGGCGCCGCTGCAAGCGGAATTATGCAGAACAAAACACCTGAAATCCGCAAGACACAGGCTATCCTATGCTTCGCCCGAGTGGCGGCTTGTGCGCCTTTTGTATCCTGGTAACTGAACCGCATTGATCATCGAGCCCCAGTGCGCGCGCTTTGAAAGTATCGCCCTCGAAGGCGGCGCTACTCTCTCTCCGGTCGAGGTCCAGTATGAAACGTGCGGTTATCTGAACGCCGATCGTTCCAACGCCATCCTGATTACTCACGCCTTCACAGGCGACGCCCACGCCGCCGGCATCAGCCACGAAACCGGTAAACCCGGCTGGTGGGACAACATGATCGGACCCGGCAAAGCGTTCGATACGGATCGCTACTTCATCATCTGCTCGAACGTGCTCGGCGGATGTCAGGGCACCACCGGCCCGTCCTCGATCAATCCCGCGACAGGACGTCCCTACGCGATGGCTTTCCCGGTGATCACGATTCGCGACATGGTGCGCCTGCAGAAGATGCTGATCGATCATCTCGGCATCGAAAAACTGCTCTGCGTCTCCGGCGGATCGATGGGCGGCATGCAGGCGCTCGAATGGGCCGTCAGCTATCCGGATTTCGTCCGCTGTGTGATTCCGATCGCCACCACCTGGCGGCACAGCGCTCAGCAGATCGCCTTCAACGAAGTCGGCCGCCAGGCCATCATGGCGGATCCCGACTGGTGCGAAGGCGAGTATTACGACAAAAAACCGCCGGCCCGGGGGCTCGCCGTAGCTCGCATGGTCGGCCACATCACTTACATGAGCGATGAGTCGATGCGCGAGAAGTTCGGCCGCAAGCTCCGCGAGAAGGAAAAGTTCGGCTTCGATTTCGGCATCGACTTCGAGGTCGAAAGCTATCTCCGTTATCGTGGCAATCAGTTTGTCTCGCGCTTCGATGCCAACTCGTACCTCTACATCACGAAGGCCGAAGACTATTTCGATCTCACCAACGGCACTGGAAAGCTCAACGAGACCTTCCGCACCGTCGATACGCGTTTCCTCGTGATCAGTTTCACTTCCGACTGGCTTTATCCGAGCTATCAGTCGCAGGATATTGTGCGTGTGCTCCGGCGCATCAACGGCGATGTCGCCTACTGCGATCTGCAGTCCAACTACGGCCACGACGCATTTTTGGTCGATATCGCCGAGCAGAGCGAAATCGTGCGCGGTTTTCTGGACAGCACCGCGCGTCTCGCCCAGGCAGCATAGAATATAGGCAAGCCATTCATGGGGGCAGCCACTACCGTAATCGAGCATCCCCAGCCGGTCACGCTGACCGAGCGCCCGGATTTTTACGTCATTGGTGAAATTGTCGAACCCGGCAGCCGTGTGCTCGATCTTGGCTGCGGCGAAGGCGAACTGCTCGCCTGGCTGCTCGAACACAAGAACGTGACTGCGCGCGGCGTCGAGATATCACCCGCCCAGGTGCGCCGCGCCATAGGGCGCGGTGTCTCGGTCTTCCAGGGCGATATCGATGAAGGCCTCGCGGACTATCCCGACAAAGCGTTCGATTACGTGATTCTCAGCCATACTTTGCAGGAAACCCGCGCGCCTCTCGATGTGCTGCGGGAGATGCTGCGCGTCGGCCGGCACGCCATCGTCTCGTTCCCGAATTTCGGACACTGGATCGTGCGCGCCAATATGGTCGTTCACGGGCGCGCGCCCAAGACGAAAGTGTTTCCCTACAACTGGTACAACTCGCCCAATATCCACTTTCTGAGCATCAACGATTTTGAAGCCTTGTGCCGCGAACAGGGGATTCCGATCGATCGCCGGTATTTTCTTTCCGGCGCTCACCGGGTCAAAACGTTCCCGAATCTGATGGCGCAGAGCGCCGTGTTTCTGCTGGGCTGACTGCGCTTTTACTCCGCGCCCAGCGCTTCTTCAAGCAGTGACGCGATGCGTCCGGATTTGTCTTCGACCTGCTGCAGCCGCTTCTCCGCTGAACGCAGTTTGTCGGCCAGATGAAGACACGCAAGCACCGCTACCCGCGTTGAATCCGCAGACGACGTGTGACTCGCGATGGACGCCACCAGCTCATCGACCTGCTGCGCGACTTCTTCAACCTCGCGCGGATCGCCGTCCACAAGCAATGAGTAGCTCTGGTTAAAAATCTGGACTCGGACGGACTGCTTTGACATACCCGCCTGTCCTCATTCTACGGGACTGCCGCGATCAGGCTGCGCCCAGCTGATCGATATGCCCAAGCAGTTTCTCGATCCGCGCGCGCACCTGCTGGCGTTCCGTTCGCAGTGACTCAACTTCGCCTGCAAGCCGCGAATTGGCATCCTGCGATTCCGCGTATGCCGACTGTACGGCTGCCAGTTCCTTCAGCGCGGAGTCCTTCTCCTGCCGCAGACGGTTCACCAGTGCAACTGCCTTCTGAATGCGATCTTCCAGGTGGCTCAGCGAATCGACTTCCGGTTCCTGTCCAACGGCCGGCATTACTTCGAAGCGCCCTCAAGAGCAGTCTTCACCTGCGCGATGATCTGACCGAACTGCCCGGCATCCGCCGCTGCGGTTTCCGCCAGGACCTTGCGATCCAGCTCAATGCCGGCCAGTTTCAGGCCATGCATGAACTTGCTGTAGCTCAGTCCGGCTTCACGCGCGGCGGCGCTGATGCGCACAATCCACAGCGAACGGAAATCGCGCTTCTTGCGCTTGCGGCCCACGTAAGCGAACTTGAGCCCGCGCTCCACCGCTTCCTGTGCGGAACGGTACAGTTTGCTTTTTGTCAGGAAATAACCGGAAGCGAGCTCCAGCGTCTTGGCGCGGCTGGCGCGCCTCTTCGGACCACGTTTAACTCTTGGCACGTTTCTCTCCTTGTGTTGTTGTTGCTTTGCGGCGAAGCGGGCACGTGCGGTGGCTCCGTTCGCTCGCCGATCCCCGAGAGGATCTCGAAAGATCCCTTAGTACGGGATCATGCGCTGCAGCTTGGGCTGGTCGGCCGCATCGGCCACCACGTTCTCGTGCAGTTTGTTCTTCCGCTTGCGCGCCTTGGACGTGAGAATGTGCCTTGCGAACGCGTGTCCGCGGACAACCTTCCCCGTCCCGGTCTTTTTGAACCGTTTGGACGCACCTTTATGGGTCTTCAGTTTAGGCATCGAAACTTTTCCGGGAAAGAAGAATTCTACCACATCCCCCCGCAGACATCAGACCGTACAGTACCCGGCGGATTTGTTGGTTTGAAATATCGACGTTACAATAATCACAGGAATGCCTTCACCAACCGGGGAAGCGTCACCACCTGGGGAAGCACAGACTCTCAGTCAGTTTGCGCTGGTTACGTACATACCAGATCCACTTGGCCGCTTTCTCGACGAACTTCGACTCGAACTGATTCCGGACTGCAGGCCGCGGGCGCACGTTACGCTGCTGCCTCCGCGCCCGCTTCATTCCGAAGTGGCGGAGACCGTTCACGAAATCGATGAAGAACTGAAACTGGCCACGCCGTTTCGTATCGAGCTTGGCGATGTGGAGGTCTTTGAAGGAACCAACGTGGTTTACCTCGGTCTCGCCCGCGGTTTCGATGAGGTGCGCCATCTGTACATGAATCTGAATCGCGGCTGCCTCAGTTACACCGAACCGTTTCCCTTCCACCCGCACATCACGATTGCCCAGAACCTCAGTGCCGAGGAAGCCGCGCGGCTGGCCGGAATCGCCCGGTATCGCTGGGAGAATTATCACGGCCCTCGCGGGTTCGACGTAAATGTGATCTCGTTTGTGCAGCACGTGGCGCCCT
>Ga0335085_10002572_pt1 | contig 33544 bp, 29 predicted proteins | sample Lox_Sample_45_FD_206712 | JGI IMG/M metagenome (GOLD analysis project Ga0335085, IMG submission 206712) | Soil microbial communities from Loxahatchee National Wildlife Refuge, Florida, United States - Lox_Sample_4.5 | ecosystem: Environmental > Terrestrial > Soil > Wetlands | place: USA... | reverse complement strand
GGCCCCGCTTTCATGCGCACTTCACCCCGACCTACGGCTCGTGGTTGAATCTGGTGGAGGGTTGGTTTGCGGAGCTCACCAATAAGCAGATTCGCCGTGGGTCGCAGCGCAGCGTCCGCGAACTGCAACGTGCGATTGCGGAGTTTCTCGACACCCACAATCAAAAGCCGCGCCCGTTCGTGTGGACCAAAACCGCCGCCGACATCCTCGCCAGCATCGCTCGCTTCGCTCATCGAACAGTCCAAACTCATGGCCCGTCACTTATTAAATGAACCATTGGGACAAGACTAGAGAGGGGCTGAGAATATCAAGGGCGCGGCGCCAGGATCGGTGAGCAAGGATCGGTGAACGAGGATCGGTGAAGCAATGGAGTCGTTGCGATGGAGTCGTTGAAGGACAAGGCATGCATCGTCGGCGTGGGCGAGAGCGCATTCACGCGCGGCTCGGGCAAGACCGAGCTGCAGTTGATGCTCGAAGCGTCGGCGCGGGCGCTCGAAGACGCCGGGCTCAAGCCGCACGACATCGACGGCGTCGTCGGGCCGCCGCTCGGCGCCTCGGCCGAGCATTTCGCAGCCAACCTGGGAATCGAGGACCTGCGCTACTCGACGTACGTGCAGATGGGCGGCGCAAGCCCGGTGGTCGCGCTGCAAAGCGCCGCGATGGCGGTGGCGTTCGGCGTCGCCAATTGCGTGCTGGTGCCGTGCGGATGGAACGGCTACTCGGTGATGCGCGTGAGCTCGGGCGGGCAGGGCGGCAGAGGCTCGGCGCCGCCGGGTCCGCTCGCCGCAACGATCGGCGCATACTATCTGCCCTACGGCGCAATCGCGCCCGTGCAATGGTACGCGTGGCTTGCGACCCGCCACATGAAACTCTACGGCACGCCGTTCGAGACGATGGGCACGATTGCGGTGACTTCGCGCAAGCACGCCCAGCTCAATCCGAATGCCTACATGCGCGGCCGTCCGCTCACGATGGACGAGTACCTGAAGTCGCGATGGGTCTCCTATCCCTTCCGGCTCTACGATTGCTGCCTCGAGACCGACGCCGCCGGCGCAGTGATTGTCACTTCGCCCGAGCGCGCGCGCGATCTCCGCCGCCCGCCGGTTTATATTTCCGGCGTCGCCGAAGGCCATCCCTATCCGGCCGACGATATTCCGGCGCGTCCCGATCCGTTCGTGATCGGACTGACCTTCGCCGCGCCCAAGGCGTTTCGGATGGCGGGCGTCACGCCCAAGGACCTCGACTTTGCCGAAATCTACGACTGCTTCACCTACGTCGTGATGCTGCAGATGGAGGCGCTGGGGCTCTGCAAGCGTGGCGAGATCAAGGACTTCGTCACGCCCGAGCGGATAAGCCTCGGCGGCGAATTGCCGATCAACACGCACGGCGGGCTCCATTCCGAGGCCCACGTCTGGGGTATCAATCATATCGTCGAGGCGGCGCGCCAGTTGCGCCACGAATGCGGCGAGCGTCAGGTCAAGGACGCCGAGGTCGGGTTGGTGACGGGATGGGGCGACTTCGGCGACGGCGGACTGGCGATCCTGAGGAGGTAGCGATGGCGGCCGGGACCGAGAGCGAATACAAACTGCCGCTGCCGAAGATGCGCGGGACGGCGGCCGAGTTCTACAAATTCTGCCAGGCGCACGAATTGCGCTTTCAGCGATGCGTCGATTGCGGCGCGTGGCGTCATATTCCGCGCGACATGTGCGCGAAGTGCGGGTCGTTCAACTTCGAGTGGGCGCGTTCTTCAGGCAAGGGCACGGTGTTTTCGTGGACCGTGGCGGCGCAGCCCTTCGTGCCGCAATTCGCCCCGCTGGTGCCCTATGCGCCGGCCGTGATCGAACTGGAAGAGGGCGTGCGGATGGTTTCGTGGATCATCGACGTCAAGCCCGACGAAATGGCGCTCGGGATGCCGGTGGAAGTCGCGTTCGACGATGTGACGCCCGAGGTGACGCTGCCCAAATTCCGCCGCCGGCGCTGACCTCGTCGGCGCTCGCGTTGATAACCCAGCACGCCGCGTTTCCACGATGCGGCCGCGGTGGAGTATGCTCCGCTGGCCGTGCTCGCCGGAGCCGAAAGACTCGCGGCGCGGCGGTCAAAACCGATTCGGAGGGGCCTCGCATGGCTGGCAAGGGATCGATCGTCTGTGGCTTTATCGCACCGCATCCGCCGCACCTCGTGTACGGCGAAAATCCGCCGCAGAACATCCCGCGCTCGAGCGGCGGATGGGAGGTTCTGCGCTGGGCCTACGACAATTGCCGCGAGAAGATCAAACAGCTCAAGCCTGATGTGATCATCGTCCATACGCCGCATTGGATGACGCTGGTCGGCCATCACGTGACCCGCGTGCCGCGGCTCAAGGGTCTTTCGGTCGATCCGATCTTTCCGCATCTCTTCCGCTACAACTTCGACACCGCGATCGATGTCGAACTGGCCGACGCCGTTTACGACGAGGCGCGCGCCGAGGGCCTCATCGCGCGCAAGATGACGAATCCGAACTTTCGCCTCGACTACGGGACGATCGTCACCTCGCACATGCTCAATCCCGGCTGGGATATTCCGATCTTGAGCCTGTCGGCGAACAATTCGCCCTACTATTTCTCGCTCGGCGTCGGAATCGAGGAGATGTACAAGCTCGGACGGGCGACGCGGCGCGCGATCGAGAAGACCGGCCGGCGCGCCGTGCTGGCCGCGAGCAATACGCTCTCGCATTTTCATTTCGACCGCGAGCCCGACCCCAATCTGCCCGAGGACATGAGCAAGGAGCACGTCTTCAGCCACGCCAACTACCTGTGGGACATGCGGGTGCTGCGTCTGATGCGCGAGGGCAGGATGGACGAGCTGCTGCAGGTGCTGCCCGAGTTCATCGAAAAAACCGGCGCCGAGGTGAAGTCGGGTGGGCTCTTCTGGATGCTCGCGGCGATGGGTTTTCCGAAGGTTCCTGCGCGCGTGCACGGCTACTGGAGCGTGATCGCGACCGGCAACGCGGTGGTCGAATGGGACCTCTCCGCGGAGGCGAACGGCGCCGGAGCGAACCTCCATGCCTGAGCCACGGCCCCAGGGGCGGATCGTCAAAGGCTACATCATGCCGGGCATGCCGCACGTGATGCTGCCGCGGGAGTCGGCGAGCCGCGCCGAATTGCGCAACGCCTGCCACGCCGCGGGCGCGGGTGTGCGCGAGGCGCGGCCCGACGTGCTGGTGATCTTCAGCACGCAGTGGGTTTCCGTGCTCGGCCACCTGGTGCAGGCGCGCGCGAATCCGACGGGATTGCACGTCGATGAGAACTGGTACGATATCGGCAATCTGCCCTATGACTTTCGCACCGACCTCGAACTCGCGCATCGCACGATCGAGCTGGGGACGGCCGCTGGCCTGCAGGTGCGTCCGGTGGATTACGAGGGATTTCCGGTCGACACCGGCACGCTGGTGGCGCTGAGCTTCCTCAATCCGAAAAATGAAATTCCGGTCGTGTGCATCTCATGCAACATCTATTCGGGGCGTGACGAGGAAATGAAACTGGGCAAGGCTGCGGCCGACGCGGTGCGCGCGCTTGGCCGCCGCGCCGTCGCGATCGCCTCGAGCGGGCTCTCCGGCCACTACTTCACCCGCGAGATTACCGACGACGAGGATAGGATCGTGAGCGAGACGGACGACGCGCTAAACCGCAGGCTGCTCGATCTCATCGCCGCCGGCAAATCCGCCGAGGCGATGGATCTGGTTCCCGAGTATGCGGCGAAAACCGGCGCCGACATGCAATTCAAAAGCTACTACTGGCTGATGGGTGCGCTCGGCTCCGACGGGGCAAAGGGCAAGGTGCTGGGTTACGGATCGATCTGGGGCAGCGGCGCCGCGGTGATCGAGTTTTCCGCCTGAACGCCGGAAGTGCCAGGTTCGAATCGCGCCGCACGGGCGCTTGGGCGTGGGGAGAAGAGTCGATGACTGCTGACTATTCCATCTGGGTCCTTGGCTACGCGCGCACCAAGGTGTCGGGCGATTTCATGGGCGGCTCGCCGATCGCCAGCAACACCGGAACCTTCGAAATTCCGATGCTCTATACGCTGGTGGTCTCGGCGCCGGGTGCGCGCGAGCGCCGGGTGATCGCGATTGACACCGGCTTCGGCGAGAGCGGCTTCTCCTCCGCCGAAGACAAGCTTTCCGGGATGTTCACCGATATCGAATGGCCCGACGCCGTGTTCGGCAAAATCGGCTTTCGTCCCGAGGACGTGGACACCGTGATCCTGACCCACATGCATGCCGACCACGCGGGTAACGTGGTCGCTTTTCCCAACGCTAAGGTCTATGTCCAGCGCGAAGAGTACGAGGGATGGACGCGGCTTCGCCGCGGCGAGCTGATCAAGACGGCGGGGCCCGGCTCGTGGGCGGTCTCGTCGATCAACTGGGAGAACTTCGACCGCTTCGCCGAGGCGATCGCCGCGGGCCGCGTCACGCTGCTCGACGGCGATCGCGAAGTCGCGCCGGGCGTCACCTGCCGGCTGGCCTCGCAATCGCACACCTTCGGCTCGCAGTGGGTGGAGATCGAAACGGCCTCGGGCCCGCATATCGCGGCGGGCGATTGCGTGTACTGGTACGCGAATCTCGAGAAGATGTGGCCGCCCGGCTATATCCAGGGAAATCCGTGGAACGTGATGCAGGTGTTCGAGAAGATGAGCGGGATTATCGGCGACAAGCTGCCGCGCGTGGTTCCCGGCCATGACATGGAAGTCTTCAAACGCAACGTCAGCTGGACCGCCGGATTGAATCCGATCGCGGAGCTGCATCTGGCGGCGGGCGAGAAATCGCGCCGCCCGAAGTAAACGAATCGAACAGGCTTGGCCGGATCGGTCTCGGACGTTCTCGAACTCAGCACTTCGCGCAGAGCATCGGCGCTCAGCGGACCGTCCAGAAAGTGTCGGCGATCGCCGACGTTTTTGCCGCGAGCCGCTCGAGGCTGAGTCCCCAGCTCGGCGGCAGGAGCAACACCGAGTTCGCCCGCTTCCACAGCGGCTCGACGAGCTCGCGCACCTGGTCGGGACTGCCGCAGAGCGCGAAGGTCTTCGCCATCTCGTCCGGAACCAGGGGAGCGGCCTCGGCGCAGGTCATCGACTTCGACGCTTCCTGGAGCTTGCGCGCCTCCGCGCAGAAGCCGTGGGTTTCGAAGTACGGATGGTACTGGGCAAAGCCCGCATAGAACGCCACGAACGGTTTGGCCTCGTTGACCGCGATTTTGGGATCTCGATCGATCGACACCGTGACCCAGGGCTGAAAGTGGATTTTCGACGGGTCGCGCCCCGCGCGCGCTGCGCCGACGGCAAGCGACTTCTGCGCCTGACCCAACGACCAAGCGACAGACCACACCGGATGTCCGATGAGCCCGTCGCCCACCTCGCCGGCCAGCTCGCACATCCGCTGGCGCAGGGCGGCGATCCACACCGGAATCCGCTCGCGCAGCGGCGGCGCGGTCGGCGCGTAGGCGTGAAAATCAAGCTGATAGCATTCGCCCCGCCACGGTTTCATCGCGCCGGCGCGCGCGCCGTCTTCGACGTGCCGCAGAATCTGCACGACTTCGCGCAATCGCGAAACCGGCCTGTCGTAGGGCATGCCGTAGTAGCCCTTGGTGAAATGCATCGGGCCGGTGCCGAGGCCCAGGACAAAGCGACCGTGCGAAAGGTGGTCCAGGTCGAGGGCGGCCATCGCCGTCTCGAACGGGCTGCGGACGAGCCCGATCGCGATACCGCTCGCCAGCTGAACGCGCCTGGTGACCGTCGCCGCCGCGGCAAGCGGCACGAACGGAGGACCATAGACCTGCGGGACCTCGATTCCGGCAAGCCCGCGCTCTTCGAACGCGCGCGCCGCGGCGAGGAAATCGTCGCCACCGCTGAAGAAGAGACTCGCCCAGTATTCTCGTTCCAAAATTCCGTTCCTCTCATTGCCGGCGGGTATCACCAGCAATCACGCTCATGCAGACGTCGAATTATCGCCGGTTTGACTCGGGCTCCTTCATCATGGGCGATCCTAGTCTATGCGCGAGCAGGCGCAAGTTGACTCGTGCGGCGTCAGCGGTCAGGCGTGCGCGCAAAGTTGGGGTGGATGTGCCGCCCTGAACTCGTTCGCCACGTCACGCATCGTCCTGAACCTAACGCCGTCGTGGCTTCGAATGTGATCGACCAGCCGCTCGAGCATCAGCAGCCGATGACCACGGCCGATGCATTGCGGATGCAGCGTCAGGATGTAGGTGCCCTCGCCAAGGCGGCCGTGGAGATAGTCGAAATCGCCCGCCCAGACCTCGAGGATGCGCGAGGGCGAGGCGATTCCCGGGTTCACGCCATTGCGGGTCCAGATGTGTTCGAAGGCGACGAAGTCGTCGAGTCCCCAGGTAAACGGCAGTTCAACGACATCGGTCGGGCGGCCGAAGATGAACGCGCTGTCCTTGGGGGCCTGGTCGCCGACCCTGCAATAGTAGGGCGTGAAGTCGTCGCCCATCATGCTGCTGTCGTAAAGCATCCCGTGGCCGACGAGCAGTTCGAGCGTGAGCGGCGTAAGCCCGGCGGCGGGCGAGCGGTAACCGACGGGTGTTTGGCCAGTGACCTTTTTCAGCGACGCGATCGCGAGGTCGAAGTCGCGCCGCTCTTCTTCGGGCGAAGCGAGGCGTTCGTGGCGGTAGCCGTGATGGCCAATCTCGTGACCGGCGGCGGCGATCCGCGCGACGGCGTCGGGATAGGTGTCGGCGGTGTGGCCCGGGACGAACCAGGTCGAAGGAATTTTCCAGTCGCGCAGCATGTCGAGCAGCCGTCGTGCGCCGACCAGGCCAAACTCGCCGCGCGAGATCGCGCTTGGCGAGGTAGCATGGAAGTTGCCTATCCAGACCGAGATCGCGTCGAAATCGAAGGTTAGACAGACGTTGATTTTCTTGGTCATCGGCGTTTCCCTGCGCCATCTCTACTGCGGCGGCGTCGGAAGTGTCCAGCAGACGCGCGCCGGCACGCTGGCGTCGAGCCGGCTTTCGCGTGCGGGTGCGTGGGCAGCTTGCCAAGCCGCGGAAGCTTTGGATACGCTCTCGTCACATGTCCGGATGCTCAAGGCGCGGCGAAATTCTTTTTTCCAGGAGGCTGAACCTTCGATGAGCCGAGCGGTTGCCTGGTTGGCAGCTTTCGCGCTGGCGATAGTTTCGCTTGCGGGTTGCAAATCGGCCGATCTCGGATCGGGCACGAATTACTTTCCGCTGACTCCGAATTCGACCTGGACCTACCAGATATTAGCCAAGAGCCAGGGTACGCAGTATCAGATCACCGACCGCGTGGTCGGCGTGAAGTACGTCCCCGCGCTGAAACTTACCGGTTTGGTAGTCGATGAGTCGTACAGCATCGCGCGCGGCGGAACCCGCCCGCTGGTGTATTACGCCAAGAATGGGTATATAGCGCGGCTCTCCGCGCTCGACTACGACGAGAAAACCATCATGGCGCCGTCGTGGGGACGCTCGGAAGAGGCGCAGTTTCTGCCGCTTCAGCTCGCGCCGAATCTGGTGTGGACTAACGTCATTTTTCCCTACGGAAATCTTTCGGGATCGTTCGACATCAACCAGAGCCATCGCACCTTCGCCGAGACCAAACAGATCGAAACCCCCGCCGGCCGCTTCAGCAACTGTATCCGTATCGAGACCGAAGCGAAGTATGAAGGCGGGATGTACGCGCGCAGGAAGCAGAAGCTTCAGCTTACCTATATGGACTGGTACGCACCGAACGTCGGGCTGGTAAAGACGGTCGCGCTCGAAGGCGGACCGGACGGCTCCGAAATGGACAGGGTCGAGCTGGTCAGATTCAACGTCACGCCGGCACAGGCGCAGTAGGACGTCTGCGCTGAAGCGGGTTGGCCCGGGGCACACGCTGGAGCGCGCCGTCCCGATATCTCGAAATATCAAGGGCTGAAGAACCGCAGCGCCGGACGCGTTGCGTGCGAGGAGATCCTTTCCGCGCTACGCGGGCGAGTCGGAGATTCAGTCACACAAGGAATACACCCTGAAAGGGAGGACCCGAAATGCCCAAAATCAAGACCAAAGACAATACAGAAATTTTTTTCAAAGATTGGGGCAGTGGTCCGGTCGTAACCTTCGCCCATGGTTGGCCGCTTTGCGCCGATGCGTGGGACCCGCAAATGCTTTTTCTCGTCCAGCGCGGTTACCGCTGCATCGCACATGATCGCCGCGGACATGGACGATCCTCCCAAAGCGCCACGGGCAACGATATGGATACGTACGCGGACGATTTCGCCGCAATCATGGAGACCCTCGATCTCAAGGACGCAACTCTTGTCGGTCATTCGACCGGAGGCGGCGAAGTCGCTCGTTACATTGGGAGGCACGGCAGCAAACGAGTGGCAAAAGCCGTACTGCTCTCCGCGGTTCCTCCGCTTATGCTGAAGACCGCCGCGAATCCGGAGGGATTGCCGATGGAAGTATTCGATAAACTTCGCGCTGACCTTGCCGCGGACCGCTCTCAGTTTTACAAGGACCTGGCCGTTCCGTTCTATGGCGCCGACCGGCCCGGAGCCAAAGTCTCTCAAGGAGTTTTGGATTCTTTTTGGCTTTGGAGCATGCAATGCGGCCTGTTGAGCGCTTACGAGTGCATCAAACAATTCTCCGAGACCGATTTCACCGCCGACCTTGAGAAATTCGACGTTCCGACGCTGGTCCTGCATGGCGAGGGAGATCAGATAGTGCCCGTAAAGGACTCGGGGCAGAAGACGGCGCGTCTCGTGAAAGACGCAAAGGCTATCTATTATCCGGGAGCGCCGCATGGCATGTTCGCGACGCATCAAGACAAGGTGAACGCGGACCTTTTGGCGTTTCTGAAATCGTAGCTTGTGAAGTGAGACTCTGCAGACTGATCGTCACCTCGGCCGAGGCCCATGCGCACCGGAACGCTCCGCGCGCCGCAAGGGCTTTACGCCCGCGCGTTCCGTCGCAAGGGGGAGCGGGGCGTTATGGCGTGGGTGGCTGGCCTGTAGCCGCGGTGCTGGGACCCGAGGTGTAATCGATCGCTATCCCGTTGATGTAGTAGCCGGTGTGTCCTTCCTCGCCGACCTTCGGCCGGTATTGCATCTTGTTGACGTAATCGCCGGCCTGGTTGGGACTGCGGTTGGCCGCGGTGACCGCGGTTTCGCTCTCGTTAGGAGTGAAGGTGTAGAGATGCAAGTCGGCGTCCTGCTTCTTGTCGCCGAGAATCAGGAGCGCCTGGGCGCCGGTCCCGCATGCCTTGCGCTTCAGCTCCGGCAGCACGGCGGCCGGGTCTTCGTTGATGTCAGCCCAGGCTTCGACGATCGCGATCTGCTGGTAACCGACCGTCGGCTCGGCGGTGAGCACCGGCATATTGCAGTCAGGCGGTTTGGCGGGATGCATCGTGGGTGCGACCTGCGTGACCATCACCTGGGTCGGACGTCTGGAGTCGAAGCATCCGGCCGCCGCGCCGGAAAAAGCTGCAAGCAGGGCAGCGCCGGCGAGCGCCGAGCCCCCGCGTGTGGATTTCCCCGCCACTCTCATCGCGGAACGCATCCTTCGCGTCGAAGGTTAGCACGGTGCGCGCCGGCCGACCAAGTTCGGGCGATTCGACGGGCGAATCCGGGACGGATTTGGGCCCTGTTTGCGAAATCGGCGCGCGGGAATATGATCGATTGCGTGACACGGATCGCCCAGATCGCCGCAGTGATCCTGTGCTGGCTCGGTGCGATATCGATGTCGGCGTGCATGACCGTGCCCGCTTCGAGCAGCTCGTCGATGCGTGGCTTTACATTCGGGTCGGGGACGCCGCCGACGAGTTTCTCCTCCACCAGCGGCTATTCCTCCAACGGCTCCGCCTCGAACGGTTACAGTTCCGCCAGTGCGAGCGCCAGTTCGAATGACCCGTCCGACGCGGGCGCGGTCCCGCCCGGATACTCCAACAACGCCGGCCAGAGCAGTTCGCTCACGACCTACCTGCAAAGCCATCGCCTGCCGCTCGTCGGCGCACAGGTGCTGAAGAACGACAGCGGCGATCAGCAGGTCATTCTTTACGGCTTCGTGGCGAGCGACTTCGGCAAGCAGGACGCGGCCGACAAGGCGCGTCAGTATCTGCACAACCCCAACGTCCCGGTAGTCAACCGGATCGCCGTGCGGCCCGAGCTCGCCTCCGGCGCCAGCGGCTCTTCGTCGTCGGCCCCGTCGAGCGGCGGCTACGGTGCGGCCGGATCTTCGTCCTCGCCATCCGGATCGGCGGGCGCGTCGGCGGGCGGCGATCTCGGCAACATCCAGAGCTATCAGCAACAGCAGCAGCAGGCGCAACAGCAGCAGCAATACATACAGAACGGGATGCCGAGTGCGAGCGGGCTGAGCGCGATCGTCCCGCTTATCGGGATGATGGGATTGCTGAGCATGGGGAGCGGCGGCTTCGGGACGGGCGGTGGCAGCTACGGCTACAGCTACCCGCCCACCTACGGTTCGCCTTACGGCGCGGCGCCATATGGATCGCCGTACGGCTCGCCCTATGGCTCCCCGTATGGCGCGTCGCCGTATGGATACGGCAGCCCCTACGGCGCGTCGCCTTACGGACCGTCCTACGGATATCCCGGCACCCCGCGAAGCTTTCCCTGAGCGCGGCCTTCGGTACCGTCGCCGATTCAGCTCAGCTCGCGAAAAAACGCTCCGATGTCTTCGGCTAGCAGCGCCGGCTCTTCCATCGCGGCGAAATGACCGCCCGACGGCATCTCCGTCCAGCGCACGATGTTGTAGGCGCGCTCCGCCCAGCTGCGCGGCGGGCGCATCAGTTCGGCGGGAAAATTGGCGACCGCGGTCGGCGTCTCGATTCGGGTGTCGGGCTTGAGACGCCAGGCATGATGGCGTGCCTCGTAGTAGAGCCGCGTCGATGAGTTTATCGTTTCCGTCACCCAGTAAATCATCACGTTGGTCAGCAACTGGTCCTTGCTGAAGCGGCGTTCGACGTCGCCGCGGCAGTCGCTCCAGGTGCGGAACTTCTCGACGATCCACGCCGCCAGACCGGCCGGCGAATCGTTGAGCGCGTAGGCGAGCGTCTGCGGCTTGGTGCCCTGGATCCACTGGTAACCGGTCTCGTCGCGGCGAAAGCGCTCGAGGTCGCCGAGAAAGACCTTTTCGGCGTCGTTCAGCTCCGCCGGCCGGCGTCCCTCGGCCGCTCCCACCGCGACCATGTTGATATGGATTCCATAAAGCTGATCGCGATAGACCTCGCCCAGGCGCGAGGTGATGGCCGCGCCCCAGTCGCCGCCCTGCGCGCCGAAGCGATCGTAGCCGAGCACCTCGTGCATCAGCTTGAACATGATGTCAGCCATCGCCTGGATGTTCATCGCGCGCGTGCGCGGATGGGCCGAAAAGCCGTAGCCCGGAAGCGACGGGGCCACCACCGTGAACGAGTCGCGCGCGTCGCCGCCGTGCGCCGCCGGATCGGTCAGCAGCGGAATCAGCTCCATGAATTCGTACACCGACCCCGGCCATCCGTGCAGCAGCAGGAGCGGCTTCGGATTGGGGCCGCGGCCGCGCTCGTGGATGAAGTGCAGGTCCTCGCCGCCGGCAGCGGCGCGGAAGTGCGCGAAACGATTCAGCGCCCGCTCCTGCGCGCGCCAGTCGTAGCGCGTGCGCCAGTAGTCGATAAGCTCGCGCAGGTAGGCGAGGTTGGTGCCGTAGTCCCACGCCGAGCCCGGGATCTCGCCGGGCAGCCGCGTGCGCTCAAGGCGCGCGCGAAGGTCGCCCAGGACTTCGTCGGACACCTCAATCTTGAACGGTTCGATTTTGCCTTGCGCCATGTCCCGCGCATCCTCCCCGAAAACGCAGCCACCTATAAGCCGGCGGACTGGGTTGGCCGCGATCGCTTCGCGGTCTGCTTCGGCGCGATCGCGTTTACTTCGAGGCGATCGCTTCCTTGACCAGCTGGCTCGCCACCCGTCCGTCGAGCTGCGCGCCGAAGCGATCCTTGAGCGCCTTCATCAGCGGTCCCATCTGTTTGACCCCGGCCGCCACCTGCTCCGCGATCGCCGCGCGCAACTCGTTCTCGTCGAGCGCCGCCGGCAGGTAGGAGTCGAGCACGCGCGCCTCTTCCTCGTTCTGCGCCACCAGGTCGGCGCGCCCGCCGCGGCGCGCGAAATCCAGCGCCTCGTCCCGCCGCGCCCGCTCGCGCTTGATGATCTGAACGATCTCAGCCTCGTTGGCTTCGCGCCGCACGTCCTTTTCGACTCGCGTGATCTCGGCGAGCACGCCGCGCAGCGTCATCGTGCGCAGTTTGTCGGCGCTCTTCATCGACGCCTTGAGGTCATCCTGCAGCTTCTGTTTCACCTCGGTCTCTCCGCGCGGCCCTGGCGGCGGGCTCGATCGCCGGCGTAGCGGTGCAATCGGCGCTCTCTTTGAACTATATATATGTTGATTAGCGTCCAGCCGCGTCCCCACTGTATAATCGGCGCAGCGAGCCGGAAAGCCGCGCGGAATCCCGTCCGAGGAGCGCTCCGATGGCCGATATGTCAGATCGCATCGCACAATACGGCAAGCGGATCGATTTCGGCAAAACCGCCGACGACTACGGACGCTATCGCGCGGGCTTTCCGGATGAGATCCACCGCCGGCTCGAAACCTTGGGCGCGGGAGCCGCAGGCCAGCGCATCCTCGACCTCGGCACGGGTACCGGCTATCTCGGCCGCGGCTTCGCGCGGAGCGGATGCCGCGTTACAGGAGTGGACATCTCGTCGGCGTTGATGCACGAGGCGCGCCGTCTCGACGCCGCCGAGAGTCTCGCGATGAGCTACGTGCGGGCGCGCGCCGAAGCGCTCCCGTTCAAAGGCTCGACCTTCGACGTGGTGGGTGCGGGCCAGTGCTGGCACTGGTTCGATCGCCAGCGCGCGGCGGCTGAGGCGCGCCGGGTGCTTCGGCCGGGCGGCCTCCTGGTGATCGCGAACTACGACTGGATCGCGCTACCCGGCAACGTGGCGGAGGCGACCGAGCAGCTCATCCTCAAGCACAACCCGAAGTGGGCGCTGGCGGGCGGTGCGGGAATCCATCCCGGCTACGCGCGCGACGCCGCCCTCGCGGGTTTCAGCGATATCGAATGTTTCAGCTTCGACGTGATGCAGCCCTACAGCCACGAGGCGTGGCGGGGACGAATTCGCGCGAGCGCCGGGATCGCGGCGAGCCTCGGCCCAGAGGTCGCGCGCTTCGACAACGAGTTGCGCGCAATGCTCGCGCGGCGCTTTCCGGAACGGCCGCCGCCGGACGCTCCGATGCGCGTGCATCATCGCGCCTTTGCCGCGGTTTGCCGCGCTCCGCTTTACGCGCGGCGCGATACGGACTAAAGGGATTGAGTTTGCTTGTGTTTGTGGAAGGAGAATCGCCTACGTGACGACAGAACCGAGAATCAACGGCGCCCGCCTGATCGCGGCCGCCTATGCAGCACCCATTGGAAATCGAAATCGCTCGTGCGCCACGCGCGCCTTGACCTTAGCGCTTGCCCTGGTAGCCGGATATGCCGTGGCCGCGGCCGCGCAGGAGGCCACGGTAACCCGTCAGGGCGTGGCGCAATGGCTCGAGCAGAACGCGAACACCAAGCCCGACTTCAAGCCCGGCGACGTGCTCACGGCGAAAGATATGGCGCGTTTTCGCCCGTTCGTCCCTCCGGTGTACGTTGACCAGCTCAATTTTCCGGGGTTCAGGATGGAAATCGCGCCGACGCGGAGCCACATGCCGCGTAAGGACTACGTCGATTGTACCGAGAAATACCAGGGCCAGGTGAAGCTCAAGCCGGACGGCACGATCGAAAACCACATCTGCGGCCAGCCCTTTTCCGATGCTTCGCTCGATCCCGCCGACCCGCAATCGGGACAGAAGGCGGTGTGGAATTTCGAGTACCGATGGCAGAACTACGGGCCGCTCGATCTGAATTTCATGTTTATCTTTGACCGCTTCGGCGGCGGCCATGAAGGTTCCGCGCCCAACGTGATCGAGTCGCCGCCGGTCACCTGGACCGGCGGGCAACACTTCAAAGGCACCATGCCGACCGATGCGGCGAAGTATTTCGGCGGCGGCGGGACTTACGTCAAGACGCTCAGCTCCTTCTACCAGCGCACATACTACAGCCATCTGGCACAGCGCGCGTCCGAGGGCGGCGTATTGCCGGTGCCGGGCGCCAAGGAATTTTTCTGGAAGGAGTTCGAAGGCTTCTTCGAGCCCTTCGACGTGCGCGGCCAGGTCTTCATCACCTATCGCTACAACGATCCTTACCGCAGCGACGATGCCTGGGCCTACGATCCGCAATCGCGGCGCGTCCGGCGCATCTCGGTCGAGGTCAAGTCCGACTCGCTGGTCGGCACCGAACAGACTGAGGAGGATTTCAACACTTTCTCCGCGCGTCCGGTGCGATGGAACTTCAAGTTCCTCGGCTGGCGCAACCTGCTGTGCGTGATGGATTCGAAGTACGATTACCCGCGCTTCTACGGCCCCAACGGTTTGGTGCCCGACGACGCGTGGACGATGCGCAAGTTCGCGGTGGTCGAGCGCACGCCCAAGGAAGAGCATCATCCCTATAGCAGCGTGCTCATGTTCTGGGACGCCGAGGACTGGCATCCGTGGATGGCGCTGATGTTCGACCATCAGCAGAGACTGTTCAAGACCCTGACCTACACGTTCCGCTGGAGCGAGGATTACAAGGAGTGGGCCGCGATCAACCACGGCGTGCAGGTGGCGGGACTGCAATCGGTGGTTGCGGTTGATTATGTCAACAAGCGCGCGACGATTTTCCCGGCCTTCGGCGGCGGCTATCCCGACGTCGATGTCTCCCAGGTGGACAAGCTGTTCGATATCAGCAAGCTCGAGGAATTCCATCGCTGAGCCCGCGCGATGAGCGCGCGCGGGAACAGCGGCGTCAGAGGATACAGGTGACGACCGCGTTTCCCTGCGCGCTCGCGCCGGCGTAAAAATCGCGGAGCTTGCGGAACTCCTCGAATAGCCAGTCGCTTCCCGTGACATCCCATCCGCCGGGATAGATTTTCGCGCCGTTCATCAGCGCCGGATCGAAGCGGGCTTTTATCTCGGCTTCGAGGTTCGCACGTCCAAGCTCGCGCGCGGTCGCCGCGACCTCGGCCGGCGTGAAGTAGCGCGCTTCGCCGTAGCCGCTGAAATCCTCGCCAATCTCCGTGCCGCCCATCACCACCTGGCCGAGGATGGTCGCGTCGGGCACGGATGCGCCGCAGAGCAGGTAGTGCACGCCGTGCCATCCCTTGTCGAGCGAGATACCCTTGCTCTTCGCGCTTCGCGGCGCGCCGCCCGCCGCGGCCGGCGGTTTCATGCCGCCCATGCGCGACATCATGATATTGGCGAGTGCCTCGCCGCCCTTGCCGCTTTCGAGCACCTCTTTAGTCAGGCCAAGCTGTCCGAGCCGTTCCATCATGGTCTCGCGCATCTTCGGATCCATCCCGGGAAGCGCGCCGGAGAGCAGTCCCGGGCCGCGCGCGGCAAAAAGCTTGCACAGGTTTTCCATCGCTCCGGCGGTTGCAGCCGGCGAGATTCCACCGGCGCCGTCGTCCTCGAATACGCTTTCGATCGACTCGGGATCGTCAAGGAGTGCTTTGAGCTCGGATGGTTTGATTTGCACGAAGCGGGCGATCATCGACATGGCGGTTCTATTCCCCCTTTGGAACCGCGCCAGGCTGGGATCTGGCGCGCCATCGCCAGTTTACGGGCGATGCGTAGTCAGTTCTAGTCTCGCGTAAACTGTTCTCCGCCCGTTGTGTCGGCAGCGCAATCGCGTTGCGAAGTGCCAAGTATGCCGCGACAGAAAGAAGGGGCCGCGCGTCTGGCGACGCGCGGCCCGATGTTCCGAACAGTTTCGCCTAGAGACAATCCGCGAAGCTAAGCGTCGGGTTCACCACGGTTGGGGCACCGCCGATGACCACTATCGGGTTCGTCGGATCGGTCTGCAGCATCGAAGGTGAGCAGGTCGTTGTCACCGCGCCCACGCCATAGGCGACCGGGGTTGGTACCGGCGTCGCATAGCCGTTCGCCTGGCTTCCGACCACCGGGTTGCTCGCCGGGACCGCCAACGTAAAGCATTCGCAGTCAGTGTTCGCCGGGCAGCTCACGCTCGCGATATCCGGACAATTGGCCTGGGTCGGCGTGCCCGAAGTCGTGATCTGCGGGGGGATCGGCGTGGGAAGCGTACCGTCGATGCCTACAAACGGCGGAACCAGCGCCTGCACGGTATCTCCGGCGTCGTTGGTGAAGGGCTGCAACGCCCACACCGTGGCCGTGCCGATGGTCCCCGCTGAAGCCGCGTTCTGCGTGCTCACCAGGCCCTCGATCTGCGCCCAATCGAACGCGGGGGAACCGGCCGGCGCCGCCTCGGCGAGCAGCGGCACCGCCAGATTGTTCACTCCGATTCCGCCTGACACCGCAACATCTTTTGTGATCGTCGCATTGGAGGGCAAGTTCGGAGTCGGCAGGCTGGGCGCATCGACGACGACTTCATAATTTCCGTCGCTGGCCGGACAGAAGTCGAAGCGGCCGTTGGCGTCGGCCTGAGTCATCGCGAGGAAATTCTCGACCGGTCCCGGCGTCGGCGAGGCGGTCGGGCCCGGATTGCCTACCGTGAAGGTGCTCGATTGCTGTTCGAGCCAGACCTCGGCAAAGGGAACGACGGTCGGATTGGGCGACGGCACGATCACCGCATCGTCGCTCTCCGCGCCTTCGTATACTGTACCCGCGATAAGAGCGCTGGTCCCGATCTCATTCGCATGGAGCACCGGCTTCAGCAGAAATTTGGGACCGGCGCCATGATGCGAGTGCGGGCCGCCGGCTCTGACGATCGACTGGCAAGCGTTGAAGTCAACGTCGATGTCCACCCCCTGGCCGGGTAGGAGCCTGATGCCGCCGCGGACGATCTGGCTCGACGGAATCTTGAGCCCGGTGTGCGCTTCGCTGGTCAACTTCAGAGTATGCGTCCCGTTAGCGTCAACCACGCAGTTCCACGCGTCGGCCGAGGCACAGGCGTTGGCGCCGCCATCGGGCAGCGTGACGCCGGTCGCGTCGTTGGGCTCGAGCATAATTCGAATTTGCGTGTATTTGCCGCGGTAAACCGGTCGTCACGCCGAGGGTCGCGAGGAAACATTCGTTGCTCTGCTCGGACAACAGATCCACCTGGATCGGATTCGAGGGTGAGAGATTCGGCGTCAGACTTACCCAGCCCGTCCCCACCAGATGTGCGCTGACGCCGGTGACCGTCACCCACGTGTTGGTGTAGGAGCCTGCCGGCGCGATACACCTCTTTCCAACATCCCTGACGTGCGTGCGGACGGCGCCGGACTTGCCCGGGGAGGCGTCGGCGACGCCGCGCGAGCCGTAACTCCAGAGCCCGACGAGCATCAGCGAAGCCAGCGCGCCCAGCGCCCCGATTCTCGAGATCGTGCAGGCGACGGTGCGTTCTCGATTTAATCTTTGATAGCCTTGTCTCATCTGAGCACTCCCCGCATATGCTTCGTACTGAAAAAATTATCCCTGACCCGCAATCGTATCCTTTTAGCCTCTGAGAAACTGCTTGAACCAGCACGCGCTTACATATCGTCAGCGTGTCCGCCTTTTGCGCAATGCTCGTTCCAAAACGAGAGCACTGAATCAGGCCGAAACTTTGGGCCTAAGTCTGTTTTTTACCGACCAATGATGCTTTTGCGCACGATGCCGCGTAGTTCTTACCGTTTACACCGAGGAATGCGCGGTGTTTGCAGAAGTCAGCGAAGGGCCGGCAGGCGCTCGGGAGCGACCAGGAATTCGGGGCCCTGAGCCGCGAGAGAAAAAACGATGACATCCCTGGTTCCACGAAAAGCACCCCAGCACGCCCTCGATCTCGCGCGGTTGAAGGCATCAGTTTGCCTTAGTTAACCCTAACCGATGGACCGTTTGACACCTTAATGGTTCGGCGCTAGAAGTCTCATTCAGAAACTGAATGGAGATTCAGTCGCAAGCATGAGCGTGCGCGAACGCAAAGAGCGCGAGCGCCTCGCCCGGCGTGAAACCATCCTCGCCGCTGCCGCCCAGGTCTTCGCCGCCCACGGCGTCGACGGCGCGACGGTCGAGATGGTCGCGCGCGAGGCCGAGGTCGCCGTCGGCACGATTTACCTCTATTTCTCTTCGCGCGACGATCTCTTCGTCAGCCTGATGGCCGAGAGGATCGGGAAGCTCCGCGCGCGCTACCACGAAATCCACGCACGCGGCCTCGAACCGCTCGACGAACTGCGTGCGATCGGCCGGGCCTATTTCGATTACCTGCGCGAGTCGCGCGGATTGTTCCTCGCCCAGCTCTCGGTCACGTTCAGCCAGCTCTCGCTGCGGCTTTCGCGCGCGGATGAGCTGGAACATTTCGAGCAGGTGCGGCGGCTCGGCCGCGAATGCTTCGAGCTTTATCGCGATTCGGTCGGGCGCTGGCTCGGCGCCGCCAACGCGCGGGTCTCCGGCGCCGACGCGACGCGCGCCGCGACCGTTATCTGGGCCGCGCTCAACGGCGCATTCCTGCTTACCGACGACGTCAAGATTTTCCGCGACATCACCGGGCTGGAAGCGTCGCGCCTGCTCGAGGAAACCTTCGAATTCCAGCTTGCCGCTGCCGAGGCCGTGGTCAAGCGGCCGGCGCGCGCGAGCGCGGGCGCATCCGGCGCGCCAAAGACGCCGGTTCGCCGCCGGCGTATTGCCGGGCTCGCGCGGAGTGCGCGCGGGGCCGCAGCGTCGCCCGGTCCGGATGGCGGTTCGCCCGAGCGTACGATAGAAGCACGGCCAAGCGCGCCGCCATCGAATGAGTAATCGAATGATTAGACGAGAAATCGGTTTGCCAAAGGAGATTGGCTGATGAAATTCACGTGGTTCCATTTGATGCCCTACCGCTATCTGCCCAACGACTTCAAGCAGAAGTACCGCAGCGTATGGGTGGACATCCCGCGCGACCTCTACGACCCCAAGGTCGGCCATCGGCTGTACAACGACTACCTCGACCAGCTCGAATTCGCCGACCACATGGGCTTCGACGGCCTCGGCGTCAACGAACATCATCAGAACGCTTACGGCCTGATGCCTTCGCCGAACATCATGGCGGCCGCGCTGACGCGCCGCACGCACAACGCCAACCTGGTGGTGCTGGGAAATTCGATCGCGCTCTACAATCCGCCGGTGCGCGTGGCCGAGGAATTCGCGATGCTCGACGTGCTGAGCGGCGGGCGCCTGGTCGCCGGATTCCCGGTCGGGACCTCGATGGACACCAACTTCTGCTACGGCGAAGTGCCGGCGACGCTGCGCGAGAAGTATTTCGAGGCGCACGACCTGATCGTCCGCGCATGGAAGGAAAAGGAGCAGTTCGCGTTCAACGGCAAGTTCACCAAGCTGCGCTACGTCAACCTTTGGCCCAAGCCGCTCCAGCAGCCCCATCCGCCAATCTGGATTCCGGGCGGCGGCTCGATCGAGACCTGGGGCTTCGTCGCCGACCACGACTACCAGTACTCGTTCCTGTCGTTCTTCGGCTACAAGGCGGGCAAGAAAGTTTCCGACGGCTACTGGAACGTGATGGCGCAGAAGGGCAAGGAGCTCAATCCCTACAGCCTCGGCTTCGCCCAGGTCGTCGCGGTCGCGGAGACCGACGAGCAGGCCGAGCGCGATTACGCCGCGCACATGGACTACTTCTACAATCGATGCCTGCACGTCTATCCCGGTTTCGCCGACGCGCCGGGCTACCGCACGCCCAGCACGATCAAGGCGGGCCTCACCGGCCAGGTGGGCAAGAACGCGTCGATCACCCGCGAAGGGCTCAAGTGGAAGGACTTCATCAACGACGGCTACGTTATCGCGGGTTCGCCGGCTACCGTGCGCGATCGTCTGCGCGAGGCGCTCAAGACGCTCAACTGCGGCCATCTGATGATCCTGCAGCAGATCGGCTCGATGCCGCCCGAGCTGGTGCGCAAGAGCACCGAGCTGTTCGCGCGCGAAGTGATGCCGCATCTGCGCGACCTCTGGACCGGCTTCGAGGACAAATGGTCGCCCAAGCGGCTGCCGGAGAGCGAGATGGCGAAGCCGGCGCCGCTTTGGACCGACGGACCGCAGACCAACGGCAAGACCCGGCGGCCGGGCGAATCCGAAATCAGGAGCTCAGTGAAGTAAAATGAAAACGCATCAGAAACTGCTCGGCGGAAAGTTCTCCGTCGAAATGGAAGTCACCGGCAAGGGCGAGCCGCTCCTGTTCCTGCACGGCGCGGCCGGTCTCACCGGAGCCGACCCGTTTCTCGAGGACCTCGGCCGCAGCTTCACGGTTTACGCGCCGCATCTGCCGGGCTACGGCGAGTCCACCGGCGGCGAACATATCGACGACGTGATCGACGCGGCGCTGTTTTACCACGAGCTGATGGACGAGTTGAAAATTCCGTCCGCCTATATCGTCGGCCATTCGATGGGCGGGATGTTGGCGGCGGAGGTCGCGGCGCTCGACACGCGGCGGGCGAAAAAGCTCGTGCTGGTCGGCGCGGCCGGGTTGTGGGTTGACAGTGATCCGATTCCCGATTTTTTCGCCTCGGATCTCGACGATTTGCCGGCGCTGCTGTTTCATGATCCCAAGTCGCAACTTGCGCAGATGATGCTGGCGATGCCGTGGGACGACCAGGAACTGGTGACCGCGATCTACGTCGAGCGGACCAGGCGCTTCTCGATGGCGAGCAAGTTCCTGTGGCCGCTCCCGGACCGCGGACTGAAGAAGCGGGCCTATCGGATCTCCGCGCCGACGCTGCTGCTGTGGGGCGCGTCGGACAGGGTGATACCGCCCTCGTACGCGCGCGAGTATTCGAAGCTCATCCGCAACAGCCGGGTGCAGATGATAAAGGAAGCCGGGCACATGGTGATGTACGAGCAGCCGGCCGAATTCGAAAAAGCGGTGACGGGGTTCCTCAAGGGCTAGCCGGTCACGCGCAATCGTAACGCAAACGCGCGCGGCGTCCCCAAGGGGGACGCCGCGCGCGTTTTGTTTTGACTTCCCGCGGCCGCGGGGCAGAGGCGCGCAGGCCGGGGCGCCGCCGCCGCTTGGTTTGTCAGCCTGAGCGGCGCGAGTCCGCGAGCGGAGTCGAAGGATTCCGGCTCAGCGATGCCTAGCGCCGCTACGGTTGTCGTGGTGGCCCGATCTGCGGCGTGCGCACCGGCTTTGCCATGCCGTAAAACACGACGACACCCTGTCCGCCGCATCGGGTCGAAAGCCCCTCTGCGGGCGTGCCGATACAGCTGTCGATGTCCTGCCAGTTGTTGGTGACCCAAACGTTTCCAGCCGGATCTACGTCGATGTCTACTTCCATCTGCAGGCCGCCTCCGACGTAGCCGAGGGGAGGCGAGATCGGATCGCCAGTCTTAAAGCCGGGCGGGCAGTTCTCAGTTCTGACGCCGCACAAGTGTGCGATCTGGCCGGATGTTCCCGCGAAGTTGGAGACCCAGACGTTATCGTCGCCGTCGACGGCAACGGCCCATGGCCCCGGCAGGCTGCGGCCAATAAACGGAGAACCCGGATACGGGGAGCCATCCGGCCGCAGCAGGACCATGCTTCCGCCTGCGCGCCCGCCTTTCTGTTCCGACATGGTCTTGGTCAAGTAGTCGGAGGCGTTCGTCACACCGTGGAGCTTCAGGCGTAAACCCATATCCACCAGATGCATCATGCCCACCAGACTGTTGCCAAAACGCGCGGTGACCCAGACATTGCCTTGGCTATCGATCGCTAGACCGCTGGTGCTGAAGCCGCTTTTGAAGTTCTCGGCCTTACTCGGATCAGATGCAGGGAAGCGGGTGACGTGATTGATCCCGCTGTTGGAGACCCAGATGCGGTCCTGCTTATCAATGGCCAGGTGGAACGGCGCTACGAACGACTTGCAAGGCTCGGCGTTATCGCCTTCGCAGACAATCCGTCCCTTGGTCAAATCGCCCTTTGGGAAGTAGACGAGTTGCCTCTTCTCAACCCCCAGGACCCACACATCGCCGCTTGGCGTGACCATGACGCCCTGCATCAGTCCCAACCGGCCGTTGAAGGTGATGCCGCCGGACGGGGTCAGGGGCTTGCCATTCTTGTCGAACTCCACGATTGCTTTGCTGCCGTAAGTTGAGAACCAGGCATTGTCCTTTGCGTCGACGGCGGCGCCAAAGGTGCCGCCTTCCATCCCACCGCCGCTGAAGCCGCCGGTTATCGGCGAAAGTGCCTGGCCATTGGGGGCGAACTTGGTAGCATGTCCCTCCCACAAGGAGTCCTGGCCCTGCCAGCCAACCGAGAAATTGTCGCCTACCCAGAAGTTACCGTCGCTGTCGAATTCTCCTTTACCGCCCGCGCGGTATCCCCCGCCGTCGAACTTCAGTGGCAGCACCCATGCGCTAGGCTGCCAATTGAGGTACGGCATGTAAGGAACGGGACGCAGGTTCTTGCCCTGCGGAATCGGATAGAAGGCCTTGAGCAGGGCGAAGACGCGTTCAGGGTGGTACCACGGATAGCGCGCGATCGATTGGGCTGCCCTCAGCGTGTCACTCGGGGCGCGGCCCTTCGGCGGGGTGGCCGCAAAGAAGAGCTTGTCGCAAGCATCGGCTGTCACCTTCGTGACGCAACCCGCGAGCGCATCGGCCAGTGTCGCGAAATTCGCCATCGTTGGCGTCTGGGGGCCGTTGAGCGGACCCTGGATCGCGTCGCCCCAGCCGCCGGTTGCGAGATCGACGAAGTTGGGCACGTTGCCAGCAGCGATACGCAGTCCAAGCGCGTTTCCCTTGAGCACGGCGCCGTCAAGAAACTGCGTGTTGGTCCATACCGACGCCACGGTCGTGAACTCATTAATGACTATGTGTGCCGGCGGCCGGCTGCCGACGACCGCGAGGAGCGCAATCGCCGGATTGTTGCCGCCCGCCTGGTTGGCGGCCGGTACGCCACCCGTAGCGACCAGGTACATGCTTCTGTCGGGCGATCCGTCGACGCTCAGAACGAACCGGCCATCGTCGCCGGTTTGAGTTTGAGCCAACTGCTTAGGCGCGTCCGCACTCGCAGACCACAGCGTCACAGTCGACTTGGCGATCGGAGTGCCTCCGCCAAGCACTTGACCTTCGACGCTGTCGGCGGAGGAGGCCGGCGCGGCCAGTAGGAGCATGCTCACGGCGAGTGCGGCAATTCGGGACCAACCTATCGTTGCGGGATTGCGAGGAATCATTTCAAGTCTTGCTTCTTCTCAACTATCTTGGCGACCGAGCTGCGCTCCGGTGGCGCGAGTACAGGGAACCCTGCTCGCAGAGCAAACGCAAACGCGATTGTTATCGGCAACAGACGTTTCGATCATCGTGGCATCAAACGCGCGGAGGACCGCGCAGGATCTTTCGACTCCGCTCGCGGAGTCGCGCCGCTCAGGATGACTGAAGAAGAGGCGGGCGCGGAAGCGGCCAGCCGCGCTGCGGGAGCGGTCAGTGTCGCCGCTTGGGTGACTCGAGCGGGCGGTAGATGCGGGTACAGCTTGTACACCATCAGATAAACCACCACGCCCGTAACCGACACGTACATCCAGATAGGCCATGTCCAGCGTGCGACTTTCCGATGGCGCGCGAAGCGGCCGCTGAGCGCGCGGCCCAGCGTGATGAGGGCGAGCGGCACTATCGCAGCCGCCAGCGCGATATGGGTCGAGAGGATCGTGAAATAAACCGGCCTTACCGGTCCGCGGCCGCCGAAGCGCACGTCGCCCACGTGATAGTGGTAGATGCAATACGAGATAAAGAAGGCGACCGAGACGCCGAACGCGCTCAGCATGCAAGCGCGATGGACGCGCACGTGATGGCGGCGGATAGCGATATAGCCGCCGAGCAGCAGTATCGCAGCGCTCGCATTTAGAACGGCGTCGAGCGGAGCGAGCGCGTCGTAGGAAAACATCGGGAGATTAATCGTTGGATCCAATCGGCGGACCGCGATTGACGGCCCGCCGATTCGATCAGTTTGGTGTTTGCGATAACGACCTTCAGGCCGATGCGCGGCCGTGACGCAGCAGGCGTCCGGGGAGCGGCCCGTCCGGCGCAACCTTGTCGTCGCCGTGCTCGCGGATGAGCGTGCCGTTCACGATCACCGCGTCGATTCCGTAGGCGTCGGCGACCAGGCGGTCGGCGCCGGAGGGAAGGTCGTTGACCCGGCGGAGCCGCGAGCATCCGATCTTGTCCGGGTCGAACACCACTACGTCGCCCGCCAGTCCCGGCGCGAGCCGTCCGCGATCGCTCAGCGCGAAGACCTCGGCCGGCCGCGCCGTCAGCATCCAGACCGCGCGCTCGATTGGGATCGCCTTGCGCTCGCGCACCCAATGGCCCATCAGGTAGGTCGAGAAGCAGGCGTCGCAAAGCTGGCTCGCATGGGCGCCCGCGTCGGAAAGCCCGACCACCGTGCCCTTGCCGTTGAGCAGCGCGATCACTTCGTCTTCCTCGTAATTGAACAGCGCCATCCTGAAGCGCGCTTCAAGCCTGGTTTCGAGTCCGATGTCGAGCATCAGGTCGATCGGATCGACGCCGCGCGCGCGCGCGAGTTCGGCGAGATTGCTTTCCTCGAGTTCCGGATGGCCCGGATAGTACGAAACCCAGCTTCGTTCCCATCGATCGGCGAAGCGGCCCGTCGAGTTGATGCCGGTCTTGGCCTTGAAAATCGCGCGGAACTCGGGGTCGGCGTAAATTCTCATCTTGCCGTCGAAGTCGGCTTCGGAAATCTGCTTGAAGACCGAGAGGCTCTCGAAGATGAAGGGCTCCTTGAGCGTCATCTCGAAGTTGAGCGGGCGGCACGCGACCTGCGGCACGATCTTCATGCCCTGTTCGCTAAGCTCCTGCGATTGGGCGAGCAGGCGGCGATGGCCGTCGTTGGAGCCGGTCATTCCGGCGAGCAGCGCGGTCCAGGTGATGGTCCTGCCGGTCGCCTGAAACAGGTCCGCGAATTCCTTCAAGAACAGTTCGCGGCCCGCCGTGGCCTGGATTACGCCGCTCTTCTCCTCCGCGAGCACGCTCGCAAGCGCGGTTATCTCGCCGATTTCCGCCTTGCGGCTGGGCACCGGTTTGCCGCTGTAGCCGACGTGAGTGGGCGACTTGGAGGTTGCGAAACCGACCGCGCCGGCGCGGATCGCCCGCCGCACGATCTCGCGCATCTGGCCGATCTCGGCTTCGCTGGCCGGCCGTTCCACGGATTCCTCGCCCATCACGTAAAGCCGCGTCGGCGTATGCCCGACGAGCGCGCCGACGTTGATCGCGGAGCCGCGTTTTTCGATCGCGTCGAGGTATTGCTCGAAGGTTTCGAACGGCCATTCGTAGCCGAGCCCGGCTTCCAGCGCGTCGAGGCTCATCCCTTCGACTTTCTCGAGCGTGCGCATGATGAGGCCGCGATGCTCCGGGCGGGTCGGCGCGACGCCGAAGCCGCAGTTGCCCATCACCACCGTGGTCACGCCGTGCCACGGCGAGATCGTCATCATGCGATCCCACAGGATCTGCGCGTCGTAATGGGTGTGGATATCGACGAACCCGGGAGCGACCACGCGGCCGCGCGCCTCGATCGTGGCGGCCGCCTTGCCGGGAGCCTCGCCCACGGCGGCGATCCTGCCGTCCTTGATCGCGACGTCGCCGCCGCGCGCAGGAGATCCGGTGCCGTCGACAATCGTACCGCCCGTTATCTTGAGGTCGTAATCCATATGATTCTCCTGCAGGCTCCTTGCGCCGGTACGCCGCATGTTTGCGTCCGGCATGTGGCTTGGGAAATCCGGAAGGGACCTGAATCCACGTCCAGTTATATCGCAGCCGCAAGCGGCCGATCCAGCTAAAGCTTTTGCCGAGTCTTTGCCGAAACCCGCGCCCTGTGCCTGGTCGCGTGCGAGTCTCGCGCGCTCGCGGGCACAGGCAGCACGGTTCGTTGTAAACGCAGCGGCCGTTTAGTAAAAGTTACGGCAGGAACGGAACAACGTCTGTATCCCAGGCTCCGCCCCGGAGCCTTCGCGAGGAAGGCAAATGCAGAAACCGATCATCTCGGCGGATTCGCATATCACCGAACCGCCAAACACCTACATCGACTTCATCGATCCCCGGTTCAGAGACCGCGCGCCGCACCTGGTGCATGACGAGCGCAAAGGCGACCTGTTCATGATCGAAGGGATGTCGCGGCCGATCCCGATGGGGCTGATTGCCGCCGCCGGTAAGCCCGCCGAAGATCTGACCGTGCTCGGCATCAAGTTCGAAGAGTTGCATCGCGGCGGATGGGACCCCAACGCGCGGCTGGCCGACCAGGACCGCGACGGCGTCTCGGCAGAAATCATCTACCCGACGGTCGGGATGCTGCTTTGCAATCACAAGGACTACGATTACAAGAAGGCCTGCTTCGATGCGTATAACCAGTGGATCGCGAGCTACTGCGCGGCGCATCCCGACCGCCTGATCGGCACCGGGCAGACCGCGATGCGCTCGGTCGAAGAGGGCATCGCCGACCTCCAGCGCATCAAGGACCTCGGCCTCAAGGGCGTGATGATGCCTGGTAATCCGCAGGTCGAGGACTATGACAGCCCGATCTACGATCCGTTCTGGGAGGCCGCGATCGATTCCGGCCTGCCGCTCAGCTTTCACATCCTGACCAGCCGCGACGATGCGGTCGGCCGCGGCCGCGGGCCCAAGCTCAACAGCTTCATGTCGATCATCCGCGGCAACCAAGACATCATTGGGATGCTCATCTTCAGCGGCGTGTTCGAGCGCCATCCCAAGCTGAAGATCGTATGCGTCGAGGCGGACGCGGGATGGGCGCCGCATTACATGTACCGGATGGATCACGCCTACGATCGTCATCGCTACTGGCTCACCGCCGGCACGATCTCGAAACCTCCCAGCGAGTATTTCCGCGAGAACATCTATCTGACGTTCCAGGACGACTGGGTCGCGTTCAAGATGAAGGACCTGTGCAATTTCCGCCGCCTGATGTGGGCGAACGACTTTCCGCACAGCGATTCGACCTGGCCGTGGTCGCAGGAGCTGCTCAAAAAACATACGGCGGGGCTCACCGAGGAGGAGAAGAACCAGATCCTCCACGACAACGTCGCCGAGCTTTACCAGTTGAGCCTGTAACCGTCAGCCTGACGCGCGGCGTTCGCGGCGGCGCCGGCGAAGGAGAGCGCGATGGCGAGTGTGACACAGCTGGGTTGCCTGGGCATCGGCGTGAGCGATCTTCCGCGATGGGAGCGTTTCGCCACCGACGTGCTCGGCCTGGAACTCAACGGCGCCGACGCGGACGGCTCGACGTTTCTCCGCATGGACGAGTATCACCATCGATTCATCCTGCAGCCGGGCGGCAATGACGACGTCAACTTCGTCGGATGGGAGGTGCGCGACCAGGCGGCGCTTGGCGAAATCGCCGCGCGGCTGAAGGCCGGCGGCGTCGAGGTCACCGCAGCGACCGCGGAGCAGGCGCGTGCGCGGCGCGTGGTCGAATACCTGAAGCTCAAGGACCCGAGCGGCATCCCGACCGAGGTCTATTTCGGTCCGCTGATGACCTTCGAGCGGCCGTTCCAGTCGCCGCGGCCGCTCTCCGGCTTCGTCACGGGCGAACTCGGGATGGGCCATATCGTGGTGCGCGTGGACGACCCGGCTAAGAGTCTGCACTTCTATCGCGATCTGCTGGGTCTCAGGATAAGCGACTTCATCGACATGCAATCGCGCCGCGGCGGCGAGGGAATCATCAGCCTGACTTTCATGCACTGCAACCCGCGCCATCATTCGATCGCCTTCGGCGCCATCCCGGCGCCCAGACGGCTGATGCACTTCATGCTGCAGTGCCGTCACGTGGACGACGTGGGTTCGACCTACTATCTCTGCCAGGACCAGGGCGTGGAGATCTCGGGCACGCTAGGGCGCCACACCAACGATCACATGGTGTCGTTCTACATGCGCACGCCCTCGGGCTTCGAGGTCGAGTACGGGTGGGGCGCCCGGATCGTGGACGACGCGACCTGGCAGGTGCAAAAGCATCAGGCGCCGAGCATCTGGGGCCATCGCGGAAGCCTGGTCCCGGCCTCGCGCAAGCCCGCGCCGGTATAGCACGCGGCGCGACTTTTGCCGGAGCGCGGCCAGCGGGCCGCGGCGCCGTGCGATACGCGCGTGGCGCTTAGGCCCGCTGGTTGTACTGGTTCATCGCACGCTCGAGCCCGCTCGCGATAACCGCTTCGACCGCAGTGGCCGCGCGCTCGATCGAAGCCTTGAAGGATTCGAGCTCCGCGCGGCCCATCGCGTGGAGCACGTGCTCCCTGGCTTCCAGCCCCGGGGCGGGGCGTCCGATTCCCACCCGCACGCGCACGAACTCCGGCGTTCCCAGCACGGCGGCGATCGAGCGCACGCCTCGATTGCCGGCGTCGCCGCCGCCGCGCTTGAGCCGGATCTGCCGCGGTTCGAGATCGATATCGTCGTGGACGACGATCAGCCGCTCGGCCGGAATCTTGTAGTAGCCGAGGACCGACGCGACGCATTCGCCGCTCAGGTTGTAGTAGGTCTGCGGCTTCACCAGGATCGCGCTGTCGGCGCCGATCCTGGCCTCGCCGCAAATTCCTTTGAACTTGCGCCGGTCGAGCCTGGCTTTGGATTTCTCGGCCAGCCGATCGATTACGCTGAAACCGATGTTGTGGCCGGAGCGCTGGTACTGCTCGCCCGGATTGCCGATGCCCGCGACGACCCATCTCATCTCGCTCTTCGTCTCGGGCTTTTCGGACTGGCTCTCGGAGCCGGCGCGCGCGGAACGAAAACGCGAGAACATCTGTCCGAGCCGGCTCATCGCCGATGCCACCTCCCGCGCGCGGCGCGACCGCGCGATCAACTCCGCACGCGGCCGTTGCGCGGCGCCGCCGTCAGGGCCGCGGCGAGCGGCGCGAGCGCCTTGAACAGCGCGGCCATCTCGGCCGGCGTGCCGATCGAAATCCGCAGCGCGTCGGGCCATGCGCGAAAGAAGCGCACCAGCACGCCGCGTTTGCGCAATCCTGCGGCTACCGGACCGAGGTCGCGCCCCGGCATCCGCGCCAGCACGAAATTGGCCGAGGACTGCGGCACCGTGAATTCCATTTCGATCAGCCGGCGCGTGGCCGCGCCGCGCGCGCCCTTTACCCGCTCGACGTTGCGCCGCATCCAGGCATCGTCGTCCAGCGCCGCGGCGCCCGCGGCGATCGCGACGCGGCTCAAGTTGTACGAATCCTTGACCTTGCCGAGCTGCTCGATGATCCCGGAATGCGCGAAGCAGAGCCCAAGGCGCATCCCCGCCAACGAATACGATTTCGACAGCGAGCGCAGCACGATGACGTTGGGAAACCGTTTTACGAGGCTAAGCGCGTTGTCCTCGGCGAAGTCGACGTAGGCCTCGTCGATCGCGAGCAGACGGCCGTCGAGCATCCGCGCAAGACGCGCGAGGGTGCGGCGCGGCGTGAGCGTGCCCGAAGGCGAATTCGGATTGCATACGATCGTCAGCCGGGCGCGCGCGCGCACGAGCGCTTCAAGGGGCAGTTCGAAATCCGGCCCCCACGGCGGCGTAATCACGCGCGCCTCCTGCACGGCGGCGAGCGTTTCGTATAGCGAGTACGTCGGCGCGGGCCAGGCCGCGCGGTCGCCGGGCCCGAGTGTCGCCCTAAAGAGCATCGCCAGCAGTTCGTCCGAGCCGTTGCCCGCCATGATCATCCGCGGCGCAAAGCCGTAGCGATGCGCCGCCGCCGCTATGAAGTCGTCGGCTTGCGGCGCGGGATAGCGGCGCAGCGCCTGGCCGAGCACCGCGCGCGCCACGGCCTTGAGCACCCGCGGCGAGGGTGGGTAGGGGTTCTCGTTGGTGTTGAGCTTGACCAGGCGCTCGCCGGGCCGGGGCTGCTCGCCCGGCACATAGGGCGCCATCCGGTGGATTGCCTTGCGAAACATCACGCGTTTCCAATTATTTGCGGTTGCGTCCGCCGCGTCCGCGCGCCGCACGCGTCTCGCCGCGCGCCGGCTTCGATACTGTCGATTCGAGCAACCATCCGAGATAGGCCGCCGAGCCGGCGCCCGGCGCAAACGCGAGCATCTCGGGAACCTCGTAGCTGTGCGACTCGATCAAGCGCCGCTCGAGGCGGCGGAGCAGACTCGCGCGGGTCTTGATGAGCAGGAGAAATTCGGGCTCCTCCTCGACCGCGCCGCGCCATCTGTACACCGAACGGATCGGCCCTACGATATTGACGCATGCCGCAAGTCGCTCGTCGACCAGCCGGCGCGCGATCGACCGCGCCTCCTGTTCGCGGCCGGCGGTGGACAGCACTATTCTCGCCTGCGATGCGGACACAGCGCGTTACTCTAGCGGCCAGCGCGTATCAGTCCAAGCCGCTGCAGCACTCTGGCAGTCGCCGGGCACGGCAGCGGCGACGGCCGCGACGCGCCGTCGTGGCCGCGCGCGCTCGCGGTGCCGTCTTGCGTTTTCATTCGCGCAAGATGCGCGGCCAGCAGCGCGACGTCGCTCATGCGATCGACGTCGTACCACGCTGGGCCAAGCGCGTAGCGCGTCCGGCTGCGGCGAAGCCGCGCAAGCGTCTGGCTGAGCACGCTCGCGCGGCCCCATCGGATCGCGCGAAAAATTTCTGGCATCGGGCCGCGCACCCCGACCAGGTAGTACCCGCCGTCGAGGCTTGGCGCGATGACGACCGGCGCACGCCGCAGCAGCGCAACGCTTCGCGCGAGCAGTTCGAGCGGCAACGACGGCGTGTCGGTGCCGACAAGCGCCGCGCCGCCGGCGCGGTACGGTTCCAGCGCGTGCGCCATCCGCGCGCCGAGACCGCCGCTACCCTGGTCGACGAGCACCGCGCCGAAGCGGCGCGCGATGCGGCGGAGCCAGGGGCTGTTCGCGACGCCGCCGCCGGGTGCGCTCGCGGCGATCACAATCCGCGCGGGAGCGAGCGCGCGGCACTTGCGAAGCGCGTCGTCGATGAAGGCGCGAGCCAGCGCGGCCGCGTTCGCTGCGCCGAGGCGTGGGATGAGCCGGGTTTTGGTCTGGCCGGCGACGGGATCGCGGCAAAAGACGATCAGCGTGATGTCCCGGCTCGATCGATCCGCTGCCGACGAGCGCCGAGCGGGGCGGGGTTTTCTAATGGGCGTCGCCGCGATGCTGCGTGCGCGCGTGCCGCGCGGCTCAGTTTCCATTCCCGCCATTGTGGCCGATCCCTTTCAGGATATTTAACGGGACCTTGAGCACATTGGTCAGGAAATACGCGACCGAGGTGATCGGCTGGGGAACGACGTGCGGATTGCTGAGCGGCCCGGTCACATGGAAATACGCCGCGACGAAATGGTCGGAGGAAAGTCCACCCCCGATTATGGGCACTTTGGCGACCAACCAGTTGACCGTTTTAAACGGCACCATCCCGACCTGCATGTCGACGTTGCCGTCGGCCAGACGCATGTGGCCGAGCGCCGAAATGTTCATCACCGGGCCGCGCAGCAACAGGTTTTGGGTATAGAAATCGCCGTCGCGTCCCTTGAACTCGGCGGTCAGAGTCTGGAAGGGCACGCCGTTGACGCGCGGGTCGGGAACCTTGGCCGAGAGCCAGGTCTTGAGATCGAGGAAACTCAGGATGCGCGAGAGCAGGGCGAACTTGTGCAGCACGCCGTCGGTCACCTCGAAAGATACCGTCCCGGCCATCGTGTTGAAGAAATCGGTGTTGGAGTCGGCCCACAAGTCGCCACTGGCTTTGAGCCGGCCGCTCAGCGGCGACGGCTTGTGCGGATCCGCGAGGCTGAAGAGCGGGCCGACCTGCGCCCCGTTAACGCCGCCTTTGAGGTGAATCCAATCGTCGCGGCCGCGCCCCGAGAACTCCATGTTAGCGCGGCCCTCGAACATGTTCGCACTGAAGTTGTGAACGCTCCAGTCGCCGTTCATCTCGCGGCTGAAATCGCATCGCGCATGCGTCATCGCAAGGCGCTCGAGCGTCGCCCGGGCGGCATCGATATGACCGACCACCGGCACCGGGAAAAAATGGGCGGGCGGACTCGGCGCCCACGGCAGACGGATGAACTTCATCACTTCGAGGTCCAGCCGCCCCGCGTTGGCGACGATTCGAAGCACAGGATGTTCGAGGTCGGCGACGCCCAGCGAGAAATCGAAGGGGGCGTTCTGCAGCTTCGCCCCAATGATCGACAGCAGCATTCCGCGCCCGTCAAGGCTGAGCGTTGCCGACTCGGCCACGATCGGCGCGCGCAAAAAGCCGAGTTGCACCTCGCCTGCGCCCATCGTGAGGCGGCCGTTGGCGCGGATGCCCTGGGGGCGGCTGGGCTCGCGCACGATCGTCAGTGTGCCGCCGAGCGGGCCCCGCGCCGCAACATCCTGCGGATCGACGAGCAGCGGCAGCCACTGCTGCACTTCGATCTGATGCAGCTCGACGGCGATCTGACGCAGGCCGATTCCGCGGCCGTCGAACGTCAGGCTTCCGGTAAGCGTCACCTCTCCCGGGACCGTGGGCTTGGCGACGGTCGCCATCACACGGCGCATCTCGATAATCCTGGGCGTGACCGTCACGCTGCCGCCGACCAGCGCGATCGGCTGCGGCAGCTCCTTGTCGGTTACGCCTATAGCGCTGGTGTCGATTTTCACCATGTATGCCGCGGGCGGCGCCGGCGCCTCGGTATCGAGCGAGCCCGATCCGCTCACCTGCACCGGCGTGTTACCGGACATCCTGCTGATATGCCCCGCAGCCCTTGCCGCCAGCGCCGGAGAAAGCTGCAGCGCGACGGGATAGAGCTCATCAAGATTGAGAGTCCCGGCCGCCTTGACCTGGTAGCGGACCTGCCGATGGCCGGAGCGGAAATCGGCGCTGCCGCTCAGCAGCGGAAACGACGAATTGCCGAGCGCCGCCGATCCCTGCGAAAGCGTCACGCGGCCCTGCGCATAGGCTATCTCGCCGTTGATTCCCGAGAACGCCGGCAGCGCCGGCGGGTTCGGCAGTTTGAGGCCGACGTTTTCGAGCCGCAGCGAAAGCTGCAGCGCGTCGGAGAGCGCCCCCGCGCTCCATCCGACGTTTCTGAGTGCGCTCTGATACGTTGCTCCGATAATCGTCACCCGGCCGGCGACCGACGCCGCCTCAAGCCACGCGGGCGGTTTGGCCATCGCGCGCGCATTGTCGACCTGCGCCTTGAGCATTGCGAGGTCGATCCGTAGGGGGCCGAGATGCGCGAGCACGGCGGCGCTGTCCTTGAACGGATCGCTGAGCGTCAGATCGCCCGACGCAACCGTGGTTGTCCCGATACGCGCTTCCACGCCGGCGAGGAGTATGCGTTCGGTGGAGATCGAGTAGGGTGTCCTGAGCGAGCAATCGCCAAGCTCGATCGGCTTGCTCAGGTGTGCGCCGGAGATGCCCAGTTGGCCGACGGCAAGGTCGCCGCGGCCGTCAAGTTTGCCGGTGTCGTGCAACTGGAAGGTCGCCTCGCCGTGCGCGAGTCCGCTCACGGTCAAGCCGGCGAAAGCCTGGCGATCGAGCCGCCCGTTCCAGAACCATAGCTCTCCGCTG
>Ga0335085_10002571_pt1 | contig 33551 bp, 28 predicted proteins | sample Lox_Sample_45_FD_206712 | JGI IMG/M metagenome (GOLD analysis project Ga0335085, IMG submission 206712) | Soil microbial communities from Loxahatchee National Wildlife Refuge, Florida, United States - Lox_Sample_4.5 | ecosystem: Environmental > Terrestrial > Soil > Wetlands | place: USA... | reverse complement strand
GAGCGCGCCCGCCCTGGGCGCTTTGCCCGGGGGAGGCGGAGATGGGACAGATGCTGGCCGCGAGGCTGCCCACGGTGGCCACGCTGAACGGGATGCCGCTGCCACTGGTTGGCCGGGCCCGGGTGTACGCCTGCGGCATCACGCCCTATGACGTCACCCACCTGGGTCACGCGGCCGCGTTCATCTGGGTGGACACGCTGGCCCGGGTGCTGCACGCCGCGGGCACCGAGGTGATCGTGTGCCGCAACGTGACCGACGTGGACGATGTGCTGCTCGGCGCGGCCAGCCGGGCCGGGGCCCCGTTCGGCGAGTTCGCTGCCATCCAGCAGTTCTACTTCGATCAGGACATGGCCGCGCTCGGCGTCCGGGCGCCGGCCCTGGAGCCGCGCGCGCATGCCTACATCGGGCAGGTGATCGCGCTGGCCGCCGGGCTGCTCGCCCGGGACGCCGCCTACCAGCGGGACGGCTACGTCTACTTCCGCGGCGCGGAGGTCCCCGGCCGGGCCGGGCTGGACCGGGCCGAGGCGCTCCGGCTGGCGGCGGAGTTCGGCGATCGCCCGGACGACGCGCGCAAGGACGACCCGTTCGACGTGGCCGTCTGGCAGGCCTCCACCGGCGACGAGCCGGCCTGGCAGAGCCCGTGGGGCCCGGGCCGCCCGGGCTGGCACGCCGAGTGCGCCGCGATGGCGCTGCATTCGTTCGGCTCCGGCGTGGACGTCCTGGCCGGCGGGGCCGACCTCCGTTTCCCGCACCACGCCTACCAGTCCGCGCTGGCCGAGACGCTGACCGGGGTCACGCCGTTCGCCCGCGCCCGGCTGAGCGCCGGGGTCGTCCGGGTGGCCGGGGCCAAGATGGCGAAGTCGGCCGGCAACCTGGTGCTGGTCAGCTCGGTGCTGGCCGAGTATCCAGCCGCTAGCGTTCGGCTGCTGATCCTGGACCGGCGGTGGGACGAGGGGTGGGAGTACGACCGCGCCGGCCTGGATGGGGCCGCGGCCCGCCTGGAGCGGCTGCAGGCCGCAGCCGGGCGGCCGGACCGCACCACGGCGGGCAGTGCGGGCGCGGCGGTGGACGCGGTGCGCGCGGCGCTGGCCAATGACCTGGACGTGCCCGCCGCGCTGCGGATCGCCGAGGAGAGCGGCGGGCAGGCCGCGCGGGTGCTCGGCTCGCTGCTGGGCTTGTGGTAGCCGCGGGGGCGGAACCGGAATACCGGCTGTACCAGGACCTGGCCGGCTGGTGGCCGCTGATCTCGCCGCCGGGGGAGTACGCGGCCGAGGCGGCGTACCTGGCCGCGGTGCTGGGCACCGCGGACATCCCGGTGCGCGAGGTGCTCGACCTGGGCTGCGGCGGCGGGCACGTGGCCAGCCATCTGTCCGGGCCACTGGACCTCACGCTGGTGGACCGGTCCGCGGCCATGCTGGCCACCTCGCGTCGGCTGAACCCGGGCTGCGCGCATCATCAGGGCGACATGCGGACGCTGCGGCTGGGCCGGATGTTCGACGCCGTGCTGGTGCACGACGCCATCGACTACGTGACCACCGAGGCCGGCCTGCGGCAGGTCATCGACACCGCGTTCGTGCACTGCCGGCCCGGCGGGATGGCCGTGTTCGTGCCCGACTACACCGCGGACACGTTCCAGCCGGGCAGCGGCGGCGGCGGCAGCACCGCGCCGGACGGCCGCCAGGGCAGCTTCCGGGAGTGGCGGTCTGACCCGGACCCCAGCGATGACTGGATCGAGGTGCGGTACGAGTTCGTGCTGCGCGCCGCCGGCGGTGGCACCGAGGTAGTACGCGAGACGCACCGGCTCGGCGCGTTCCGCCAGGCCAGCTGGCTCCGGCTGCTGGCTGGCGCCGGGTTTGCCGCGGCCGCCGGCAGCAGCGTGCGGGCGCCCGGCGGGCAGCGGCCCGCGCACCTGTTCACCGGCCGCCGCCCCGGATAGCCGGGCCCGGCTGGCTACTGGGCCGGATGCGCGCGGACGAATTCCGTGATCACGGCGGCGAGCCGGTCGCCGGCGTCCTCCTGCAGGAAGTGGCCGGCGCCGGTGAGGACCGGGTGCTCGATGCCCTTGGCCCCCGGCACGGTGTCCCGCAGGACCGGCGCCATCGCCCCGGTGATCGGGTCGCCGTCGCTGAACGCGACCAGGAATGGCTTGTGCCAGGCGGCCAGCCGCTGCCAGGCCGCGCGGTTAGCCTCGGTCTCGGGATCGTCCGGGGTGGTGGGCACCAGGTTCGGCATGGCGCGCACGCCGGCCATGAAAGCCTCGTCCGGGAACGGCGCGTCGTAGCCCGCCAGCACGCCAGCGGGCAGCGGCCGCTGGCAGCCGGACTGGACCAGCCGGGACACGCTCAGCCGGGGCGCGGTGCGCACCACCTCCCGGAAGCGCAGCCACACGTCGGGCATGGGCTGGTCGCCGGTGGGCAGCCCGGTGTTGGCCGCCACCACCCGGGCGAACCGGTCCGGGTGCTCGGCCACCAGCCGCAGCCCGATCAGGCCGCCCCAGTCCTGCCCGACCAGGGTGACCCCCCGCAGGCCGAGCTGGTCGAACGCGAACGCCCGGATCCACTCCACGTGCCTGCGGTAGGTGTGGTCGGCGATCGCGGCGGGCTTGTCCGACCGGCCGAACCCGGCCAGGTCCACCGCGATCGCCCGCAGCCCGGCGCCGGCCAGCACCGGCAGCATGCTCCGGTACAGGAACGACCAGCTCGGCTCGCCGTGCAGCAGCAGCACCGGCTCACCGTCCGGCGGCCCGGCCTCGACGTAGCCCAGCCGCAGGCCACCCACCTGGGCGTAGCGCGGCGGATAGCCGAAATCGGGCAGATCGGCAAAACGCTCATCAGGGGTGCGCAGCACTCGCATCCGCCCATGCTGCCACGGTCCTCAGCCACTTAGGCCCTGGCGTGCTGTGCGGATCCTCGTGAGGCGGGTCGTGCTGTCCGGCCCCGCGGGGCTGTGCCGGCCAGATCGGGCTTGAAGTGCTGGAGAGCCGCCGTACCTCAGCTTGCGTGCCGGAGCTACTGGCACCGCCTTTCCGCGCGCGGCGCCTGGTAGCCTAACCATTCATCTACATTCTTTTTGAGGTTCCATTCGGCTTCAATGCTGCATGGTCCCCGGGGCGGGCAGGCCCGGAAATTGTCGGATTTTCTTGACATCACCAGTTTCATCGCTAATTGCGCTAGCACGCTAAGTGTGATCCTCGGCTATTCGCAGTGGCGGGACTATTTTGGGGGAAGACATGAGAACACGCATCGCCGGGGCCGTGCTGGCCGCGGCCGCCACTGTGACGGTCACCGGCCAGGCCGCCGTCCCTGCCTCGGCGTCATCTGTCCCAGTGGTCTACGGCGTTCCCGACGGACACGCCGGCAGTAACTTCGTGCACGGCAAGGTCCGGCCGGCCGGCACGCTGATGTGGACAGGAGACGGTAGCGCCTGGTTCCGCATTCATTCCTGGAGCAGCTGGTCGGCCAAGGGCGCCTGGGGGTCGGCCACTGTGCATGTGCGGTCGTGCTGGGGGAATTGCTTCCACTACAAGACCGAACACACCACACTGCACTTCTACCGGGTCAGAACCCACCACGGGCAGGGGTACTTCGCCCGGCTTCACTTCCACCTTGCGCACAAGGTCGCTGGCTTGGGCTCGGGAACGCTGAGGTTCTTCTCCAGCGGAACCCCAGCCTGGTATTACTAGGGTCGGGACGGGCACGTCATGGGACGGGTACCTCGGGTGCGCCCAGGCAGGTGTCGGTGGGTTGGGCGGGCCCGATCGGCGTGGTGCTTTCGTTGGGCCGGGTCCCGGCCAGCGCGTAGTGCGTGAGCTGGGACGTCAGTTCGGCAGTGACCGCCGGGCCGCTGCCGTTGGCGGGCTCGAAGACGTCAGCGCCCGGCGGTTGCTGGAGGGGCGCGCCCAGGTAATAGAACGGGGTGGACCCCGCGCTGTCACCGTCTGGGTTCGGCCAGCCGCAGGCGTTGAAGTACAGGGCGTTCACCGCGGCCTGCCCGACCGCGAGGACCAGGGCCGTGCCATCGGCCAGGCCGGCCCAGGCCGTGGCGAAGCTGCCTGTGACATCACCGGCTGGCAGGGCGAGCCGCCGGGCCTGTGCCGCGGCGGCGGCCATGCTGGCCGGGTCGGCCGCATACAGCAGCACGGGATAAGCGGTGGGCAGTGGCTCTTGCTGCCGGGTAACGCTGACCAGTTCGAAGGTCTCGGTGAGTGGCCACCCGCCCGCAGCAGTGGCAGTGACCGGCAGGTCGTACCGCCCGGGCGGCTGGGACGGGCTCACGGTCACAGACACGGTGACCGGCTTCACCGAGCCTGGCGGGACCGCCGTGACCCCCTGGCTGGGGGTGACGGTCAGCCCGGCTGGTGCGTTCACCTGCCAGTGCACGAAGGCCCCGGTGTGAGTGGCACCGCGGATGAGCAGCCGGACGGTGGCCGCCGTCCCGGGCGCTGCGGTGATCGCGTCGGGCTCACCGGCCAGGGCGGGCCGCTGGCGTGGGCTGGTGCCGGGCAAGCCCGCGACGGCGCCGTCGGCGATGTCGTCATCGACGTCGATGCTGGTCCCGCCCCAGCTCTCCTCGTGTGCCCCGTAGTACTGGTGCAGCCGCTGGTGGCCGGCCCAGTCGCTGCTGGGCACGGCGGGGTCGGTGAGTACCGGGTCGCCATTCCAGTCCGCGATCCAGATGTCGTCGGGGCTGGGGTAGGCAGGATTGCCGTACTGCGATGCCAGGTCGCTGATCCCGGACGAGGCACTGGAGTACACCCCAGACTGGTAACCCGCCGCGTGCAGCCCCTGCGTCCATCCGCCCAGGAATGTCAGCACGGCCTGCGCGCAGGCCGAATCACCCTGGTCGTAGCCCTCCATGTCAAAGTAGACCGGGATGCCGCGGCCGTAGCCGAACGCCCGTGCCATGGCCGCCGCGCTGGCCGCCTCGGCCTGCCCCTCCGCGGCAGCCTGCGCGGGGTCAATGGTGCTCACCCCGGCCAGGCCGGTGCACGGCGCCTGCGGGCCTACCCAGATCGGGATGAACCGCCAGCCCTCACCCGCCACCTGCCTGACCCACGAAGCGTTGAAGTTCCCGTAGTCACAGGCCCAGTTGACGCCACCCAGGTAGGTACCGACCACCCGGTACGGAGAGGCCAGCCAGGCGGTCATGGCCTGCACGGACGGCGCAGTGCACGTATCGAAACCCAGTCCGCTGCCGTGCTGCCGGACCAGCCCCGGGGACAGGGAAGAGACTGCGGGGGCCGCCGCCGGCCTAACCCGGGCCACCGCTGCGGAGGCCGCGCCCTGCGCGGCACGGTGCACCGCCGCCGCGCCGCTCATCCTGGCACCCGCCAGGATCCCCCGCACCAGCGCCGGGTTCTGGCCAAACGTCGCGGTGACCACGACCCCTGGGCCCGGCGCCGCGACCTGCAGCACATGGCCGGTCGCCTCGGCGGCCGCCGCGGCGGCCGGCAAGACCCCGGCGCCGGCCGGAAGCGCGGCGGCGCCGGCCGGCAGCAGGACAGCGCCAGGCAATAAGGCGCTCCGCGCCACGCCCGGCTGAACCAGAACCGCCTCGGTACGGCCAACCGCCCGTGCCGGGCAGCGCTGGCTGGCACCCGGGGTGCCAAGGTAGACCGCGTGCCTGTCAAACAGCACGCATCGTGAGGGATCAGCGGCCAGGCGGTAGACAGGCCATGCGGCCGGCACCCGGATCTCATAGCCGTGGTAGCGCACCACCCGCACCTGCCCGGGTTTGCCCGCGCTGACCGCTCCCCGCGCTGTGGCCGACGCCGGCGCACCGCCGAGCATCCCGGCCAGCATCGCCACCACAGCCGCTGCGGCTACCCCCGGAAACGGTAACCCGCGACGCCGCGCCGGCCGGTGCGCTCCCCCCAGGCCCTGATCTGTCATGCTGAATTCTCCCGCCACAATTGTCAGAGAGGCCGCACTATAGCGATTCTCTGGCGGCCACACAGTCCCGCCCCCACCGCAACCCGGCGGCCGGCGGCCGGCGGGGGAGTGTGCCCCTAGCTGAGCCGGGCAGCTGGCCCGGAGCGGAGACCTTTCCGCGCGTGCAGCGGCCGCTACGGCTTGCCGGCTATGCCTAGGTAGCTGTAGCTGAGGGCGCGGGGCCAGGCCAGGTAGCCGGTCTCCATCTCGGTCACCTGGAAGCCGGCGTCGGTGATGAGCTGGCGGATGGGGCGGTCCAGGTGGCAGCCGCCGACCAGGCAGCGCTGCACCGGGTTGAGGCGGCGCTGCATCCGGGCCACCGGCGGGTCGGGGGCCAGGCCATGCTCGGCGAAGTGCAGCGTGCCGCCGGGCCGCAGCACCCGGTGGATCTCGGCCAGCGCCTGGCTGGCGTCCGGGATGGTGCACAGCGTCCAGGTGCTGAGCACGTGGTCCAGGCTGGCGTCGGCGGCGGGCAGGGTGGCGGCGTCCAGGCCGGCGAACTCGACCGGCACCGGGTGGCCCGCCCTGGCCCGGGTGGCCAGCCGGCGTTCGGCCACCGTGCGGGCGCCACCCGCGGGCTCGACGGCCAGCACCCGCCGCACTCCGGCCGGGTAGAACGGGATGTTCAGCCCGGTGCCGAACCCGATCTCCAGGATCTCGCCGTCCAGCCCCGCCGTGACCTGGGCCCGCTGCCCGGCGAACGCGCTGCGGCGCATGCTCAGGTCGAGCGCGCGGGGTAGCAGCTGATCCCGGTAGATCCCCATCTGGCCATCCTGTCAGTGACGCGCTCGGTACAGCGTGGCTGGGTCGTGGCGCACCCCCGGGGGATGATGGGAGCGTGACCACGACTGCGCGGCTGCTGCATGTTGACTCATTCGCGCCGGCGCCGTTCACCGGGAACCCGGCCGCGGTGCTGGTGCTGGAACACGAGCCCAGCGACGAGTTCGCGGCCCGGGCGGCGGCGGAGCTGAACCAGCCGGCCACCGCCCTGGTCTGGCCGGCCGGCGAGCCGGGCCGGTTCGGGCTGCGCTGGTTCACCGCGGCCACCGAGCTGGTGCTGTGCGGGCATGGCACGCTGGCAGCGGCCCGGGTGCTGCTCGACAGCGGCGCCGCGGTGGCCGGGACGGTGCGTTTCGACACCCGGTCCGGGACGCTGGAGGCGCGGGCGGTGGAGGACTGGGTACAGCTCCGGCTGCCCAGCCTGCCGCCGGAGCCGCTGGTCGACGCGGTCACCGCCGACGCGTCGCCGGGGCAGGCGGCACCGGGGGAGGCCGTGCTGGGCGAGGCGGTGCGGCAGTTGCTGACGGTGCCGGTGACCGCGATCCTGCGCAACGAGCTGGACGTGCTGGCCGTGCTCGGTTCGGCCGCCGACGTCCGGGCGGCGCGGCCGGACCTGGCCGCGCTGCGCCGGCTGCCGGTCCGCGGCCTGGCCATTACCGCGCTTGGGCCTGATCCGGGCGGCGACGGTGTGGCCGGCGAAGGGGCGGATCCGGCCGACTTCGTGTCCCGGTTCTTCGCGCCGGGGACCGGGATCGACGAGGACGCGGTGACCGGCTCGGCGCACTGCGCGCTGGCGCCGTACTGGATCGGCCGGCTGGGCCGCGAGCCGCTGACCGCCCGTCAGCTGTCCGCCCGCGGCGGGCTGCTGCGGGTGGCCCTGGACGGGGACAGCGTGCTGCTGGCCGGCCCGGCGCTGGTGCTGTGCGAGGGCCGCTGGCAGGGACCGCCCGGCTAGCCGGGCCGTACCAGGCGGTTAGCCGGGCCGTACCAGGCGGCGCGGGCCCGGGAGGGGGGAGCCGCGGGCCCGCGCCTGGTCTGGTGAGGTCAGCTCACAGGGAAATTGAAGTAGTGCAGGCTGACGAACGCCGGGTTGCCACTGGCTCCCGACACGAACTCCAGGTACACAGTGTGGGTTCCGGTTACTTCGCTCATGTTCGCCGGGACGGTTTTCCAGGTAGTCCAGCCGCCGGTATTAGCGACGGAGAACGTGGCCACTGGTGTGTTCGAGGGGCTGTCCAGCACCACCTCCACCAGCCCACTCACCCCACCGGCGGCGCCGGAAGCGACCCGGGCGTCGAATTGGGACGACCCGGTGCCGAAATTTATCCCCGGATATTCCAGGTAATCTCCGTTGGCTAGCTGAGCCGCCTGGTTGCCGTCCACCCCGGACGGGTTGCTGTCCCCGCTGGCCGCGCTCACCGAGATGGTGCCGCTGGAGCCGGAGTAGCAGTCAGCCGAGATGTCGGCGGTCGCCGTGGTGCTGCACGATGTGCCGCCGCCGCTGCCGGACGAACTGGTCGCGGTCGGTGACGGGGAGGCCGACGCGGTGGACCCGGTGCTCGTGTACACCGCGACGTAGCCGACGCTCATGGCCGCGCCCGACGAGGTCGAGGACGTCGGCGAGGTGCAGCCGCACACGCCGTTCGGGTACCCGCCGCCGATGGCCACGTCCAGGATCAGGAAGAAGCCATGGTCCACCGCCGCCTGCCAGGTAGCGGTGCCGACCTGGCTCTCGGTGACCGTGTAGTAGGCAGTGCCGTTGAGGTAGTAAGTGATCGACTCGTCGCTGGTGTTGGTCCGGTTCACGATGACCGAGTAGGTGTTGTATCCGGTCTGGCAGCCGGAGCAGGCCACCAGGCCGCTGCCCAGTCCATCGGTCTCGTTGCACGGTCCGCCGGGGTCGGTGCCGCAGTGGAAGGTGCCGGAGTGCTCGGACAGCGCGTTGACGTCCTCCATGACGTCGATCTCGCCGGTGGACGGCCAGTTCGAGCAGTCCATGGTGCCGGACGTGCCGGCCCCGCTGGACCGGAAGCCCGCGCCGAGCATCCAGAACGCCGGCCAGTACCCGACGCCGCTGGACGGGTTGGGCTGCTTGATGGACGCGCTGACTTCCATTTCGCCGCCGGCCGGGGCGGCGAAGCTGTCGCTCACCGTCTCGATCCGGCCCGAGGTCCACGAGCCGCCGGAGTCCACCGGGGTGATGTTCAGGTGCCCGCTGCCGTCCTCGGACACGTTGGCGGTGGAGCTGGTGTTGCTCTCCACCTCGCCGGTGCCGTAGTTGGCGGTGCAGCCGGTGCCGTTGTACTGGGTGCCGGTGTCGTAGGTCCAGCCGGAGTCCACGCCCGAGCCGGACGATCCGGAGAACGAATCGCTGTAGGTGGTGGTAAAGCCGGACGGCGGTCCGGGGACGGTGGTGGCCGAGCTGCTGGCCGTGAAGGCCAGGCTGGTCACCATCGCGGCCAGTAACGCGCCAACCGCGCCGATGGCGGCGATGACGGCGCGCCGGCCTGGGATGAGGCGTGGCGGTCTGTGCAGAGGGATGGGGAGGTGGGTGGGGGGTCGCATCCGGGTTCTCCCTTCTGGTGGGCCGGCCGGTCCGGCCCTACGCTGCTAGGTCAGCTGGCGGCCGTCCCCGAGCAGCCGCAACTGGCCCTGATCTCGCACTGGGTGGGCAGGATCTCCGCCGCCGGCGGCAGGTCCCGGTCTTCGATGCGGGCGAACAGCCGCTGCGCCGCCTGGTGGCCAAGCTCGCGGAGCGGCTGGCGGACCGTGGTCAGCGCCGGGGTGACCACCCGGCTGGCATAGACGTCGTCGAAGCCGGTCACGGCCACATCACCGGGGACGCGCAGGCCGGCCTGCTGCAGGGTGAGCTGCATCCCGATCGCCATCTGGTCGTTGGCACACGCGATCACTTCGGGGGTGTCCCGCCCGGCCAGCAGCACCCGGGCCGCGGCCACCCCGCTGGCCTCGGAGAAGTCGCCGTCGAGCACCAGGTCGAGGGTGCAGCCGGGGTGCTCCTGGATGACCCGGCGGAACGCCGCCAGCCGGTGCACGGCGTCCGGTGAGTCGGCCGGGCCGGCCAGGAAGCCGAGCCGGCGGTAGCCGTGCTCCCCGATCAGGTGCCCGGCCAGGCCCGCCATGCCCGCCGCGTTGTCCACCGCGACCACGTCCAGCTCGGTCTCTTCCGGCCGGCCCGCGATGGCCACCACCGGGATACGCCGGGCCAGCGCGCGGAGCTGCCCGGGCGGCAGCACCTCTTCGGCGATCAGCAGCCCATCGACCTTGCCGGACAGCGCGCGCACCCGGCGCTGGAACTGCTCGCCGGCCCGGCCGAACGTGAGCAGCAGCGAGCACTCGGTGCCGCGCAGCACCGCCTCGACCGCGTGCACCAGCTCGTCCATGAACAGCGGCCCGGTCTTCTCGATGCCGACCTCGGTGACCCCGCGCTCCAGCCCGGCCAGCCCGATGATGTCCTTGCGCCGCCGGCTCAGGCCCTGGGCCGAGCCGTCGGGCACGTAACCGAGTTCCTCGATGACCGCGAGCACCCGTTCCCGGGTGTCCGGGTGGACCAGGTTCGAGCCGTGGATGACCCGCGACACGGTGGCGGTGGAGACACCGGCCAGGTGCGCGACCTCATACACCGTGCTCATCCGGGGGCCCTTGCCTTGTAAGCGGTTACATTGGCTTTTGTTAAAGCGATGTTAAGAACGGATGTAAGCGCTGTCAATGGCCTGGCCGCGATCCCGGCCCCCGGACGGGCCGGCCGCTGTGGGTGCCGCAAGCAGTAGCCGGGCCCTGGCTGAGCGTGTCATGGCCAGGTAGCCTGCACGCGGCCCTGGCCGGGATGCCGCGACTGCCTTACCGTTTGCTTACGGTTGGCCCCAATACCCTCGTCAGCCAGCCCGGATGGCTGCCAGCATCCGGGCTAAAGAAGGGAGGCAGCCATTCCCGGAACGACGGATGGCCTGGCGCCGCGACTGCCTTCTTCCCCGCAGCCCGGCGCGGCACGGTCCGTGTCCCAGGCCCGCTGGCGCCGCGTCTTCCCCGGCCAGGAGGGCGAACTGCGCCAGGTGCGGAACTGGCTCACCGAACTACTGCCAGATTGCCCGGCCCGCAGTGACGTGCTCACGGTCACCATCGAGCTGGCCGCCAACGCGGTGCGGCACTCCGCCAGCGGCCTGGACGGGTTCTTCGCGGTGGAACTGAGCTGGCTGGCGAATCCGGCCACGGTGCGCATCGCGGTGGCCGACGCCGGCGGGCTGCGCGGCCCGCAGTCCACCCCCGGCGCCGGGCTGGCCGCGCTGCTCGGTACCGGCCCGATGGCCGCCCTCCAGGCCACGGCCGCCCCCACCGCCAGCGCCGGGCCAGACGGCACGATTCCGGGGAGGGTCCTCGCGCCCGGTGGCGCCGGTGCGGGTATGTCCGCCGGGCTGGCCGGTACCGCCCCCGGCGTGGTGCCGGGGCCGGGTGGCCCCGCCGGAGCGGGCGTGGTGGGGCCCGGCTTCGTCGGCCCGAGCTATCTGGCCAACGGCCCGCTCGGGGCGGGCCAGCCGGATCTGGACCTGAGCCGTCTGGAACTGCCCAGCATCGGCCCGCTGGCGCCGGTCGACCCGGCCAGCCCCACGCTCCGCGAGCACGGCCGCGGGCTGCGGCTGGTCGGCGCGCTGGCTGCCCGGGCCGGCGTGGTCGGCGATCACCGGGGGCGGCTGGTCTGGGCCGACGTGCGGTGGGCCGACGAGACGCTGGACCAGCCAGGATTCCTGGACGGCTACACCGAGGCGCTGCGCGACATCCAGACGGTGCTGTCGGCCCGCTACCCCGAGGTCAACATCTGGTTCGGCCGGAGCTCCATGCAGTGGTGGGCGATGGCCCCCCACCCCGAGCCGGGCTGGCTGCTCACGGCCGAGTCCCCGCTGGATCTGGCCGCGCTGCTGGACGTGTACCGGGTGACCCAGCGGCCACCGGTACCGGTGCGGCGGCGCAGCCGGGGGCGGCACGGGCTGCCCGGCCCCCGCCCCGCCCTGCCCGCCGAGCAGCCGCACCGCGGCAGCTGGCTGGCGGTGGCCTGAGCGCCACGGCGACTCCAGCGCGCCAGAACTGCGAAGAAACTGCGCCGTAAGTGACCGAAACTGCCGCCCGGCAAAATTTAATAAACGGTAAAGATTGCCGCACGAGGTGACCCATTTATGAACAAAGGTTGACACACCCCTTATTCGGCATTACGACGACATGCAGGGCTCGCACGAGGCGGGCCGGGGGGCGGTTTCCACGGGGTCCGGACCGGGCGCCGCGGCGGCTGCCTGCGTGTCGGTTGTGGGTTCTCGAGACCGTTCGTGGACGCGCCGAGCTGTGACGCAAGGCACTGGTGCGCCGCGCTGACCATCGACAGCCTGGAGTCGCAGTTCAACTTCGCGAACCTGAATCCCAACTGCGAGGAACCGGTCAACTTCGCGTTCCTGCAGCGCAACGGGGTGCCGACCGGGCCGCCCAGCCCGCAGCTCACCAACCTGAGCACGTTCACGCCGAACCACGAGACGCTGCTGATGAACCCGGGCGACGTGGTGGTCGAGCCAGCAGAACCAGGTGCCGTGGGCCGCGCTCGAGGGTGGCGTGCTGATGGAGCAGGAGATCGGGCACTTCGAGCCGTGCTCCAGCATCACCAACGGCCTGCCGTACACCGCGTCGTTCCCGGACGGCTCGACGTTCACCGACAAGACGACCGCGCAGACCTGCGTGGGTGGCTTCGAGGGCAAGGGCAAGGTCGGTGAGGGCCCCTGCAATGGGAACACCGGGGTCTGCCAGAACGCGACCACCGAAGGCGGCGGCGCGTGTCCGAGCGACAACTTCGCGTCCGGCGATTTGTGTGAGTACTCCGACATGACCTGCGTGAAGGCCGGGCCGCGCCCGGTCGTGGAGAACAGCACGGTGGTCAAGTGGGACTGGCCAATAGCCGGCTGCCAGGATAACTTCTTCCAGAATGGCGACCTCGACTTCGACGGCAGTTCGTATGTCAAGGACTGGCCGAACGGATCGCCGAGGCTGCCGACCTCGTTCGCCTATATAGGCCCGTTCTCACACGGTAAGCCTTATCCGCAGATACAGTTCGAAACCGACATAGCTGGCTCGGAAGCGAATTGCAACGTGACGACCGGTGCGGGCTGCACGGCGCCACCAGGTGGGGCGAAGTTCTACCCGTTCTGGACGCTGAGCCGTAGTTGCACGTGGAACTTCGGGAACGTGATCCCGGGGCAGACGGCGCAGACCTTCGGCAAGGACGCCCAGTACGGCACCCCCAACATCGCCCGCTACGGCGGGACGATCATCAGCCCGGTGCTGAGCAACCCGCAGATCAGCGGGCGGTGTGCCCGGCACGCGGCCAAGGTGTAGGTAACCAAGGTGTAGGCAACTGAGTCAGCCGGGCCCGCAGGCGGCTTAACCGCCGCTTGCGGGCCCGTCTGGTCTCGGCCAGATGCTCCGGCCGCAGGCCGAAGAACAGCATCAGCATGATCAGCAGGTCGAGCAGGGCGATCACGCCCCCGACATACACTCCGGCCGGGCTCACCGACGCCAGATAACCACAGAACGCCAGTACCACGATCATGGCGCCGAGTGCGCGCGGCCGTCCGCTGTGCGCCAGCCGTTCCGGCACCTCGTACGGCGCGCGGTGGACATAGTTGTCGGTCTCCGCCTTGTCCTGGGCGATACGCAGCCACAGGTCGTAGAGTTCCGGGGCCTTCTCGCGCAGCAGCACCGCCTGCTCGGCGGACGGTATTTCCGGCTCGGCCATCCGCTGCGACACCAGGCTGGCCAGCCGGTCCAGGTCCAGCGCGGGGGATCCGGCCGGTGCGGGCGGCTCGCCGGCGATCCCGGCCGTTCCGGCCGTCCCGGCTGGCTCGCCACCCAGCCCCGTGCTGCCCGGCCCCGTGCTGCCCGGCGCCGTGCTGCCCGGCGCCGTGCCGCCCGGCCGCGGGCCGGGGGAGACCGGGGCGGTCGTGGCCAGCGGGGTGGGCGGGTCATGCAGGCTGGGCAGCCCCGGCAGGCCAGGAGCAGTTGGCGGCAGCGGCCCAGGGAGATCGGGCAACCCCGGCAGGCTAGCCTGGCGCGACTGGCTCGCAATGCTGGGCTGGCCAGGCAGGCCCGGCTGCTGCCGGGTGCGGCGGGAGCCCGGCTTGCCGGGCTGCTTCCCGGCTCCCGGCTGGTCGGTCACCCCGGGCAGGCCCGGGCCCGGTTCTGCTGGCGGGCCCGGCTGAACCGGGCCATCCCGATCGGTCACCGGGACAAGCCCGCTCGATCGCGGGCAGAAGCCCGCATCAGCGTCTCAGCGTGCGCTTCCTGAATAGTCCGGGTCGCGTGCTGGAAAGGGCCTTCCGCAGTAACGTGCCCGGCGTCCTGAAGCTGACTCCGCAGCGCCCTATAGATAACCGCGCCGGTGATATCGAAAAGCGCGGCGGCACCGAAGGCAAATGCCAGTACGCGACTCGCTGACCTGTCCGTCGGCATACGGGCTACTTTCCCGCTTGGCCGCCGCACAAAACTGTTGCCCAATTCGCGGCGACATGCCCCGCTTTGTCCCGCCGGCGAGCCCAGCGCGGGTACCCGCTGCGGCGGCGCGGGCCGGACGCTAGTGCTGCGGTTACGGCGGTTCCTTTTAGCAGCGCGGTGCATTATGGCACGCATAGGTTCACAACGCACCGCGCTGTCACAATGCACCGCACTGATCCGGCGCAACCCCGCCCACCGCCAGCTCACCGCGCTAACGCGAGAGCGGGATTGACCCAGCCGACGGCGCGATGAAGGTACTGGCGTTCAATATAAAAGGGTTAGAGCTCGGACCAGGCCCGGGTCAGGACGCTGCGCAGGATCTGCTCCATCTCGGTGAAGTGCTCGGGGCCGCAGGTGAGCGGCGGCGAGAGCTGGATGACCGGGTCGCCGCGGTCGTCGGCCCGGCAGACCAGGCCGGCGTCGAACAGGGCCTGGGACAGGAAGCCGCGCAGCAGCCGCTCCGACTCCTCGTCGTTGAACGTCTCCCTGGTCGCCTTGTCCTTGACCAGCTCGATGCCGTAGAAGTAGCCGTCGCCCCGCACGTCGCCGACGATCGGCAGGTCGAGCAGCTTTTCCAGGGTGCCGCGGAACGTGGCCTCGTTGGCCCGCACGTTGCCGAGCAGGTCCTCCTTCTCGAACACGTCCAGGTTGGCCAGCGCGACCGCGCAGGACACCGGGTGGCCGGCGAACGTGATCCCGTGCAGGAACGTGGCCGTGCCCGCGCTGAACGGCTCCATCAGCTGATCACGGACCAGCATGCCGCCCAGCGGCGCGTACCCGGAGGTCACGCCCTTGGCGAAGGTGATGATGTCGGGCTGGTAGCCGTAGCGCTGCGCGCCGAAGTAGTAGCCGAGCCGGCCGAACGCGCAGATGACCTCGTCGGATACCAGCAGCACGCCGTACCGGTCGCAGATCTCCCGTACCCGGGCAAAGTAGCCCGGCGGCGGCGGGAAGCAGCCGCCGGAGTTCTGCACCGGCTCCAGGAACACCGCGGCCACCGACTCCGGGCCCTCGCGCAGGATGGCCCGCTCGATCTCGTCCGCGGCCCACAGGCCGAACCCGGCCAGGTCGTCGGCGACGAATCCGGGCGCGCGGTAGAAGTTGGTGTTCGGCACCCGCACACCACCCGGGGGCAGCGGCTCGAACGGCTCCTTGATCCCGGGCAGCCCGGTGATCGCCAGCGCCCCCATCGACGTGCCGTGGTAGGCGATCTCCCGGCTGAGCACCTTGTACCGGGCCGGCTCGCCGATGGCCTTGAAGTACTGCTTGGCCAGCTTCCAGGCCGACTCCACCGCCTCCGAGCCGCTGGTGGTGAAGAACACCCGGTTCAGGTCGCCCGGGGCCAGCCCGGCCAGGCGTTCGGCCAGGTCGACCGCGCGCGGGTGGGCGTAGGACCACAGCGGGAAGTAGGCCAGCTCGCTGGCCTGCCGGGCGCCGGCCTCGGCCACCTCCCTGCGGCCGTGCCCGATCTGGCTGACGAACAGGCCGGACAGGCCGTCCAGGTAACGCTTGCCGTTCTGGTCGTACACGTACTGGCCTTCGCCCCGCACGATCACCGGTATGTCGCTGTCGTTGTACGACGACATCCGGGTGAAATGCAGCCACATATGCCGCCGCGCGCGCTCCTGCAGAGCCCGGCCAGCCGGATCGGTCGCGCGGTCGGTGACCGCCTCCGGGCCCATCGGGTCGGGGCCGGTGCGCGGGGCGTGGCCATGGCTCCGGTACGGGTCGCTTGGCGTGGTCATCTGGTCCCCCAGCCGTAGGTCTGCTTGCGGAGTTTCAGGTATACGAACGTCTCTGTGCTGGTCACGCTGGCTACACCACGCACCCGGCTGAGAATCTCCAGCAGGTGGGCGTCGTCCTCACAGACCACCTCCACCAGCAGGTCGAACGAGCCGGACGTGATGACCACGTAGTCGATCTCGTCGATCGCGGCCAGCTGGTCGGCCACCTGCTCCAGGTCGCCGCCGCACTTGATGCCGATCATGGTCTGCCGGCTGAAGCCCAGCATCAGCGGGTCGGTCACCGCGACGATCTGCATCACCCCGGCCTCGACCAGGCGCTGCACCCGCTGCCGGACCGCGGCCTCGGACAGGCCGACCGCCTTGCCGATGGCCGCGTAGGAGCGGCGGCCGTCCTCCTGCAGCTGCTCGATGATCTGCTTGGACAAGTGGTCGAGCGCGACGCCCTGGACACCACGGCCTGGAGCCCGGCCGTTGCGGGCAGGGGCAGGGTGCTCCCCGGTCAGCCCGCCCGGGATCGCCGGCACCCCGGGGGTGTGAGCCATGCGGTCCTCCTCTGCCAGCCATGGTGTCATGCAGTGTCCACTTGTCAACTGATTTCGTTGCTATGCATGGTATATGCGACGGATTCACTTGTTCGTGTTTCATTTCTCTGCGAGTGTCGGAGCCATCGCGACCAGGAACGCGACCAGGAGCTCGACCAGGAACTCGTCCTCAGGAGGCGGACTTGACGGCAGCCACCCAGCCGGGCACCAGCCTGCGCGAGCTGAAGAATTTCGTGAACGGAGAGTTCGTCGCGGCCCGTGCGGACCAGACCAGTGAGGTAGTGGATCCGAGTACCGGCGAGGCCTACGCGCTGGCCCCGGTGTCCGGGCCGGCCGACGTGGACGCGGCGCTGCGGGCGGCCGAGGCGGCCCGCGAGGACTGGCGGGACGCCACCCCCGCGCAGCGCAGCCTGGCCCTGCTCAAGATGGCGGACGCGGTCGAGGAACGGGCCGCCGAGCTGACCGAGGCCGAGTGCCGCAACACCGGCAAGCCGGTCAAGCTCACCCTGGCCGAGGAACTCCCGCCGTGCGTGGACGAGCTGCGCTTCTTCGCCGGGGCCGCGCGGATCCTGCAGGGCAGCGCGGCCGGGGAGTACCTGGCCGGCCACACGTCGATGATCCGGCGGGAGCCGGTCGGCGTGTGCGCCCAGGTCACGCCCTGGAACTACCCGCTCATGATGGCCATCTGGAAGATCGCGCCGGCCCTCGCCGCGGGCAACACCGTGGTGCTCAAGCCGTCCGACACCACCCCCGTGTCCACCCTGCTGCTGGCCGAGATCGCGGCCGAGTTCCTGCCACCCGGTGTGCTGAACGTGATCTGCGGCGACCCGGGCACCGGCCGCGAGCTGGTCAGCCACGACATCCCGCAGATGGTGTCGATCACCGGTTCTGTCCGGGCCGGCATCCAGGTGGCCCAGGCGGCGGCGGCCGGGCTCAAGCGGGTGCACCTGGAGCTGGGCGGCAAGGCCCCGGTGGTGGTGTTCGACGACGCCGACCTGGCCAGCACGGCCGCGGGCATCGCCGGCGCGGGGTACTTCAACGCGGGCCAGGACTGCACCGCGGCCACCCGGGTGCTGGCCGGCCCGGCCATCGCGGCCGACCTGACCGAGGCCCTGGCCGAGCAGGCCCGCAACACCACCGTCGGCGGCCTGGACGTGGCCGGCGCCGATTACGGCCCGCTGAACAACCCGGACCAGCTGGCCCGGGTGTCCGGCTTCCTGAGCCGCACGCCCGACCACGCGTCGGTGGTCACCGGCGGGCACCAGGTCGGGGAGCGCGGCTACTGCTTCGCGCCGACCGTGGTCAGCGGGCTGCGCCAGGACGACGAGATGATCCAGGACGAGATCTTCGGCCCGGTGATCACCGTGCAGCGGTTCAGCTCCGAGGCCGAGGCGGTCGCCTGGGCCAACGGGGTCAAGTACGGGCTGGCGGCCAGCGTGTGGACCCGGGATCACGGGCGGGCCATGCGGCTGGCCCGGCAGCTGGACTTCGGCGCGGTGTGGATCAACACCCACATCCCGTTCGTGTCCGAGATGCCGCACGGCGGCTTCAAGCACTCCGGGTACGGCAAGGACCTGTCGATGTACGGATTCGAGGACTACACGCGGGTCAAGCACGTGATGAGTTATCTGGGGTAGCTAGCTCCTGGTGTTACGTGGCTGTAACCGAATCAGTCGTCTTTGTGCGATCCGGCGACGGATTCGGTTGATTTCATGAGTTTCGTCTGCCAGGATCGAGAACCACTTGAAGCACGAACGCTTTTAGAAGTGGTTGCTGATACCTGACATAGCTGGCGATGAGGGGCTTGCGCGTGACATGACGGACACCGACGCATCAGCGGCCGGCCTGCCGCCTGACACGGCGGACAGGCCCGCGGCAGACCCGAGTGTTCCGGCCATTGGGCTGGATGGGGTGGTCAAGGAGTTCCACTCCCGGGGCGAGGTGGTGACCGCGGTGCGCGGCATCGACCTGGCCATCCGCAAGGGCGAGTTCTTCTCCATGCTGGGCCCGTCCGGCTGCGGCAAGACCACCACGATGCGGATGATCGCCGGCTTCGAGGAGCCCACCCAGGGCACCGTCCGGCTGGATGGCCGGGACGTGACCGCCGCCCCGCCGAACAAGCGCGACGTGAACATGGTGTTCCAGTCCTACGCGCTGTTCCCGCACATGAGCGTGTTCGAGAACGTGGCGTTCGGGCTGCGCCGCAAGAGCGTGCCCAAGGACCGGATCACCCAGCAGGTCGGCGAGATGCTGGAGATCGTCGACCTGGCCGGCCGGGAGCAGCGCCGGCCGCGCGAGCTGTCCGGCGGCCAGCAGCAGCGGGTCGCGCTGGCCCGGGCGCTGGTCAACCACCCGGCGGCGCTGCTGCTCGACGAGCCGCTCGGCGCGCTGGACCTCAAGCTCCGGCAGGCCATGCAGGTCGAGCTCAAGCGCATCCAGCGCGAGGTCGGCATCACGTTCGTGTACGTGACGCACGACCAGAACGAGGCGCTGACCATGTCGGACCGCATCGCGGTGATGAACGACGGGGTCATCGAGCAGCTCGGCCCGCCCCGGAACATCTACGAGCACCCGAAGACCCGGTTCGTGGCCGGGTTCATCGGCACCTCGAACCTGCTCACCGGCACGCTGTCCCAGGTGACCGACGGCATCGGCGTCATCGAGGTCAGCCCGGAGGAGCGGATCCTGGTCCCGGCGGAAGGCACGGACCTCGCGGCCGGCCAGGACGTCGAGCTGACCGTGCGGCCGGAGAAGATCGACCTGGCCACGGCGCCGGGCGCGCCGGGCAGTTGCGCGCTGCGCGGCAGCGTCACCGAAGTGGTCTACCTGGGCACTTCGACCAGCTTCTCGATCCACACCACGACCGGAGCGGACGTCGTGGTCTTCAAGCAGAACTCCGCATCAGCGAGCAGCACCGTCAGCCGGGGCGACGACGTCTGGCTGACCTGGGATCCCCAGCACTCCTACCCGATCGGCTAGCCCGGGCCCGGTGCGGGCCGGCGAAGGCCGGTCCCGTGGGCCCGGCGCAGTGGAGGACGACATGGATAACGAGCAGGGCATCGACCCTTCGGGCATGGACCCGTCCATCTGGCGCGGGCTGACCCAGCGCCGGCTGTCGCAGCGCTCCCTCAGCCGGCGCGAGATGCTGCGCGCGACCGGGGCCGGCGCGGGCGCGCTCGGCATCGGCGCGTTCCTGGCCGCCTGCGGCGTCAAGGGCGCCAGCACGGTCACCAGCGGGTCCAGCCCGGCCGGCGGGGTCGGCACCGCGGCCTGGTGGGCCAAGCAGAAGCTGCACCACACGGTCAACTTCGCCAACTGGCCGTACTACATCGACGTGCTCAACGGCAAGCACCTGTCCCTGGAGTACTTCACCAAGCAGACCGGCATCGCGGTCAACTACACCGAGCCGATCAACGACAACCTGCCGTTCTACGCCAAGATCCGGCCCTCGCTGCAGGCCAAGCAGTCCACCGGCTACGACATCATCGTGATGACCAACAGCAGCCCGCCGCTCGGCTACCTGATCGACTTCGGCTGGCTGGTCCCACTGGACCGCAGCATGATGACCAACTTCAACAAGTACGCCGGGCCGCTGATCAAGAACCCGTCCTGGGATCCCGGCAACAAGCACTCGATGGCCTGGCAGTCCGGCTGGACCGCGATCGGGTACAACTCCTCGATCGTCAAGAACCCCGGCACCAGCGTGGACCTCCTGTTCGACTCGAAGTACTCGGGCAAGATAGGCATGATGTCCGACCCGCAGGAACTGGGCAGCGTGGGCCTGCTGGCCATCGGCGTGGACCCGGCCACCTCGACCGAGTCCGAGTGGGCCAAGGCGGCCAAGAAGCTGCAGACGCAGAAGAGCGACGGGCTGGTCCGCGCGTACTACGACCAGAGCTACATCGACCACCTGAAGAACGGCGACATCGTGGTCTCCCAGGCCTGGTCGGGCGACATCTTCCAGGCCGACCTGAACAGCAAGTACCGGGACCTGAAGCTGCTCATCCCGGACGAGGGCGGCATGTTCTGGACCGACAACATGTGCATCCCGATGTACAGCCAGAACCCGAAGGACGCCATGACGCTCATGGACTTCTTCTATGACCCGCAGGTCCAGGCCGTGGTCGAGTACTACAACGACTACGTCTGCCCGGTGCCCGCGGCCAAGCAGGTGCTGCTCAACCCGACCGGCTGGGCCAAGACCGCGCTGGCCCAGATGAAGCCGGAGATCGGGCTGCCCGCCTCGACCACGGCGAACGCGCCGACCGTGTTCCCGACCGCGGCGTACATCAAGAACTCGCGGAACTACTACCAGTACAAGAGCCAGGAAGAGCTGACCGCGTGGAACAACCTGTTCTTGCCGATCACGCAGGGCTCGTAACCCCGCGCCGGGCCCGGCGGCCCCGGCTCGGCCGGGCTCTCGCGCCGTACCTGCTCAGCCTGCCGGCCGGGCTGTGGCTGCTGGTGCTGTTCCTGGTGCCACTGGTCGTGATGCTGTCGCTGTCCCTGCAGACGTGCAACACGGCCACCGGCGCCTGCGTGATGACCTGGCACTGGGGCGAGTTCGGCCAGCAGCTCAGCCTGTACCACAGCCAGTTCGTCACGAGCTTCTACTTCGCTGGCGCGGCCACGGTCATCGACCTGATCGTGTCCTTCCCGATCGCCTACTGGATCGCGTTCCACGGTGGGTCGAAGAAGAACTTCTTCCTGCTCATGCTGCTGGTGCCGTTCTTCGTGTCGTTCGTGATCCGCACCGTGGTGTGGGAGTTCATCCTGTCCGACCAGGGCATCGTCCTGGGCAACCTGAAGAGCGCGCACCTGCTGCCGCAGAACTTCCACGTGCTGGCCACCGGGTACGCGGTGGTGGCCGGGCTGGCCTACAACTACCTGCCGTTCACCGCGCTGCCGCTGTACGTGGCCATCGAGCGCATCGACAAGCGGGTGCTGGACGCCGCCTACGACCTGTACGCCACCCGGCGGCAGGCGTTCCTCAAGGTCATCCTGCCGCTCACCGTGCCCGGGCTGTTCGCCGCGTTCCTGCTCACGTTCATCCCGGCGCTGGGCGACTACGTCAACCAGCAGATCCTGGGTGGCACCAACAACACGATGATCGGCACCGTGATCCAGAACGCGTTCCTGACCAACCTGGACTACGCGGGCGGGTCGGCCCTCTCCGCCATCCTGATGGCCATCGCGCTGGTCGGCATCTTCGCCTACGCCCGATTGCTGGGCTCCCGCACGATCGAGGAGTACCTGTGACCGCGGCCGTCAGCACCGAGGCGGCCGCGGCCAGGGAGAGCGCGGGGCAGCACGGGCGGCCGCGGCGGCGGCGCCGGTGGACCCGGTACATCCTGCCCGCCTACTCCTGGCTGATCATCGCGTACCTGGTCCTCCCGATCCTCGTGATGGTGCTGTACAGCTTCAACAAGGTGACCACCGGGCTGCCGCAGATCAGCTTCGCCTGGAACGGGTTCACCACGCAGTGGTACCAGCAGTGGAACGCGATCCCGCAGCTCACCACGGCATTCTGGCTGTCGGTCCGGCTCGCCCTGGCCAGCACGGTGCTGGCCACGGTCGTGGGCACGCTGCTGGCCCTGGCCCTGGTCCGCTACCGGCCGCCCCGGTTCCGCGGCAAGGGCTTCATCGAGCAGGTCATGTTCCTGAACATCGCGGCCCCGGAGATCGTGCTCGGCGCCTCGCTGCTCGGTTTGTTCGTCACCCTCAACGTGGCCCGCGGCTTCGCCACCCTGCTGCTGGCCCACGTGGCGTTCAGCATCGCGTACGTCGCGATCACGGTGCGGGCCCGGATGTCCGGCTTCGACCGCTCGCTGGAGGAGGCCGCGCAGGACCTGGGGGCCAACGCCTGGACCACGTTCCGCAAGATCACCCTGCCGCTGATCTTCCCCGGCATCCTGGCCGGTGCGCTGATGGCGTTCGCGCTGTCCATCGACGACTTCGTGACGTCCAACTTCGTCAGCGGGGCCTCGGTCCCGTTCCCCGTATGGGTGTACGGCGCCACCCGGATCGGCATCCCGCCGCAGGTCTTCGTGTTCGGTAGCGCCATCTTCGCAGTCGGAATCCTGTGCGCGCTGGCCAGCATCGTGGTAGGCAGGCGGAAGGCCTAAATGGCCTCATAGCCGGGCGGCGGGGAGGGACGTATGCAGCAGCCGCGGCGTCGTGACGTACTCACCCTGGGCGGGCTGGCCGCCGCCGGGCTGGCCCTGGCGGGCTGCGGCGGGGGCGCGCCCCTGCCCACCGCGGTGCAGCCGCGCAGCCCGGTCAAGGCGTACTGGGCCCGGCAGCGCCGGCACGGCACGGTGAACTTCGCCAACTGGCCGCTGTACATCGACACCGGGCACAAGACGCTGCAGGAGTTCACCGAGTCCACCGGGATCTCGGTCAGCTACTCCGAGGTCATCCAGGAAGACCCGTACTGGGTCAACAAGATCAGCCCGATCATCCGGGCCCACGAGTCCATCGGCTATGACCTGATGGTGGTGACCAACGGTTTCTGGTTCTCCGAGCTGGTCAGCATGGGCGAACTGGTCCCACTGGACCAGAGCATGCTGGTCAACTTCCACCAGTACGCCGGCGCCAAGTTCCAGCACCGCTCGTTCGACCCGGGCAACACCTACAGCGTCCCGTGGGCGTCCGGCACCACCGGCATCGCGTGGAACCCCAAGTTCATCCAGGATCCGGTGCACAGCATCAACGCGCTGTGGAATCCGGCCTACAAGGGCCGGGTCGGGATGATGTCGGACATCCAGGATCTGGGCAACTTCGGCCTGCTCAAGCTGGGCATCAACCCGGAGACGTCCACCCCGGCCGACTGGGCGTCCGCGGCCAAGGTGCTCACCCAGCAGAAGCACTCCGGCCTGGTCCGCGGCTACTATGAGCAGTCCTACATCGACGAGCTGGTGGCCGGGAACACCTGGATCTCCATGGCCTGGTCCGGCGACATCTTCCAGCAGAACCTGTCGTCCGGCTCCCAGCTCAGGTTCGCCATCCCGGACGAGGGCGGCACGCTGTGGACCGACAACATGATGATCCCCAAGTACGCGCAGAACCCGGTCGACGCGATGATGCTGATGGACTGGTACTACCGGCCGCAGATCGCGGCCCAGCTGACCGAGTCGATCAACTACATCAGCGCGGTGCCGTCGGCCCAGACGATCATCGCCTCGGCCGCGGCCAAGGCCACCGGCAGCAGCAAGGCGCTGCTGCACGAGGTGGCCACCAGCGAGCTGGTGTGGCCGTCCGCCGCGGACTACAAGCGGCTGTATAACTACCCCGACGTGAGCGGCAAGGCACAGGCTCAGTTCCAGTCGATCTTCAATCCAATCACTACCTGATATGCCTAACGCCAATGCCGGGCCAGCCGCCGCCAGCAGGCCCGTAGCCGCCGGTGGGCATGGCGGTGGGCTGGTGGCGGAATCGCTGCGGGACGCGCGCCCGGTCAGCTACTGGCTGGACCAGCCGGACGCCCCCGCGCCAGAGCCCGCCCTGCGCGGCGCGGCCGCCGCCGACCTGGCCGTCGTGGGCGGCGGGTTCACCGGCCTGTGGACCGCGCTGCTGGCCAAGGAGCGCGACCCGGCGCGCTCGGTGCTGCTGCTCGAGGGGCGCCGGGCCGGCTGGGCGGCGTCCGGCCGGAACGGCGGCTTCTGCTCGGCCAGCCTCACCCACGGGCTGGCCAACGGCCTGGACCGGTTCGGCGCCGAGATGCCCACGCTGGACCGGCTGGGCCGGCAGAACCTGACCGGGATCGCGGACACCGTGGCCCGGTACTCGATCGACTGCGCGTTCGAGCGGACCGGCGAGCTGATGGTGGCCACCGGGGACTATCAGCTGCCCGGCCTGGCCGCCGCCGCGGCGGCCGCGCGGGACCTGGGCGGCGACCCGGTGCTGCTGGACGCCGCGGCCGTCCGGGCCGAACTCGACTCGCCCACCTATGCCGGCGGCCTGTGGGACCGCGACGGCTGCGCCCTGCTGGACCCGGCCCGGCTGGCCTGGGGCCTGCGCCGGGCCTGCCTGGATGCCGGGGTGCGGATTCACGAGCACACCCCGGTGACCCGGATCAGCCGCGACGGCGCCGGGCTGCGGCTGCAGACCACGGAGGGCTCTGTCCAGGCGGCCGCGGGCGTGCTGGGCACCGGGGCGTTCCCGCCGTCACTGCTGCGCCGGCTGAAACTGTGGCTGGTGCCGGTGTACGACTACGCGCTGATGACCGAGCCGCTGTCGGCCGGCCAGCTGGCCAGCATCGGCTGGCGGCGCCGGCAGGGCGCCGCGGACACCGCCAACCAGTTCCACTACTACCGGCTGACCAGGGACAACCGGATCCTGTGGGGCGGCTACGACGCGGTCTACTACAACGGTGGCCGGATCACCGCCGCACAGGACCAGCGGCCCGCCACCTTCACCGTGCTGGCCAGCAACTTCTTTGAGACGTTCCCGCAGCTGGCCGGGCTGCGGTTCAGCCACGCGTGGGGCGGCGTGATCGACACCTGCGCCCGGTTCTGCGCGTTCTACGGCACCGCGCACGGCGGGCGGCTGGCCTACGCGGCCGGCTACACCGGGCTGGGCGTGGGGGCCTCGCGGTTCGCCGGCCAGGTCATGCTGGATCTGCTCGGCGGCCAGCCCACCGAACGGACCGAGCTGGCCATGGTGCGCAGCAAGCCGGTCCCGTTCCCGCCCGAGCCGGCCCGCTCGGCGGTCATCCAGCTCACCCGGGCCTCGCTGGCCCGCGCCGACCGCCACGAAGGCCGCCGTGACCTGTGGCTACGCACCCTGGACCGGCTCGGCCTGGGCTTTGACTCCTGACCGGGCCGCCGCTGCCTCCTGACCCCGGCCGGCCCTGACTCGTGGCCCGGGGCCGGCTCTGCCTCCTGATCAGCCCCCTGGCCCTGCCCCTGGCCCTGCCCCTGGCCCGGGCCGGCCTGATCCCCTGGCCCGCACGGGCGCCGCCGTCCGCGTTGTCCGTACCGACGGGTAATGTTTTCGGTATTCACGAGTAATCGTGCCGGGGCAGCGGATAATCGGTGCCAGGGGAGGGGCGATGACAGAGGGATGGCTCGGCGCGCCGCTGCCAGCGGCCCAGGACGAACCGGTGGAGTTCGACACCAGCGTGGCCCACATCGCCCGGGTCTACGACTACTGGCTGGGTGGCAAAGACAACTTTGCCGCCGACCGTGCGGCCGGCGACGAGGCGCTGCAGGCCTACCCGGACCTGGTCTCCTCGGTCCGCGCCAACCGGGCATTCCTGGCCCGTGGGGTGAACTACCTGGCCGAAGTGGGGATCCGGCAGTTCCTGGACATCGGCACCGGCATTCCCAGCGCCAACAACACCCACGAGGTGGCCCAGCGAGTGGCCCCGGGCAGCCGCGTGGTCTACGTGGACAACGACCCGATCGTGCTGGCCCACGCCCGCGCCCTGCTGGTCGGCAGCCCGGAAGGCGCGACCGACTACCTCGATGCCGACCTGCGGGACACCGCGAAGATCCTCGAGCATGCCGCGGGGGTGCTCGACTTCGCCCAGCCGGTCGCGGTCATGCTGGTCGCGGTGCTGCACCTGATCGGCCCGGAGGACGACCCGTACGGCATCGTCCGGCAGCTGATGTCCGCGGTGCCGCCGGGGAGCCACCTGCTGCTGTCCCACGTGGCCTCGGACATCGAGCCGGAGAAGATGGCCGAGATGGGCAAGCGGCTGAACCGTCAGCTGGCCCAGCGCGGCTGGTACCGGAGCCAGCCCGAGGTGGCCGGCCTGTTCGCCGGTCTGGAACTGGCCGCGCCCGGCCTCGTGCCGGTCCAGCACTGGCGGCCGGACTCCGAGATGGAAGCCGCGCGCCGGTCCGCCATGTGGGGCGGCGTAGCCAGCAAGCCCGGCTGACCTGGGCCGCGGCTCAGCCGCTCAGCCGCGGCCCAGCAACTGCTCCACCTGGGCGTGGCTGGTGAAGCCGACGATCTGGGCCTGGCCCTGGGTGACGGGCACGTCCACGGTGGGGGCCGAGAGGACCCTCCCGCCAACGATGACCGCTAGCTGGCAATACGGGGTGGGCTGGCCGGCCAGCTTCCCGGTGAGAGCCGCGAACCGGGCGGTGTCGCCCGGGAGGAACCTGATGTCGAGCGCGTAGCCGCCGCCAGGCTCGTTGACCACCATCGCGGACTTCAGCCCGGTGACCGTCATCCGCTTGCCGGTGAACTTGTAGCAGGCCATCCCGGGCGGATTCGGGTTGCCGGCCGATGCGGCCGCGGGCCCGGGGAGGCCGGAGGAGCCCGCCGGGCAGGCATGCGTGCTGATGGAGGCCACCTGGCGGAACTGGACCGGGGCGGACAGGCTGACCGGCGCCACGGCCACACTTGGCCTGCTGGGTGGCCCGGCCGGGCTGTCCGTCACGGCCACTGTCAGCGCGATAACCGCGGCGATCGCGCCGGCCCCGGCGGTGACCGCGGCGGCCAGCCCGCGCCAGCGCCGCCGCCGGCCGGCCTGCCAGGCGGCGGCGGCCATCGGCCGGGGAGCTGGTGCCTCGGCCGCGATCTCACGCAGCGCGTCCGCGATGTGCGGCTCTGGTGCGTTCACCGCTGCACCTCCGTGTTGCTCAGGCCCAGCGCTGGCAGGGTCGCCTTCAGCTGGGCGATCGCCTTATGCGTCTGGCTGCGCACGGTGCCGACCGAACAGCCCAGGATGCTGGCCACCTGGGCCTCGGGCAGGTCTTCCAGGTAGCGCAGCACCAGCACGGCGCGCTTGCGCGGCGGCAGGGCGAGCAGCGCATCCTTGAGGGTCAGCCGGGCCTCGACCGTGCCGGCCTGATCCGGTTCGGGCGGCTCGGGCACCTGGGCCATCGCGGTCTCCGGTCGCCGGGCGTGCCAGCGCCACTGGCTGATCTGCTCCCGGTACATGATCCGGCGGACGTAGGCCTCGGGTGAGCTGTGGATCCGGCCCCAGTGCGCCGCCGCCTTGATCAGGGAGTTCTGCAGCAGATCCTCGGCCGCATGCCGGTCCGCGGTCAGCACGTAGGCCAGCCGCAGCAGCTCGCCCGACCGCGCCGTGACGAACTCAGTGAAGTCCTGCCGGACTCGCTCATCCACCTGCGCCTCCCGTCCTCACCCCATCAGACGCCGGACGGTACCGGCTGCTATGCCGCCGCGGGGATCCGGGCCGCAGGGATCAACGGCCGGCGCGACTGGGGGAGTGCCGGGTGACGGCGGTGAACGCGTGTGGCTGGTGCCGGTCACCGTCCGCCCCGCGGTCACCGCCGCCGGGGCATGTGGTTCTGAGGTCCGTGGTGCTGGTGTGGCCAGTCCAGGAAGGCCCGCTTGTTGATGTTGGAGTAGGTGTCGTTATAGCGACACCTAAGTCAACATCAACAACGAAGTGATCATCTGGGTCCTGGGTCCTGGGTGCCGGGTGGGCGGCGGGGCCAAGGCGGGCGTTGACGGGGGAAAGATGCCAGCTTAGGGTTATCTCGTATATGAGACGCGATATGCGAGGGTGACCGCCAAGCCATGACGACCGCGACGCCGCCCGCCGCTTCCGGGCCCCGGTTCCTGAACGGGGCGACCGGGGCCATCCCGTCCCGTACCGAGGCGGTGCTGGACGCGGTCAAGCACGCGATCCTGGCCGGTGAGCTCAGGCCCGGGCAGAGCCTGGTCGAGACCGAGCTGGCCCAGGTGCTCGGGGTGTCCAAGACCCCGGTGCGCGAGGCGCTGAAGACGCTGGCCGGCGCGGGTCTGGTCGCGATGAGCCCGTACCGGGGCGCCACCGTCCGTGAGATCGACGTGACCACCGCCGCGGCCATCTACGACCTGCGGCTGCTGGTCGAGCCGGAGGCGGTGGGCCGGGCGGTGCGCGCCGCGGCCTCAGCCGGCCCCTGGGCGCCGGCCAGGGCTGCCCTGGAGGCGTCGTCGGCGGCTCAGGACCAGGCCCAGCGCAGCCTGGCCAACCGGGACTTCCACCGTGCGCTGTACCTGGGCTGCGGTAATAGCCTGATCATCAAGGTGCTCGATGACCTGCGCGATCAGACCGCGCTGGTGTCCGCGCTGTCCTGGCAGCAGGCCCCGTCCTGGCAGCAGGAGGCGGCCCAGCACCAGGCCATCCTGGCCGCCGCCCAGGCGGGCGACGCGGACCTGGCTGCCAGGCTGCTCCGCGAGCACATCGCCGGGTTCGCCGCCCGGCACTTCGCACCCGCACAGACCGCCGACCCCAGCAGCGCCGAATGGAGCACCGATGCGCCTTGATCCCGCGACCGCCGACGAGTTCCGCGGCATCCTGGCCACCGTCGCCGCGATCCCGGTCACCCCGTTCGGCCCCGGCGGCGCGCCCGACTGGGACTGCCACGCCAGGCTGATCACCCGGCTGGTGGACGCGGAGATCACCCTGGTCACGCCGAACGGCAACACCGGCGAGTTCTACACGCTGTCTGAGGCGGAAACCGAGACCGCGGTCGAATCGGCCATCCGGGCGGCCGGCGGCCGGGCCGAGGTGCTGGCCGGGGTGGGCCACGACGTGACCACCGCGACCAGGGCGGCCGCGCACGCCCGCGCGGCCGGCGCCCGGATGATCATGGTGCACCAGCCGGTCAGCCCGTACCTGTCCGCGGACGGCTGGGTGGACTATCACGTGGCCATCGCCGAGGCCGTGCCGGACATGGGCGTGGTGCTGTACATCCGCGAGCCCCGGATCACCGGTCAGCACATCCGGCGGCTCGGCGAGCTGTGCCCGAACGTGGTCGGGGTCAAGTACGGGGTGCGCGACCAGGTGCAGTTCGCCGCGGTCGCACGGGACGCCGGCCTGGACCGGTTCACCTGGCTGGCCGGGCTGGCCGAGCTGACCGCGCCGGGCTGCTGGACCTACGGCGCGCGCGGCTTCACGTCCGGCCTGGTCAACGTCGATCCCAAGCTGTCCATCGGCATGCTGTACACGCTGCGCGGCGGCGACTGGGACGGCGCGATGAAGATCTGGGAAGCCTGCCGCGCGTTCGAGGACCTGCGCGCCGCGGACGCGTCCGCCGACAACGTCAGCGTGGTCAAGGAGGCGCTGGCCCAGCTCGGCCTGGCCCGGCGGGACGTGCGGCCGCCCAGCCGCCTGCTGCCCGACCCCATCCGCGACGAGATCGGCAAGATCCTCGCCTCCTGGGGCCTGACATGACCCGCCGGACCCCCGAGCAGCTCCGCAGCTACGGCTGGTTCGGCGGGGACGGGATGCGCGCGTTCAGCCACGGCACCCGGATGCGCCAGCTCGGCGTGGACCCCGAGGACTACCAGGGCAAGCCGATCATCGCGATCGTGAACACCTGGTCCGAGCTGAACCCGTGCCACATGCACCTACGCGAGCGGGCCGAGCAGGTCAAGCGGGGCATCCTCGAAGCGGGCGGCTTCCCGGCCGAGTTCGGGGTGGCGTCGCTGTCCGAGACGTTCCAGAAGCCGACCCCGATGCTGTACCGCAACCTGCTGGCCATGGACACCGAGGAACTCCTGCGGTCCTACCCGGCCGACGGCGCGGTGCTGATGGGCGGCTGCGACAAGACCACCCCGGCGCTGCTGATGGGCGCGGCCAGCGCCGGGATCCCGGCCATCTACCTGCCGGCCGGCCCGATGCTGCGCGGCCACTACCGCGGCGGCACGCTGGGCAGCGGCACCGACCTGTGGAAGTACTGGGACGACAAGCGGGCCGGGCTGATCGGCGAGTGCGAGCTGGCCGACCTGGCCGGCGGCATCGCCCGCTCACCCGGGCACTGCATGACCATGGGCACCGCGTCCACCATGACCTCGGCCGCCGAGGCCCTCGGCATGACCCTGCCCGGCGCCGCCTCGATCCCGGCCGCCGACTCCGCCCACTACCGGATGGCCACCGCGACCGGCCGCCGCATCGTCGGGATGGCGTGGGAAAACCTGACCCCGGACCAGATCCTGACGGCCGAGGCGTTCGAGGACGCGGTGGCCACCGTGCTGGCCCTGGGCGGCTCGACCAACGCGGTCATCCACCTGATCGCGATGGCCGGCCGCTGCGCGGTGCCGCTGTCCCTGGACGACTTCGACGAGATCGCCCGCCGGGTCCCGGTGCTGGCCAGCATCCGCCCCGGCGGGAAGTACCTGATGGAGGACTTCTACTACGCGGGCGGCCTCCGCGCCCTGCTGGCCGAGCTGGCCAAGGTCCCCGGCGCGCTCCACCTCGACCGCCTAACGGTGACCGGCCGCACCCTCGGTGAAGGACTGGAGGGGGCGGAGGTCTTCAACGAGGACGTCATCCGCAACGCCAGTACCGCGCTGGCGCCCGAAGCAGGCCTCGCGGTCCTACGGGGCAATCTGGCGCCTGACGGCGCCGTGATCAAGCACATCGCAGCCGAGCCCGCGCTGCTCAAGCACACCGGCCCAGCCGTGGTGTTCGACAACTACCGCGAGATGCAGCGGCAGATCAACGACCCGGAGCTGGGCATCACCGCGGACTCGGTGCTGGTGCTGCGCAACGCCGGCCCGCTCGGCGGCCCGGGCATGCCCGAGTACGGCATGCTGCCGATCCCGGACTACCTGCTGGCCGCCGGGGTGCGGGACATGGTGCGCATCTCCGACGCCCGGATGAGCGGGACCAGTTACGGCGCCTGCGTGCTGCACGTGGCGCCGGAGTCGTTCGCCGGCGGCCCGCTGGCCCTGGTCCGCACCGGCGACCTGATCACCCTGGACGTGGCCGACCGGGTCTTGCGGCTCGAAGTGAGCGAGGCGGAACTGCACCAGCGCCGCGCCGCCTGGCGGCCGCCACCGCCCCGGTACGAGCGTGGTTACGGCGCGCTGTACAGCGAGCACGTGACCCAGGCGGACAAGGGCTGTGACTTCGGCTTCCTGGCCCGGGCCGGCCGGAACCCGGAGCCCGATCCCCGCTAGCACCACCGGAGTAACCCCAGGCGCTGGCCCGGGGGGACGACCCCCCGGAACCCCCGCCCCCAAGGAGGTAGTTCAATGCCGAACGAGCTCAACCGCCGCAGCATGCTCCGCTACTCGGCGCTGGCCGGAGCGGCCGCGTTAACCAGCCCGCTGTGGGCTAGTGCGGCAGATGTTAGCGCTACCACTGCTCGCTCTGGGCCCCGGTCCGCGGTGGACCGGGCCGCCGACCGCATCGTCGCCTCGGTGCGCCGCCCGTTCTTCCCCCGCCGGTTCTTCCCCATCACCCGGTTCGGCGCGGTCGGCGACGGGACCACCGACTGCACGGCCGCGTTCGCGGCGGCCATCGCCGCCTGCAACCGGGCCGGCGGCGGGCACGTGGTCGTCCCGTCCGGGCAGTTCCTCACTGGCGCCATCCACCTGCGCAGCCACGTCGACCTGCACCTGCCGGAGACCGACTCGGTCATCCTGTTCAGCCAGGACCCGAACGCGTACCTGCCGGTGGTGTTCACCCGGTGGCAGGGCATCGAGCTGATGAACTACTCGCCGCCGGTCTACTGCTACGGCCAGCGGAACGTCGCGATCACCGGGCAGGGCACGCTGAACGGGCAGGCCGACGCGGACCACTGGTGGAACTGGAAGAGCCTGGAGACCGCCGACTTCGACCTGCTGGAGACCATGGCCGACGACAATGTCCCGGTCAGCCAGCGGGTGTTCGGCGCCGGGCACTTCCTGCCGCCGCAGATGATCCAGCCGTTCCTGACCGACACCGTGCTCCTGCAGGGCGTCACGTTCATCAACTCGCCGTTCTGGCACCTGAACCCGAACCTGTGCAACAACGTCACGGTCGAGGGGGTCACGATCAACTCGTCCGGGCCGAACACCGACGGCTGCGACCCGGAGTCCTGCAACGGGGTGGTCATCGACTCGGTCACGTTCAACACCGGCGACGACTGCATCGCCATCAAGTCCGGCCGGGACGCGGACGGCCGCCGGGTCAACGTGCCCAGCCAGAACCTGGTCATCCAGGACTGCAACTTCGCCAACGGGCACGGCGGCATCACCATCGGCAGCGAGATGACCGGCGGGGTGAAGAACGTCTACGCCCGCGACCTCACCATGAACAGCGCCAACCTGCAGGCCGGGCACCGGATCAAGACCAACACGCTGCGCGGCGGGTACGCGCTGAACAGCAACGTGTACCGGATCACCGCCACCACGGTCGGCGGGCCGCTGCTGCTCATCCAGGGCAACTACAGCGGGCAGACCGGTGACTTCCCGCCGGACATCGACGGCATCACGCTGGCCGGCTGGACGGTGGACACCTGCGAGGGCGTCTGGTCGATCGTCGGCGCGTCGGCCACCGACCCGGTCGGCACGGTCACCCTGGACGACCTGACCATCACCACCTCGACCGTGGCCAACTCGGCCCAGTACATCTCCAACCTGGTCGTCGACGACGTGACCGTCGGCGGCGTGCCGGTGACGTCATGAAGAGGGCGATCTGCCTCGCCCTGGCGTCCTTACTGACCCTCCTCGCGGCGCCGGGCACGGCCTGGGCCGGCGCCGCGAGGAGGCACCACCTGGACTTGGTGGTATCCCAGAGCGGCCGGCCCGGCACGTTCGCCTCGGTGCAGGCGGCGCTGGACGCGGTGCCGCCGGGCAGCGGGCCGGTGACGATCCGGATCGAGCCGGGCACCTACTGGGGCCAGATCTACGTGCCGGCCTCGGAACCGGACATCACGCTGCGCGGCGCGACCGGCAACCCGCGCTCGGTCGTGCTGGTGGACGACATCGCGCACGGCACGATCGCGGCCAACGGCAACCAGTACGGCACCGACTGCAGCGCCACGCTGTCGGTGGCGGGCAACGGGTTCGCCGCCTACGGCATCACCGTGCAGAACTCGTTCGACCCGGCGGCCAACCCGCAGATCACCTCGCCGCAGGCGGTGGCGGTCAAGACCGTGGCCGACCGGGTGGTGTTCGCCCGGGACCGGCTGCTCGGCATCCAGGACACCGTGTTCGCGAGCTCGTACGCGGACCCGTTCACCCCGGCCGAGTGCTTCGCCCCGGGCGGGCCGCCGGCCACCTCGCCGCCGGGCAGCACCACGCCGCCGCCGTCCCGGCAGCTCTACCTGGACGAC
>Ga0335085_10002569_pt1 | contig 33553 bp, 26 predicted proteins | sample Lox_Sample_45_FD_206712 | JGI IMG/M metagenome (GOLD analysis project Ga0335085, IMG submission 206712) | Soil microbial communities from Loxahatchee National Wildlife Refuge, Florida, United States - Lox_Sample_4.5 | ecosystem: Environmental > Terrestrial > Soil > Wetlands | place: USA... | reverse complement strand
CTTCGCTTGGCTCCATAATTTCCGCCGACTCGTCAGCCGCTGGGAACATCAGGAAGCCAACTTCCTCGGCATGCTCCAGCTTGGCTGCTTTGTTATCCTCGTGAGGCATTTATGAGACTGCTTCTAGAAGAAGCGAGGTTGGAAGAAGATAGAGTTAACACCACTGACGCGCGCAACTCAGCAGGGCGCGGACGCCACGGAGGCAGGACTACCTCGGCTTGGAGATGAGGAGTTCGAGTTCGTCGAGGGAACCGGGCCAGTCTTCGCGGAGGAGGCGGGAGAGGGCGCGGTCGGCTAGGAGTTTGCCACCGGTTTGGCAGGTGGGGCAGTAGTTGGTTTCGTTGGAGGCGTAACGGATGCGCTGGATTTTTGTGCCGCAGCGAGGGCAGGGAAGTTTGTAGCGGCCGTGGACTGCCATGCCTTCGCGGAAGGCGGTAACTTTTTCGGGAAATTTTCCGGCAGCTTCGGAGCGAAGGTGATCGGTCCAGCTGGTAAGGCAGAAACGGATGGCTTCGAAGAGACAGTTGATCTCGGAGACGGAGAGCTTTTGAGATAGCGCGAGGGGCGAGAGTTTCGCTTCCCAGAGGATTTCATCGGAATAGGCGTTACCGATGCCGCTGAAGAGACGAGGATCGGTTAGGGCGCGCTTGAGAGTGTGATTTTCGGAAAGAAGGGCGGCAGCGAACTGCTCGGGAGTAGCGTCGAGGACTTCGAGGCCGCCGGGATCGAGTGAGCGGAGGCCGTCCTCGCCTGAGACGACGTGCAGAGAGGCGCGCTTTTGGGAGCCGGCTTCGGTCCAGAGCAGGGAGCCGTTGGAAAAGTCGAAGGCGGCGAGGCCGCGAGGAGGAGAGATTTTGGGGCGGTGCGCGGGCGCGGGATGATTCGGTGGATTGGAAGCAAGAGTACGCCAGTGAATACGGCCCGCAATCATTAGATGAAGCACTAGCCAGAGGTCGTTTTCGAGGCCAATGCAGATGCGCTTGCCGAGTCGGCAGAGTTGAAGAACTTTCCTTCCGAAGGCGTCCCCAAGGGGCGGATCTGCCGTGCGCAAGAGGAAGGGGCTGACGAGGCGGATGGATTCGAGAGTTTGGCCGAGGATGCGCTGTTCGAGTGCTTCGATGTAGACGGTGATGTCGGGGAGCTCGGGCATTCGGTCTCCGAGGGCGAAAAAGTCACGCTGAGTATACAAAGAATCGTGCAACGGACGGGGCATTCACTGTGCGAGCACGGCCCAAAAGAATTGGTGTTCCTTAGAGGAGGACACAATAGATTGTGGAAAGCGAAACGGGCGGCGCAAAAACTGGCCGTGCGGACAGGCGAAAATTTCTCGTAGAGATGCGCCCAGGGAATTGCATATACAAAAATAGTTCAAAAATACCCTTGACAGAAAATGGCGTGTCACACGATACTCCTTCGCGCGCCAGTTTTCTGCCTTCCCCAGAGACACGTTCCGGGGTTCCCTCCACTATCCGCAGCCGGACAAAGTCAGCGAGGAGTACCGGTGTCTGTACAAACAACTGAGAAAGAGACGATGAACTCGTTGGAAATGGATAGGGAAGTCATTCGCTGTAAGACATGTGGTCTCGTCCAATACCGGACGCGCACGGGAAACTGCCGTCGTTGTGTGCGCGCCTTGCCCCAGCGTCTGGAATTCCTGATTCCTCCACCGGCACCTCCGGAGGAAGCAGCCGCTGAACCCACGTCCGAGAAGTTTGCCAACCAGGAGACGGTCGAGAATATCGGCCAGCGGATTCGCCAATTGCGCGAATCGCGCGCGATGACCCAGAGTCAGCTACAGTCGCGCTCAAAGGTCTCGCGGTCGTACTTGTCCCGCATCGAAAGCGGCCAGATGACGCCGAGCCTCGGCACGCTGGAGAAGATTTCCGAGGCACTGAACGTTGGCTTGAACCGGTTTTTTATTCCGGAATCGGACGGCGAAGCGCTGCTCGAGGATCCGTTCATCCAGGGATTGCGGCCGTTCCTGCGGCAGTTGGATTGGGAACAGTGGCAGTCCATATTGAAGAGGCTGCAGGCGATCAGCGATCACGTCCATGCAGCGCCGGTCACTCTCCGCCCTATCGGTAATCCGGCACGGATGCCGCAGCCCGCGCCGGCGAATGGCAACGGGCACAATGGACATATTGGCGCCGGCCATTCGAATGGGCATGCGTTGACGCATTCCCATGGCCAGCCGCAGGGTTATGTGCTGCGGCGGCCAGGAACAGGGCCGGTTTTTCAACGGCCGGTGGCGCGGTAATTGGAGTAGCAGGGTAAGGATTTGTTTCCGTAAGCTTTTTGTTTCAAGAGCAGAGCACAAATCAGCGCGGCGTGACTGAAAAGGTCACGCCGCGATTTTTTTCTTTGGTTAAAAGACGGAGCGAGTAGAGAAATCCAAGCGAGAGCAATACGGCAAACAGCGCGAAACGATTGCCCAAACTTTCGTGCCACTTTGCAGATTCATTACGGAAATCGGCGAGGAACCACTGGGCCATCGCTTGATTTGCGGACCAAAGCGCCAAAACGAAAAGTAATAAGGCCGTTGCACCCATGACGATTTTTCTCGTCCGCAGAGCCAAGGCAGTGCGCCGGTCTTAGTCCCGGATGACGGAGACTTTGGCGGAGGGGACTTCGAGGCGCATGAGGCGGTGATCGGAATCGAGGTAGAGGTCGACTTCGAGGTCGTTGGTGGAGACGCGAAAGCTCTCGTAGGATTTTCCGTCGAGAGTGGCCGCGCCGGTGGATTGGGCGGTGATGGTGCCGGGCATGAGTTCTTGCGGGATGAGAACAGGGAAGGTTTGCGGGCCGCCCTTGGACCAATCGTAGAGGCGCGCGAGGACGCCGTACTGATAGTACAGATTGTTGTCGAGGACGGCGATGAGCGGCGTGTTGAAGGTGAACGTCTGATCGAACGGATGAGCGCCCTGCATCTGCAAGGTCATTTTCGCGATGCCGTTGTCGAAGACAATGTTTGCGCCGTTGGTCTTGTCCGCGTGCGAAGTCCACTGGTAGGCGATCGGGGCGCCGTTGGGCTGAAGAGTGAGAGTGCCGGAAACTTTACTGGCCGCGCTTTGCGAGGTTTTGATTTCTGCGCTGCCCTTGGCGAGCCAGCCGCTGCCCGCGGGCGTAATTTGAAATTCTTCGTGGCCGACGGTCTGTCCATCGAGCTTGATGGTGAGCTTGCCGCTGTCCTGGGAGAAAATGCCCGCGAGCGAGGCGGATTGCTTCTTCTTATCGGCATGGCCGGCGGCGGCGCAGGCAAATATCAGAATCGCCGCGAGAGCCATCGAAAATCCTACGCGGGGATTGCGCATTCCAGCTTTCATAAAAACTCCCTTCGCAAACGGCTGCGAAGCATTACGCGAAATTTGCAGAGAATAAGTCCGCAGCGCCTATTCTAGCGGAGGCCGACTAAGAATTTGGTTTTTCAACGACAAGATGTGCTTCGTTGCCACCTGCCGAGAGAATTCCGCGGCCGAGTATTTGGGCGACCACTTGAGCTGGATCGCCCGAGCTATCCACACGAAAGTCCGCGAGTTGATACGAAGGAAGCCTCTGCGCATAGAGTGCGCGGAAGCTAGATTCGTCGCGAAAAAGCGGGCGGCCAGTCATGGTCATGCAGCGAGAAAGCAAAAGCTCGACCGGCGAATCGAGCCAGAGCACGGGCACCCCGGCGGTTCGCAGAAATTCCGGGCAGCCTGGCTGGGCGTAGGTGCCGCCGCCGAGAGCGAGGACGGTCGCCTCTTTTTGCGCGGAAACACGGCCGAGCGCGGCACGCAATTGATTTGCTTCAATCTGGCGAAACGCGGGTTCGCCGAAGCGTTCGAAAATTTGCGCAATGGCGAGCCCGGCACTTTCCTCGATGCGATCATCGAGATCGACGAAACGCCACGCGAGCTGCCGCGCCAGAAGCGTCCCCACGGTTGTCTTGCCAGAGCCCATGAAGCCTGCAAGGCAAATCATCTGCGGACGGGCGGAGAGGCCACGCGAAGAGAGCGTTTCAGTCACAGTTTGGAGTAGAGCACAGACACTGGCAGCCAGTTTTGCTGGAGCACGAAAAATTAATCGCGCTTCATAATGCGGATTGTACCACTATAGGAGGAGAGTTCGACTTTGGCGAGGCCCATTCCAACCGTGCCAAAGAGGCTGTGCACGAACTTCGAAGGAAGATGTTTAACGCCATGTGAATCGGGCTTGAGAAAGGCGATCGCCTGATTATCGACGGTCCCAGTAGCGGTCTGCGCCTTCAGATCGAACGAATCGGTGCCCGAAAATCTCACTTCCACCAGCCCCTTACCGCTCTTCATCGAATAGAGTCCGGTCCGGATGAAGTCCCCATCGAAGAGAATGTTTCCCGTCGTGGTCATCAGGTTGGCGTTGTTTAGCTGCGGCTGCAGAATCTGCGCATTTCCGGCGATGGAGCTGAAGTCCAGCTTTCCCGCGCATTGCGTGCAAACTAGCGAGCCACCGGTGGTCTTCACGATGATGTATCCCGAGACTTCTTTCAGGTGCACGTCTCCGCCGAAGCTTTCGAGTTTCATGTCGCCGGTGACCTGCTCTACGTAAATCAAGCCGGTCTCGCTTTTCAACTGAAGCTCGGTTTGTTCAGGCACGGTGAGTTGCAAATCCGCTTCGAGATCCAGGGGCTGTGCGGCCGCATCCAGGACGTTGGCGGTCACGTCGACACGGTCTCCCACTTGCTCGATTTCGAAGCCGATTTTATTGGAAGTTTGGTTGCCGACGATATCGACTTGGGAATTCTTCCAGGACTTCACTTCGATCCGACCGTTGGCCACGTTGTGAATCACGACCACGGGATGCCCCGTGACATTGAAAAGCTTTTCGATGTGCTGACCGGTGCCGGCGGCACGCGCGGGGACAACGCTGAAGATCAACAGTCCTGCGCTCAAAACCGGCAAGATACTTCGCTTCACCCAAGTACCCGGCTGGGCCGGGACGATCCCCATCGTTCGAAGGCACATGTCAGTTTATGCTCCTTCCGCGTTCAATCATCGCGGACAGTAATTCGGCTTTCTGTTCGTAGGCTGCGGATAAATATTCCCGAGTGAGTTCGTCCTGCGGTTGTTCCTTAAGATGCTTCTCGCAGTCGGCAATAAACTCGTTCACTTTTTTCAGGCTGTCGCGCAAGGAAACGTCAACAGGTGACGTGCTGGCGAGAATCATTCCGGTGGCTTCTGGCTCTTGATCATCCAGGGCACGGGCGGCGCTGGCAAAAACTGGAGGCGCTTCGGGCGCGGCTGTTTGCGAAGGGGTTGCCTGCGAAGCTGACGCTTTCACGAGGGGCGGCACAATCACGGCTTTGGCGGATTGTAAGGGCGGCGCTACCGTTATGGCCCTATCGCGGCGAATTTGGAAAACAGTGGCAGCAACAATGAGAATGCCCACCGTGGCGGTGGCCATGACTCGGCTGCGGAAAAAGTCGCCAATGGATTGCCAGAAGGAGGCGCGCTCGGCAGGAATGGCGTCCGCTGGCGTCTTGATAATGCCTTCCGTTTCCAATTGGGCACGGAGGGAAATCCACACGCGATCTGGCGGAGCGATTTCAGAAGGAAGCTTTTTGGCGGCGTCCACGAGGCTGGTGAGATCCGCCACATAACTGCGGCAATCCCGGCATTCCGCGAGATGCGCGCGAGCTTCCTCGGGAAGTGGTTCCAGCCCTTCCTGCTCCAGAACTAGTTCGATGTCTTTACACTGCATGGCGGTTCACTCCGCGGCTAAAGGACCTGGGTAGCCTTCCCGCTCGACGACCATTGATACGTATGACGCTCTCCCGGGCTCAGAAGTTGGCTGCATTCTAGCTCAATCGCCGAGTCCCGCTTGTGTTTTTGCAGCGTGACGTTCCGCACGTGCCTGGTCGCGCAAATCCTCCTGAAGCAGCTCGCGCAGACGCGTCCTCGCTTTATGCAACTGCGACTTCGAATTTCCTACAGAACACCCCATGATGCCCGCAATTTCGTTGTGCTCGAAACCCTGAACGTCGTGCAAAACAAATACGGTGCGATACCCCGGCGGAAGTTTCTCGATGGAACGCTCGAGATTGACGCGGTCCACGGCACCGCTGAGCCGTAAATCGGGCGCGCCAATGTCTTTTCTTGGGCCGCCTGTTTCTTCATCGGGTTCCGTCGTTTCTTCCAAAGAGGCCGCAGGGAGCGACTTCTTTCGCAGACGCATCAGGACCACGTTAACCGTCATGCGGTGCAACCAGGTCGAGAAGGCCGACTCTCCACGGAAGGTCCCGATCTTGCGGAAGAGTTGCAGAAACGCTTCCTGCATCAAGTCTTCCGCGTCAGAAGGGTTGCCAACCATCCGCAGGCACAAGGCGTAGACGCGGCGGCTGTGGAGTTGATAGAGCAACTCAAAAGCTGCGGCATCCCCGGCCTGGGCTAGACGGATAGCTTCCGCTTCAGTCGCCGACTTAGGGGACTGTGCGATGTTTACCCTATTCGGCGGCTGTAAAACAGTCGACACACTGGGCTCGCTTGGTCGGTTCCGGGCCAACGGTCCAATTGCGGTGCATCCAGAGTCTCGGATGCACCGAATCCCTCCTTGAGTTGTCCTCGCAAAAGCTGATTGTTTTCAATCAGTCACGCGGGACACGATTTCGCATCCTAGCGCTTTACGCTGGGTGGACAGCCATCTGGCTGGTCTTTATTATTCTCCACCAATCGTTACCACACGTCTATGGCGGACTAGGCGTTGGCTAAGCGTGAGTTTTTTCGGTCGGGAAGCACCCATTTGCGTACTGACAGTCGCCTGAAAAGTCTCCAATTGGTCTTCGGGAAGCGCGATGAGGAAGGATTTCAAGAGGACGATGGTCTCCCGCAGGCATGTATTCAAGTCATAGTGCGCAGCGTCGACAGCCTGCCAACCCGAGTCAATGTCGATCGGGTCGCCTCCAATGATCTCTACAGCGGCGGCAGAAAAATCTTGATTCAAATCCGCCACCATCTCCGCCAGCGTTCCGAGCTTGTGCAGAAATTGAGATCGTTCGCTAAGAAGAATCCGGCAGAGCAAGCTGCTTACTCGGGCTACCCGCTGCCCACGCGAACCCTGGAAGTTGGCGGGGTCCAACGGAGCGGCGTTGGGAACCGTGCCGTAATGCTTGGCATGTTCGCTGAGGGACCAGAGCAAAGCCACCAGCGGCTCGGCAAAACGATTGCATAGATCGGAAGTAATGTAGACAGCCTGGCTGGCCTTCTCCCGGCGACCCCCCAAGCGCAACGACAGAGCTTCGTCCAAGGAAACGCTTAATATGTTGTATGAGATTTCCAATTGCCGGACGTAGGCGCGAAATATCTGGTCCTTGCCTTCAGGTAGCCATGCTCGCCAGTCGTCCTTCACAGACATACTACGCCTTGAAGGGGCGTACACCCGGTCCTTCACAAGGGGCTCCTGAGGGAACAGGTCCGCTAGTATAACAAGTTCTAATTCCTCCAGAAAGGTTTTCTTAGGGGCTCTTCAGCCCAGAACGGAACTCGACTCAAATGGCTTCGGGTCCCGGCGGGGCCATTGTTGCCCCGAAGAGGCGGTGACCGCTATACTCGCCTGCGAATCTTGCGAAAGGATTTCCATTGCAATTTGAGCCTCGCGAACAGTTTGAGCAGCGTCAGAAGAAACTCGAACAGATTCATGCCTTGGGTTATGAGTCCTTTCCGCGGGAGTTTCGCTGGACGGATACGCCTGCAGCTCTTGTGGAAAAGTATGGAGAAAAATCAGCCGTTGAGCTTGACGCGGAGAGGCATGAGATCAAAGTCGCTGGCCGTCTTGTTTCGCTCCGGCTTATGGGCAAGGCAGGTTTTGCTCACCTGCAAGGCTCAGGCAAGCGAATTCAAGTCTATGTAAAAAAGGATGTGGTGGGAGAGCGGGGCTTCGCGCTTTTTCAGCTTCTGGATCTTGGGGATGTGATTGGCGTTCGTGGACATCTCTTCCGTACAAAGACCGGCGAGCTTTCCATTTGGGTGGACGACCTGACGTTATTGGCCAAGGCCCTGCTCCCTCTGCCGGAGAAATGGCACGGGCTTACGGACGTGGAACTGCGCTACCGTCAGCGATATCTGGACCTCATCGCCAACGAAAGATCTCGACAGGTGTTTGTATCGAGAGCTCGCCTCATTCAGGAACTGAGGCGGTTTTTTGATGCACGCGGGTACATCGAGGTCGAAACACCGATGATGCATCCTATCCCCGGCGGCGCGGCCGCACGGCCTTTCGTCACCCATCACAATACATTGGATATCGATCTCTATCTGCGAATCGCGCCGGAGTTGTACTTGAAGAGATTGACCGTCGGCGGGTTCGATCGCGTTTATGAAATCAACCGTAATTTCCGGAACGAAGGAATTTCGACGCAGCACAATCCGGAATTTACAATGCTGGAATTCTACGAGGCATACAGCAATTACCGGGATCTAATGGAGATGAATGAGGCGCTTTTCGCGCATCTAGCGATGTGCATCACCGGCTCGACGCTGGTGAAGTATGGGGGACATGAACTGGATTTTTCCCGAATGCAGCGGCTTACAATGCGCGAAGCCATCGTGAAGTATTGGCCCGCTGGAGCCGGCGCCCCGCCTGAGGAGACAGAACTTGCCGCGCCCGGTGGTCCGCGCGCCGAGGTGGAGCGCTACAACTTGTGGGCCAAATCCACTGGCGCGCCTTACGCCGCCTCCAAGGGCACTTTATCGGACGGCCAGTGGACGGGGCTGCTCTTTGAAACCATGGCGGAAGACAAGCTGATTCAGCCCACCATTCTCTACGATTTTCCCACGGATATTTCGCCGCTATCGAAACAAAAGCCGGAGGATCCATCCCTCACGGAACGATTCGAAATTTTTGTGGCGGGCATGGAAGTGGCGAACGGTTTCTCCGAGCTGAATGATCCCGCCGAGCAGGAGCGGCGTTTCCGGGCTCAGATCGCGCAAGGCGGTGAGGAAGTTCCGAAGCAGCTCGACGTGGACTATATTCGCGCGCTGTGTCATGCCATGCCGCCGGCCGCCGGTGAGGGCATTGGTATCGACCGGCTCACCATGCTGCTCACCGATTCGCAATCCATTCGAGACGTGATTCTCTTCCCGCTGCTGCGGCCGGAAGCAAGGCAAGACTCCCCTTCCGGTGCGGACGGTTCCTAACGTATCCTTTCTTTCATGCGATGTAACCATGCAATTTGAATGGTTTGTGGCGCGGCGCTATTTGCGCTCGCCTTACCGGCCGGCGGTACTGCGGCTGGTGACCCTTTTCTCGATTTTAGGAGTCTCGGCTGGCGTTGCCACTTTGGTGATCGCTCTTGCGATGAACACGGGATTTCGCGAGACGCTGCAGGATCGGCTATTGGGTGTTCAAGCGCACATTACTTTGTTGCGCCCCGGAGCCGACATCCACAACTACGAAGCTTTGGCCACGAAACTCGCGGCCATTCCCGGTGTGCGTTCAGTAACGCCCGCAACGTATCAGACGGTGCTTCTGTCTTTTGGCGGAGAGGCGCTAGGGGCTGTTGTAAAAGGCATCGAACCGGAGCGCGAGAAGCAGGAGGACGAAGCGCTGCAAAGAATTGTTGTGGGGAAGCTGGATTTCACGCCGGATGCCGACGGCATTGACGCGTTGCTGGTCGGCAAGCAACTCGCGGACGATTGGAAGCTGGCGCCGGGCGATTACGTAACGCTCATGAGCCCGCAAGGACGTTTGACGCCCTTTGGCTTGATTCCCCGAACGAGGCGTTTTCGGATTGCCGGAGTTTTCGATTCCGGCTTCTACGACTACGACAAGAGCTGGTGCTTCATGACGTTGCACGCGGCGCAGTCGCTCGCGGGAACTAGCGACATTGTCAACGTGCTGGAATTCCGCTTATACAATCCGGAACGCGCGACCGAAATTGCGCGCCAGGCCGAAAAAATCGCAGGACCGGGCTTCTTGGCGAGCACCTGGATGGAGCAAAACTTTGCGCTGTTCCGCGCGTTGCGTCTGGAAAAACTGGTGACAGCCATTTTCATCGGGCTCATAACATTTGTTGCGGGATTGAATATTCTTGTCGTGCTTTCGATGACCGTGACGGACAAAGCGCGGGACATCGCCGTGATGATGTCCATGGGAACGCGGCCTAAGCAGATCCGCACGATTTTTCTGTGGCAGGGGATCGCCATCGGCTTCACCGGGACGCTCATCGGGCTTTTCATCGGCTACGCGTTTGCCTTGATTGCTGGCAGCTATCATTTGATTCCCCTCGACCCGCAAATTTATGCGGTCACGTATGTGCCTTTTCACCCCAGCGTGTTCGATGGAGTTTGGATCACGTTGGCCGCAATGGGGATTTCCATCGGTGCAACGATTCTACCGGCGCGGGCGGCTGCGAAGTTATTACCTGTGGAGATTCTACGCTACGAGTAGCGGGTCAGGGTCGGTGCTGAATGTAAGGTGCTTAAAAAGAGGATTTTGGCGCGTGGTTTGCTCGTATACTAGTGCAGAGGACAGAAAGCTGAATCGGGGTGTTGCCCTCATCATCCCGAGGTACCGAGGCTCGTTACAAGTTATAGAAAAATAGACGCTTAGGGATGTTTCAAACATAGCCCGAAATGGGCTGTTTTGCCACGGGCAGGCGCTAGGCGGAAATAGGAAAGGATTGGGCAATCAGACGGTTTACCAGTCCAAGGCGCGGAACACGTACATGGCCTACTTCGCATCTAAGTTAAAAGATAAAAGTAAGCAAACTTTGGCGCTAAGGTAGAGGCTCGAAGGCCAATGACCCAGCCGCAAAACAGCACGACTCTGGCGAATCAGGCAAGCGCATCAGCCGCGCACGGCGGCGAGCCCGTTGTAATGGAAGGGCGCAGTCTGAAAAAAATCTATGGAAGCGGCGCAAAAAGCTTGTCCGTTTTGTCCGATGCGAATCTTACCTTGCGACGTGGAGAGATGGTAGCTATCGTAGCGCCCTCTGGAGCTGGCAAAAGTACTCTCTTGCATTTGCTGGCCGCGCTAGACACGCCGACGAGCGGTACAGTATACTTCGCGAATAAAGCCATTGAAACGAATGATGACGCGGCGCTCGCGGAATTTCGAAACCGCGCGGTGGGTTTTCTCTGGCAGCGTCATCAGTTGTTGCCGGATTTTACGGCCGCGGAAAATGTAGCTATGCCGCTGCTGTTGCGCGGCGAGAATTTTGCTTCGGCGCTGGCGACAGCGCGGAAGTGGATCGCGGAGGTTGGCTTGGAAAGCCGGGCCGATCACCGCGCAGGGGAACTCTCTGGAGGAGAACAGCAGCGCGTCGCCATTGCCCGGGCGCTCGTCACTGGGCCGGCCGTGCTGCTAGCCGATGAACCTACCGGAGATTTGGACGAGCAGAATGCTTGGGCCGTGTTTGAGTTACTGGAACGGCTGCACCGCAAGCACGGGTTGACGTCGCTCATCGCGACCCACAATCTGGCGCTTGCTGCACGGTGCCACCGGATACTCGGACTAGAACACGGCGTTCTGCAAACTCGCGGGGCTGCGGCTCCCGCGAGCAGGGCCCCAGGGGGAGAAGCGAGCTAACGTGTTCGAACGCTACACAGAAAAAGCGCGTCGCGTCATTTTTTTCGCACGATACGAAGCCAGCCAGTATGGCAGCCCGTACATCGAGACCGAGCATTTGCTGCTCGGATTGATGCGCGAGGATAAGGCGCTGGCCAACCGTTTCCTGCGGCAGCAAGGATCGATTGAATCGATCCGCAAAGAGATCGAGGCCCGCATCACCATTCGCGAGCGCATCTCGACCTCCGTTGAAGTGCCGCTCAGTGCCGAGTGCAAGCGCATTCTGAACATGTCGGCAGAAGAAGCCGAACGCCTCGGGCACAAACATGTCGGCACCGAGCATCTCCTTCTCGGAATCCTGCGCGAGGAGAAATGCTTCGGCGCTGAAATCTTGATGGAGCGCGGCCTTCGCCTCTCTACCCTGCGCGAAGAATTGGCACGCACCTCCGGTGAAAAAACCACTACCGCCCGGCCCAAGGAAACCTCCTTGCTCGCGGAATTCAGCCGCGACCTCACCCAGGCTGCCGGAGAAGGTTCTCTCGATCCCCTCGTTGGCCGCGAAGGCGAAGTTGAGCGCGTCATCCAGATCCTCTGCCGCCGCACGAAGAACAATCCAGTCCTTATCGGCGAGCCTGGCGTTGGAAAGACCGCCATTGTCGAAGGCCTCGCGCAGCGCATTTCCGACGGCGACGTCCCGCCCTTTCTCGCCGACAAGCGGATCCTTTCCCTCGATCTTTCGCTCATCGTTGCAGGCACCAAGTACCGTGGCCAATTCGAAGAGCGCCTCAAAACCATCATGAAAGAATTGATGGAGAGTCAGAACTCCATCGTCTTCATTGACGAATTGCACACGCTGGTAGGCGCGGGTTCCGCGGAAGGCTCTCTGGACGCGGCAAATATTTTGAAGCCCGCCCTTTCTCGCGGCGAAATCCAGTGCATCGGCGCGACGACCCCCGGCGAATATCGCAAATCCGTAGAAAAGGACCGTTCCCTCGAGCGCCGCTTCCAGGCCGTAAAAGTTCCCGCACCCAATGAAGAAGAAGCCGTCCAGGTCATTCAGGGTGTCCGCGAACGCTACGAAAAGTTCCACGCCGTCAGCTATACCGACGAAGCCCTTCGCTACTCGGTTTATCTTTCGAACCGTTACATCCCGGATCGCTTCCTTCCGGACAAAGCCATTGACCTGATCGATGAAGCTGGCGCCCGCGTCAAGCTCCGCCAGGCCACCGTCCCCGAAGAAGTCGGCGAAGTCCAGAAGCGCGTCAAGTTCATCACGCACCGCATGGAAACCGCCATCGCCCAGCACGAATTTGAAAAGGCTCGCTTCTATTCCGAAGAAGAACGCAAGGAAAAGGAAAATCTTCGCACCCTCCGCGAGCGTTACAAGCTGGACGACGCTTCCACCGGCATCGTCTCCCGCGAGGATATCGAGGAAGTCGTCTCTCGCTGGACTGGCATCGGCGTCACCTCCATTAAAGAAGACGAGCAGCAAAAGCTCCTGCGCATCGAACCCGAGCTTCACAAGCGCGTTATCAGCCAGGATAAAGCCATCACCGCTCTTGCCCGCGCCATTCGCCGCAGCCGCGCCGGCCTCAAGTCGCCTCTTCGGCCCGTGGGCTGCTTCTTCTTCCTCGGGCCCACCGGCGTCGGCAAGACCGAAGTTGCTCGCCGCCTCGCGGAATTTCTGTTCGGTTCGGAGAAGTCGTTGGTACGCTTCGATATGTCGGAGTTCATGGAGAAACACTCCGTCTCGAAGCTCATCGGCGCGCCTCCAGGGTATGTGGGCTATGAAGAAGGCGGCCAGTTGACGGAGCGTGTCCGCCGGACGCCCTACTCGGTCATCCTTCTGGATGAAATCGAGAAGGCGCATCCGGACGTCTTCAACATCTTGCTGCAAGTCTTTGAAGACGGGCAATTGACGGATGGTCTCGGCAACACCGTGGATTTCCGTAACACCATCATCATCATGACTTCCAATCTGGGCGCGCGCCACTTGCAGCGGCGCACCTCCATCGGTTTCCAGTCCGGCGCCGATGAGGCCAGCCAGAAGTCCATCGAAGAGATGGTCATGAATGAAGTAAAGCGCGCGTTCAATCCGGAGTTTCTCAACCGCTTGGACGAAGTCATTATTTTCAACGCGCTCGGCGACGAAGATTTGCTCCGCATCATCGATCTGCTCGTGGGCCAGCTCAACGACACGCTGATCCACAGGCAGGTTCAGGTGGTGCTCTCGCCGGAAGCTCGCCAGTGGATCCTCGAGAAAACGTGTGCGGACCGTAACTATGGGGCGCGGCCGCTTCGTCGGGCTCTCCAGAAGTTCGTGGAGGACCCGCTCTCGGAGGCTCTCATCCAGGGTGATATCCAGAGGCCCGCGACGCTGCAGATTTACGTCGCCGGTGAGGCCTTGGCTTTCCGTCCCGTGGTTGAGGCAACCCCGGTTATCCACTAGCGAATCTGACACAACGCACGGGAGACCTCGACCAGGTCGGGGTTAGCAATCGGCCGGCCCACACCGGGTCCGGCGGGAGAAAAACATCTTGTGTTTCGGGGCGCGGCCTTGATGACCTCAAAGGCCGCTTATAGGAGAGTTTGTTCGCCGTTTGGAGTTTTGGCCTTCCGGGTTTCCTGGATCGCGGCGTTCTCTTTTTTGCTCGCCGTCTGTTCGCCGGCTGCCGCCCAAAAAGACTTCCTCTCGGGCGAGTCCGCTTCCGCGGATCCGGGATTCTTGTCGCCCCGCTCCGATGCCTCGCGGGATGACACTGCTGCCATAACCTCTCCTCCAGGCGAACAGCAAGCCGCCCAGCCTGCCGCCAACGGCCGTCCGCCATCCGTGATCGAGCGCATTGAATTTATTGGCAACCGCAGAATCCGTAGCGATACCCTAAAAGCGCGCATTTTCAGCCGGGAAGGCGATCCTTACAATGAAGAAACACTCCGGCGTGATTTCCAGGCCTTATGGAACACGCAGTTCTTCGAAGATGTGAAGCTGCGCGTCGAAGACTCGCCCGACCGGCCCGATGCCAAAATCATCATATTCGAAGTCAAGGAGCGGCCTATCATTCGCCGCATCCGCTACGAGGGAAATCATTCCGTAAGCGAATCCGATATTCTTGACCGCTTTAAGGATCGAAAAGTCGGTCTCTCCGTCGAAAGTCCCTTCGACCCCACCAAGATCAAGAAGGCAGAAGTAGTCCTCAAAGAGTTGCTCGGCGAACATGGCCGCCAGTTTGCTCAGGTCACGCCGCAGTACGAACGCATCGCCTCCAGCAACGCGGTCATACTGGTCTTCAAAATTAATGAAGGCCCAAAAGTCAAAGTCGGTTCCATCAAATTCGTTGGCAACCATGCCTTCAGCGATCGCAAGCTGATCCGTGCCATGAAGCATGACCGCCCCTACGGCATTCCGCTCTACTTCTGGGACATCCCCGTTTTGTCCAAGACTTACGACCGCGACAAGCTAAACGAAGATCTTGAAGTCGGTGTCCGCGGTCTCTATCAGGACAACGGATACTTCCGCGTCGTTGTCGCGCCCAATGGCCCGATCCTTGAAAACGTCGATGTACACCACAACGGCGTTTCGGTTCCCGGGCTGCGTCCGCACACGGGCAAGGCCGTCAACATCACCATCAAGATTGAAGAAGGCGTTCAGTACCACATGGGCACGCTCAAGATTGTGAGTTCCGATCCGGATAAAGCGCTCTCCCTGAAAGTCGATCCCCTCAAGGCTCTCTTCCCTCTGAAGGACGGCGATATCTTTAACGTCGACAAGCTCCGCAAAGCGCTCAAAAGCTACACAGACGCCTACGGCCAATACGGCTTCATCGACTTCACCGCCGAGCCCGATTTTGACATCGACGATTCTTCGAAAAAAATCAATCTCACTCTCCGCTTCGACGAGCAGAAGCAATATTACGTCCGTCGCATCAACTTCAGCGGCAACACCACCACTCGCGACAAAGTCATTCGCCGCGAACTGCTTATCGACGAGGGCCAGCTCTTCAACAAGCGCTACTGGGACATCAGCATCCTGCGCCTTAACCAACTCAATTATTTCGACAAAATTGATGCCGACAAAGCCGTTGAGCTCCAAAAGAACACCAAGGACGGCACGGTTGATATCAATCTCAAGCTGAAAGAGAAGGGCAAGCAGTCCATCGGATTGCAGGGCGGCGTCAGCGGATTAGCCGGCGGTTTCATCGGCCTCACCTACCAGACCAACAATTTCCTGGGTCTGGGCGAGACGCTTACGGTCTCGGCGCAAGTTGGTGAGTTCCAGCGTACGGTTCAGTTTGGTTTTTCGGAGCCTTATCTCTTCGACCGTCCCATCTCCACTGGATTCACAGTCTTCACCAGCAAGTACAACTTCGATCAGGCCAAGCAGGAAGCGCTCCTTCTTGGCCAACAAGTCAGCGTCAATCCCCAATACGTCCAGAATTACAACCAGAACAGCACCGGATTCACTGCCTACGCCAGCTATCCGATGAAGCGGTTCTCATTTGCCAGGTTCGGCCTCTCCTATGGCCTGACTCGCACAAATATTCAGTCGTTCAATCAGGCCTCCTCGCTCCTTTTCGAGCAGTTGCAATTCCGCAGCATCGCTGGCCCCAGCGCCCTGAATGGCATCATTTCCAGTTCTCTCACTCCCTCCATCACTTACAACACCATCGATAATCCGATCAACTCGACCAAAGGCAAGAGCTTTTATTATTCCGTCTCTGTTCAGGGCGGGCCTCTCGGCGGCAACGTAAACACCGTTTCCAACGTCTTCGACGTTAAGTACTTCCATCCCACCTATCACCACCGCAATGCCATTGGTCTGCACTTCTCCAGCTCCTTCATTTCCGGCTATGGCGGCAAGGAAGTTCCTCCCTTCAGCCGCTTCTACATGGGCGGCGAGCAGGATATTCGCGGCTTTGATATCCGTTCTATTTCGCCCGTGGTTTTCATTCCTGTAGTCACCGCGCAGACTCTCTCCTATCACGATCCCCTTTCCGCCGGCGCCCTGCGCTCCTTTAGCCTGCCGGTTTTGGTTTACACGGCTACTCTGCCTGGCGGCGACACGCAGGCATACGGCAATATCGAATACCGCATTCCTATCGTCGGTAACTATGCCAGCATGTCGTTCTTCATGGACGCTGGGGCCAATGGAATTCTTCAAAGAGATGCTCTTCACCTGGATCCGACGGGCTTGGCGAACATCACAGCGAATTTTCCGACTGCCCCGCTCGCCAAGACTTTGGAAATTTATCCTGGAACGAATTTCCGCATACGCGATTCAGTCGGCATCGAGTTTGGCATCAATCTTCCGATCATCCAGGCGCCCTTCCGGATCTATTACGCTTACAACCTGAATAGGCTGTATTCCCAGATCTCCGCGCCCAATCCGTTCGTCAACAAGGACACGCTGGATTACTGGCAGAATTTGCTGAACACCCAGTACAATAATCCGAACTTCTGGAACGTCAATATCCAGCCTCAATTGGATTTTTTGAATAACCCGGGGCGGCTGAATTACTTCGAGCCGAAGACCACGTTTCGCTTTACGGTCGGAAAGACATTCTAGGCGGCTCTTATGGGCGAAAAGATGCGAATTGTCCCGATTAAGACATTAGGCTGGCGCAACCGTTACCATGCGGCTCGCGTGAACTTGGGGAGGCGAGGGAAATGAAGTTGTGGAAGCTTTCAAGCGGTCTGACCCTGGCGCTTTTAGTGCCTTGTTTGTTCTTCACCGGATGCGGCAGCAAAAGCGGCGCTACGACCGTTACCGTCTCCGTTACTTCCTCTATCGGAAGCACTTTGATTCTGGGTCAGTCCACGACCCTCACCGCAACGGTCGTCGGCCCCACGAATACCGACGCCAATTGGGAGCCCAACGTGCCCGCGGGCGTTCCGTGCACCTACACAACGACAACCAAGAGCTCTTCCGGTACAGTAACTACCAATAAAGCGGTCAACTGCCCGACGGATGGCTCCTTTGGTACCCTCACGAATCAACAAACCACTAGTCCCGCGACCGCAACCTACACTGCGCCACAGAATCTTCCCGACCAAACCAAGTACCCTGGGCTGACCATCATCATCACTGCGCAGTCCGTTGCCGACACGAGCAAAACCGGCACAATCTCGCTTTTCATCGATTCTGGTATTTCAGTATCTCTCACTCCGTCCACTGCCGCCGTGCCTACGAATGAGAAACAGCCTTTCTTTGCCATCCTCACCAATGACCTGAAGGCTCAGGGAGTGACCTGGCTTGTTACGCAGTCGATTCCCAGTTCAACCACTCCCACGACCCCCAACATTTACGCTGGCCTTCCCACCTGCACTGTCAGCGGTAATGCCACCGGATGCGGCTCGATCGATGCGAATGGTGTCTATACGGCTCCCACCGCCGTCCCCACGGTTACTGTACCCGCCAATACGACGGCAGCCCCAACGGATTCCACAACGCCGCAAGTTTTGACTGTCGTTGCCACCTCCGTGGAAGATCCAACCCGCTACGCCCTCGCCACCGTCACCATCACCCAAGGCGGTCCAATCACTTTTAATGGCATCTCTCCAACTATCGCCCCTCAAGGCGCCGCTTATTGGGATATCTATCTGAACGCCCCCAACATTTCCTCAGCTTCGCTCATTACCGTCACCGATTCGCATAACGGCAGCCAGACTTTTTCCTCGGCCTCCGGCAGAACCAAGGTGCTTTTTCCAATTCCGTCCGGGACCGTGACGAATCCGCCGTCCACCGGCGCTCGGCTTCGTCTTTTCTCAAGCGATCTAGCCACGGCGGACTCGTTTACGGTCTCCATAACTGATCCTGGTGAGCCTGTGACCACCACTCCAGGAGGCACTTTCACTTACAATGTTTTGCCTGTTCGCCCGACAACTCTGAGTTCTTCTCCGAACGATGTCGTTCAAGGGGTTGTAGCTTCCGGCACCATCCCCTTAACGATTGACGGAGGCTATTTTGGACCGTCCGGATCATTAGCCAATGTGTTTTTTGGCAACACGATTCCCGGCACAACCAACGGCCAGGGCAACCCTCTCTCTTATTCGAAACAACTCCAAGTTCAGTTGCCCAGCGATCAGATAAACTCTGAACTCCCGGGTCTCTATTCGCTGTCTGTAAACCGTACAACTGCCCCGCTTCCGTTTGAAAACAACTCGGCCGTCAACGACATGGCCATTTTCCCCGGATATTCCACTGATCCGCCGGTCCTTTCTGCGACGCTCGCTTCTACCGGCGTCAATCCCAGCGCGGTCGATATCGATCCAACCCTTGGCGTCCTTGTGGTCGTTGAGACCGGTTCGAACGCCGTTCAGTTTTACACCATCGGCAATAATTCTCTGACGCCGATCGGAGCCCCCGTACACGTCGGGGCCACTGCCACAAGCGTGCCGACTGGTCTCTCCGTCAATCGCACCAACCACACCGTCGCGGTTGTCAACTACCAGGAACAAAGCGTGACGGTTTTGCCGATCCCCGGTGGCTCCACTCAGGCTCCGTTCACCATCGATCTATCTGGCGTCTTACAGGGCCAGGTTTCTCCCGCTCCGCTGCCCTACGCGATTGGCGTCGATCCTGATACGAATATGGCGCTCGTTGCCTATTCCTCGACTTCAACTTCATCGGCGGCCAATCTGGGTTTTCTTTTGAATCTGAATAGCGGCGCTAATTCCTTTGGTTGCATCACCTCGTCGCTGACTCCCCCGTGCGTGTATGCCCAGGTTACCTTGAACACTGGCGCTTATCCGCAGATTGCCATGGCGCCACATGGCCATATCGCTTTCGTTACTCCCGGCGGCCAGGGCGCACTCCGAGGTATCGACGTGACCAAGCCTTCTTCGACGGCTTATATCTCTTCGCTGACTCTCGCTGCAGGTATTGTCACCGCCACCACCAACGCTCAGAACGGGCTGGTCCCCGGAAATTCCGGCACAGTCTTGATTACTGGCGTGCCTGGGCCGGGAACCCCCGGCAATAGCACCACCGCCAATTTCAATGGTGTGTTCAACGTTTCCGCGGTCAGTGATACCAGCTTTAGCTACATTATCAACTCTACTTCCAGCGGCACTGTCACCGTTCCCGCGGATCCAAATGATTCCACGAAGACACTCGCCCCAGTTTATTTCAGTACTCCGAATCTGATCTTTGGCGGTCTCTCTCAGACTACTCAGGGCATCGCCATCAATCCAGTCACCAACACCGCCGCACTTGCCGACGCCAACGCCACCGGGTCGAATGGTCCGCAGATCAACTTGATCAATAATCTGGATCAAAGCGTCAGCTCCATATCTTTTTTCGCTACTTGCACTTTTTATACGACCAAACTTCCCTGCGCCAACTCTGCGGAACTTCTAGGCACGGCAGATATCGCCTGGCAACCCTATTCCAACGCCATTGTTTCTTACAACCCGGGACTGAACCAGGTCTCAATTTCCGATCCCGTCAGCCAGAAGCGTTATGCGTTCGCCTGCAATCTCGCGAACTCCTCTTCCTGCCTCGTCAATCCGGCAAATGCCGCGGATAAGCAGACGTTCAATACGCAAACAACATTGCCTGGAACCGGGACGGCCACCTTGACTGTTCAGAACGGCACAACCAATACTCTTCAGCTTTTTGGCGGCATCGCCGTCGATCCAGTCACAAACCAGGCTTTCGTCGCTATGTCCGGCAGCAATCAAATCGACATCATTAATCTCGGGCCGTCCGCGACCAATCAGTTGAAGCCGGTGCAGATCACTGAGATCCTTGTTCCTACTCCCAGTGCCGCTCCCGGAGCAATCGGCGGTATCCCTGGTGCCACGATGCCCCAGGCAACTCTCACCTCGAATACGGCCTTGAGCGGTGTGCAGATTTTTGGCTCGGGCTTCGATGCCGCTACGCAAGTCCGGCTCGATGGCACAGCGCTCCCCGCCGGCAACGTTCAATTTGTCAGCAATGAGGAAGTCATCGCCACCATTCCCGCCTCTTATTTGTCGTTCCCGCATCGCTATGCCCTCGATGCCGTAACGCCGGACACACCTCTTGGCAGCGTGCAATCTAACGCCACGGATTTCTTCGTGATTCAAGCAGTTGACCTTTCGCAGGCTTGCACCGGTGCAAATGGAGGTGCAGTCAATACCCAGCCAAGTTCCGTTGCGATTGCGGATCAGCTTGCTAACGGGCCGTTCTCGCCCATCGCTGTGGTCAGTAACAGCGGTTGCAATAACGTAGCGGTCGTGGACATCAATCCGACCGTTACAATGGGCGGCCAAGTCGTTCAAAATCCCAATTTTGGATCGTTTCACACCATCGGAGTTGGCGCTACTCCTCAGGGCCTCGCGGTAAGCCAGACGTTCGGGCTCGCGGTAGTCGCGAACAATACTGCCGGTACCGTCTCCATCGTTAATCTGCTGACAAACTCGCTGGCGGTTCCCGATGTCGCCACCGGAACGAATCCGACGGGCGTGGCTATTAACGACCAGACGGGTGCTGCCATCGTTACCAACCCTGGTTCGAACACCATTTCCGAAATCAATCTCAGCTTGCTCTTTGGAAGCTCTCCGGCGACAACCCTTACTCCCGTCAGCATCGGCGGCTTCCAACAGCCGACGGCGGTTGCGATCGATCCCGACCGCGGCACCAACGGTCAGGGCATCGCCGTCGTGACGGCGTTGCAACTCATCAACAGTGGCGCTCCCCAGGGAGCGCTGCAAGTCGTGGATATCGGCGCAGCCACGCCTATCTTGAGCACGACGGCGAACACCGGTTTCGTGACCGCTCCGGCTACCGGCATCGTCTTCGACCCCACAGTCGGGACAGGAACGGCAAACCCGGGCGTGTTCTATGCAAGTTCCAGTGGCGGAAACGTGATTTCTTCTTTTAATCCGGACAACGGGCAGGCTGTCACCGTAAACGTTGGAATCAACCCGACAGCGCTCGCGCTTAATCCGCAGACCGGAGCCATCCTGACCACAAATCTGGCGGGGAAGACGACGTCGATCGTCGACACCACGGCGAGCCCGTTGAAAACGATTCGCACTCTGGGTTTGCCGGGTTCCGGACAATTCGGCGTAGCGATTGACCAGTTCACGAATCTTGCGGTGATCGTGGATCAAGCGAATCAGCGCTTGCTAATTTTCCCGGTGCCGAATTAAGGGAGGCCGCCGCAGGGGCGAATGGCAATAAGAACGGGGCTCAGCTCGCCGAAGGTTTCTGATTGCAGCAGAGCGAGAGGCTCGGCTATACTTCGAAGTTTGCGTGGTGCCCGCGGTTGACGTAGCTCATCCGCAGAGAGTTTCAAACAAACCAAGCAAGGATTGGTTCCGGTTGATTCCGATAAATTTGGGGTCACCCATAACAAGGAGAATAAAGTGAATTTGAGAATTGCATTGAGATCCGCTGCGGTGGCTGCGGCATGTTTTATCGGCATGGGAACAGCCTGGGGCCAGGCGGCGCCCGCAGCCGGCGGCGCAGAAGCAGGAGCAAAACTGGTCGGCATCATCAATTTGCGCGGAGCCATCGGAAGCACCGCCGAGGGCAAGCAGGCTTCCGCGGAACTGCAATCGCAGTTCTCGCCGCGGTCCGCCGAAATCGACGGGCTGACCAAGCAGATCAACGATCTGCAACAGAAACTACAGGCGGGCCAGGGAAAGCTGAGCCAGGATGAAGAAGCCCGGCTCACGGCCGAAGGGCAGCGGCTGACCCAACGGCTCGACCGCCGGCGCACCGATTTTCAGGAAGACGCGAGCGCCGCACAGCAGGACGTGCTTGAGCGCATCGGGCGGAAGATGGTGGACGTTCTGGACAAATACGCGCGCGAGAAGGGCTTCAGCGTGATTCTGGACACATCCGGCCAGAATTCGCCGATCCTCTACGCCTCGAACCAGATCGACGTCACGCAGGACATCATCAAATTGTATGATCAGGCTTATCCGGTTAAGAATGGCGCTGCTCCGGCAGCGGCCAAGCCGGCTGTTAAACCGCCGGCGAAACCAAACGGCCGATAATTCGGCGCGCGGTTCAGACGAGGAAAGATTAGTGAAGACGCCCCCGGCACAGCCGGGGGCGACTTCTTTTGTGGGCAAATCTTCAAGCAAACGAGCGCTGGGATGAACAAAACTCGAAGGCTCGCCGCTGTGGAAACAGAAACGGCCGCCACTCCTGGCCGGAATTCGATATAGTAGGCGGAATGGAGCAGGAGGGATTTTATGCCGGAAGCAAGAACGCGACAGGAACGGATGCTGCGGCCTCCGGTTTTCGCAACGCCCATCGAGGAGCGGCGCCATCGCAAGGAGAGACTCGCTGCGGCTTTCCGCCTGTTCTCGAAATGCGGATTTGATGAAGGCGTGGCCGGCCACATCACCGCGCGCGATCCCGAGCGGCTGGATCATTTCTGGGTGAACCCTTTTGGAATGCATTTCAGCCAGATTCGCGTATCGGATCTCTTGCTGGTGAACGATCACGGCGAAGTGGTGGAAGGCGGCCGTGAAGTGAATCTGGCGGCGTTTGCGATCCATTCCCGGATTCACAAAGCGCGCCCTGACGTCATCGCGGCGGCGCACGCACATTCGCTGAACGGGAAAGCGTGGTCTTCGCTGGGGCGGACGCTCGATCCACTGACGCAGGATGCCTGCGCTTTTTACGAAGACCATGTGGTCTTCAACGACTACACGGGAGTCGTCTATGAAACAGACGAAGGCGACCGCATCGCGAAATCGCTCGGCGACAAGAAGGCGGCCATCCTCTGCAATCATGGCCTGCTGACGGTGGGGCAAACTGTGGACGCAGCGGTGTGGTGGTTCATTACCATGGACCGTTCCTGTCAGGCGCAATTGCTTGCGGAAGCGGCGGGCGAGCCGAGACCGATTCCGCACGAAACGGCGAAGCTCACGCATGCTCAAGTGGGAGCGCCGATGGTTGGCTGGTTCCAATTCCAGCCTCTGTGGGACCGGATTACGCGGGAGCAGCCGGATTTGTTTGAGTAGTGGAACAGCAAGTGGTTAGTGGGTAGTGAGTGCTGCGCCCCCCTTGAAGCGCTGTTCATTCTGGTAAATTACATATTGAATTTGCGCGGACATGAAATTAGTATGGGCATACACGGGAAAGGAGGGTGATCCAGAACAATGAAAAATTCTGATTGTAGTGGTAAACGTGAGGTGGCTGAGGCTTAAGGCGTGAGCTATTAAGTCCTAGCGAAGTTTGGATTCGCAAAAGGCCTTCGCGCCTTCAGCCAATTCCAGACAGACTACCGGCGGCCCCGCAAAGCTTTTGCGGGGCCGTTGATTTTTTTGGCGGCGGCTTTGATGGCATTGGGAGAGTGGGAGTCGCAGAAGCGGAAGTCATGATGAGCCGGAGCGAGCGGGCGCGAATCACGGCTGAGGGTTATTTGGCGGGGATGAGAGTGCTTTGGCTGGCGACGCAGAGCCAGACGCCGGCGCGCTTGATCCAGGTGTCCGTGTAGCGAGAACGGATGACATAGTGTTTGCCTTTGTTGGTCCCTGATTCGCGGTAGATGCCGGTGGCGACGGCGGCGTTGCCGTACAGGTGAACGGTGAGGCCTTCGTCGTAGATATGATCGGCTTTTTGGTCCGGCGCGACGACCCACTTCATGTATTCGGATTTATTCATGAACGAGCCGTCGTAATCGGTGTAAACGAGCGTGTCCGCAAGGAGCGAAGAGACCTCGTTCACCTCCTGATTCGCCTCGGCCTGGTTCCACGCGCGCTCGAGTTGCTTGATTTGAATCTCGTCGTCGACGGCGGATTTATCCTGGGGAAAGGGAGCGCTGGAAAAGAGAAGTGCAGCGAATGTTGCAAGCGCGAAAAGTTTCATGTCGGCTTTCCTTTTCGAATGGGAAGTTGACGAATCTTAGCAGGAATGCGCGGCGCGAGAACGTTGCGGATTACGAGATGTAGACAAAGAGGCACCGAAAGATCAGAAGATCGAGACGCAGACGGAAAATGGCGTATAGGCGTGCCAGAAAAAGAAGCAACATGAGCTACCTGCGCGAAATCGCAAGCGAATCTATCGCCCGACTCCCCGGCTAGGAGGCGAAATGGGCTCGTGAGCGGGGGAATTCTTGTACGTAAAGCTGAAAGAAGCGACTGGTGAATCGATGCCGTGGGTCGAAGCGGTGCTTAGCGTGAAAAAACGAGTCAATGTTCGGATAGGCGCGGCGCAAATCTTCGAGTTCCAGGTCGCGAATGTAAGTGAGATAGAAAGTGCCGCCATGCTGGATGGCGAGGCGAGTGAGGTTTTGGATGACAGTATCAGCCCTTGCACGGCCTTCGGGCAAAAGCGGTTCGTTCAAATAAAGAACAGCGGCGAGAGCTTCTTCGCGCGGGGCGTAGGAGAGAACAGACTCGGTGTCAGGCTTGACGTAACGAATCGTCAATCCCAGGAGGTTGGCTTGGGAGTCGAGAAGAATGGCACGCATGGACTCCATGAAAGCAACGAAACGGGGAATGGGGACGAAGAACTCCTGAATGACGTCGGTATCGTGGGGCGAATCGTAATCAAACATTTTGATCGCGGCGACAGGCGGGCGCATGGCGTTGTTGCGCGAGACGAGGCCATAGTTCGAGACGTGCTGGGAGATATACTTCTCGGCGTGCCAGCGGACAGTTTTGCCCCAGGCGAATTTGCGAGACAAGCCGAAGAGAAAACGGTCACGCCCGACATTACGCTCGTGGTCGAGTTCAAAAACATTCTCGGGACGAAGGGCGGATTTTCTCCAGACGGTGACCAGTGTTTCGTCGAGAAAACGATGCGAGGCAATGGAAGGGCGAGCGATGAAGAATTCGGCGGCAGGGTCGCGGCGGATCTTGTGATCGAAATACGCGGGGAGATCGCGCATGGCGATGAGCACGGAGTCCTGCCGGAAAACGCAATCGTCTTCGAGAAGAAGATCGACATCGAGAATGATGCCGAAGAGGCCGTAGCCGCCGATGACGAGCCGAAAGAGCTCGAAATTTTCCGAGCGGCTTGCGGAAACGATGGAACCATCGGCAAGCATTAGGCGGAAGCCGATGACGCTCTGGATGACGGTGGAGGCGTGGAGGTCGCGCCCGTGGGCGTTCGCGGAAAGTGAACCGCCGACGGTGAAATTGTTGTCCGATTGCATGCCTTGAACAGCCAGGCTGTGCGGGCTGATAAATTCCTGAACTTTGTCCCAAGTGATGCCACTCTCGACGGTGATGCGCTTGCGTTGCGGGTCGAGGGCCAGCACGCGCTGAAATCGCCTGAGGTCCACACCAATGGCGCCATCCAGAAAGGCATGCGATCCGAGATTATGGCGAGTCCCCATCAGGCAGATGGGTAGATCGTTTTTTTGTGCGCGTTCGACAATGGCGCGAATTTCAGTGACGGACTTCGGCGATTCGAGACTTCGCAAACGCGCGGAATAAACGCGCCGCGCATCGGTCACTTGAAGATGCGGCATGTCCTTAAGGATTTCGTGGAGAGCGGTTTGCAGCCGGGCCCGCAGGCGGCGCGGCACCGCCGGGTAGACGGGCAGATAGAGGAGTTTTGGATAAGCCGTGCACAATGACGCCGCAGCAGGGACTTCGCCTCCGGGAGGCGGATCGATGACCGATAGCGCAGAGCCGGCGCTGGTCGCGTCGAAGCCGTGGGCGCGGAGTGCGGAGGCGAATTGTTCGGGCGCTTCGACGAGAACCGGGAAGACCCAGAAGCTGTGGAAGGCGGCTTTATTTCCCAGGTAGAAGAGGCCCGGCGGAAGATCGCGGGCAAATTCGGCGCCCGCCAGGGTGCGTTGGCGAAGTCCGCCTTGATCGAAAGTGCGAAGGCGGCGCGCGAGAAGAGCGACGAGAGCCGGAGAAGGTTGTTTGCGAATTACGGAGAGATCTTCTTCGCCTTCTGGGAGATTGCGCACGGCGTTGATGACGCGTTCGAAATCCTTGTTGAAGGCCACGCACGCGCGATAGAAAAGGCCAAAGAGAAGCGGGACAGTGAAGAGCTTTACTCCGATATGAGTCAGAACCTCACGCGCAAACTCCTTCTTCGTTTGCTTGGGATAGCTTTGCTGGATCGGCGGTATTTTTTCAAGGAGAAGAGGGTCTTTCAAACGAAGAAGCGCGCCACCGAGCGCAGTGGAGGTCTTTATCGAGCCGAAGCTAAACATGGCGGCATCGGTCTGGGAATGCCCGGTATAGCTAGGCCCAACAAAGGCCTGGGCGCAGTCCTCGAAAACGAAAATGCCGTTCTGCTTGGCCAAGTCGATGAATGGGTCCATCGAAACGCGGGAGCCGAAGAGGTGAGCAATGACGAGAGCGCGTGTTCGAGGAGTGATGGCCGCGCTGAACGCGGAAATTTCGGGAGAGAGAGTTTCGAGATCGAGATCCAGCGGAATGGGAATCAAACCGTGCTTGCGGGCAATGTCCGCCATTTCGCGGATGGTCAGGGCGGACATGATGATCTCGCTGCCGCGAGGGAATGCGAGGGCCTGAAGGCAAAGGTCAAAGCTGGTGCGAACTGTGAATGCTATATGGAGTAGTTCGCCGGGAGCAAAGGAGCGCCTGATGGCGGAAGCGGCTTTCGCAGTAGATCCTGGAAAAACACACCGGAAAAGAGCGGAGCCGAGGTCTCTCCAACGGATGTCGAGCTGCTTGCGAGGATAGAGAAGCAATCTACGGCGGCTCATGGGAGGTAGATTGCGGGGCATTCTATATTAGGAGCGTTGGATACGCCATCTCGAATGGCAAGCCGCAGGGAAACAGAGGCATTTGGCACTTCCGCGGCAACTCACCTGCCCCAGACTCTTAGCGCCCGCCACCTGCGCCGGAATGGCCCGCGCGCGATAACGCTCGGGAACACATCCAAACTCAATGAGGCTGAGAAAATTAAGCAGCTCACCTATCTGTCAAGACCGTTTGCGGCGGAGCATTGGAGCAAATTGAACGGCGCGGAACGTAACCTATCGCTGAACGCTGAGCTTGCCATGGAATTGGCCACGGAGCGGCTGAGAAGGCTCGGATACGAAGTGGTGCTCGTGCCATCATCATTTCCGAGACTCCCCGCGAACGGGTATGCCTACTATCCAAGCATGCCGAATGCATTGGTGCGGACGGGGACGGGAGGGTTCCAGCCTGTTCGGCCTTAAAATATTGATCCCCATTTAGCGCTCTCCGTGCAAGCAGCTGCTGCTGCGCTACGGTCTCCTCGTCCTTAGCAATCAAGCGGCCTACAATATTCGTACCCCCTCATTCGTCTACAACAGTAGATGAACGAAGCAGCGAGCCTGGAGCGGATGGCACTCGAACAGGACCAGCGGATTTCCGAAGTGGTCAGGCGGGAGCAGTCCCGCCTGCGCAACTTCATCCGCCGGCGCGTGCCAGACCCGCGCGACGCCGAAGACATTCTGCAGGATGTGTTCTACAAGCTAGTAGAAGCGAACCGTCTGCTGATGCCGATCGAACACGTCACCGGGTGGCTGTTTCGAGTAGCGCGCAACCGCATCACTGATCTGTTTCGGAAGAAGAAACCTGAGAGCCTCGGCGAGGGCGCTATCGCTGACGAGGATGATGAGCTGTTGCGCTTGGACGATTTACTGCCTTCGCCCGATGCCGGACCGGAGGCGCTTTACGCGCGCAACGTGCTGCTTGATGAGTTGGAGTTGGCGGTCGACGAGTTGCCGGAGGAGCAGCGCGAGGTGTTCGTTGCGCACGAACTGGAAGGGCGCAGCTTCAAGGAGATGGCCGCGGAGACTGGGGTGAACTTGAATACGCTGCTTTCTCGGAAACGGTATGCGGTGCTTCATCTCCGCGAGCGATTGCGAGGTATTTATCAGGAATTTATGAAAGGAAGGAGCGGAACATGAGACCGAAAGTAAAGAAAATGATGTGGATCGCTCCGCTGGCGATTCTGGCGATAATTCTGTTTATTTTCGTCGGCGGAGAAGTAGTGATGCGACTATGGAATTGGCTACTGCCGCCGCTTTTCGGCTGGCGCCTCGTAACCTTCTGGCAAGCCATTGGGCTTCTGGCATTGTGCCGGATTCTCTTTGGAGGATTTGGACACCACGGCTCCGGCCGCTCTCATTTCCGGCGGCGGATGGGCGAGAAGTGGGAGAAGATGACGCCCGAAGAGCGCGAACGTTTCCGGCAAGGGATGCGCGAGCGCTGCGGCTTCGGCCCGCCAGCCGGCGAAAGCAAGGCGGAATGAGAGAAGGCCAAGCAGGGGCGGCGCAATAGCCAGCGATTACACTCGGGTTCTCGAAGCAGACGAACTGGATTGCGCCTCACTCCAGAGTTGCTGGGCCGTGCAGTCTTGAAGAGTAAACTTTCACCGCCGCGCCAGGTCCTGACTCCAATTTAAGCTGTAAGAATTTCTATTGGCGCGTTGGCACAGGACGACTGCGACGAGCTTGTTGCGCCCGGACCAGCGTGCTAAGGTCGCGCTAAATCTGGAGGAAGCGGCTTTGATGAAATCGCGAGCAATGCGATCTGCTCTGTTCGCCGTTTTAGCGACTACTCTAATCGTGCACCTCGTTCGGGCGCAAGGCGGCAACAAGCTCAAGATAGGTTTTTCCTTTGAATCGATGCACGGGGAGCGTTGGCAGAGCGACCTTGAGGACTTCACAATGCGAGCCAAACAGCTCGGGGCAGATGTGGTGTCCAGCGATGCCAATGGAGACGATGATCTTCAGCTCCAGCAAGTGAAGGACATGATCAAGTCCGGCGTCAAAGCGGTGGTGATATTTCCCCACGATGCGGCAAAGGCCAGCCGCATGGTGGTTGCCTCCAAAGCGGCTAATGTGAAAGTCATTAGTTATGACCGCCTGATCCTGAACAGCGACGTCGATCTCTATGTGAGTTTTGACCGGGTGGCGATCGGCAGGATGCAAGCGGAATATCTGGTGAATCACGCTCCCAGAGGGAATTATGTCCTCATCGCGGGCTCTCCCAGCGACGAGGGCGCGAAAGTTCTGCATGACGAACAGATGAGGATTCTGAAACCCTATACCGAGCGCGGCGTGATCAAAGTGATCGCCGATGAGTACAACAAGGATTGGCTGCCTTCCGAAGCTTACCTGCACATGCTGGCGGCGATTGATTCCGCCCACGGCGATATCACTGCTGTCCTGGCTTCTAATGACGGAATGGCTGGCGGCGCGATTCAGGCAATACGAGAACATAAACTGGCCGGCAAAGTGCTCGTTACCGGGCAGGATGCCGATTTGCTGAATATCATAGACATCATTCAGGGCATGCAAGCGATGACGGTATACAAACCCATCAAGCTTGAAGCGACTAAAGCGGCGGAGGAAGCGGTTCGGTTAGCCAAAGGGGAAAAGCCGGACGCGGATGGGACAATACGCAACGGTAAGACAAGAGTGCCAACAATAATGCTGAAGCCTGTGCTCGTGACGAAAGAAAATATCAAGACCACAGTGGTTAAAGACGGATTTCAAACACTGAAAGACATCAACCAGGCGTTACCCAGAGACCAGCAGATCCACTAGCCGATTTTCCTCAGATGTTTAGTTCCAGACGAAGAGTCCTGATTTAAGGTGTCCGGTGATCCGAACATCGGCGCTTTCCTCACTACGCCCGGCTGAGTATGATGCTCGTCATGGAATACCCACCTAGCCGTCGAAGTTTTATCATCGCCAGCGGGCTAACCGCGCTGGCTTCCACCCGAGTGCTTGGCGCAAACGATACTCTTCGCATTGGAGTGATCGGCGCGGGCGGTCGCATGGGCGACCTGATCAATGCCGGCGAAAACGTTGGCGGCTTCCAGATTGCCGCAGTGAGCGACGTGTACGGACCGCGGCGCGATGCCGTGAAACAACGATCCAACGGTGTGGCCACTACCCACGTGGATTATCGCGAGGTCCTGGAGCAGCCGATCGACGCCGTGTTTATCGCGGCGCCGGATCATTGGCATGTGCGCATGGCGGTGGATGCGCTGGCGGCCGGAAAAGACGTCTACCTCGAGAAGCCGGTGACGCACACCATAGAAGAGGGCGCCGTCCTCGCGCACGCGGTGCGCTCCAGTAGGCAGATTTTGCAGTGCGGAATGCAGCAGCGCAGCTGGAGCCACTTTCGCGATGCGGTCGATTTGATTCAGGGAGGCAGTCTCGGGCGCGTGGTACAGGTCAGGACGTATTGGTGGCAGAACTATCACCAGTGGGTACCGTCGAGCGTTTTTGACGTACAGGCGCTGGATTGGAAACGCTGGCTCGGGAATGCGCCCGATCAACCCTTCAGCTTGGAAAAGTTCCACCGGTGGCGGTGGTTCTGGAATTTTGGCGGGGGCGCGATGACGGATTTATTCACGCATTGGATTGATGTGGTTCACTGGGCGATGAAATCGGACCAGCCGAGTGAGGCGCAGATGCTCGGGGACAAATATATTTTCCAGCAGTGGGATTGTCCTGACACGATTCAGGCAGCGCTGCGTTATCCGGGATTCGATGTGGTGTACGAGGGCATGATGGCGTCCTCGATCGATGACGGCGGGCTGGAATTCCGCGGCACGGAGGCGACGCTGAAGATTAACCGGAGCGGATTCAGCGTGTATCACGAGGGCGTGACGGGCAGGGAACGGCCGGAGCTGAGGGCCGAGAGCTTTCGAGACGGCACGATCGACAACATGCGAAATTTCTTCGATTGCGTGAAGAGCCGGAAAGAGCCCAACGCACCAGTGGAAACGGGAATCGCCGCGGCCCGCGCCGGCCAGATCGCGAACTTAGCGTACCGCGGCAGCGGACGCATCGCGTGGCCGCCGAAGGCTTCGGCTTGAGCCGTTGCGGCATCTCGAAACCAACAAAAAACAGGGTATTGAGTTCGGCACGAAATTATCGTTTGCTTGCGGAAGCTGCGCCAGAAGCGCGCGTCTACTGATTGATTTTGAGGAGAATGCCTGGAGGCATGAGGCGACATTTTCAGTTTGATGATGGAGGGCGAGCGGCCGCGGGATACAGAGGGAAAGCGGGCGATTGCGTGGTGCGCGCGATCTCGATTGCAACCGGACATCTCTATCAGCAAATTTACGAGCTGGTGAACAAAGCGGCGGTGTACGAGCGCACAGGCAAACGGAAACGTGGGAAGAGCAACGCGAGAACCGGAGTTTACAGGGCTTCGATCAGGCGAGTGATGAAATCGCTGGGGTGGGTGTGGACGCCAACGATGGAGATTGGGTCCGGGTGCATGGTGCACTTGAAGGCGGATGAACTGCCACCGGGAAGATTGGTCGTGAGCGTGTCGAAACATCTTACGGCCGTAATTGATGGAGTGATTCATGACACGCACGACTGCTCGCGGCGGGGAACGCGGTGTGTCTACGGATACTGGCAACCCGGAGAAAGAACGCGAGCGCGCACGGTCGGAGAGTCTCTGCCCCCAAGAAAGAAGGCTGAGGCGCCTCGCCGGCCGAAGACATTTCTTGAGTGGCTATTCGGTTGAATTCAAAAATAGCTGGCATTGCGGCAGAAACCTTCCTTTAGCGGCGGACGGACCAGGCCATGCCGTCGGGTTCGGGGCCGGCGTCGATCTGTCCGACGACTTCCAGCGATTTCAGGTCAACCACCACGACATAGTTATCAGGGGTGCAGGCGACGTAGGCGCGGGAGCCGTCGGGTTGGATTTCAATGCCCGCAGCGCCGTGCCCGATTGGCAGGCGTTTGATTTCTTTGCGAGTGGCGGCGTCGTAGATGACAAGGTCCGGGCCTCCGAGCGTTGAAATCAGGACCAGCTTTCCGTCGCGAGTGAATTTGAGGCGGTTGGCGCCGCGCACATTCGCAGCCAGCGTTACCGTAACTTTTTTGGCGGCCTTATCAATAATGGAAACGGTTCCGTCCTGAGCGTTGGCGACCCAGATTTCTTTGCCATCAGGCGATTGATCGAATCCTTCGGAGCCTCGGCCGACGGGGATGACGGTTTCGTCCCAATCGCCGCCGGGCACGCCGCGGGGGCCGGTTTGCGTTGGCGGTGGCGGAGCGCCGGCAGCATTTGGCATGGGAGGCGGCGGGCCGCCGGGGCCGCGATTTTTTGATTTTTCGATTAGGCTGACAGTGGCGGAACTGACGTTGGTGGTGATGATGAATTGCTCGTCCGGCGAGACGAAGATCATGTGCGTGCGGTTCTGGCCTGTGCCGAGGATCCAATCGACTTTGTTGGCGTGTGGATCATAGCTGCCAATGGCTTTGGCGCCTTCGGCGGTAAACCAGACTTTGCCGCCGACGAAAGTGAGGCCGTGAGGGCCGCGGAGAGGGCCAAGATCGATGGCGGTGAGCGCGGTCTGGTGGACTAAATCAACTTGAGCGAGCGTGTTGAAAGCGCCGAAGCCGTAGTTTGAGACGTAGGCAGTTGTGCCATCCGTGGAGGCGATGACTTCATGAGGATCATTGCCGACAGGGACGCGAGCGAGAACCTTGAGATCGGACGGGTCGACGATGGCCAAAGTATGCGCTCGCTTGGAGAGGACCAGAAGAGATTGGTCGGGAGTGCTTTGAGCAAAAAGCTGTGTGGAAAGCAACAGGCTGAGGCCGAGAAACGCGCAGGCATGCTTGATTTTCATGGGGCCAAGATTACTCCGAATGAGGCACGCGGCGCACGAGCTTTTAGCAGATGCTGAGGACCCAGGTACGATCGGCGAAGCCGGAGTCTGTGGGGGACGAAGAAGTGCGCTTGCTGCAGGAGGAAGCCCGCCGCTTGTGTAGTTAACCATAATGGATACCCCCTCCCCCATTTTTCTGTAAGTGTTGATTCTAAAGGGAAGAGGGCGGCTGTAAGGCGTTTAGAATGAACACTTGCGGGCGGTCTTGGAAGTGTTGAATCTAATGGAGTTGCGGGAGATATTATCGGACGCTGGATTTTGGGGTGGGATACGGTTACTTGAGGGGCAGTGGCGAGTGACGAGTGAGGAGTGGCGAGAAGAAGACGAGCGGCAGAAAATGAGCGGTTGCCGGAACATGTCTAACGAAGTCGGCCGTGTCAAGAGCGTTTCGCAGTGATTTTCGGCTGCTCCAGTGACACCCGTGCGTCCCGCGCGGCAGGGTGTCTGCGGCGTGCTTTTCACCTGTTGGCGTTTTTGTTT
>Ga0335085_10002568_pt1 | contig 33559 bp, 34 predicted proteins | sample Lox_Sample_45_FD_206712 | JGI IMG/M metagenome (GOLD analysis project Ga0335085, IMG submission 206712) | Soil microbial communities from Loxahatchee National Wildlife Refuge, Florida, United States - Lox_Sample_4.5 | ecosystem: Environmental > Terrestrial > Soil > Wetlands | place: USA... | reverse complement strand
CTGAGCCCGCCGTTTCAGGGCTGGTCCTTGCCGCACATACAGAGGGTCGACGAATGGCAGCTCATTTCGTCACATACGATTAGATATTCTCGCGACGCACCATAAGTGCACTGCGCACATAACGGCGGGACTGTGCGCATACATTTCGGCGGCGTGTCACACGTGCCAGGGCTGGTCTCGGCTGGTTGGACTGCGCCCTGCCGTACCCGCAGGGCAGTGCCTGAGCGACGCTGGCTGGGATCAGAACCCAGCCGTATATATGTGAAGCACTGTCTGGATATACTCAAGAGGGAGGTGGCGATGGCGAAGACTTTGATCGACGTGGACGAGGAGTATCTCGCGGCAGCCCAGGAGGCACTGCATACGGAGACCAAGAAGGACACAGTCAACGCGGCCCTGCGTGAGGTGGCGGCGCTGGCGGCGCGGCGGCGCGATCTGCAGCGGCTGGAGTCCGGTGGCCTGCCGGACCTGGCGGATGAGGAGGTGATGGGCGGGGCATGGCGGCAGTAGCGCGGTATCTGGCGGATACCAGTGCGCTGGCCCGCCTGCGGCACCGCCCGGTCGCTGCGGTGCTGGGGCCAATGATCGAGGCTGGGCTGGTCGCTACTTGCGGGGTGGTCGAATTCGAGTTGGGCTGGGCGACCCGCAGCGGCAAGGAGTTCGATGAGCTGCGAGCTGACCGGGACGCCGGTTATGAGTGGCTGCCTACCCGTGACGAGGATTGGCGCCGTGCCCTGGAAGTGCAGGGGATGCTCTGGCGCGGCGGACAGGTCAGGGCGGTTGGTTTCCCGGATCTGCTGGTGGCCGCTGTCGCAGAGCGGGAGCGCGTAACCGTGCTCCATTACGACAGCGACTACGATCTCATCGCGCAGGTCACGGGCCAGACAGTGACCTGGGTCGTGCCCCGGGGAACCGTCACCTGACCCGGTGCCCGGTACAGCAGGAAAGTACCGCAACAGACCCGGATCTGTGCGGATCTGGATGCACGTCTAGGGACGGTGACCTGCGGGGATGGACGCCGGTGGACGGGCTGCCGATTGTTTGCAAGCAGGGGGTCAGGGGTTCGAGTCCCCTTAGCTCCACCCTTAGCTCCACTGTTCAGAAGATGAATGCGAACAGCCAGGCTGAGAGCACCCGCGGCGTAGCTGCGCACCAGCGTCGCCGGAGCGAGGACGTGGGTCACCGGTCGGCTGGACCTGGAACGAACTCGCCTCCCCCGGCCACATAAGTGTGAATAAAGGCGAAACTGGTAGGGCGGGCATGTGAGCACCGGAGGCGGGCAGCGCCGGGCGGCGACCATCCGTAACGCCCGCCCGGCCGCCGAACCCTCCGTCCCGTAGACATCGGGGATGCTGTCGTGGTCGGTGTCGGCGGACTCGGCCGCTTCGAGGCGCCGGTACGCCAGGTTGCGCAGGCGCAGCATGATCGCAGCCAGCAGCGCCGCGATGAGCGATCCGGTCAGCACCGCGATCTTCACATGGGCCTCGCGGGCACTGCTGATACCGAATGCGAGCTCGCCGATGAGCAGCGAGACGGTGAACCCGATTCCGCCGAGCATGCCCAGCCCCAGCACGTCGGCCCAGCTCAGCCCGTCGCCGAGGCGGGCCCGGGTGAACCGGGCCACCAGCCAGGTGGCTGCGATGATGCCGGCTGGCTTGCCCACCACCAGCCCGCCCACTACGCCCGGTGTCACGGGATCGGCCAGGGCCCGGCCCAGGCCGCTGACCGAGCCGAGGCTCACTCCGGCGGTGAGCAACGCGAAGACGGGGACCGCGAAACCGGCCGAGACGGGCCGCAAGCGGCGCTCGAACTGCTCGGCCAGCCCGCGCCCGGAGGGGGTGCCACGGGCGCGGGGGCTGTCCAGCACCGGCACGGTGAGCGCCAGCAGTACCCCCGCGACGGTGGCGTGCACACCTGAGGCGTGCACCAGGGCCCAGGTCGCGACGGCCAGCGGCAGCAGCAGCCACCAGGCCCGGACCCCGCGGCGGACCAACCAGGCGAACCCGGCCAGCGGCAGCAGCGCGGCTAGCAGAGGCAGCACTGAGAGAGTGGACGTGTAGTAGACCGCGATGATCACGATGGCGAGCAGGTCGTCCACCACGGCCAGGGTGAGCAGGAACGTGCGCAGTGCCGCCGGCAGGTGCCGCCCGGCCACCGCCAGCACGGCCAGCGCGAACGCGATGTCAGTAGCGCTCGGGATGGCCCAGCCGGTGACCGCCCGGCCGCTGGCGCCGGCGGTGAACGCCAGGTAGATAAGGGCGGGCACGATGACGCCGCCCACAGCGGCGGCGACCGGTACCGCCGCCCGGCGCGGGTCGCGCAGGTCACCGGCGACGAACTCCCGCTTCAGTTCCAGCCCCGCCACGAAAAAGAAGATTGCCAGCAGCCCGTCAGCCGCCCACGTCGCCAGGTCCAGGTGCAGGTGCCAGACGGCCGGCCCGACCGTCAGGTGCCGCAGCGCGTCGTAAGCAGCTGCCCAGGGCGAGTTCGCCCAGACCAGCGCCACCACGGCGCCAGTCAGCAGCAGCGCGCCACCGATCGTCTCCTGGTGCAGCACCTCGCCGATGCGGATAGCCTCCAGCCACGAGCCGGGCCGGAACAGGGACATATTGGGGCGTGAAGAGCTGCTCATCGGTGCTCACTTTCCGCAGTCGGTTCGGACACTGCCGACCAGGCTTCCCGGCACACCGATTCATGCTTTCGAAGGCACGCTAACGGGCGCAGCTGGAACCTCGGTGTCGGCACTGTGGAGACGCGGTGAAAGCAGGGCCAGGAGACACCCAGCGGGAGCCAAGCGGGGTCCCTGTCCGGCGGCCACGCAGGGCGCGGGAGGCGGTGATCACGCACGGGCCGGCGCCGATGCCGCGGACGTGCTGAAGAACCCGGTCATCACCGATCTGGCCGCCAAGTACGGCAAGACCCCCGCCCAGGTGGTGCTGCGCTGGCACCTCGACGGGCGCTCCGCGCTGCCGAAGTCGGTCACCCCGTCCCGCATCGCGCAGAATATCGACGTCTTCGACTTCACCCTCGAGTCCGGGGAACTCACGGCGATCGATGCCCTCGACACCGGGCTACGCGGCGGACCCGACCCGGAACTGCTAAACACCCGCACGTTCCCGCAGACCATTGACAACTCCTGAAAAACACCGGGTAGGCATCGCATTACACGTAGAGGAGATTCGCGATGGAGAAGCGAGTTCTGAGCCCTGGCAAGCTGGAGGTTTCGGCGCTCGGGTTCGGCTGTATGGGCATGAGCCAGGCCTTTGGCCCGAACCCGGGCGACCGGAGCCAGATGATCGGTCTGCTGCGGACCGCGGTCGACCGTGGTGTCACGTTCTTCGACACGGCCGAGGTCTACGGCCCTTTCGCCAACGAGGAACTCGTCGGTGAAGCGCTCGCGCCCGTTCGGCATCAGGTCGTCATCGCGACCAAGTTCGGCTTCGCGTTCGACGCCGACGGCCGGCAGTCCGGCTTGTCCAGCCAGCCCGAGCACATCCAGCGGGCAGTGGACGGCTCGTTGCGGCGGCTCGGCACCGGCCACATCGACCTGCTGTACCAGCACCGCGTGGACCCGCAGGTACCGATCGAGGACGTGGCCGGGACGTCAAGGACATGATCGCGGCGGGCAAGGTCCGTCACTTTGGCCTGTCCGAGGCGGGCTCGCGCACCATCCGCCGGGCTCACGCCGTGCAGCCGGTCACCGCACTGCAGAGCGAGTACTCGCTGTTCTGGCGGGAGCCGGAAGACGGGATCATCCCGGTCCTGGAAGAACTGGGCATCGGGCTGGTGCCGTTCAGCCCGCTCGGCCGCGGCTTCCTCACCGGCCGCATCGACCAGGCCACTCAGTTCGGGGAAGGAGACATCCGCGCCAACCTCCCACGCTTCACCGCCGAAGCTCGCGCAGCTAACCAGGCGCTGGTTGACCTGCTCGTCCGCATCGCCGACGGCAAGGGCGCCACACCGGCGCAGATCGCGCTGGCCTGGCTGCTCGCCCAGCGGCCGTGGATCGTCCCCATTCCCGGCACCCGGCGCCTGGAACGGCTGGACGAAAACCTCGGTGCCCTCCAGGTCGAGCTGACCGCGAGCGACCTCGACGCCATCGATTCCGCGGCGGCCCAGATCCGGGTGGTCGGCGACCGGTACCCCGAAGCCATGCAGCGGATGATCGACCGCTAACCGCTCAGTCAGCTTGCTGCGCTGGCGCGTGTCTTCAGGGGTGTGAGGAGGGGTTTGAGGCGAACTCCTCCGGGAGGTGTGTCGTGTTCGCTGCGTACGCCGGGGTAGTCATCTGCACCTTGGTTCTCAACGCTGCCGCTGCGGCGGCTGACTTCTTGCGGGCCCGATTCGTCCTGGCAAACTCGGCTGAGCTTGGCGTGAGCGAAGGCTGGCTCCCGCTGCTCGGCGGGCTGAAGGCGGCCGGTGCGGCCGGTCTTCTGGTTGGGCTGTTGTGGGCGCGCCCGGCCGGGCTCGCGGGGGCAGCCGGGCTGATGCTGTTCTTCATCGGCGCGATGGCCGTCCACGTGCGCGCTGGGGTTCTCCACAACCTTGCCTTCCCGGGCTGCTATCTGGCGCTGGCCATCGGATCGCTGGTCCTCATGGCCGCGCGATGACCGCCGGGTAGGTGAGAGACGATGGATGAGCGAGAGTGGCTGACCGAGCGATTCGAGCAGCACCGAGGGCATCTGCGTGCGGTCGCCTACCGGATGCTCGGGTCGATGGCAGAAGCGGACGACGCCCTCCAGCAGGCGTGGCTTCGGATCCGCGACCAGGACCCGGCGGGCGTCGAGAACATGCAGGCCTGGCTCACGACTGTCGTCGGGCGCGTCTGCCTGAACATGCTGCGCTCGCGACGGTCGAGACGCGAGGAACCTTTGGCGCACCTCCCGGATCCGGTGGTGAGCTTTGCGGACGTTGACCCCGAGCACGAGGCGCTGCTGGCCGATTCGGTCGGGTTGGCCCTGCTCGTCGTGCTGGACTCGCTCGCCCCTGCCGAACGGCTCGCGTTCGTGTTGCACGACGTGTTCGCCGTGCCCTTCGCAGACATCGCGGCGGTTCTCGACCGCTCGGAAGCGGCTGCGCAGCAGCTTGCCAGCCGGGCGCGGCGTCGCGTGCATGGTGCCCCGGAGCCGGATCCAGATCTCGGGCGTCAGCGGGAAGTCGTCGCGGCGTTCTTTGCCGCCTCGCGCGACGGCGACTTCGGGGCACTCGTCGCGGTGCTCGATCCCGAGGTAGAGGTCCGGATCGATGGCGGTGTGCTACGAGAGGACGCCTCGCTCGTCCTGCACGGTGCCGCACGTGTCGCACGGCACACGGTGAGATATTCCAAGCTCTCTCCGTTCGTCAAGCCGGCGCTCGTGAACGGAGCGGCGGGAGCCGTGGTCGCCCCTGGTGGACGGCTGTTCGCGGTGATGGCCTTCACCGTCACGAACGGGAAGATCACCCGAATCGACGCCCTTCTCGACCCGGAACGACTGGCACGGCTGGAGGTAGAGAAGGGATAGGCGCCGCATCACCTCACCGACCGGCTCCGACCCCACCGACATCCGCTTCACCCCCGGTGGGGTGGCCGGAGACCTCCTGATGAACACCTTCGGGATCGCCCGAAAGATCCGCCACGTGCTGCTGGACGCACCTGGCATCGGGTCATAGGCCCGGCCGGGACCGGCTGGCCAGGCCTCTATGCTCGTGGTCAAGATTCTCTTGCGAAGGCGGTGGCTTGATCGTGCAGGACTCCTGGCCGAGGCCGTTGCCCCCGGGACAGCGCGGGGGGACCATCAAGCTGGTGCGCTGCGCACAGTGCCAGGGGCGGCTGTACTACACCAGGCTGAAGGGTCAGCCGCGGCAGGAGGATCACGAGCAGGGTTGCCAGGTGTTCATCACGGCCATCCGGATGGTGCGATACGCCGACGAGCTGAAGCAGGCCGCATCCGAACCGGACCAGGGAGACTGGCGCAGTAAGCGGCGGCGGCGGAAGTACTTGCTCGGCAACGCCAAGAAGCTGACTGTGGCGGCCTGCGAGGGCGACCCGGCCGCTGCCGTCCGTGCCCTTGGTAGCCAGTATCAAGCCGAATGCCAAGCGGGCGGCACCCCAGCCGACACGACGCGAATGGCGGAAATGCTGATGAGGGCGTGCCGGCAGCTAGCTCTGGGAGAGCCTACGGCGCCCGTGCGCTGAGCCGGGGCGGCGCCAATGCGTCTGCTACTTCCTGTGCGGTCTGTTCCCAGCCGCGCAGGGTCGACCGGCGCTGGCGTGCGGAGGCCCGCAGCCGGTGCCGTTGGCGCTCGTCACCCAGCCAGTCTCCGATCGCGGCGGCGAGCGCAGCCGGGTCGCCCGGAGGGACCAGCAGGCCGGGGCGGGTGCCATCGGCGGCGGCGCCGAGCGCTTCGGGCAGCCCGCCGACGGCGGCGGCTATGACGGGCAGGCCATGGGCCAGCGCTTCGGTAACGGCCATGCCGTAGGTCTCCGAGCGGGACGGCGCGACGAGCAGGTCGGCGGTGGTGTACGCGTGGCTGAGCTCCGCGCCGGTCAGGACGCCGGCCAGCCGGATGCGGTGGCCGTAGCCCAGGCGCGTGATACGGGTCCGCAGTTGCCCGGCGAAGTCCGGGTCACGGTCGAGTGGTCCGGCCAGCAGGCAATGCCAGTCCCGCCCGGCCAGGCCGGCCAGTGCCTCGACGAGGAGGTCCTGCCCCTTGTGGTAGCCGAGGACCCCGACGCAGATCAGGTGGCCACGGACGGGCCGGGCCGGGACGGCGACCCGATCGACACCGGGCCGGGCGACGTGCACCCGGCGAGCCGGGATCGCGTACCGGGTCAGCATCTGCCGGCGGCTCCATTCGCTGGTGACGACCACGCCGTCGGCCGCCCGGAGCACGACTCGTTCGGAGCGCCGGGCGCTGGCATCATGGCCGGCGTCCAGGGCGGTGGCCAGTGGCATGTGCAGCAGCACTGTCATTCGTATCCGGCCAGCGTGGGGCAGCAACTGCCCGGCGGCCGGCGAGGCGATGAGCCCGTCGATCAGTACGGTCTCCCCGTCGGGGATGGCGGAAATGATGCGGGCCAGATCATCGCGGGCCTCCTGACCCGGCCCCGGCCGTGCCGCGGCGACGGTCGTGACCAGCACATCCCATCCGGCCTCGGCCAGTCCGGCGCAGACGCGCTGGTCGTAGATGTTGCCGCCGGTAGGCTGGCCGGGATTGTCGAACCCCTGGGGGACTACTACGTGGACCCGCACGATGTTCCGGCCCTCCAGAGCGCATGCCGCCAATGACCTGCTTCGATGAAGCCTCGATGCCCCTCGACTATGCCCGCTACCTGGCCGCCAAGACGACCGTGGATGACCGGGCGCTCAACCGGCATGTGCTGGCCGAGATGCGCCGCCTGATGCCCGCAGGTGCGCCGCGGGTGCTGGAGGTCGGCGCCGGCCTGGGAACGATGGTGGCCCGTCTGATGGACTGGGGCGCGGTCGGCGCGGGCGAGTACATCCTGCTGGATGCGGATCGGCACCTGCTGGATTGCTCGCACCGCTGGCTGCGCGACTGGGCGGTCGCACGGGGCCTGCGCAGCGACCCACTGCCGGACGGGCTGTGGGTGGGTGATATCCGGGTCCGCCTGGTGCACGCCGAGCTCGGCAGTTACCTGGAGGCTGGGCACCGGGCGCTGGTCGACGTGCTGATCGCCAACGCCGTCCTGGACCTGGTCGACGTGCCGTCCGTCCTGCCCGGATTGTTGCGGTTGCTGGTCCCCGGCGGCGTCTACTGGTTCACGATCAACTACGACGGCGAGAGCATCTTCGCGCCCGGCCACCCCTGCGACGACCAGATCATGCAGGCCTACCACCGCGACATGGATGAGCGTGTTCGTTACGGCCGGCCGGCCGGGGAAAGCCGGACGGGCCGGCACCTGTTCCACCACCTGCGGGCCGCGGGCGCGCACGCCCTGGCGGCGGGGTCGTCGGACTGGGTCGTGAGCGCCGGGCCGGATGGGAACTACCCGGGCGATGAGGCCCACTTCCTGTGCAGCATCCTGGGCACGATCCGCGACGCCTTGCGTGATCGCCAGGACTGGGTGGAGCCGGCGAACCTGTCCGACTGGCTGGCCGACCGCGGTCGGCAACTGGCCGTGGGTGAACTGGTCTATATCGCTCACCAGCTTGATTTCGCGGGCCGCTGGCCCGGCTAGCGCCCGGCCAGCGCCCGGCGACCACGGATCCCGTCCAGGCCCACGACACGGCCCGGCTGGGGGGCCGCGATCGCCGCAGTCGGCGCTTGGGAAGGCGGCGGATGCTCGCGGGTTGCTGTCAACAGCCCTCGGTTCCGAGGTGCGCCGGGCCGAGCGCGCCGTTGTGCGGGTGCGGCTCGGCGGCGCGCTCAAGGCTGCACGACAGCAGATCATGCCCGCCACGCCGGGCCTTGGTGGCCAGGTAGGCGGCGTTGGTCTCGGTAAGGTGCAGGTTGGTGGGGACCTGCCTGGCGATCGTGATGCCGAGGCCGGCCAGCTGAGCGCTCTTGTCCGGGTTGTTGCTGAGCAACTCGATGCGGTTGGCGCCGAGCGCGTGCAGCATCTGGGCCGCGCTGGTGTAGTCGCGCTCGTCGGCCCGGTGACCGAGCGCGAGATTCGCGTCGTACGTATCCAGGCCACGATCTTGCAGCGCGTAGGCGTCGAGTTTGCCGTAGAGCCCGATGCCACGCCCTTCCTGGCGCAGATACAGCACATACCCGCCGTGCTTGGTGATCCGCTCGACCGCTTCGCGCAGTTGCGGCCCGCAGTCGCATCGCTCACTGCCGAACACGTCACCGGTGAGGCATTCAGAGTGCAGGCGCACCAGCGGCAGCCCGACCGCTGCGGGCCGGCCGAGCTCCAGGGCCACGTGCTGCTGCCCGTCGGCCAGGCCGGCGAAGCTGACGACCGTGGCCATGGTCGAGTAGCCGTCACCGAAACGCAACGGGATCTGGATGCGCCGCCGGATCGATGCCGCCCGGGCCGCCCCAGTCACGGGGCACGGCCATGGACGACTTCCAGCGCCCGGGGCGCCGGATCGGGCCGGCTCGGCTCGGCCGCGTGCACCGGGCCGCGACGGCGGCGAACGGCGTCCCCCAGCAACAGGCCAGCGCCCGGAGTGACCGCGGTCAGCATGAGCACGGCATAGAGGGTGGCGACCGTGACCCCGGTGGCCGCGCCGAGCCCGGCTGCGCTGAAGGCCCAGGCGGCGGCGCCTTCCCGCAGCCCCCACCCGCCGATGCTCAAGGGGATCACCATGGCCGTCTGGACCACCATCAGCAGCGCGATCAGTTCGCCCAGGGGTGCGGTGCAGCCGGCGACCCGGGCCGCAATAACGAACGTGGCCGTGTGCCCGGCCACGACCAGCACCGAGGCCAGCGTGAGCTGCGGCCACACGTCCCGGGCCCGCAGACCGCAACGCAGGTCAGTGGAGACGGCCCGGGCGGCGCGTCCCAGCCGCGACCGGCCGCGGCGAGCAGCGCGCCACACGACCAGCGCGGCACACCCGCCTATGCCCGCCACACCTGCCACAACGTACGGCAGCGCGGGCCGGACCGGCGACGGCAGGGTCAGCAACACGACGACGGTCACCACGGCCTGGATGACCTGACCCCAGAGCCGTTCCCACCCCACCGCGCGCAGCCCCCGCGCCACGTCTCCGGCGCGCCGGCCCTGTGTGACCGCCCGGTTCACGTCGCCGAGAACCCCACCGGGCAGGACGGAATTGAGGAACAGGGAACGGTAGTAGGCGCCGACCCCACCGGGCAGCCCAATGCCGACGCCGAGTGCCCGGGAGGCCACCCGCCACCGCCAGGCCGAGCACACCGTAGTAAGGGCAGTGAGCGTGACGGTAGCCACGACCGCCTGCCAGGTGACCGCGCGCAGCCCGTCCTCGAACGGCGCCGCGCCCACCTGCCGCCAGAGAAACCACAGCACGATGACGCCGGCCGCCAGGCGGAGCAACGACGGGCCGAAGCGGCGGACGGCTAGACCGAATCCGGGTGGAACTGAGTACAAGCCAGCCACACCGGTTACACGGGCCGGCTAGACACATAGTTCAACCGTCCGGCGGCGGCATGGCGGGCCGGTGCCCGGTCGCGGTGAACCAGCGTGATCGTGGACCCGTTTGTCCCCATGAGGAACGGCGGCGGGGCTACGGAGACGGAGGCGCGATGCGCACGGTTCAGCCTGCGGACGAAGCCGCTCAGCCTGCGGACCAGGCCGCGCCGCCCGCGGACCAGGCCGCGCCGCCACCGGCTCGGCTCGCGGGCAAAGGTGCGCTGCCTGCCATTCGGTTCGCGGCGATGCTGGGGCTGCTCGCCACCGCCGCTCTCCTCGGGGTCGTGTCCGCGACGGCGGGGCTCGGCATCGCCGGCTGGATCACCGGGCTGGTCACCGGTGCGGCCGCGGCCGCGCTGCTGGTCACCGCCCGCATGCGCAGCGACCAGCCGGAGATCTTCCCGGCCGACTGGGTCACCCTGACCCGGGCGGTGCTGATCGCCGGGGTCGCGGGCCTGGTGGCCGACTCGTTCAGCCGGCCGGTGTCGGTCATAGCGCTGGTCACCTTGTCCGTCGTCGCGCTGGTCCTCGACGCGGTGGACGGGCAGGTGGCACGCCGGACCGGCACCGCCACCGCGCTGGGCGCCCGCATCGACGGCGAGGTCGACGCGCTCCTCATCCTGCTGCTCAGCATCGCGGTGTCCCAGAACTACGGCGGCTGGGTGCTGATCATCGGCGCCGCCCGCCCCGCGTTCCTGCTAGCGGGCTGGGTGATCCCGTGGCTGGCCGCGCCGTTGCCCTCCCGGTACTGGCGCAAGGTCGTGGCCGCGGTCCAGGGCATCGTGCTCACTGTCGCCGTATCCGGAGTGCTCGATCGCCTCGTCGGGATGATCGCGGTCGCGGTCGCGTTGCTGCTGCTGGCCGAGTCGTTCGGCCGCGACGTGGTCTGGCTGTACCGCACCGGGGCCGGCCCGCACACCCGCCGGGCTCTGCATCTGTCCATCACCGCGCTTGCGGCCGTGCTGGTGTGGGGTGTTCTCGTCGCGCCCGCCCGGGCCTATCTGTTCACCCCCGCCGCCTTTGCCCGCATCCCTGCGGAAGGGCTGGTCCTGGTGGCCATCGCGCTGGTGCTGCCGACCTGGCCGCGACGGATCGTGGCCGCTGTCGCTGGATTCCTGTTCGGCCTCCTCACTCTGGTCAAGATCCTCAACGCAGCGTTCTACCTGGAGATCGGGCGGCCATTCAACCCGGTCTTCGGCTGGTTCGACATACCCCCGGCCATTGGCGTGGTACGCGACACGATCGGCGCCACGCTCACGAACATCGCGCTCGCCGCGCTTGGGCTCGCCATCGTCCTGCTCGTCGCCGCGAGCACCGCAGCGACGATTCACCTCACCACCGTGGCCGCCCGGCATCGCCGCAGCACGGTTCGCGGACTCGCCGTCCTCACCGCGGTCTGGGCGCTGTGCGCGGGCTTGTCACTGCAGCTCATCCGAGGCGCCCCGGTCGCCTCGAGCAGCACCGCGGGACTGGCCGTCGCTCAGGTGCGCGGCACGCAGAAAGCGCTCGCCGATGAGCGCCTTTTCGGGCAGCTCCTGCGCCGCCCTGACCCCGAAGCCAGCGTCCCCGCTTCGGACCTGCTCACCGGTCTGCGCGGCAAGGACGTCGTCATCGCCTTCGTCGAAAGCTACGGGAAGGTCGCCGTTGAGGGCACCAAGCTCTCCGCTGGCGTCGATGCCGCCCTGAGCCAGGACAACGCCGCACTGACCCGGGCGGGCTGGTCCACGCAGAGTGCCTGGCTCAACTCCCCGGGCTTCGGCGGGGTCAGCCAGCTGGCCCACTCCACCCTGCAGTCGGGGCTGTGGGTCGACACCGAGCTGCGGTACGCCAAGCTGGTCGCCAGCCACCGGTTCACCCTCAGCGACGCCTTCGACAAGGCCGGCTGGCACACCGTGAACGACAGCCCGGAGAACGACAACGTCTGGCCGCCCGGCACATCGTTTTACCACTTCGACCAGCTCTTCAGCCGGTCCAACGTCGGCTATCGCGGCCCCGACTTCAGCTACGCCGACATGCCCGATCAGTACATCATGGACAAGTTCCAGCGGCTTGAGCTAGGCCCTGGTCACAAGCCGGTCATGGCCGAGATCGACCTGGTTTCCTCGCACTATCCCTGGGCCCCGCTGCCGACCATGGTGCCGTGGAACAAGGTCGGCAACGGCTCGATATTCGACCCGATGCCCGCCCACGGCCAGACCCGCATCTCCAGCCTGAGCAGCGCCAGCAATGAGCGCCGGGCCTTCAGCACGTCGATCAAGTACACGCTGCAGGTCCTCACCTCATGGGTGACCGAGGTCAACGACCCCAACCTGGTGCTCATCCTGCTCGGCGACGAGCAGCCCGCGGCGCCGGTCACCGGGCCCGGGGCCAGCCATGCGGTGGTGGCCTCGATCATTTCCCGCGACCCGTCCGTGTTCAAGAGGATTGAGCCCTGGCGCTGGCAGGACGGGCTGCTGCCCGGTCCCTCCGCGCCGCTCGAGCCCATGGACGCCTTCCGCAACCAGTTCCTCGGCGCGTTCAGCACGCCCTCGTCCCGAGCCGGTTGAGTCAGGGCAGGTGGCTGGTGTCGTTGACGCAATGGACGGCGGCAAATCCGTGGTCGTGCCATCGGATCTCGTTAATGCACGCGGAGCCGAGATACAGCCGGTAAAGGGTGTCGAGCGGGACGCCGAGAGCCCGGCAGAGCAGGATCTTTATCGGGGTAATGTGACTCACCACCAGGACGGTCTGACCGCCGTGGTCCCGCAGTAGCCGGTCACAGGCCCGGTTCACCCGGTCCGCGGTCTCGGCGAAGCTCTCCCCACCGGTGGGTGCCTGTTCGGGATCGCGTCGCCAGGCGGCCGCGGCCGCGGGCCAGCGCTGCTGGATTTCGGCCAGGGTAAAGCCATCCCAGTCACCGAAGTCGGTTTCACGTAGGTCGTCATCGATGACTGGGGTCAAGCCCAGTTCGCGGGCCGCAATGGCGGCGGTGGCGACCGCGCGCTGCAATGGCGAACTGACCACGGCATCGATCGGGGCACCGGTGGCCAGGCGGCACGCGGCGGCCTGGGCCTGCCGGGTTCCGCTGGCGCTGAGCGGGAGGTCACGGGCCCCGGTGAAGCGGTGTTCGGGTGACAGTTGGGTATCGCCGTGCCGCAGCAGGATGGTGGTGGTGGGATCTCCTGTGGGGTTATCCCAGCCCAGTGTCATATGGCTGTCCCGCGAGGATGACGAGAATGCTGTGTCGACTGTTCCCATGACAGCAAGACGGACATGTCAGCACAACGGTTCAGCGGCCTATCAGGATGCCAGGTCGCCCAGCTAATCAGGCAGAACGTCAGCATCGTGCGCGGTATCCGCCAAACGCGATGGGGGTTTCCCAGACCCGCACGGCCAGCGCCTCGCCGCCTGCGGCGGCGACGATGGGCCGGAGGCTGTCATGCACCCAGCGGGCGAACACCTCGACAGTGACCGCCTCGGCCCCGGCTGGGCGTATCTCCTCCAGATTCCGGCCCTCGACGCGGCTGGTCAGCTCGGTCAGAGCCGCTTCGAGCACATCCAGATCACAGACCATGCCCCGGTCGTCGAGCTGCCCGCGATCCACCACAATCTCTATCCGGTAGTCATGATCATGCAATTGCCCCTCTGGCCCGGGCAGTCCCGGCATGATGTGGGACGCGCGGACGCTTCGGCTCAACCCGACTTCACAGGTCACCGGCAGCACTCCTGTCATAGTCAAGGACGGCATGCATCAGCCCGGGTAGCCCTTCGTCCACGGCCCGGAACGCCTCGGCTGCGTGGCCGAAGGGGAAGACGTGCGTGCACAGCTGGGCCAGCGGTAGTTCGGTCATCAGCTCAACACTCTCCTGGCGGCGCCGAGAGCGGGTCCAGGTTCCGGACAGCCGGGTCGGCACGGTGGAAACCTGAGTGCTGCGTATGATCAGGCGCCGCCGGTGGAAGGCCCCGCCGAGCGGCAGCGCTACTGCTTTGGTGCCGAACCACGACGCGATCAACAGGGTTCCCTCGTGGCGCAGCATGTTCAGCGCCATCGCTGGCGCATCCGGGTTGCCGCTGGCGTCGATGACCAGCGGAACCTCCTCTTTCAGCAATTCCTCCGGTGCTGCGGTGGTGGCGCCGAGGCTGCTGGCCACGGCGCGGCGCCACGCCTGCGGCTCGGCCAGCAGCGGCCGCCACCCGGAGCGGTCCAACAGCAGGCTGGTCAGCAGCCCGAGCACGCCGGCGCCGAGCACGATGACCCGGTCGCGATATCCGGCCCCGGCATCGAGCGTCACCTGCAGCGCCGTTTCGACCAGCGGGAACAGGGTTGCGGACGCGGGATCGACTGCAGGCAGCGCGATCAGGTCGCTGGCCCGCGCCGCGAATACGTCCTGATGCGGGTGGAACGCGAAAACTGCCTGGCCGGACTCCGCTATTTCGCCGGCGCACGCATACCCATAGGCGAAGGGGTAGGAGAAGGTGCCGCCGAGCGCGTCGATGGTGTCGTCCAGCGCCATGTCGGCGGGGACTTCGCCGCGGTACACCAGTCGCTCGGTGCCACCGCTGATGCCAGAGCACAAGGTGCGGACAAGGACCTCACCGGCCGCAGGCTGCGGTGTGGGCACTTCCCTGATATCCACGCAGCGCGGAGCGGTATGAAATAGCGCGTGGGCGGGCACTCGGCCTACGTACCCCGCGACCGATCTTGTAGTCCTCAGCCCCGCCGCGACCTGCTCGTCATCGAGCTTTCTGCACATCGCGGGACCCGGCAGCGAGGAATGCGGTGCCGAAGAACAACTCGGTCCAGGAGGGATCGGCCAGTTCTTCCCGCATGGCAGCGCGAATCGCCTCCCACGGACGGCGCATCATCCACTCATCTATGGCGGCGAAGGGCCGGATAGCTGCGATTCCGAGTTGTGCCAGCCATCTGGGGGTGTTGCCGGGAACCTTGACGTCCAGCACGACCCAGCGTCCGCCTCCGGAGAGAGCCGCGGCGCCGCGGGCGATGACCTGCGCGCACTCGGGCACCTGCGTCAGGGCATACGTGGACAGGATTGCCTGAGCCTGAGTTGGAAAGCCGTACTCAGCCGCATCGGCCTGCACGAGGGTGACGTTGCTCCAGCCGTGCGCCTCTATCCGGTCCTGGGCCTGGGCCAGCATCGCGTCGGTCAGATCGACGCCGATGATCCGGCCGCCTGGACCGATCACGTCCTCGATCAGCGGGAAGTTCAGGCCTGTGCCGCAGGCGAGGTCGATCACGCTGTCGCCGGAGTGAAGACCGAGCGCTTGTACGGCCCGCAGGCGTTGTCCCTGGTGGGGGTAGCCAGGCACGGGGTAGAGCCGGGAGGTGACGTCGTAGTGCTTCGCCTTCTTGCGGTATGTCTCGATCAGGCGATCTCGCCGGCCGGTCTGGCTCACGGTGTGCTCGGGGACTCGACCGCAGCCTTGATCGCCACCATCTCGCGATCGCTCACGCGCTGAAGACTGCCCTTGAAAAGGCTGGGGACCGTGCGCATGAAGCCCGCGAGGTCGACCTCAATCCACATCATGGCGTCGGTCTGGCCATCGTCCACCGGCTTGAATTCCATTCCCCAGCGCGACGCGGACGTACCCATTCGCCCGGCGAACGCTACCGAGCCGGGCGCGTCGACCGCGGTCACTTGCTGGCTCCGGCTGTGTGTCCGCCCGAGGTCCTTCGCCCGCTGGTCCACCCACGAGCCGGGCTGAACCGGCCCGCCTCCGCGAACCCAGCATTCGAGGACCGTTGGGGCCCACTCCGGCCAGCGTCCGACGTCACAGATATACGCGCACACCTCAGGGACGCTGCTGGCGATTTTTATCCGGCTCTCGGTTCTTATTGTCATGGGCGGACTTAATATTGCTCACTTTTCCGGTTGCGTAAGGTCTCCCGCGAAGCTACATCTCCGGCTGAGACGCCTGCAACCATGCCCCGATGGCGTAAGGATCAGGTAAGTCCCGCCGCCTGAGCGGCGGAAAACCTGTTGCCCGGGACCTGGCGGCGTGCCAGCCTGGCAGCCCGGATCAGTGCCGTCGCTGCCCGCGACCGGCGGATGCTCGCGGAGCAGGAAGGAGGGACGCAGATGAGGACCGTCACGGGTTTCATGCTGCCCGCCCGCACTTCCTGCACCAGGAGCTTCCACAATGTCCAGCTCTCAGTTCCGCCGCGGCAAGCGGCGGTTTGACGACGAATCCACCTTCCTCAAGCGCGACCGCCACCGGCGGCGCCTCCCCCCGGCCGACTTCGGCTCCGAGACGTTCGGGCTGCCCGAAGGTGACCGGTGGTCCACATGGGATCAGTCCGCGCCCACCGAGCGCGGCCCGCGACCACACCCGGACTGGCTTGTCACTGACCTCGCGGCCGTCGACAGCGAGCTTGGCGTCCTGAAGACCGGGAAAGAGGCCGTCGTCTTCCTGCTGCGCCGCGGCGTGCCCGGCACCGACCGGTCCTGCCTGCTCGCGGCCAAGCGGTACCGGGCCGTGGAGCACCGGATGTTCCAGCGCGACAGCGAGTACCTCGAAGGCCGCCGCGTCCGGGAGTCGAGGGTGAACCGGGCGATCGCGGCGCGATCCGCGGCGGGCCGGGCGATGATCTCCACCCAGTGGGCTAGTGCCGAGTTCGCCGCCCTGAGCCGGCTCTGCGCGGCCGGCCTGCCAGTGCCGTATCCGGTGCAGATACTCGGGACCGAACTGCTGCTGGAGTTCATCGGCGAGCCGGACGGCACGGCCGCTCCGCGGCTGGCCGAGATCAGGCCGGCTGGAGCGGAGCTCACCAGTCTGTGGGACCAGTTGGTGACGGCCCTGTGCGGCCTGGCCCGGCTCGGCTACGCGCACGGCGACCTGTCGGCCTACAACGTGCTGGTGCACGCCGGCCGGCTGGTCATGATCGACATGCCGCAGATCGTCGACGTGATCGCGAACCCGCGTGGCGCGGAGTTCCTGACCAGGGACTCGGCCAACATCGCGCGCTGGTTCACCGGCCGCGGCCTGACCGGAGTGACGCCGATGCCGGCCGACCTGGGCGGCCTGCTGCTGGCCGAAGCGCGCTTGGCATAGCCGGCACGCGTCAGCTGATCGCGCCGGCCGGAAGTAGCGCATGAACGCCCCAGGACTGGTTGGCCACCTGCGTGACCCTCAGGTCGAGCACTGCGCTGGCCAACGCCAGCGCCGTGGCCTTGCCAACTCCGTAGCTGGCCTGCATCCAGGCCAGCATGGCGTCGAGCGCGTCGCCCATGGCCGTGTTGAGATCCGGGCTGAAGCCAAAGGTGATCTGGCCAGCCGGAGTTTCCGCGTGAACTCCTGGAACCGGCCGGCCGGTGACCAGGCCGAGCTGAAGCTCGGTGGTCATGCCACACTCGATGGCGGTACCTGCCACCTCTCCGTCGCCCTGGGCGGCATGACCGTCGCCCATGCTCAGCAGCGCACCAGGCACGGCCACGGGCAGGTACAGAATCGACCCGGCGACCAGTTCCTTGCAGTCGATGTTGCCGCCGCCGACGGGCCTGGGCGGGATGGTGGAGTGCTCGCCTGGCTCGTCCCAGGCCACGCCGGTCACGCCGTGGAACGGGGCTATCCGCACCGTGTGCCCTGCGCTGCTGGTCGCTATGCCCGCGTCCGCGTCAATCTGCCACAGCAGCCAGGCAGGCGGGCCCTCGTGCAGGTCATGGGAGAACACGTCTACGGTCGTCGACGGTGTCGGATCGAGGCGGTGGCCAGTCATGCCACGATTTTCCCCATCCTGCTGCCGGTTTGTCGCGGTTCGTGGCTGAACGCGACCGGGCAGGCGAGGTGCACCGGGATGGGTCAACTATGACGGTCATCTCCCACGGGTGACGACATCGCCGCCTGCCCCAGCGAGCCTAATGCCATGACGACGAGGGACCGGCGCTGGCTGGCACGAGGCGCGCTGGCGCTGGTGCTGGCCGCAGTGGTGCTACTGCTGGCGGTGGCCGGGTGGCGGAGCCTGACCATGATCGGCCTGACGGCCATCGGCGTATGCCTGGTGCTGGCGGGCGGGTACTGGTTCCTGGCCAACCGGGGGGTGGTGCGGTGGCTCTCGCTCATCCTGGTGATTGCTGCGCCGGTGCTGATCCTCGTGACGTTCGCACTGCACAGCCTGCTGTGGGTGGCCATCGTGGCGGTGGCGCTGATGCTGTTGGCCTCCGGGGCCGGGCGGGCCGCGCTGCGCACGGACGCCGCCCCGGCCGGAATGCCCACGGTACCGGCCCCGCGCCCGAAGCACCCGTTCCTGATCATGAACCCGCGCTCGGGTGGCGGCAAGGTGACCAAGTTCCGCCTGAAGGAGAAGGCGGAAGCGCTGGGTGCCCACGTCGCCCTGCTTGAAGGCCCGGGCATGGTGGATGTGGCCGCGCTGGCCCGCCAGGCGGTGGCTGAGGGGGCTGACCTGCTGGGGGTGGCCGGCGGTGACGGGACTCAAGCCCTGGTGGCGGGCATCGCTGCCGAGCACGGCCTGCCGTTCCTGGTCATCAGCGCGGGCACCCGCAACCACTTCGCCCTCGACCTGGGCCTGGACCGGGACGACCCGGCCACCTGCCTGGATGCGCTGAACGACGGCGAGGAACTGGAGGTGGATCTGGGCCTCATCGGCGACCGCACGTTCGTCAACAACGCTTCGTTCGGCGCCTACGCCGAGGTGGTACGCAGCCCGGCCTACCGGGACGACAAGCGTGGCACCACCCTGCAACTGCTTCCCGACCTGCTCAAGGGCCATGAAGGGGCCCGGCTGTCGGCCCGGGCCGGGCCGACCAGGATCGACGGCCCGCAGGCCCTGCTGGTCAGCAACAACCCGTACGGCATGGGCGACATCGCGGGGCTCGGCCGCCGGCCGCGGATCGACGCGGGCACGCTCGGCGTGGTCGCGGTGCTGGTGAACAGCGCCAGGCAGGCGGTCGAGTTGGTACGCCGTGGGCACGGCGCGGGACTGGTCGTCCTGGCCGCCGGCGAAATCGTGGTTGAGGCCGATGTGCCACAGATCCCGGTGGGCATCGACGGCGAGACGATCATGATGCCGGCCCCGGTGCGGTGCGCGATCCGGCCCCGGGCGCTGCGCGTGATCGTGCCGAGGGAACGCCCTGGCGTGCCCGAGGTCAAGCCCCCTCTGGAGTGGCCTCGGCTACGGCAGCTGGCGGGGTTCCGCCCTCTCCCGGACGGAAATGGGGCTCAGGCCACGCCGGATTCGACCGCCGTTCCGGGGTGATCAGATGCTCCACAGCGCCTGGGTCGGGGAGAGCCGGGCGGCGCGGACGGCGGGCAGCAGGCCGGCCAGGGCGCCGATGATGACCGCGGCGGCCAGGCCGCCGACCCAGGCTTGCGGCGGGATAGTGACGGCCCAGCCCTTGGTGTGAGCGTAGGCGGCGGTGGTGGCCGCGCCGAGGGCGACACCGGCGGCGCCGCCGGCCAGGGACAGCAGGATGGCCTCGGCCAGGAACTGGGCGCGGATCTGGCCCTTGGTGGCGCCCAGAGCGCGGCGCAGGCCGATCTCGGAGCGGCGTTCCAGCACCGAGATGATCATGATGTTGGCCACCCCGATCGCGCCGACCAGCAGCGCGACAGCGCCCAGGCCGAGGAACAGGGTGTCCAGGGCGCCTTTGGCGTCGGCTTGGGCGGTGAGCGCGGCCGAGGGCTGGGAGACGGTGACCTGGCCGGGGTTTTCCGGGTTGGCCTGCGCGCCGAGCAGCCGGTCCACGCGGGTGGTGACGGCCGGGTTATCGGCCGTGCGGACGTAGATCTGGGTCGGGTGCCCGTCGAAGCCCAGGTACTTCCCGGCGGCGGGAAAGCCGACCAGGACGGCGGAGTCGAGTTCGGGGGCGTAGGTGTCCGGGTTGAGGATGCCGGTCACGTAGAGCCACTGGCCGCCGGCCCAGATCCGCAGCCCGGGCCGGATCCGGTCGATGCCCATGAGCTGGGCGGTGGCCGCGCCGAGCACGGCGACGGGCTCGCGGGCGGTGGCCGCGTTCAGGAAGTGGCCCTGGGCCAGGCTGGTGCCGGCCACGGCCGGCAGGTCCAGGGTGGCGGCGTCCACGCTGAGCGCGTTGGTCTGGATCGACGGGATGAGCGGGGATTTGTACGCGCTGACGTTGCCGACACTGCCAATGGCCTGCACGCCGGTGACGCCGGACAGCCGGGCGATCATGCGCGGTGCGGCCTGCGGCAGTTCGGCGGTGGCACCGGTGAGGGTCTGGCCGGTGCTGACGGTCAGCAGGTTGGTGCCCAGCCGGGCGATCTGGCCCAGCAGGGCGGCCTGGGCCGAGGCGGCCAGGCCCAGCACGGCGACGATGGCGGCGACGCCGATCGCGATGCCGGTCGCCGACAGGGCGGCGCGCAGTTTGCGGGTGCGCAGCCCGATGCTGGCCAGCCCGGCCAGGTCCGCGGGGTGCAGCCGGGCCGCGGCTGGGGTGGATGCGGTGGTCATGCCGGTCCTTCCTGGCCGGGCCGTGGTTCGGGTGGGCCCCCGGCGGGGGTCAGGGCGCGGCTGGTGTCGGCGGTGATGTGCCCGTCGAGCATCTCGATGCGCCGCTGGGCCCGGGTGGCGACGGTGTGGTCGTGGGTGATGATGACGACGGTGGTCCCGGCGGCGTTGAGTTCTTCCAGCAGGGCCAGGATGGTGCCGCTGGTGGCAGAGTCGAGGTTGCCGGTGGGCTCGTCGGCCAGCAGCAGGGGCGGCGCGCCGGCCATGGCCCGGGCGATGGCGACACGCTGCCGTTCGCCGCCCGACAACTGGGTGGGCCGGGCGGTGGCCCGGTGGGCCAGCCCGACCTGGTCCAGGGCGTGCAGCGCCAGGCGGCGCCGCTCCGCGCGGCGCACCCCGGCGTACAGCAGCCCGCCGGCCGCGTTGGCCAGGACGGTCTGGTGTTCGGCCAGGAAGAACTGCTGGAACACGAACCCAATCCGCGCCGCCCGCAGCGCGGCCAGTTCCCGGTCGGTCATCCGGGCCACGTCCAGGCCCGTGACGCGGACGGTCCCGGCGGTCGGGGTGTCCAGGGTGCCCATCAGGTGCAGCAGCGTGGACTTGCCCGACCCGGACGGGCCGAGCACCGCCACCAGCTCACCGGCCGTCACGGCCAGGCCGACCTGAGCCAGCGCCCGCACCGGCGGCGACCCGGGGTACACCTTGGACACCTGCGACAGCTCCAGCACCACCGACGCCCCCGCGGTCACGCCGCCGCCACCACGACGCGCTGGCCGGGGACCAGCGCCCCGGTCACCTGTACCAGCCCGGAGGCGTCGTCGAAGATCCCCGGCCGCACCGGCACCCAGCGCCGGGTGTACCCGGGACCGGCGACCTCCACCACATAACCCCCGGACGACTGGGCCAGCAACGCCGTCACCGGCACCGCGAGCACCGGGCCGGGACTGGTGGCGGTGGTGATGTTCACCGTCACCGGCGCCTGATCCAGTGACCCGGCCGCCGCCGGCCGGGTCAGCCGCACCTGCACCGGGATCGTCGCGTTGCTGCCTGACCCGGTGGCGACCTGGCCGATCGAGGCGACCACGCCCGGCGTGACCGCCCCGTCCGGCAGCGTGACGGTCACCGTGTCCCCAGGCTTGATCTGCGACTGGCTGGAGGCATCCAGCGGAATCGTCACCACGTGCCGGTCCGAGGTGGCCGTCAGCAGGGGCGAGTTCGCTGGGCCGCCCAGGCGGCCGGTCACCTGGCTGACCCGCAGCGCCACCGGCTCGAACACCACCTGCCCCAAAGACAGCGATCCCGGCGGGGAAGAGACCCCCAGGTGCTCTTCCAGAAGCTGCACCGCGGACGCCGTCTCCCACGAGTAGTAGTCCCAGCCCAGCGCCACGACATCGGCGCGGTCCGCATAGCCCAGCCGCACCAGGTCGTGATTGAGCTGGGCCACGTCCCGGCCGGTCACGCCCACGCCCAGGCGCCTCCAGTCCGGCACCCGCCCGTACAGCAGCACCACCGGCGACCCGTTGCCGGTCTGGTACAGCGCCTGCCCGCCGCGGATCACCTGCCCGGCCGACGGCAGCCAGGTCAGCGTCCCACCGCCCGCCCCGGTCACCCGGTAGGACCCGGCGTACCCCAGCGTGGCCGTGGCCGGCGTCGTCGCGGACAGGTCCCGCCGGATCACCGCGTGCGTCGCTGGCGCGGCCTGACCCGGCCGCCCGGCCCCGGACGACCCCGCCCGGGAGAACACCCCGGCCCGCCAGGCCGGCACCGCCCCGGCCGCCAGCACGACCAGAATGACCAGGATGCTCAGGATCACCCGGCGCCCACGCGAGCCCTTCATGGCGCCAGCGTCGCCTGCGGCAGCGGCGTGCCGGTGGGCAGCACGTGCTGGCATTGGTGGGCCTTGACCAGGAGCTGGGACTCGCTCATGCCAACCCGGCTGAGGCTGATAACGAATTCCGGCTGCCCACCGGAACTAGTGGGGTCGGGGAAGTCCGGCACCCCGTGGGAGCGCATGCACCGGGCGAACATCAGGTCCTGGGCCAGTTGCTGCCGCTGCTGGGCCTGGGTCGGCGCGTGGTATGGCCACAAGCGCTCGCAGGCACGCTGGGCCGTCTGCAGGACGGACGTGCTCACCCCGAGCCGCAGGATCGCGTGCTTGGAGATCTGTCCGCTGCTGTCGGGGTCGGGGAAGCCGGGTATCCCGTGCGAGCGCATGCACCGGGAGTAGGCGACCGGGATCGCGGAGTTCGCCGACGCGCCCGCGTTCGGTGTGCTGCCGGACCCGGTGGCTGACGGGCTGTCGCTGCATCCCGCGGCCAGCAGGACGGCGGCGGCCAGGACGCCAATGACGGCTGCGGCCCGGCGCGGTGACTGTGGGTTCATGGCGGCCAGCGTCCCGGCCGGCGGCAGGCGGGCGCATCAACCCCCGGAGTGGGCCGGGTCACTCGTTGGAGGGATACGCCGGAGGGCGGCGCGGAGGTAGCGTCCAGGTGTGCTGGAGCGGCTGCGACGTCGGGCGTGGGGGCTATCGGGCCGGCTGACCGCGTCCTACATTCTCGTCACGGTCGCCGTCGTGGTGCTGGTCGAGGTGCTCGTGCTGGGCTTCGAGGTACCCCAGCTGGTGAACGGTGCCCAGCTGCAGGCCCAGGTGGACGCGGCCGCGAAGAGCTATGCCCAGCAGCTGTCCCAGCGTTATCCCCACGGTGTGCCGGCCGGGACCGTGCTCGGCGACCCGGGCCTGCCGGCGCAGCCGGGCCAGGCCCGGTTCGGGGTCGGCGGCACGCTGGTCGTCCCGGCGATCACCGGCCCGGTGCGGAGCGCTCAGGCGGTCACCGCGGTCGTGGTGGTCGCCGCCGACGGCACGATCGTGGCGTCCTCCGTCCCATCGCGGTACCCGCCGGGCCGGCCAGCGGCCAGCGAACTCCCCGGCCCGGCGACTCAGGCCATCGTGGGCGGCATAGACAAGGGGGGCAGCGTGGCCACACGATACGGAAGCGTGGTTCAGATGGTCTGGCCGCCAGGCGGCCCTGGCTTCAGCCAGCCGGCGGCGAGCGCTCAGGGACCGGTCACCCACGTCTATGTGCAGGCGCCATCGTCGCCCGGATTCATCAACCCCGTCCGCGCCTGGAGCGAGCTGCGCCAGCTCGGCGAGGACGGGCCGCTGATCACCGGGCCCTTCGCGCTGCTTCTCGCCATCGTGCCGGTCGGCGTGCTGTTCGGGCTGCTGTCCTCACGCCGGCTCGTGCGCCGGGTACGCCACCTGGAACGAGCCACCCTGGCCGTGGCTGACGGCGACTACACCGTCACCCTGCCGGTGTCCGGCCGGGACGAGGTCGGCCAGCTGGAGGCCAACTTCACCACCATGACCCGCCAGCTCGGCTCGGCGCTGGCCGCCGAACGGCAGCGGGCCACCAGCGACGCGCGCACCGCGGAACGAGCCCGGCTGGCCCGGGAGATCCATGATGCGATCTCCCAGCACCTGTTTGCCCTGCGGATGATCGCGGCCGGGATGCGCCGGGCCGACCCGGGCAATCACCAGGCCCGCGTGATCGAGCGCATCAGCGAGGAGGCGCTGCGTGACATGCAGACGCTGCTGATCGAGCTGCGCCCGGCCGGCCTGGACGGCGCCGGGCTGGCGCCGGCCCTGCGCGACATCTGTGCGGCCTACCAGGAACGGCTCGGCGTCGCCGTCGACGCCCGCGTGGACGACGTCACCGTCCCCGCGCCGGTCGAGCACGCCCTGCTGCGCATCACCCAGGAGGCCTGCGCCAACGCCGTCCGGCACGGCCACACCCGCCAGCTGGCCGTGTCGGTGACCCGCCAGGACGGGCACGTCGAGCTGGCCATCCGCGATGCCGGCACCGGCTTCGACCCGGCCACCCCGCACGCCGGCTCCGGGCTGGCCCACATCCGTGACCGGGTCGCCGAACTCGGCGGCACGGTGGACATCGACAGCGCCCCCGGGCGCGGCGCGGCACTCACCGTCCGGGTGCCCGTGCCGTGTAGGCCCGTGCCGTGACGATCCGCGTGGTGATCGCCGACGACCATCGCGTCGTCCGGGAAGGGCTGTGCTATCTGCTCGGCCAGGAACCAGACGTTGAGATCGTGGGAGAAGCGGGAAACGGCCGGCAGGCGGTCGACGTCGTCATCGCCACCCGCCCCGACGTGCTGCTGCTCGACCTGTACATGCCGGACCTCGACGGGCACGCGGTGATTGACGCGCTGCGCGACGCGCCGCACCGGCCCGCCGTGGTCGTGCTCACCTCGGCCACCGACGACGAGCATCTCGTCCGGGCCATGCACCACGGCGCGACCTCCTACCTGCTCAAGACGGCCCCGGCCGAGGACGTCATCGCCGCCGTCCGTGATGCCGCCGCGGGCACCGCCAGCCTGAGCCCCGAGCTGCTGACCCGGCTCACCCGGGCGCTCCGCCGCCCGCCGCCGCCGGATCCGCTGCAGCCGCTCTCGCCGCGCGAACGCGAGGTGCTCCGGCTGATCGCCCGCGGTCACAGCAACCGGCAGATCGCCCGGGACCTGGCCATCGGCGAGCAGACGGTCAAGACCCATGTCCGCAGCATCCTGGCCAAGCTCGGTCTGCAAGACCGGGTCCAAGCAGCGATCTTCGCCCTCCGTCAGGGAGGTTGACCTCCACGATGAGGCCGCCCCGGGGCCGTGGGCGGATGGCCAGGGATCCCCCGTGGGCGTCGACGATGGCCTGGACGATCGACAGCCCGAGCCCGGAGCCCTCGCCGTGGCCGGTGCGCTCGCTCTCCAGGCGCTCGAACGGCTGGGTGAGCCGGGCGACGGCACCGGCCTCGACGACAGGGCCAGTGTTGCTGACCGACAGGAAGGCCGCCTCGCCGCGGTGCCCGGTCATGACGGCGACCCGGCCGGGATCTGAGTTGTACGCCAGCCCGTTGTCGACCAGGTTGGCCACGAGACGCTCGACCAGGCGCGGGTCGCCGGTCATCGGCGCCGGTTCGAGGCGGGGCCGCAGCTCGATCGAGTGGACCCGGGCGTCGTACTCCCGGCTCAGCAGGACCTCCCCGGCCAGGACCGCGAGGTCCAACGGCTCGCGCCGGGTGAGTCCAGCCTGGCCCCGGCTCAGCGTGAGCAGCGCCTCGACGACGCGTTCCTGCTGCGCTCCGGACGCCAGGACGCGCTCGTGCGCGGCCCGCAGGGTGGCCATGTCCGCGTCGGGGTCGGTCAAGGCCAGCTGGATGAGCGTCCGCTGCAAGGCCAGCGGGGTGCGCAATTCGTGCGAGGCGTTGGCGACGAACTGGCGCTGGGACGCGATGAACTGCTCCAGCCGGGCGAGCAGGTCGTCGAAGGTGTCACCGAGTTCTTTCAGCTCATCGTCCGGGCCGCTGAGGGCCAGCCGTTCGTGCAGGTTGGTGGCGGAGATGTTGCGGGCGGTGGTGGTGATCGTCCGCAGCGGCCGCAGGACCCGTCCGGCGATGAGCCAGCCCAGCGCCACCGACAGCACCGCCATGATGGCCAGTGCGAGCCACGAGTAGACCAGCAGGTGGTGCAGATCAGTGGCGTTCTGGCCGCTGGCCAGCATCGACAGCTCGCGGGCCTGCTTCCGGGCGAACTCACCCCCTCCGGCGGTCCGCCCGCTAGCGGACGTGCTGGAAGAAATGATCATGGGACGATGGCCGGGCCGGCCGGGGATCTCGCAGATCACCGCGCCCTTCGGGCCCTGATGGCAGGTGCCCGCACCGGCCGCGCTGCGCACCAGCACGTTGGTGATCACGAGGAGGACCGCGCCGGACAGCGTGAACAACAGGCCGTACAGGGCGGTGAGCCGTAGGCGGACGGTGCGCCGCGGCCGGTGCGGCCGGCCGGCGATCCGGAGGAGGAGGCGGCGGAGGCGGCGGAGGCGGCGGAGGACCGGCATCAGTCAGCCCCCGATCCGGTACCCAGAGCGTGACACGGTCTCGATCAGAGGTGGATGGCCGAGCTTGGCCCGCAGGCGGCTGATCGTGATGGCGACGGCGTTGGTGAACGGATCGGCAAACTCGTCCCACACACGTTCCAGCAATTCCTCGGCCGAGACCGTGCGGCCAGCGGATGCGACCAGCAGTTCGAGCACCCCGAACTCCTTCGGCCCGAGCTCGAGCGGCCGCCCGGACCGCGCGGCCCGCCGCTTGGCGGTGTCCACGATCAGGTCGCCGGCCCGCAGCACCGGTGGCGCGACCGGATGGGCCCGCCGGGCCAGGGCGCGGACCCGGGCCACCAGGACCGGGAAGTCGAACGGCTTGCCGAGATAGTCGTCGGCCCCCAGGCCCAGCCCTTCCACCAGGTCGGCGGAATCGGCCGCGGCGGTGAGCATCAGCACCCGGCCCCGGCGCCCGGCCGCCACGAGCTGCACGCACACCTCGTCACCGGGCAGGCCCGGCAGGTCGCGGTCGAGGACGATGACGTCGTAGTCGTTGACCAGTGCTCGCTCCAGGCCACCCGGGCCGTCGAGCGCGACGTCCACCGCCATCTGCGCGCGCCGCAAGCCCGCCGCCACCATCTCGGCCATCTCGGCCTGGTCCTCGACCACGAGCACGCGCACCTGGACCTCCCGCACTCCGCACAGTACCCAGCTTGACCTGGCCGCTCTTTCAAAAAGTTTGCATCAGCCAGCCACCGCGCCGTTACGTTCCTGAAAGCCCCGGGCCCGTAGAACGGCCCTCATGCTCTATGTCACCTACCTCCGCCTCGAACTCCGCCACCGGCTGCGCCAAGCGGTCTTCATCGCGGCCGGCCTGGCTGTCGGCATCGCCCTGGTCATCACGGTCAGCGCCCTCGCCACCGGTACCCGCGACGCGCAGGCCGGTGTGCTGCACGGGCTGTACGGGATCGGCACCGACCTGACCGTCACCCGGCCTTACACGCTGCACGACTCTTCCCCCGGGCACGAGGTCAAGGCGGGCCAGCACCTGGACTACCTGGCCACGAACCAGGGCATGTTCGGCTCACCGGCCGCGGCGGCCATCGCTGGCCTGCCCGGGGTGCGCGAGGCGGTCGGCGTGCTCGCGTTGCAGCAGACGTGGAACCCGGTCAACGGCCACGTGGCCCGCACGCCGTCCAACCCGTATGGCCTCCCCATCACCATCCCGGTGGACGGGGTCGACCCGGCCAGCCAGCAACTCGGCCCGCTCAGCCAGGCACGGGTCGTCTCGGGCCGCGGCCTGACGGCGGCCGACGCCGACCGCGACGTGGCCCTGGTGGACGCGGGCTACGCGCGGGCCCATCACCTGCACACCGGGTCGGTCATCACGCTGGCCCACCACGAGTTCCGGGTCGCCGGGATCGTCAGCCAGCCGGCCGGCACCGTCCCGGACATCCTCATACCGCTGCGCGCCGCGCAGGTCCTGTCGGGTGCACCCAGCAAGATCACCACGGTCTATGTGCAGGTTGCCAGCACCGCTGACCTCGGCACGGTAACCGCCAAGATCAAGGCGCGCTGGCCGTGGGCCGACGTGACCACCCAGGCCACCCTGGCATCCGAGATCAGCGGCTCGCTGGGCGAGACCGCCCACCTGGCCCAGGACCTGGGCCGGTGGCTGGCCATCGCCGTGCTGGCCGCGGCGTTCGTGCTGGCCGCCCTGCTCACGGTGACGGCGGTATCCCGGCGGGTCCGCGAGTTCGGCACCCTCAAGGCACTCGGCTGGCCGGCCGGGCGGATCACCGCCCAGGTGCTGGGCGAATCGGTGACGATCGGCATGGCCGGCGCGCTGGCCGGCACTGGCCTGGGGTACGCCGCCGCGGCGGTGATCTCCCGGCTGGCCAGGAACCTGACCGCCACCCTCGCCGCCGCCCCCGGCCACGCCGAGCCGAAAGGCTTCGTTTCGGGCACCAATCTCCGGACCGGGCAGCACTTTTACCATCCCCTGGCCTTCCCGGGCACCTACAACTCGCTGCCGGTCCACTTCAGCGCGCCGGTCACGCTCGGCGTGGTGGCCCTGGCGATCGGCCTCGGCATCGCCGGAGGGCTGCTGGCCGGCGCGCTCGGCAGCTGGCGCGCGGCCCGGCTACGCCCGACCGTGGCTCTGGCTCACGCCGGATAAGCCCCATCAAGACGCGAAGGACAGGCCAACCATGTACAAGCTCACCAACGTCACCAGGACCTACCACAAGGGCAGCCAGACGGTGGCCGCGCTGGCCGGCGTCGATGCCGTGATCGGCGACCGGGAATGGCTGGCCATCCAGGGCCCCACCGGGCACGGCAAGACCACGCTGCTGCAGCTGCTCGGCGGCCTGGACCGGCCTACCTCGGGCACCATCCTGTTCGACGGGAAGGACCTGGGCACGATGGGAGAGGCCGAGCTGGCCCGGGTGCGGGCCGGGTCGATCGGGTTCATCTTCCAGACCTTCAACCTCATCCCCACCCTGCCCGCCGACGTGAACGTCGAGCTGGCCCTGGCGCCGCTCCGGCTCGGTGCCGCCGAGCGCCGCACCCGCGTGGCCCAGGCGCTGCACGCGGTCGGGCTCACCGACCGGGCCGGGCACCTGCCGGCCGAACTGTCCGGCGGCCAGCAGCAGCGGGTCGGGATCGCCCGCGCGCTGGTCAAGGACCCGGCCGTGCTGCTGGCCGACGAGCCGACCGGGAACCTCGACGAAACCACCCGCGATGAGATCATCGATCTGCTCGCCAAGCTCGTCCATGATCGTGGCCTGACCATGGTGATGGTCACCCACGACAGCACGGTCGCCGCGCGGGCCCAGCGGACCGGGCAGATGAAGGACGGACGGCTGCTGTTCAGCAGCCGCACGTCGGCCGGCGGTGATCAGCAGCCGTGAACCGCCTGACCGAAGACCGGACGCTCCGCCTCACCTACCTCCGTCACGAACTGCGGCACCGGCGGTGGCAGGCGCTGGCCACCGCCGCGGGCCTGGCCGTCGGCGTGGCCCTGGTCATCACGGTCAGCGCCGCCGCGGCCGGAACCCGGGCCGCCCAGTCCCGCGTGCTGGACAGCCTGGCCCACGCGGCCAACACCAGCGCCGCCGCGGCCACGGTCGCCGGGGCGGTCACGACGGCCTCGGGCCTCGCCGCCGACCTGGGCACCTGGGTGGCGGCCGCCGCGCTCACCGCGTCGTTCACGATCACGGCCCTGCTCACCCTGGCGTCGGTGGCCCGGCGGGTCCGTGAGCTCGGCACCCTCAAAGCGCTCGGCTGGCCGGCCCGCCAGATCACCGCCCAGGTCCTCACCGAAACCGCCGTGACCGGGATGGCCGGCACGCTGGCCGGCGTGGCCCTCGGCTTCGCCGGCACGGCGGTGGTCGCGGCCCTCGGTCCCACCCTGACCGTCGACGTCGCGGGGTTCGCGGGCGCCGCCCCGTCGCCGGCCAGCCAGAACAGCCCGCCGAAGGCGCTCGCGCCTGACGGTCCCGTCGCCGTCCATTTCAGCGCCCCGATCTCACCAGGCATCGTCGCGCTCGCCGTCGGCCTGGGCATCCTCGGCACACTGCTGGCCGGCGCCCTCGGGGCCTGGCGCGCCGCCCGGCTGAGCCCCGCGGCGGCCCTGGCCCAGGCCGGCTGACCACGGGACCCCGTCCTCCGGAGCCAGCAGAAAATGGGTGGGGCCCGGCCGCCCGCCGGTCATGCCGTCGGGCAGGCGGTCGCCGAGTACGCGTTCCATCTGGGCGGCGGCGAGGTCGTGGCCGCGCCCATCCGGGAGCGGTTCGAGATCCAGGTGGTGCCGCCGGGCTGGGGCCGGCTGCCGTTCCTGGCCGTCACCGACACCAGCGATCACAACCTGGCCCGTTTCGGGGGCCCCTGGGGCGAGTCCGGGTGGCGCCTGACGGAGCAGGCCATGGGCTGGCCCGCTGCGTACTACCTGTGGTGCTGGGAGAATCCTTATCCGCAGCGGCCGGTGGAACGGATCGAGTTCATCCCGCGCGGCCCGGGCTTCATCGTGGCTGGCGTCACCACCAGCGATGTCGACGAGCACCCGTTCGTCCGCGAGCCGGCCCGCCCGGTGCGGGTGGTGGCCAGGGACGGGCGGAACGGCGTTTTCGACCTCGGCGTCGACCGGGGGGTGGCCACCTATCCGCAGCCGCTGCCTGGCGAGGACGGCCCGGCCGGGTGGGGAGCGGCCGAAGACACGTCGGTGTATGCGTCGGTGGCCGCGCTGCCGTCGGCCACCCTCGCGGTCCGCCACGGCGGCCAGGAGCTCGGCCGCGTGCGCTGGGGTGACGTGCGGCGTGACGGGCGGGCGGACGCCGGCCAGGTCTCGGTGGAGCTGGTGGAAGACGGCCGGAACTGGGTGCACGTCAGCGTGGTCGACGAGTCGACCGGGCGGCCGGTGCCGTGCCGGGTCCACTTCCGCTCGGCCAGCGGCGTTCCGTACCAGCCGCATGGCCACCACCATCACGTCACGCAGAATCTCGGCAGCTGGCACTACGACGTGGGCGGCGACGTCCGGCTGGGCCAGCGCAGCTACGCCTACATCGACGGCACCTGCCAGGGGTGGCTGCCGCGCGGCGACGTCGTCGTGGACGTGGCGCGCGGGTTCGAATACGAGCCGCTTCAGCAGACCGTGCGGATCGAGCCGGGGCAGCGGGACCTGACGCTGCGGATCGCGCGCTTCGCCGATATGGCGGCGGAAGGATGGTGGTCCGGCGACTCGCACGTGCACTTCCTGTCCACCCCGGGTGCCCAGCTCGAGCAGCGGGGCGAGGACCTGCGGGTCGTCAATTTGCTGCAGACCCAGTGGGGCGCGCTGTTCACCAACACCGAGGACTTCTCCGGCCGGCCCAGCATCGTCGATGGCGGCGGCTACGTGACGTATGTCGGCCAGGAGAACCGGCAGCACGCGCTGGGCCACATGCTCCTGTGGGACCTCAAGGAACCAGTCATGCCGTGGTGCAGCGACGGTCCCGACGAGGCCGAGCTCGGCGGCGCGCTGGACGCGACGATGAGCGACTGGGCCGACCGGACGCACGCCCAGGGCGGCACCGTCGTGGCCGCGCACTTCCCCCACCCGAACGGCGAGCCGGCCGTGCTCGTCGCGACCGGGCGGGCCGACGCGGTCGAGGTGCTGGCCCACTCGCGCGACGCGATGGCCGAGTACTACCGCTACCTGAACAGCGGCTACCGGCTGCCGCTGGTGGGCGGCACGGACAAGATGACGAGCGGCGTTCCGGTCGGCCTGTACCGCACGTACGCGCGGCTGGACGAGGAGTTCAGCTACGCGGCCTGGTGCCGCGCGGTGCGGGCGGGCCGCACGTTCCTATCCGGCGGGCCGCTGGTGACGCTCTCGGTCGACGGGGCCGGGCCAGGCGGCACGGTCCAGCTCTCCGGGCCGGGCACGGTCAGCATCCAGGCCCAGGCGCGGAGCATCTTCCCGCTCAATTCATTCGAAATCGTGCATAACGGCCAGATCGTGGTGCGCGCCGATGCTCACGGCGGACGGCAGGCCGAGATCAGCCAGGAACTCCGGATCGACGGCAACTCGTGGCTGGCCTGCCGGGCGTTCGGCGCGGGCAACCACCTCGACGACTGGAGCCGCCAGGTCTTCGCGCATACCTCGCCGGTCTACGTCGCCTGCGGCGGCGACTGGGCCATGAGCGACCCCGACGGCCTCCGCTATATCCGGACCCTGGTCGAGGGGGCACGGGAGTACGTCCGGCACACCGCGGTCCGCCGGTCCGACCGGGTCACGACGCATCATCACGGCGAGGCCAACCACCTGGCGTGGCTCGAGCGGCCATTCGACGAGGCCCTGCGCGCACTGGATGAGCGCGGCCGCGGGTAGCCAACTCAACCAAGCAACTGCTTGGTTGAAAAGCCTGCGTGCCAACGTAATACGGGTCACAATAAAGCGATTGCAGGCACACCGGCCACCCTTCCGTAACGCCGGCCGGGAGTGCGAGCGGGCTGCACACTCTGAGTGGAGGGTGTCAGTCAATGGTGACAGAAAGCGCGTCCGGGCAGGCGGAGGGTGAAGGCGGGCCCCGATCGCGACGGCCCCGATCGCGAAGGCACTGGCGCCGGCCGAAGATCAGGAAAGCGGCCAGGATGAGCGCAATTGTCGCGCTAGTTATAATCGTGGCCGGTGCTGCGCTAATGCCGTTTATAAATAGCGAGCTGGCCCGGGTGGTGACCCGGCGGATCGCGGCCCAGATGACGGTGCCCGGGGCCGGGGCGGCACCCCAGGTCACGGTCGAGGGCGGCTGGCTCCTCCCGCAGGTGCTGACGGGCAAGCTGTCGGAGATCCAGGTATCGCTGCCGGATGCGTCGATGGGCTGCGTCAAGCACGCGAACGTGGCGGTCACGCTGCGCGGGGTGTCCCAGTCCGGCGCCGGGGCCCACGCCGACAGCATCAACGTGTCGACCAGGCTCGGGTTCGCCAGCCTGCCGGCCCAGCCGGGCCTGCCCACGGCGTCCTTTGCCCGGGCGGCGGACGGGGAGCTGGCGGTCAGGGTGGTGAGCAACCGCAAGCTCGCCGCCAACCTGGTCACCAAGGTCTTCGTCCGGCTGGAACTGCACGGGGACACGCTGACGGCGGTGCCCACGGAGCTGATGCTGTTCGGGCATCTGCTGCGTTCCGCGAAGATCGCGTCGGTGACCGGTGGCGCGCACGTCACCCACCTGCCGGCGCTGCCGTCGGGCATGGCCTACCAGTCGATCAGCCCGGAGAACGACGGCCTGCACATCGCGCTGGGCGGCATCGACACCACCGCGCTGGCCGCCCTGCCGGCCTCGGTCGGCGGGCACACCGTCTCGTACTCGGCCCAGGGCGGCCTGCTGGGCATCACCACCCGCATCCCGCTGCTGGTCACCAACCTCCCGCTGACCATCTGGGTCAAGCCCAGGCTCGGCGCCGGCGCGATCACCATGGTGCCCCAGTCGGTCCAGGTCCTCGGGGCCAGTCACTCGCCCAGCAGCCTGATCGGCAAGCTGGTGCTCTCCCAGATCAGCCAGTCGCAGCTCACCCGCAAGCTGCCGGCGCTGCCGGCCGGGGTGGACTACCGGTCGGTCAGCGTGGACGGCCGGGGGGTGCACGTGGCCGTCAGCGGCGTGACCGTCCGGCCGTTCTCCGCCATGGCCAGCGGCCCGAAGGGCGCCCGCTACAGCGCCCAGC
>Ga0335085_10002567_pt1 | contig 33560 bp, 30 predicted proteins | sample Lox_Sample_45_FD_206712 | JGI IMG/M metagenome (GOLD analysis project Ga0335085, IMG submission 206712) | Soil microbial communities from Loxahatchee National Wildlife Refuge, Florida, United States - Lox_Sample_4.5 | ecosystem: Environmental > Terrestrial > Soil > Wetlands | place: USA... | reverse complement strand
TTTCCGTTGACTGACAGCCTCGATTTACGCCGAAGCCATCGGCCGATAGCTTTCTCCCTTGGCCATCAAGGCCCAGGCAATTCGGGCAGTCTTGTTGGCCTCGAAGCGCGGCTGGGTCAGCGGGTTGTCGATCGGCTTGTTGCCGCTGGGGCCGTTGCTGGCCGCGTTGTTGAGCGCTTCGGTCGGCGGGATCATCGGCTGGCGCGGGCTGTTCGCGATCGGGCTGGTGCCCGCGGCGTTCGCCTTTGTGATCCGTCTTTGGGTCCCGGAATCGCCGCGCTGGCTGTTCGGCCAAGGCCGCGTCGAAGAGGCGCGGCGCTCGCTCGCCTGGGCCCTCAAGGTTGCGCCCGAGGATATCGCCTTGCCGGCGACGCTGCCCGAGCAGCGGCGCGCGTCATGGTTGGAGCTGTTCAAATACCCACGCAGCATCGCCGCGGGGATCATGGTCGGGCTGAGCTCGACGGGCGCGGTCGGCGTGGCGCTGTGGGGCGCCACGCTGCTGGTGCTCGTGCTCAAGGTGACGCCCGCCCAGGCTGCGTATTTGTCGGTATGGATCGCGCTCGTCGGCATCCCCGGACGAGGCCTCGGCGCCTGGATGTCGGATTGGCTTGGGCGCCGTCCGGCCGGGGTTCTGCTCTCCCTGGCCGCGGGTGCCGCGATGAGCTTCGCGGGCTATCTGCACAGTGTCTTTATCGGCACGACGTCGGTGTTTTTCCTGATGCTGATGCTGGGCAGCTTTTTCTCGAACGCCAGTTTCGCGATCGTCTTCCCGTATATGGCGGAGCTATGGCCGGCGCAACTGCGGTCGAGCGGGTTCGGCCTGGTCTACGGCTGCTCGAACCTCGCCAAGTTCATCGGGCCGGCCGGCCTGGCGGTGATCGCCGGCGCGTCCAACTACGTCAAACCGCAGGCAACGCTGGACGCGCTGGTGCCCGGCTTCAACTACTTTGCCGGATGGTTCCTGCTCGCCGTGATTGCCTTCCTCTTTGTCGGCATCGAGACGCGAGGGCGCACGATCGAGGAGTTGGACGCGGCCTTGGCGCAGCCGGTGCGGGTCAAGGCCATCGCTCGGTAGCGCTCGCCGGCCTCAAGCCTGAAGGTTCAGTTTGTAGAACCTGCTCGCGGTGCCGGAGAACAGCGCGGTCTTTTCGCTCGGCGAACAGCCCGCGGCGATGCGCTTGAACGCGTTCCAGAACACCTGATAGCTGCCGCTGCCCTTATCGACCGGGAAATTGCTTTCGAACATGCTGCGCTCGGGACCGAACGCTGCGATGCAGGCCTCGATATAAGGACGCCACAGGCGGGCCAGCGTCTCGGAACTCGGCGGCTCGGGCTGTTCGTGCACGTCAAAGCCGAACACCCGCATGCCGAGGCCGCCGAGCTTCACGTACATATTCGGGCAGCCGGCGAGCTCTTTGATCTTCCCGCTCCACTCGGCGAACGCCTCATCGCGCCGGCCCTTGTAGCGGCCGAGCCCGATCGCCCCGCCGACATGGTTGAGCACGATCGGCTGCGCCGGAAAGGCGCGCGCGAGATCAAGCAGCTCACCGAGCTGCGGGTGGAACATGTAGCAATCGAAGGTGAGGCCGAGCGTGCCGAGTTTGGCAAACCCCTCGCGCATCTTGGGCTCCAGCAGCATCCCCGGCGGCCGTGTGGTCGGCGAGCCCCAAGCCGCCTGGTCGGGATCGGTGGCCGTGAGGTAACGGATGCCCTTGAACCGGCCGCTCCCTTTCACGCCGACTTGGCCGCCGCCGGCCCGGATTTGCGCCTCCAGCACTTTTTCGACCGCGCCGCCGATCGCGAGGTCGGCATGGCCGACAATGCCGGCGCAGACTTGCGTCTTGCCGTAGCCGCCGCTTGCCGCCATCGCCGCGACGCCATTGGCGAATTCGATCTCGCCGACCGGCTTCATCTCGGCGGGACCGCTCGCGCGGTACATCGACAGCCATTCGAGATAGACGGTGGCGATGATGTTGTGGCCGCTATTCGTATCGGCGAGCAATTCGGGCAACAGATAGCGCCCCGTCTCCGGTCGCTCGACAAGATGATGGTGCGGGTCGACGATCGGCAGGTCGGGTTCGAGCACTTCCTCGACGTGCCGGGCGAGCCAATCGTTACGCGGGGTAAAGTGCCCGGTGGGCGAGACGGGCGCGGACGATGCCATGCGTTTCCTCCATTTCTTGTCATCCCGGCGCAGGCCGGGATCCACAATTCCACCGTTCTCGGGAAGCGGAAACGTGGGTCCCGGCCTTCGCCGGGACGACGAGCTTAGGACATTTCGGTGCTTGAAGAAGCGCGTTCTAGGCGTTCGCCTGCCGCAGCGCCGCGCAGACCGCTTCGGTGACCTGGGCGGTGGTGGCGCTGCCGCCGAGGTCGGGCGTGTGCAGTGCCGGGTCGGCAGTTACTCGTTCGACCGCGCGCATCAGCCGCGCGGCGGCCGAGGCCTCGCCGATATGCTCCAGCATCATCACGCAGGTCCAGAACGTGCCGATCGGGTTGGCGATGCCCTTGCCGGCGATATCGAAGGCCGAGCCGTGGATCGGCTCGAACATCGACGGCGCACTGCGCTCGGGGTTGAGATTGGCGGTCGGCGCGATGCCGATCGAACCGGCGAGCGCCGCCGCGAGGTCGGAGAGGATGTCGGCATGCAAATTGGTGGCGACGATCGTGTCGATCGATTGCGGGCGCATCACCATGCGCATCGTCATCGCGTCGACCAGCATCTTGTCCCAGGTGACGTCGGGAAATTCTTTCGCGACCTCGGCGGCGATCTCGTCCCACATCACCATCGCGTGGCGCTGCGCGTTGGACTTGGTGACGACCGTCAACAGCTTGCGCGGCCGCGAGCGCGCCAGCCCGAACGCGAAGCGCATGATCCGCGCGACCCCGGCGCGGGTCATCATCGAGACATCGGTCGCCGTCTCGATCGCCATGCCCTGATGCACCCGGCCGCCGACGCCGGCGTACTCGCCCTCGGAATTCTCGCGCACGATCACCCAGTCGAGCTCCGGCCCCGAGACGTGGCGCAGCGGGCTGGTGATTCCGGGGAGGATGCGGGTCGGTCGGACGTTGGCGTACTGGTCGAGTGGCTGGCAGATCGAGAGCCTCAGGCCCCACAGCGTGATGTGGTCGGGGATGCCGGGCGCGCCGACCGCGCCGAACAGGATCGCGTCGAAGGCGCGCAGCCGGTCGGCGCCGTCCGCCGGCATCATCACGCCGTGTTTCTTGTAATAATCCGAGCCCCAATCGAAGCGCTCGACCTCAAGCTCAAAAGAGCCGTCGCGCTCGGCACAAACCGCAAGCACCTCCAGCCCGGCCTCGACCACCTCGGGGCCGATGCCGTCCCCACCCAAAGCCGCGAGTTTATGTGTGCGCATGCCAACTGCCTCGTCATTGCGAGGAGCGCGTAGCGCGACGCGGCAATCCCCCGCCGTGTGAAAAACAGACGGCGGGAGATTGCTTCGCTACGCTCGCAATGACGAGCTTTATTTACTCCGCCGCCTGCGGCTGCGGCACCGGCACCTGGTCGATCATCTCGGCGTCCCACGGGCCGGGGAAGCGGCCGCGCCCGACGATGTCCTTCGAGAAGACGTGGTAATCGACCGGCCACTCGGCGCGCGGCAGCTCGTAATAGACCTCGACGCCGTTGCCGTCCGGATCGCGCAGATAGATGCCGAGCGAGATGCCGTGATCGGCGATGTGGTCGATCGGCTGCCCCTCGGCCTTGATTTTTTTGTAGAAATCCTTGAGGTCGTCGAGCGTCTCAAGACGCCATGCCATGTGGTTGAGGCCGACCTGGCGCTTTTGCTGGAGCGGTGCATCGTCGCCCAATTGCATCAGCGCGACCTCGTGCGACTGCTCTTCGTCAGCCGACATAAAGGCCGCCCAGCCTGACCGATATTCGTAAGTGTGCAGGCCGAGGAGGTTCTCATACCACGCCTTCGATTTCTCGGCGTTGCGCACATAAATGTTCACATGCCCCAGATACATCGGTCGCTTCGCCATCGTGTTCCTCGCTTTCTCGGTGGACACTGCTTAATCCGCCTCCCCTGCGAAAGCAGGGGCCCAGGGGCGATCGTCATATCGCCAGCCCTGGGTCCCCGCTTTCGCGGGGAAGACGAAGTGAACCTTCACAAAGTCTATCACGCCTCGTCGCTCTTCCCCAGAAAGTCGAGCACTCGCTCCATGACCGGCCCCTTGGGATAGACCGCCGCCATCGCCCGCGCCCGGGTCAGCGGGTCGCTGGCGAAAAACCGTTCATAGAGCACTTGGCGGCTGCCAAAGCCGCTCACCGCGACATCCATCGCCAGCCGGAACAGTTTGATTCTGTCCTTCGCAGCAATCTTGTCGGTGGCGAGATACTGCTCGATATCGGCGGCCAACGGTCCCGCCATGTCCTTCTCGCTGGGGGTGAGCAAAAAGCTCGACGACCCAAGGAGCTGCAAAATCTCGATCATCCGCGGGTAGCAGGTCATCATCAGGTTGCGCGTCGATTCCGACGGCAGGATGGCCGGGGTCATCACCCCCCAGCGATCAACCTCCGCGTCCGCCTCGGCGGCGCGCATGCACGAGCGCATCAGCTCGGTATAGAGCATCATTTCACCGATATGCGCCTCGGTGTGCGGCAGGTGCGCGTTGCCGAGCGCCTCGGTCATGAGCAGCGCAAGGCCGAGCACAAACTCGCATTTGGCAAGGTTTTTCGCCGCGCCCTGATGCGCCGAATGCGCGGTCGAATGCGTGACATGCGGCACGGCGTTCAGCCGGTCGACATCGTAAAGCAGAAACACCCGCTCCCACGGCACCAGCACGTTGTCGAAAAAGACGATGCAGTCCATCTCCTCGAAGCGCGAGGACAGCGGCGCGTCGAAATGCGAGCGGCCGAGATCGAAGCTGTCGCGGCAGAGAAATTTCAGCCCCTGCGTGCCGCAATCGATCGAAAAGCTCATCGCGAAGGGCGAATGCGTCTCGCTGTGGCGCGCGAGGCGCGGCGAGTACACCGCGATCTCGTCCGATAGCGGTCCCAGCGTCGCGAGAATGCGCGCGCCATGCACGATCACCCCCGCCGAGGTCTCTTTCTTGACCTCAAGCGCGGTGCCTTCCTGGAGGTTGAACATGCCGGAGACATTGCGGCTGCGCTGCAGGTTGATCAGCGCATGCGTCAGGCAGACATCGTCCTCGCGCAGATGCTCGACATAGCGGCGCATGTTGTCGCCGAATTCGGGCCGCTTCTCGCCGAAATAGTCCGCCGCCGCGTACCAGGCGGCAAAGGTGACGTTCATGAAATCGGGCGAGCGGCCCATCATGCCGTTGGTGGTGCGCGCCCAGTTCAGCATCATCTGGGTGCGGGTTTCCAATTCGTCGCGCGTCTTCGGGTTGCTGAACGAACGCCCGACCCGCTCGCCGCTGGTGGGCGATTTGTAGGTCATGACCTTTTTCAGCTTCGGGCCGTGCTGCAGATCGTAGAGCGAGGCGATGGCCTTGACCCCGCCCGCGAGGCCAGGGTGCGTGGTCACATCCTTGACCCGCTCGCCGCCGAGCCAGACCTCGCGCTCCTGCGCGCGCAGCCCTTCGATGTATTGCTTGCCGGTACGCGCTGGCATCCCCGTCCTCCTGAATTTCAGGCGATGCTAGTGTAACTGTGGGCTGGATGAAATGACGTGCGTCCTTCGAGGCCTTGCTGCGCAAGGCGCCTCAGGATGAGGATGGCCATAGGGCGCCATCACGGACCTCCCTCATCCTGAGGTGCGGAGCGAAGCGAAGCCTCGAAGGACGCAACGACCGTCGGACGGGTCACGCACTGCGCTGCGAGGTCGGCAGCAAATGTTCGCTGTATTTCGGCCGCAGGATGTCGAGCTTCATCGGCACCGGCGTGCCGAGCCACATCGCATTCTTGCTGTGGTCATCATAGGAGCTCTCGGTCAGCGGGTGGATCAGCACGTCGAGCCCCTCGCGGTTGAGCATCAGCCAGGGCACGATCTGCTGGAACTCCGGGCCCTCGAAGGTGATGTTGAACTGCGAGATCGGGTGCGGGCCGATCGGCGCGTCGCTGAACGCGCCCGCCTCGCATTTGAAGCTGTCGAGCATCGTCCGCTGCAGCTTTGTCGCCACCGGTTTGCTATCGGCATCGTAATAGACATGGGCGTGATAGCCCTTCAGTTCGGTCATCGTTCTTCCCTTTCGTCATGCCCGGACTTGATCCGGGGGCCGGGGATACGCGGCCAACTAGTTGGCCGCGAGTTTCGCCTCGATCTTCTTGGAAATCGCGGCGCGCCATTCCTCCATCGGCATAAAGCCTTCGCGGTCGCGGCAGAACGCCTCGGTTTCGGCGACCAGTTCATTGGCCGGCTTTTCGAGGTCGATCTTGAAGCCCAAGGGCTGCGGCACATACCACGGCGTATCGCAGAACATCTCGATCTGGTTGCCCTCGGGGTCCTGGAAATAGACCGACCAGGCATTGCCGTGGCAGATCGGGCGGATGCCCTCGCAGCCGGCGTCGCGGACCTTGCGGAACGCCTTCTGCACCTGGGGCAGCGTGCCGACATTAAACGACACCTGCTGCACCATCGGCGTCTCGTCTTCGGTCTGCCGGCCGCGCACCAGCACCACCTGATGGTGGTCGGAGGGGTTGCGCGACAGGAAGGTGATGCGCCCGTCTTCGGCGCCGTCGCTCACCACAAAACCGAGCACGCTGGTGTAGAAATCGATCATCTTCGGCACGTCGCGGACATAAAGCCCGACATGGCTGAGGCGCGGAGCGGTATCCATCGCTGCTCTCCCGTATGTGAATTCGCCGCTTGCATATGAGCGCGTCGCTCGCCATCTATCAAATCGATTATTGGTATAAAGAGCATTCCTTGCATGGATATTCGCGCCGTCGACCTCAATCTGCTGAAGGCGTTTGACGCGCTCCACGCCGAGCGCGCGGTGACTCGTGCCGCCAATCGCATCGGCCTGTCTCAGCCGGCGATGAGCCACGCGCTGTCGCGTCTGCGCGGCCTGTTTGGCGACGAGCTTTTCGTGCGCACGCAAAGCGGCATGGAGCCGACCGCGCGGGCGCGCGAAATCGCGCCGCTGATCGGCGCGGCGATCGAGCAGATCGAGGCGGCGCTCAACCTCGGCGCTGGGTTCGATCCCGCGACCAGCACCGCGACCTTTACCGCCGGGATGGGCGAATACGCCGAGGTCGCGCTGGTCGGCCGGCTGGCCCAGGCGTTCTCCCGCGCCGCGCCGCACGCAACCTTACGCTTGCTGGCCCTGCACGGCGCCGACGCCGCCGAGCAGTTGGAGCGCGGCATCATCGATGTCGCGGTCGCGCATCTGCGCAACCTGCCGCCGACGATCGAGACGACGCTGCTGTTCCGCGACCCGTTTGTCGTCGTCGCCCGCAAGGGCCACCCGATCACCCAAGCGCCGTTGACTGTCGAGGCCTATGCCGCGCAGGACCATGTGCTGGTCAGCCCGCGCGGCCAGCCGACCGGCGCGCTTGACCGGCTGCTGGTCGATTACGGCCAGCGCCGCCGCGTCGCGCTGCTGGTGGCGACCTATCTTGCCGTACCCGCCGCGCTCGCCGGCTCCAACCTTATCGCCACCGTCCCCAGCCGCGCCGCCGCCCTTATCGCCGCGCATGCCGAGATCACGACGCTGCCGCTCCCGGTCGATTTTCAGGCCACCGTCTCGATGGCCTGGCACCGCCGCAGCGCCAGCGAACCCGCGCAGGCGTGGTTCCGGGGATTGTTGCAGGAGGCGGCGCAAGGGTAGCAATACAAATAAAGCATCGCTAATCAGGGATTTCAGCGTCGTCGGTAATGCTACATCGGCGGCCCCACGCTTACTTCACCGTCAGGTGCGAACAGCAGACCTAAGCCGATATGGACAGTTGCACCAGCCAAGATTGCAAAAATAGCCCTAGCGAATCGAGGGCTTGCTTCCACATTAGCTACGTCTTCGCGAGAAAGGGCGCCGGCCCGTTGTTGGGGTAGATCGTATTATGGGCGGTGCGCTGCATCTGACGGCGGCTGCGACGCTATGCACGCCGAATCGCCGCCTCAGCGAGGCGGGCCCCTTGCTGGGGGTTGCGACGCTCTTCGTATAAGCAAGCGGCGTGACGCGCCGATGAAACCTGATATTTTGCGACCATAAATGAATTCACGGAGGAACGAGCATGGCTTCGAACGGCAAGGTCGCGATGGTCACCGGCGGCGGCAGCGGCATCGGCAAGGCGTCGGCGCTGGCGCTGGCGCGCGAGGGGTTTGCGCTGGTCGTCACAGGCCGCCGGCCGGAGCCGCTCAACGCCGTCGTCGCCGAGATCGAATCGATGCAGGGCAAGGCAATCGGCGCGCCGTGCGATGTCAGCGACCCGGCCGCAGTCGAGGCGCTGTTCCAGCAGTGCAAGGCGAATTTCGGCCGGCTCGACGTGCTGTTCAACAATGCTGGGTTCGGCGCCGCGGCGCTCATCGAGGACCTCGAATGGGCGAAGTGGAACGGCGTCATCGGCTCGATCGTCCATGGCACGTTCCTGTGCACGCAGCAGGCGTTCCGCATGATGAAGGAACAGACGCCGATGGGCGGCCGCATCATCAATAACGGCTCGATCTCGGCGCATGTGCCGCGGCCCAATTCGATCGCCTACACCACCGCCAAGCACGCGGTGACCGGCCTCACCAAATCGACCTCGCTTGACGGCCGCAAATACGACATCTCGTGCAGTCAGATCGATGTCGGCAACGCGCTCACCGAAATGACCCAGCGCATGACCCGCGGCGTCCAGCAGGCCAATGGCGAGACGATGATCGAGCCGACGATGGATGTCGAAAACGTAGCCCGCTCGGTCGTGCTGTGCGCGACCGTGACACCGGAGGCGAACATCCAGTTCCTGACCGTGATGGCGACCAAGATGCCGTTTGTCGGCCGCGGCTAGCGCCTATTCTTCCTCGCGTGCGGCGGCGCTTTCGTGCCAGTGGCGCAACAGCCGCCGCGAGACGAAATCAAGCAGCAGGTAGATGACGATCCCGGTCGCCGATAACAGGAACAGCGCCGCGAAGAGGCGCGGGATCGCCAAGCGATAGCCTGCTTCGAGGATGCGGTAGGCGAGGCCGGTTTCGCTGCCGCCGGTGCCGGCGACAAATTCGGCGACGACGGCACCGATCAGCGCCAGCCCGCCGCTGATCCTGAGGCCGGCGAGAAAATACGGCAGCGCCGTCGGGATCCGCAAAAACCACAAGATTTGCGCTGGTGAGGCGCCGTAAAGCCGGAACAGGGCGAGCAGATTGCGGTCGGCGCTGTTGAGGCCGACTGTGGTGTTCGAGACGATCGGGAAAAACGCAACGATCCACGCGCAGGTCAGCAACGCCAGGAAGGCCACGTGGATCCAGATGATGATCAGCGGCGCGATGGCGACGATCGGCGTCACTTGCAGGATCACGGCATAAGGGAAAAAGCTGATCTCGATGATGCGCGACAGCGAGAAGACCAGCGCGATCAGTCCACCGAAGACTGCCGCCGCAGCCAGTGCGGCCAGGGTGATCCGCAGCGTGACGAGCAGCGATCCCAGCAGGCTTGGCCCGTCGACCCAGAGGCTTGTCGCGATGTCGCTCGGCGCTGGCAGGATATAGACCGGGACACCGGAGAGCCGCACCGCAAGCTGCCACAGCGCGAGAAACGCCGCGCCGACCAGCACCGGCGCGCCGACGCGAAGCCACAAGCTGCTCTCACCGTTCATGTACGGATCGCGTCGGCCAGCAGCGCCGAAATACGCTCGCAAATCGCACCGTAGCTGGGCGACATGCGCGTCTCGCGCGCCCGCGGCTGCGGCAGGTTGACAGTGATATCCGCGGCGATGCGGCCCGGCCGCGCGGTCATCACCGCGATGCGCGTCGAGAGGTAAACCGACTCAAAGACGCTATGTGTGACGAAGACGATGGTCGGCCGCCGCTCGGTCCAGAGCCGCAGCAGATCGTCGTTGAGCTGAAGCCGGGTGAATTCGTCGAGCGCGGCGAACGGCTCGTCGAGCAGCAGCAAATCGGGGTCGGTGACCAGCGCGCGGGCGATCGATACGCGCATGCGCATGCCGCCCGACAGCTGATGCGGATAGGCGTTTTCGAAACCCGCGAGGCCTACCGCGCGCAACGCTGCCAGAGCGCGCTCGCGCGGCTCGGCGCCCCGCTGCCCGGCGATGCGGAACGGCAACAGGATATTCTGCGTCACCGTGCTCCAGGGCATCAGCGTCGGGTCCTGAAACACAAACCCGATGCGTCCCGGCGCGTGATCAACCGTCAGCCGGCGATTGCCGGCGCTCGGCGGAGCCAGCCCGGCGATGATCCGCAACAGCGTGCTCTTGCCGCAGCCCGACGGCCCAACGAGACTAAGGAATTCGCCGCGGGCGACGCTCAGATCGATCGCGGCGAGCGCCTCGATACCCGACCCGAAGCGCTTGGAGACAGCGCTCAGCTCGAGAATTGGCGCCGGGTCGACACCAGCGTTCATCTGTCTCCCCCGCGTAAGCGGGGGGCCAGAACAAGCGCGCTTCCGCTAGCCCTGGATTCCCGCTTGCGCGGGAAAGACGATAAGAAAATGCCGGGAGAACGAGAGAGGTTCAGGGTTTCATCCCGACTTTTTTGTCGACGAATTGCAGCGTGTAGGCTTTTTTGTAATCCATGCCGGCAGGATAAAGCCCGGCCTTGGCCATGACGTCGAAGAAATCCTTCCAGCGCCCATCGGTCATCGCGCCGATGCCCTTGGTCTTGGCGTCGCCGCTATCGACGATCCCGTATTCCTTGATCTTGGCAATCCCGTAGGCGATCAAGTCGTCGTTCATCTCGGGGTTGTCTTTTTTGATCAGCGCGTTACCCGGCGATGGATCGCCGTAGAGATAGCTGTACCAGCCCTCGATGCTGGCATTGACAAAGCGCTGGACGAGATCGGGCTTTTCCGTCGCGAGCTTGAGCGAGCACTGGATGATTGAGCCGTAGCTCGCATAGCCGGCGTCGGCGAGCAACAGCACCACCGGCTTTACGCCTTCCTTCTCGATCGTGTAGGGCTCGCTCGACAGATAGCCCTGCTGCACCGCCTTTTTGTCGGCGAGGAACGGCGCCGTGCTGAAATTGTAGGGGCGGATCTGGTCGTCGGTGTAGCCGAACTTCTGCTTGAGGAAGAGCCACCAGCCGGTGCGGGTGTCGCCGCTGATCATGATCGGCTTGCCTTTCAGGGCGGCGAAACTGTCATTGCCCTCGCCGGGATGGGCGATCAGCACCGAAGGGTCCTTTTGGAACAGCGCGGCGACCGCGACCATCGGAATGTTCTGCTGCGCGAAGTTCAGCGGCCCGAACGAGTTCGACGCGATGTCGAAATCGAGCGCGCCCGCAGCCAAAAGCTGTGCGTGATTGACCTGCGGTCCGCCCTGGCGCAGCTTCACGTCGATTCCGTATTTCTTGTAGATGCCGGCGGCGATCGCCTGATAGTAGCCGCCATGCTCCGCCTCGGCCTTCCAGTCCGTGCCAAAGGTGACGGTCTCTGCGCGGCTCGCGGTCGCACCGATGATCGCCGCGAAGAAAGCGATCAGCGCGACACGCAACCTTTGGCTTGGTCCTCTGTTCATTCTGTGCGGCCCCCCGGCAGCGCGATGCCGAGCGCACTGTAAATGACGGGCCGTGGCGTGGTCCATGCCGTCGGTAGACCGGTCGGGCGCTCTGGTCGGGCGCTCTGGTCGGGCGCTCTGGTCGGGCGCTCTGGTCGGGCGCTCTCGCCGGGCGGCGACGGGTGGTGTATGATGCCTGAAAACTGCGCCTGTCGCGGCCTTGTGGCAGGCCCTCGCGAGCGGGGGTGGACGATGAAGAATTTGCTAGCCGTGATCGGCGACGGCAATGCCGGCCCGGTGCTCGAAGCGGCGCTCAAGGTGGCGCGGCTTTTCAACAGCCACATCGTCGGGCTGCACAGTCTGACGACGGAATACGCCGTCGTGTTTGGTGGCGAGATGGGCTTTTCGATCTCGTCCGAGGTCGACCGCACGCTGGAACGCGAAGGCCATGACCGCCGTGATCAGGCCCGCCGCCTGTTCCGCGATTTCATGACCGCGCAGGGCGTGCCCATCGGCCCGCCCTCGCCCGACAATCCGGGTCCGAGCGCGTCATGGCGCGAAGAAGACGGCCGGCAGAACGCCGTCGTCGGGATGAGCGGCCGGGTGTACGACCTGATCCTGGTCGAACAGCCGGAGAAATTGGCGTCGATCGCCGAGGCGACGCTCGAAGATGCGCTATTCGAAAGCGGCCGCCCGGTGATGATGGTGCCGAAAACGCTGCGGCCGACGTTCGGCGAGGTCGTCGCGGTTGCCTGGAACGGCAGTACCGAGACCGCGACGACGGTCGCGGTCAGCATGCCGTTTCTCAAAATGGCCAAGGAGGTCGTCGTCGTCGCGGTTGGCCCGCAGCATATGCCCGAGCCCGGTCCTACCGGCGACGAGCTGGCGCGCACGCTGGAGCGGCACGGGTTCAAGGTCAGCCTGCGCACGGCGTTCGGCCGGCAAAAGCCGCAGGGCGAGTCATTCCTGCAGGAAGCGATGGCCGCGGGCGCCGATCTGATGCTGAAGGGCGCCTACACGCAAAGCCGCATCCGCCAGATGATCTTTGGCGGCGCGACGCGCCATATCATCATGGACTCGAAAATCCCGGTGGTGATGTCGCGCTGACATAACCTCATTGCCGCGCCGGATAAATCGAACCGTCCCGGTGACGCGACGGCTCGTTCGGGCGCGAAAACAGAACACGAGTGAAGGAGCTTTGGATGCCCGGTTATCGCTTTGCTTCGGGCTTGGTTTTGGGGGTGTCGGTCTGTTTCGCGGCAGCGCCGACTTGGGCGCAAATGCCAGCCGGGCCGGATATGTCCTGCCTCTGTCTGCATCAAGCGGTCGACGACACGCAGACCGATATGCAAGCCAAGCAGGGCGCGCTCAACGCCGCGCAGTCGCAGTTGAACGGGATGGACAGCCAACTCGCCGCGCAGCGCGCCAAGGTGGACGTCAACAACCCGCAAGCAGTCGCGGAATTTCGGCAATTGCTCAGCCAGCGCGACTCCGTGTTCCGGCAGACCAGTGGCGACCTGCTCACCGCGGCGCAATCCGCGACCGCCCGGTACAATCAGGCGGTCGCCGCTTACAACAACCAATGCGCTGGCCGCCCGCTGCCGCCCCCGCCCCCAGGCCCCCTAAATTGCTCCGGGGTGATCCGCTGATCGGCTAGCGGAAAATTCCGCCCTTAATCGCCCTTGCCGTAAAGCACCTCCGGCGCGACCAGCGGTTTGGCGATCTCGACCCAGCTTCCGCCGCGCCAGGCGCGGAAAAAGCAATTCCGCCGCCCCGTGTGGCACGCGACGCCCTCCTGATCGACCAGCAGGAGCACCGTGTCGCCGTCGCAATCGAGGCGAAATTCCTTGAGAATTTGTGTCTGGCCCGAGGTCTCACCCTTGCGCCACAGCTTGCGGCGGGACCGAGACCAATAGCAGACGCGGCCCTCAGCGAGGGTGGCGCGCACGGCGTCGCGATTCATCCACGCGACCATCAGGACCTCGCCGCTGTCATGCTGCTGCGCGATCGCCGGGACGAGACCCTCGGCATCGAATTTGATCGCGGCCAGCGCCGCGTCGACTACATCGCTCACGCCATTTTCTCCGCGCTGGCATCGCTTGTCATTTCGCGCTGCCACGGATTAGGGTGCGCGCCACGCGGAAACAAGGCCGGTCGTGGCAAGTCCGCCTGGAAAGCGCAGCCTCTTGTCCGACCTCATCCTCGAAACCCGCGGGCTCACCAAGGAATTTCGCGGCTTCACCGCCGTGCACGAGGTCGACCTCAAAATCCGCCGCGGCACGGTGCACGCGCTCATCGGGCCGAACGGTGCGGGCAAGACCACGGTCTTCAACCTGCTGACCAAGTTTCTCGAACCGAGCGCCGGGCAAATCCTCTATAACGGGATCGACATCACCACTGAACCGCCCGCCACCGTCGCGCGGCGCGGGCTGGTTCGCTCGTTTCAGATTTCTGCCGTGTTCGGCCGGCTTTCGGTTCTCGACAATGTCCGCGTCGCCTTGCAGCGACCACTCGGCAACTCGTTTCATTTCTGGCGCTCGGCGCGCGCGCTCGATCGGCTGACCGAGCCGGCGATGGGGCTGCTCGACGCGGTCGGTCTCGGCGCGTTCGCCGGCATCGCGGCTGGGGCGCTCTCCTATGGCCGCAAGCGTGCGCTGGAATTCGCCACGACCCTGGCGCTCGAACCCGAGCTGTTGCTACTCGACGAGCCGATGTCGGGGCTGGGGCAGGAGGATATCGGCCGTATCGCTACGCTGATCCGCGACGCGGCGCGCAGCCGCACGGTACTGATGGTCGAGCACAACCTCTCGGTGGTCGCCGATCTCTGCGATGTCATCACGGTGCTGACCCGCGGGCGCATCCTCGCCGAGGGCGACTATGCCAGCATCGCGGCGCATCCGCAGGTGATCGAGGCCTATATCGGCACCGGGAACACGATGGCGACCGCCGATGCCTGAGCTGCTGGCGGTTCGCGGGCTGAACGCCTGGTATGGCGAGTCGCATGTACTGCACGGCATGGATTTCGCGGTCGGCGAAGGCGAGCTGGTGACGCTGCTGGGCCGCAACGGCGCGGGCAAGACCACCACCTTGCGCGCATTAATGGGGATCATTGGCCGGCGCAGCGGTTCGGTCACCTTCCGCGGGACAGAATTGATCGCGCTGCCATCGAACAAGATCGCCCGGCTGGGCATCGGTTATTGCCCCGAGGAGAGGGGCATCTTCGCCAGCCTCGATGTCGAGGAGAATTTGCTGCTGCCGCCGGTGGTGCGGCCGGGTGGCCTCACCCTCGACGAAATCTATGCGATCTTCCCGAACCTGCTCGAACGCCGCCGCAGTCAGGGCACCAAGCTGTCGGGCGGCGAGCAGCAGATGCTGGCGATCGCGCGCATTCTGCGCACCGGCGCGACGATGCTGCTGCTCGACGAGCCGACAGAGGGTCTGGCTCCGGTCATCGTCCAGCAGATCGGCGCGGTGCTGCGCACCTTGAAGACCAAGGGGCTCACCATCCTCCTGGTCGAGCAGAACTTCCACTTTGCCGCGACGGTGGCGGATCGCCATTACATCGTCGATAACGGCCGTGTTATCGACGCCATCGCCAATGCCGAACTGGCGGCGAAGGAAGACAAGCTGCACGAATATCTTGGAGTCTAGGATTTTCGGGAGGGACTGATGAAACGACTCGTTGCGATGCTCTTGGCGGCGGTGCTGTTGTCGCCCGTGGCGGCGCGCGCCGACGACACGGTAAAGATCGGCGTGCTTGCCGATATGTCGAGCCTCTACGCCGATCTCGGCGGTCCGGGCTCGGTTGTCGCGGTCAAGATGGCGGTCGACGATTTTGGCGGCACCGTGCTCGGCAAGAAAATCGAGGTGGTCAGCGCTGACCATCAGAACAAGCCTGACGTAGCCTCGTCAATCGCCCGCCAATGGTTCGACGAGCAGGGCGTGCAGATGATCACCGACCTGACGACGTCGAGCGTCGCGCTGGCGGTGCAGGAAATTGCGCGAGAAAAGAACAAGATTATCCTGATCAACGGTGCCGCGTCGTCCGATCTTACCGGCAAGGCCTGCGCCCCGACCTCGGTGCACTGGGTCTACGACACGACCGCGCTCGCCAACGGCACCGGCGCTGCGGTGGTTAAGGCGGGCGGCAACACCTGGTTCTTTATCACCGCCGACTACGCGTTCGGCCACGCGCTGCAAAGCGACACCGCGGCCGTCGTCGAGGCCAATGGCGGCAAGGTGCTGGGCTCGGTCAACTTGCCGCTCAACACGGCCGATTTCTCGTCTTTCCTGCTCCAGGCCCAGGCGTCGAAGGCCAAGATCATCGGCCTCGCCAATGCCGGCGGCGACACGATCAACTCGATCAAGCAGGCCGCCGAGTTCGGCATCGTCGCCGGCGGCCAGAAACTCGCCGGGCTGCTGCTCTTTATCAGCGACATCCACAGCCTCGGCCTGCAAACCGCGCAAGGGCTGAACCTGACGGAGAGTTTCTACTGGGACCAGGACGACCAGACCCGCGCCTGGTCGAAAAAGTTCTTCGACAAGACCAACAAGGAACCGACCATGGTCCAGGCTGGCAATTATTCGGCGACGATGCACTACCTCGAAGCCGTCAAGGCAGCCGGGACGCTTGACCCCGCGGCGGTGATGAAGCAGCTCAAGTCAAAGCCGATCAACGATTTCGTGATCCGAAACGGGCACATCCAGGACGACGGCAGCCTCGTCCACGACATGTATCTCTACGAGGTCAAGAAGCCGAGTGAGTCAAAGGGCCCGTGGGACCTTTACAAGCTGATCTCAACGATCCCCGGCGCCGAGGCGTTCAAACGCCCGCACGGCAACGCCTGCCCCGCCGTCAAGAGCTGAGCGCGCTGATGGCGAGAACCCTCACCCGTCTCGCGTCGGCGATGCCGCCGCGATCCACCCTCTCCCGCAATGCGGGAGAGGGAAGGGGCCCACGCCGTCAGGCGTGGGAAGGGTGAGGGTCGCCCGAGCACCGCATCGACAACATGCTCCTCCATATCGCCATGCCGCCGGCGCCGGTGCTGTTCGCGCAGTTGCTGATCGGCCTCATCAACGGCTCGTTCTACGCGATGCTGAGCCTCGGCCTCGCGATTATCTTCGGCCTCCTTAACATCATCAATTTCGCCCATGGCGCGCAGTACATGATGGGCGCGTTCTGCGCGTGGTTTCTGCTGAATGGGATCGGCGTCGGCTACTGGCCTTCGCTGATCATCGCGCCGATCGCGGTCGGCGCGATCGGCATCGTCATCGAGCGGTTGCTGCTGCGCCGCATCGCGCGGCTCGATCATCTCTACGGCCTGTTGCTGACATTCGGCTTGGCGCTGGTCATCGAAGGCATCTTCCGCCAGCGCTTCGGCTCGTCCGGATTGCCCTACACGATCCCGGCCGAGCTGCAAGGCGGGCGCAATCTTGGCTTTATGTTCCTGCCGATCTATCGCGGCTGGGTGATCGTCTTTTCCCTGGCGATTTGCCTCATTACCTGGTTCGTCATCGAGAAAACCCGGCTCGGCTCGTTTTTGCGCGCGGCGACCGAGAACCCGACGCTGGTACAGGCCTTCGGCATCGATGTGCCGCGGATGGTGACGCTGACCTACGGCGCCGGCGTGGCGCTGGCGGCGTTGGCCGGGGTGCTGGCGGCGCCGATCTATCAGGTCAGCCCGCTGATGGGCAGCAACATCATCATCGTTGTATTCGCCGTCGTGGTGATCGGCGGCATGGGCTCGATCCTCGGCGCGATCGTCAGTGGTTTCGGGCTCGGCCTGATCGAAGGCATGACCAAGGTGTTTTGGCCCGAGGCGTCGAACATGGTGATTTTTGTGATTATGGCGCTGGTCTTGCTGGTCAAGCCGGCCGGGCTGTTCGGGCGGGCCGGTTGACGTGAAACGCCGCGACATCGTGATCTGGACCGCGGCGCTGATCGGGCTGGCACTGGTCGCACCCTATTTTCTTTACCCCGTGTTCCTGATGCGGGCGCTATGCCTCGCGCTCTTCGCTTGCGCGTTCAACCTGCTGTTGGGCTATGTTGGACTATTGTCGTTCGGGCACGCCGCGTTTATGGGCGGCGCGGCTTACATCACCGCTTATACCGTCAAGTCCTGGGGCTGGCCGCCGGAGATCGGCATTCTCGCCGGCGTGGCCGTCGCGGCGGCTCTAGGCGCGGTGTTCGGCTGGCTGGCGATCCGCCGCCAGGGCATTTATTTCGCGATGATCACGCTGGCGCTGGCGCAGATGGTCGCTTTCTTCGCGCTGCAAGCGCCATTTACCGGCGGCGAGGACGGCATTCAGGCAGTTCCGCGCGGCGATCTGCTGGGCGTGATCGATCTCGATAACCCCTTTGCGATGTACTATTTCGTGCTGGCGATCTTTCTCGCCGGCTTCGCGCTGATCCAGCGCACGATCAATTCGCCGTTTGGCCAGGTCATTATGGCGATCCGCGATAACGAGCCGCGGGCGATTTCGCTCGGCTATCGCGCCGAGCGCTACAAGCTGCTCGTCTTTGTGCTGTCGGCGGCGCTGGCCGGGCTGGCGGGTTCGACCAAGGCGCTGGTGCTGCAACTCGCTTCGCTCACCGATGTCGACTGGACGACTTCCGGTCAGGTCGTGTTGATGACGCTGGTCGGCGGCGTCGGCACGCCGCTCGGCCCGGTGGTCGGCGCCTTTATCATCGTGACGATGGAGAACTATCTCGCGCAAATGGGCTCGTGGGTGACGATCATCGAGGGGATCATCTTTGTCGTCTGCGTTCTGACTTTCCGCAGCGGTGTGGTTGGCGTTCTGACGCCGTATTTCGCTCGCGGCGAGACATCAAAAGCGGCCGAACCTTCGGCCGAAGCGGGATAGTGCCTAAACGAGCGCTTGGCGCAATTGGCGGCTGGCGACGACGAGCATCGCGAGGTCGGGGTTTGCCGATGTGTGCAACGCGGCGCCGATCGTCTCGGCCGGGGCAAGTTCGGCCGCATGGGTTGACGCCCAAAGCGCGACCGGGTCCTCGGCGCCGTCGGCGGACTTGAGCACGCGCAGCGCGAGATCGGCCTGAAGCGCATAAAAGTCGTCGATCAGGGTCTCGACCGCCGCCCTTTGCCATGGCGTTTCGGCTGGCAGCCGCCGAGCAACATCGCGCAGCGCATCAAGCCCAAATCGTGCGCCGACACCATAAAAAGCGCGGGCGGCGCGATCGTTCGGCTGGACTGCGCGCGCCGCTAGATCGCCGATTTCGAATGCGGTGATGAGGAAGATGATGCCGCCGACCCGCGAGGCCACCGGCTGCGGTACAGCCGCCTCGCGCAGCCGCGCGACTCGCCGGTCGCGCAACGCGCGCTCATCGGCAGGCAGCAGTTCGGCGACAACCGCCGCCAGATGCTCGACCGCCGGCGCCAGCCGGGCGATCTGGTCAAACGAAAGCTGTCTCTGGCGCAGCAGCCACAGCGCGGCATGCTCGACGACACCGGCGATGTCGATCAGCATGTCGTATTGCACCGAGGCCACGACTTTATTGTCGAGCGCCTCGATCGAGGCCCAAAGCAGCGGCAGCTGAAACGCCTCGCGGACGATGCGGTAGGCGCGCGCGATCTCCGCCGCGCTGCGGCCGCTGCGGGCTTCAAGGTCCTGGACGAAGGTGAGCCCGGCGCGATTGATGAGATCGTTGGCGATCATTGTCGCGACAATCTCGCGCTTGAGCGGATGCGCCGCGATCTGAGCAGTGAAACGGTCACGCAGCGCCGGCGGGAAATAAAGCCGCAATTCCTCCGCCAGTTCGGGCGCATCGGGTAGGTCGGATTGCAGCAGCTCATGGTCGAGCGACATCTTGGCGTAGGCCAGCAGGACGGAAAGTTCGGGCCGCGTGAGGCCGCGCCGCGCCGCGCCGCGCGATGCAATCTCGGTATCGTCGGGGACGAATTCGAGCGTGCGGTCAAGCCGGCCCGCCTGCTCCAGCGCGCGGATGAGGCGAGCCTGGCTATCCAGCGCCGCCGGGCCGCACGCCTCGGCCACCGACAACGCCCCGCCTTGAAGGTAGTTGTCACGCAGCACCAACGCGGCGACGTCATCGGTCATCGCCGCCAAGAGCGGGTCGCGCTCGGCCGCTGTCAGCGCACCGGTGGCGATCGCATGGCCGAGCAGAATCTTGATGTTGACCTCATGGTCCGACATCGACACGCCGGCAGAATTGTCGATCGCGTCGGTGTCGATCCGCCCGCGCGTCAGCGCATAGGCAATACGGCCGCGCTGACTGACGCCGAGATTGGCGCCTTCGCCGACAACGCGGGCGCGGATCGCCTCGCCGTCGATGCGCAGCGCGTCGTTCGCCTTGTCGCCGATCTGCGCATGAGTCTCGGCACGCGCCTTGACGAAGGTGCCGATGCCGCCAAAGAACAACAGGTCGACGCGCGCGGCGAGCAGATGGTGGATCAGCTCGGCGGGTGTGAGCGTGTCCTCGGCGATGTCGAAGACCAGTTTCATCTCCGGGGTGACGGCGATCGACTTCGCCGAGCGCTCAAAGACGCCGCCGCCCGCCGAGATCAGCTGCCGGTCGTAATCGCCCCAGCCGAGGCGTGGGTTCTCGAAGAGACGCTGTCGCTCGTCATAGCTGCGCGCGGCATCAGGATCGGGATCGATAAAGACATGCAGGTGGTTGAATGCCCCCACGAGGCGCGTATGGCGCGATTGCAGCATGCCGTTGCCGAACACGTCGCCCGCCATGTCGCCGACCGCGACGCAGGTGAAATCGGTCGTTTGGATGTCGATGCCCAGCTCGCGAAAGTGGCGCTTGACGAGTTCCCAGGCGCCGCGTGAGGTGATGCCGATCGCCTTGTGGTCGTAGCCGGCCGATCCGCCCGACGCGAACGCATCGCCAAGCCAGAAGCCGTAATCGATCGCGATCGCGTTGGCGATGTCGGAGAATGTCGCGGTGCCCTTATCGGCGGCGACGACAAGATACGGGTCGTCCTCGTCGTGCCGGATGACCGAACGCGGCGGCTCGATATGGTGAGCTTCGGAACCGTCGGCGACGATGTTGTCGGTCAGGTCCAAAAGCCCGCGCATCAGGATCTTGTAACATTCGATCCCCTCGGCCTGGAGTTCGGCACGGTTCGCCGGCGGACGTTTGACGGCAAATCCGCCCTTTGATCCAACCGGAATGATCACAGCATTCTTGACCGTTTGCGCTTTCATCAATCCGAGAATTTCGGTGCGGAAGTCCTCACGCCGATCGGACCAGCGGATGCCGCCGCGCGCAACCTTGCCGGCGCGCATGTGCACGCCCTCCATCCGCGGGCTGTAGACGAAGATTTCAAATAGCGGGCGCGGCAAGGGCAACAGATCGACCTGGCTCGACGCCAGCTTGACCGCGAGGTAGGGCTTGGGGGCGCCATCGGGCAGCGGCTGGAAATAATTGGTCCGAACGGATTTCAGGATCAGCAATAAGAAGCCGCGCAGGATGCGGTCCTCGTCGAGGCTTTCGACCGCATCGAGCAGATGGTCGATCGCCTGGAGTTCGGCGACCACATCCAAGGAGCCGCCGTGCGGCGGGTCCGGGTTGAAGCGGTGTTCGAAGAACGCCACCAGCCGGCGCGCGATCTCCGCGTGGGCCGCGAGCGTGTCTTCCATGTAAGCTTGGCTGAACGTGCTGCCGGCCTGCCGCAGCACCTTGCAGTAGAGGCGCAAGATGGTGGTTTGCCGCGCTGCCAATCCCGCGGCGAGTACCAGGCGATTGAACCCGTCATTCTCGATTACGCCCGCGACGATCTCGATCAGCGCTTCCTCGAAATTTCGCCGCAGCGCTTGCGGTGCGTCGGCGGCAATCGCACCCTCGGCGAGGATGAATTCATGGACCCAGGCCGCGTCCCCTGCGGTGAGGTCGAGGCGGTATGTGTCCTCGGCGATGATCCGCAGTCCGAGATTTTCCAGTACCGGCAGGATGTCTGACAGCGCTGCCGGCGTATCGTGGCGATAAAGCCGAAGTCCGGGCGCGGGGTCATCGCCATGGGGGTGCAGTGACGCCTCGAGCGACGACCCGGCGATCAACTTCTCGATTGCCCTGAGATCGGCGACTGCCTGCTCGGGGGTGGTGCGCGCCTGGTAATCGAGCGGGAAATCGCGCACACGGCTCAGCCGATCATGCGCGCCAGCTTCGCCGAGCGCCGCCTCCGCCACAGCCGAGACGCGATCGAGCCAGGAGAGGCCGGCTTCCGCGAGCTTCGCTTCGAGCGCTGCTTCATCGACGGGCGGGACCGCGCCGCGTGTCGTGCGGATGATAAAATGCCCGCGTCCGAGCGGCGACGTATCGAAATACATCTCGAACGCCGACAACGCGCCGGCGAACGCCGCTTCGAGAATGGTCACAAAGCTGCGCCGCAAGCCGCTGTCGTAGCGATCTCGCGGCGCGTAGACGAGACACGAAACGTACCGTTCCAGCGGGTCGCGCCGGATAAAGAGCGCGATGCGCTGGCGCCCCTGCAGATTGAGGATACCGAGCGCGGTATTGTAAAGCCAATCCTCATCGGCCTCGAACAGTTCGTCGCGCGGGAAGGTGCCCAGGATGTGGATGAGAGCCTTGGCATCGTGTCCCTCTGCCCCTAGCCCGCTGCGCTCGAGTGCATGCTCCACTTTGCGGCGGATGACCGGGATGACGCGCGGGCTCGCCGTATAGGCCGATGAGGTGAACAGCCCGACAAAGAGTGTCAGCCCGCACACTTCGCCGCGCGCGTCGAACCGGCGAATGCCGATCGCGTCCATCGGCGAGTCACGATGGACCGTCGAGCGATGATCGGTCTTGCCGATGATCAAAAGCTCATGCCGGCGCAAAAAATCGCGCACATCTTGAGGCAGGGAGGCGATGTCCCGCAGCCCGCCAAAGGCGCGATAGCCGGGCTCGCGCAAGACGCCGAGCGCCGGTGACGCCGCGCCGCTAGCGAAATCGTAATCGCGCAGACCGAGAAACGTGAAGTTGTTGTCATCGAGCCAGCGCAGGAACGCGGCGGTTTCATCGGCTTCCGACGCCGGGATTGGCAGCCCGCCCACACCCAGGCTTTCGATTTGGCGCATGAGCGCCGTGCGCATCACCGGCCAGTCGGTAACCGCTGCCCGGACGTTCTCGAGCACATCGGCCAGTGTCTCGGCCAGGTCCTGCCGCGCGGCCGCGTTGCGCTCGCGGGTGATCGCGAGCTGTATCCATGACTCGTGCGCACCGTTCGCGGTGCCGAAATCGATCAGGGCGCCGGTGGCATCACGCGTTACCGTGACGACGGGATGAACGACAAGTCGCGCCACACCGCCGCGCCGGTTGATCGCCGCAACCGTGGAATCGACGAGAAACGGCATGTCGTCATTGACGATTTCGACGATCGTATCCGCGGTGTCCCAGCCATCTGCTGCGGCCGTCGCGTTATAGACTCGTACCTTCGCCCGGCCGGGCGGGCGCTGCACTGCGAAATGCCATAAGGCGAGAGCACCCGCGCACAAATCGGCCGGGCTGCGCTCGATGACGTTGGCGGGTGGTACGCGCTGGTAAAAGGCCGAAATGAAGGCCGGGCGATTGAGCGATTCGCCGGTTTCCGATTGCGCCGCCGCCAGGCTCTGCGCACATGCGATCGCCTCTGTCTTTTGTCTGTCGATGTCGTGGGTCACGGCCTCAATCCGCCAGGCACCAAGTTGCCCCGAGAGAGCTTGCAGGCTTGCCGCTAAACCAAAGACCGGCAAGGATTTTTGCAATCAGATTAGGCATCGCGATGGCTGTTCTGCCAAAAAAGCAACACTTGTTCACGTTTCTGCACTTTTTAGCGACATTTAACACTAAATCCGACTTCAAACTCTTTTGGCAATTGGCGATACTCGGGGCAATGTAACTGAGCTGTCATACATCTGGGAGGGCCGCCGCCGATGGACATCATGGAGTTCCATGTTTGCCAAGAAAGCGGCGACATGCGCTGGGTGGTAAGGCTCGATAACACGACATATGGCGCGTATCTCGACAAACAGGAAGCGATGCTCGATGCCGTCGAGGCCGCCCGCGATGCCCGGCAACAGGGGCGAGAGGCGCATGTTTTTGTTGACGACCAGACGGACGCCCCGCGCATCTTCTGACTGACGAAATTCTAGGTGCTGGCGGCCGGAACGGGTTCTGCCGGCTACATCAGCGCGGCGAGCATCTCGGGCGTCACCAGCGTGACGCCGCCCTCGCTGACATAAAATCGCTCCGCGTCGGCTTTCGGATCTTCGCCGATCACCATCCCCTCGGGCAGGCGGCAACCGCGGTCAATGACGACGCGGTTAAGCCGGGCATGACGTCCGATATCGACGTCGGGCATCACGACCGCCTCTCGGGCTCGCACGTGCGAATTGACCCTGACATTGGAGAACAGCAGCGAGCGCGAGACATGGGCGCCGGAAATGATGCAACCTCCTGATACCATCGAATCGACCGCCATGCCGCGCCGATTGTCGTCATCAAAGACAAATTTGGCTGGCGGCAATTGCTGTTGATAGGTCCAGATCGGCCAGTTCGGGTCGTATATGTCCAGTTGCGGCACCGGCGTCACCAAATCGAGATTGGCGGCCCAATAGGCATCGATCGTGCCGACATCGCGCCAATACGACTCGGCTTCCGGTGTCGTCTTGACGCAGCTTTCCTCGAATTGATGCGCGGCTGCGCGGCCGCGCGCGACCAGATAAGGGATGACGTCTCGGCCAAAATCATGCGCGGATGATGCGTCCCGCGAATCGCGCTCGAGTTCGGCGTAGATGACGTCGGCGGAAAAGACGTAAATCCCCATGCTCGCGAGCACCCGGTCCGGCTTGCCGATCATGGGGGTCGGGTTCTTTGGTTTTTCGTCGAACGCGGTGATGAAGCCGGAATCATTCACCGTCATGACACCGAATTCGCTCGCCTGGTCGATCGGCACTTCGACGCAGGCCACCGAGCAATCGGCACCGCGCGCGACGTGCTGAGCCAGCATGTTGGAGTAATCCATCTTGTAGACATGATCGCCCGCCAGGATGACAAAGTACTCCGGCCGCGCCGCGCGAAAGATGTCGAAATTCTGGAACACCGCATCCGCGGTGCCGCGATACCACGTCCCCTCGTCGAGCCGCTGCTGAGCCGGCAGCAGGTCAAGAAATTCATTCATCTCGGGTCGAAGGAATGACCAGCCCATCTGCAGGTGCCGCAACAGGCTGTGCGCCTTGTATTGCGTCAGCACGCCGATCCGTCGGATGCCGGAGTTGACGCAGTTCGACATGGCGAAGTCGATGATGCGGAACTTGCCGCCAAAAAATACGGCGGGCTTGGCACGGCGATCGGTCAGTTGACGCAGCCGGCTGCCGCGCCCGCCGGCGAGCACCAATGCGATGGCTCGCCGGGCCAATCTTTCCTGCGATCGATCCACCGACAGCATAGAATTCGTCTCCTCGTGCGGGGGAGCCTCAGGCCACCACGCTTGGTTTGTCCCGGCCGGCGATGCCGCTGATATCTGCGAGCGCTCTGCTGACCGCGGCCAGGGGGGCCAAGGCGGTGGCCGCGGCGAGCCCATGCCGGGCGGGATCAGGCTCGAAGTGCTCTAGATAGACTCGCAACGTCGCCCCCTCGGTGCCGGTTCCCGACAGCCGGTAGACGATCCGCGCGCCATTGGTGAAACCAACGCGAACGCCTTGATGCGCGCTGACCGAACCATCGACGGGATCGGTATAGGCAAAGTCGTCCGCTTCCGCGACCCCGAAATCGCCGAGGCGGGTTCCAGGGAGTTCGCCCGCCATGTGCCGCAAGCGGTCGATCAGCTGGTCGGCGCGATCCGGCTCGATTTCCTCGTAATCGTGCAGCATGTAGAAATCGCGGCCGAAGCAGGTCCAAGGCTCGCGAAAAACCGTCATTGTCTTTCGCAAGCCCGATAAACCGGGACGCTGGCCGGCAAACGGCGTGATGGGGACGCTGAGAATGCTCATCCGGCGCGCTCAGGGAGCTGCCGCGCGATGCTAAAGTAAATCACCAAAGACCGGAAACTGTTCCACCGGACGCCGCTTGACGGTGGCGCCGGGGTTCGGATCAGCGCTCGCCAACAAAGTTAGGATCAGAGCTTGCGACCGAGACATTTAAGTCTTTCTTCTTTCGAATGCTTACGGCGGCGGCTTATAGGATGAACCGCGACAGATCCGTGTCCTTGGCGAGGCTGCCGACCCGCTCCTGGACGTAACTGGCATCGATGACGAGAGCCGTGCCGGCGGGCTGATCCGAGGCGCTGAAACTGATCTCTTCCAGCAGCCGTTCGAGGATCGTGTGCAACCGTCGCGCACCGATGTTTTCGATCGTTGCGTTGATCTGTTCGGCCAACCGGGCGATCTCCTCGACGCCGTCGGGACGAAATTCGAGTTCGACCCCCTCGGTCGCCATCAGCGCCTTGTATTGCGTGATCAGGCTGGCCTGCGGCTCGGTCAGTATGCGGCACAGATCGTCGCGATCGAGACCCTTCAATTCGACCCGAATAGGCAGGCGGCCTTGCAATTCCGGCAGCAGATCGGACGGTTTCGCCAGATGGAAAGCGCCTGAGGCGATGAAGAGGATGTGGTCGGTTTTAACCGGCCCATGCTTGGTCGCGACCGTGGTGCCCTCGATCAGCGGCAGCAGGTCGCGCTGAACACCCTCGCGGCTGACATCGGCGGCGCCGATCCCGCCGCCGCGCTCGCTGCGGCCGCAAATCTTGTCGATCTCGTCGAGAAAGACGATCCCGTTCTGCTCGACTGCGGCGATCGCTTCGCGCACCACGGCGTCCTGCTCCAGGAGCTTATCGCTTTCTTCGGCCAGCAGCAGGCGGTGGCTTTCGGCGACGCTGATCTTGCGCGATGCGGACCGCTGGCCAAACGTCTTGCCAAAGATATCGCCAAGATTGAGCATCCCCATCTGCGCGCCCGGCATACCGGGAATCTCGAACGTCGGCATTTGCGGCGCCGCGCTTTCCTGCACGGTGATCTCGATTTCGCGGTCGTCGAGCGTGCCCTCGCGCAGCATCTTGCGGAATTTTTGCCGCGTCTCGGCGCTCGCTTGCGCGCCAACAAGCGCCTCGAGCACACGCTCCTCCGCGGCGAGCTCCGCCTTTGGCGCGACCTCCTTGCGCAGCCGCTCGCGCGTCATCGAGATCGCGATCTCGACGAGGTCGCGAGCAATCTGCTCGACGTCGCGTCCGACATACCCGACTTCGGTGAATTTGGTCGCCTCGACCTTGAGAAACGGCGCTTGCGCGAGCCGCGCCAGGCGTCGGGCGATCTCGGTCTTGCCGCACCCGGTTGGGCCGATCATCAGAATGTTCTTGGGCAGCACTTCCTCGCGCAGCTCAGGCGCCAATTGCTGACGGCGCCAGCGGTTGCGCAACGCGATGGCCACGGCGCGTTTGGCGTCGTGCTGACCGACAATAAAGCGGTCGAGTTCGGAGACGATTTCGCGCGGGCTGAATGCGGTCATGGGCTCTTGTCTGTCATCGGCGACACCTTAAAGCAATCCAGCGCCGCATCTGCGTTGTCATCGGAGCTGGCCCTCGGATGTCCCGCAACGGCAACCGTCATCAGGCCGCCAGCTTTTCGAGGGTGATCTTGTCATTGGTGTAAACGCAGATATCTGCGGCAATCGCCATCGCGCGGCGCGCGATGGTTTCGGCGTCGAGACCGTCGATCCCGATCAGCGCCCGCGCCGCCGCCAGCGCGTAGCCGCCGCCGGAGCCGATTCCGATAATGCCGTCCTCGGGTTCGAGGACATCGCCGGTCCCGGAGAGGATCAGCGAGACGTTTTTGTCGGCGACCGCCATCATGGCTTCGAGCCGGCGCAGATAGCGGTCGGTCCGCCAATCTTTGGTCAATTCGACACAGGCGCGGGCGAGCTGACCGGAATGCTGTTCGAGCTTTGCCTCGAGGCGTTCGAACAGCGCTATCGCATCGGCGGTCGCGCCGGCAAAGCCGGCGATCACCGAACCGCTGCCCAGCCGGCGCAGTTTGCGCGCATTCGATTTGACGATGGTTTGACCCATCGACACCTGCCCATCCCCCGCGACGATAACCTCGCCGCCCTTGCGCAAGCAGAGGATCGTCGTGCCGTGCCAGCGATCGCCGTCAGTCGGAAAAGCCATGACAGCGAGATGTAATACCTGGGAACCGTGCTCGCAATCCGTTCACCCATGGCGGCGTAGCCGCAGGCCAGCGCGCCGCATGGCGCGAAGCGAGTGGCAAGCAGGTCCCGGCTTTGTTAAGACACGAGGGCGTGGCAATCGAGGCGGGCGCAGCAGTACGGCTTCTGTGGCAAGGTGGTTTGCGTGGCGATGGCCGATGACGACAGCCCCAGCGCTTCGGAGCGCGCGACCGGTCCGTCAAAGATCGTCCTCAATGTCGACTGCGGCTATCCGTCAAGCCAGGGCCTGCATCCCACGTTCAAACATCCCGATTGGCGAGAATTGCGGCTCGATATCAACCACGCCGTCGACCCTGACATCTTGTGCTCGATGACCGATATGCACCCCGTGGCCACCGGTTCGATCGATGCGATCTGGTCATCGCATAATCTGGAGCATCTCCATCGCCACGAGGTGCCGGTCGCGCTCGCCGAGTTCAAACGCGTGCTCCGTCCAGGAGGACAGATCCTGCTGACCTTGCCCGATCTGCAGCGCATTGCCGAGCTGGTCGCGGCCGACGGGCTGGAAGACGAGGCCTATAGTTCTCCGGCTGGTCCAATTAGCCCTCTCGATATGATTTACGGCCATACCCCCTCGCTGGCGCGCGGCAACCATTATATGGCCCACAAGACCGGCTTTACCGCCCGGTCGCTTGGGCAGTTGTTGAGCGAGGTGGGGTTTGTCGGGATGACCCTGCGGCGGGAAGGTTTCGCGTTATGGGCGCGAGCGCAAAAGCCGACGGCATGAAGACTTTGGCGTTGAACCGCCCCGCGCCGTGAACTGGCTTTTCATCCATCAGAATTTTCCCGGCCAGTACGTTCACGTCGCCCGGCATCTGGCGGCCGCGGGCGATCAGGTCGTCTTTATCACCCAGCAGCCAGAGCGCGAGCTCACCGGCGTCCGCAAGATCGTCTATGCCGGGGCGCGGCCACCCGCGGGAATGCATCCATTCCTTCACGACTTTAGTGCGGCTGTCGAAAACGGGCTGGCGGTGGCACGTGTTTGTCACGATTTGAAGCAAAGCGGCTTCGTCCCCGACCTCATCGCCGGACACAACGGTTGGGGCGAGCTGCTTTACGTCAAGGATTGCTGGCCGTCGACGCCGCTGCTCGGCTACTTCGAGTTCTATTATCGCGGCCACGACAGCGACCTCGACTTTGATCCGGAGTTTCCACCGAGCGAAAGCGACCGGATGCGCATACGCACCCGGAACGCCGTCAATCTGCTTGGACTCGAAGCGGCGGATTGGGGACAGACCCCAACCGAATTTCAGCGCAACCTTTACCCGGAGCATTATCGGCGCGAGATCAGCGTGGTGCACGAGGGCATCGACACAGTAAAGGTGCATCCGGATCCGAGCACCCGGTTATGGCTTTCGGGCGGGTTGTCGTTGTCGCGTAATGACCCTGTGGTGACCTACAGCGCGCGCAACCTCGAACCCTATCGAGGGTTTCACATCGTGATGCGGACGCTGCCGGACATCCTAGAGCGACACCCGACTGCACGCGTGCTCATCGTTGGCGGGAACGATGTCAGCTACGGGCGGCGCTCGACGCAGGCGAAGAGCTGGCGGGAGCAGATGATCGGCGAGATCGGCAACAAACTCGATTTGAGCCGGGTTCATTTTCTCGGCCGGCTCAATTACGACCAATACTTGGCGATGTTGCGGATCTCCTCGGCTCACATTTATTTGACCTATCCGTTTGTCTTATCCTGGTCGCTGCTTGAGGCGATGGCGACCGGTTGCGCCATCGTGGCGTCGCGCACGGCGCCGGTGGAAGAGGTCATTCGCGATGGCGAGAATGGTTATCTGGTCGATTTTTTTGACCGCCAAGCGCTTGCCGATCGCGTGGGCGACCTGTTGCTCAAGCAGGACAAGCAGGCCGAGATGCGTGCGGCGGCTCGCCTAACTGTCGTCGAACACTTTGATTTGACGACGAAAACGTTGCCCGCCTATCTCGCGCTGTTGCGTCGACTGATGCGCCGTCGGCGGCAGCATACGGTTTCAGTGGCGAGCATCGCGGCGGCCCAGGGTTAGAAAACTCAGGTCGAGTGTCATACGCGATCGATCTTTATGGGAGCTTTGCGGTGGAACCGCTTCGGCCGGTTTTGATCAACTTAGGGCATGATTAACCACGAATTGTATCGATATGAATAAATTATTCATGAATTTTGCATCAAGAACGCGATAACGTTGCAAATCGCGCATCCGGTGCAGGTTTCGGAAAGTTTCAGGGCGTACTTGCCCTGTGACAGCCTTGTCAGCGTCCTCGAGCAAGGCAATGCGGTAAGGGCGAAGCAAGCAGTTTCGGTGATTCTTGCCGTCCGGTACGAACGAGGTAGAGCCAGAGATGCCAGCAGCGACAACCATTGTAGTTGCGCGGGAGGATTTCTCCATTCCTGGCGGGGAAAACCTCGACGGCAACAATTCGCTCGAGCCGCTCACTCTCGAGAACCGGTTTTTTGACCTCATCCGCCAAAGCAAGCCGGATGTCGTGGTCCTCGATTTGCGTGAGGCGAACGGCGATGGTGTCGGCATGATCCTAAAGATCCGCCGGCAGTGCAGCGTGCCGATCCTTGTCGTATGCGGACCCGACAATGCTTGTGCGCAAGACTATCGTTTCGCCGGCGCCGCAGAGTGCATCGCCAGTCCGGTCGATGTTGTCACGTTTAACGAGGTGCTCCAGCAAATAGTCCGGGATAATGCGCAACCCACGCCAGCAAGTTCCCGCGAAGCAGGGGTCGTTGAGTTTTCGGATGTCATCTTCCGGCCACATCAGAATCTCATTCTGGGTCCGGACGCCAAGACTGTGCATTTGACGACGGCAGAGAATCTCCTGCTCGCGCATTTTGTGGCCCATCCCTGGGAAATTCAGACACGGGCGGCGCTGGCGGCGGCGCTCTACGGTAAGCATCGCCCGGCGACCGACCGAGCCATCGACGTTGTTGTTAACCGATTGCGCACCAAGTTGCGCTCGGTTGGCGAGGCGACGGAACATTTGATAAAAACGGAATTCCGGCGGGGATACCGGTTTGTGTGCGACACGTCAGCGGAGCCGTAGCGCCCCGAAATAATTTTGGCGGTGCTCGGTCAAGTCCGCGATTTTTCAGCGCACAACGGTCAAACTCGGTGGGTTGAGTTTGGCAAAATGGGTTGGTGATGGTCGCTCTCGACCGCAACCGGTTCGACAGTGAGCGGCCTCAGGGTGCCGCGACGTCGGGCGTGGCGTTGCTCGGGTCGCTCGTTATCATCGCCCGCCAGCACGGCATCCAGCTTTCTGTCCCTCAGTTGATCCACGATCACCTGCTCGAACCTGGACAGCCTTCGGTCGCGCAACTCCTCAATATCGCCGAAGCCAACGGTCTGCGCGCGACCGCGACGCGAATGACGTGGCGACAATTGCTGCGGATCGGCAAGGCGGTTCCAGCAATGGTCTTGTTGCGCGACGGCCAGGCGGCGGTGCTGCGTGAGGTGAGCGAAGGTCCTGGGCTGCCGCGCGTGGCGCTCCAGGACCCCAACACGCACGAGGATGCACCCCTCGTTCTCGATGAAACCCGGTTTATCGCGGCGTGGACTGGCGACGTTCTGCTCTTCAAGCGCGACTACCGGCTGCGCGACGAGGATCAGCCATTCGGTTTGGGGCTGATCTTTTCGTATTTTCTACGAGACCGCCGCATCGCCCGCGACATCGGCATCTCCGCGATGATGCTGAGCCTACTCGCGGTGGTGCCGATCTTGTATTGGCGCTTCTTGATGGACGACGTGCTCTATAACGACGCACGACAGACGCTTCTGGTGCTCGCGGTGGCGATGCTGGTGCTGATCGTCGCCGAAATGGCTTTTGGCTATCTACGACGATTTCTGGTGTTGCACCTGACTCGGCAGGTCGATGCCAGACTGGCGACCTACATGTTCGACCGGCTGATCCGACTTCCGATCGATTTTTTTGAACGCAGACCGGTTGGCGAAATCACCCGTGACATGCAGGAACTCGGCAAGATCAACGGCTTCTTCACCGGAGGCTTGCTTGGCACGGTACTCGACGGTCTGGTGCTGTTCGCGTTCTTGCCGATCATGTTCTGCTTCAGCCCGCTGTTGACACTCGTCGTGATCGGCTTCGCCGCGCTCATCAGCGGCCTCATTCTTTTGCAACTCCCGAAATTGCGCCGCAAAAGTCTGGGGGTGCTGGCGGTCGAGCGCGAAAAAGGTGGGTTTTTGGTCGAAACCCTCCATGGTGTTCGCACCGTAAAGGCGCTCGCGCTTGATGAGCGGCGACGCCATGAGTGGGATGTCAAAGTCGCTCGTGCCGCCAATCTCCGCATGGACGAGGGGCGGGCCGGCAATCTGGTGCAGACCCTGGTCGCGCCTCTCGAACGGGGGATGACCACCGGCGTGTTTGCGTTGGCGGTTTATCTGGCGATCGCGACCCGCCAGGAGACCTATGTGGGGGCGCTCTTTGCCTTCATGATGCTGTCACAACGGGTTGCCGCGCCTTTGGTACGCCTTTCGACCATGCTGCAGCAATTCCAGGAAGTCTCGATCGCGGTCGGGGTCATCGCGAATCTGGTCAATCAGCCAGCCGAGGAAGGCCATAACAAGGGCGGCATTCGGACGCCGATCGTCGGCCGGGTCGAGTTTTCCGGGGTGCGCTTCCGCTATCCCGGCAGCAACACGCTGGCGCTGGATAATGCCTCCTTCACCATCCCCGAGGGTTCGGTTTTCGGCCTGATGGGCCGCAGCGGTTCCGGCAAGACGACGGTGACCCGGCTGCTGCAACTGTTTCATGGTGAGTATGAAGGGCTGATCAAGATCGACGGCACCGATCTGCGGCAGTACGACGTGCAACATCTGCGCAGCAATTTTGGCGTGGTGATGCAGGAGAATTTTCTGTTCAGCGGCACCATCCGCGAGACCATCGCCGCCGCCAAGCCGGATGCCACTCATGATGAGGTGGTGATGGCGGCCCGCTTGGCTGGAGCGGAGGAGTTCATCGAGCGGCTGCCGGAAGGCTACAATACCTATATATACGAAGGCTCACCCAACCTGTCGGGTGGGCAGCGCCAGCGAGTCGCGATCGCCCGCGCGCTGATCACCAACCCGCGCATCCTGATCCTCGACGAGGCGACCAGCGCACTCGACGCCGAGAGCGAGGCCATCGTCAATGCCAATCTGGCCCGTATCGCCGAAGGGCGCACGATGATCGTCGTCTCGCACCGCCTGTCGTCGCTGGTCAATGCCGATGCGATCCTGGTGCTCGAACGCGGCCAAGTCTACGACATCGGCAGTCATGACGAGCTGGTCGCGCGCTGCGACATCTACAGCAATCTGTGGCACCAGCAGCACCAACACCTCATTCCCCGGCCGTCGCATGAAGTTATTGCCTTCCCGCCTGCCGGCCGCGCCTGAGGCGGCGGGCCATGAGGTCCGCGTCTTTCGGTCGGAAGCCGCGGCGATTGTCGAGGGGCCGCAGCCGATCCAGGCGCAGGCCACTCTGTTCGTTCTGGCGGGACTGCTCGCGAGCCTCTTACTCATCGCGGTCTGCATGCGGGTCGACCGGGTGGTGTCGTCGCGTAGCGGCGAGATTATGACGGTTGATCCGACGGTGGTGCTGGGGGCGCTGGACCAGTCGATCATCCGCTCGATCAATGTGTCGGAGGGGCAGAAGGTCGAGAAAGGCACGCTGCTGGCGACCTTGGACCCGACCTTTACCACCGCCGATGTCGGCGCACTCAAGGCGCAGGTGGCGAGCCTCGACGCCCAGATCGCGCGCTGCCAGGCGGAGCTGGCGAAGAAGCCGTTTACCGCCCCGCCCGGGAGCGACGCG
>Ga0335085_10002566_pt1 | contig 33566 bp, 32 predicted proteins | sample Lox_Sample_45_FD_206712 | JGI IMG/M metagenome (GOLD analysis project Ga0335085, IMG submission 206712) | Soil microbial communities from Loxahatchee National Wildlife Refuge, Florida, United States - Lox_Sample_4.5 | ecosystem: Environmental > Terrestrial > Soil > Wetlands | place: USA... | reverse complement strand
TGATGACCCGATGGCAGCTGTGGAAGAGCTCAGAAGGTCTAGATGCGGGATTGACCTGTTTACCTTTGTCCAAAGGCTATCGGATACTAAGTCCCACTATGCGTATCCGATGGAGCTCGACAACTTAGCCGCACTCCACGTCAGCACATTCGACGACTGGATGACGCACACCCTCAACTTCAAGGTGCGAAACAAGGTGCGAAAGGCTGCCAAATGCGGCGTGGATGTGCGCGAGGTGACATACGACGACGATTTCGTCCGGGGCATCTCTCAGATTTACAATGAAACTCCTATCCGCCAAGGGATGCGCTTCTGGCACTATGGGAAAGATCTTGAGACTGTTCACCAAATTAACGGCACGTTTCCGAACCAAAGTATTTATATTGGCGCATTTTACGAGGGAAGTATGATCGGCTTCATTAAACTTGTAATGGATGAACATCGCAGCCAGGCTGGACTCATGCAGATCCTGGCCATGATCCGACATCGCGACAAGGCGCCAGCGAACGCTCTCATCGGCCAGGCGGTCCGTTCTTGTGCTGAGCGAGGAATACCTTACCTGTGGTACGCGAATATCACGTACGGGAAGAAGGGAGAGGACAGTCTGGCCGAGTTCAAGCGACACAACGGCTTTCAAAAGCTTGAAATACCAAGATACTACGTGCCACTGACGATTGCCGGCAGGATAGCCCTGCGTTTCGGACTCCATCGCGGCCTACTAGAGTGGGTTCCTGCACCGATGACTGCCACCTACCGGAAGGTCCGTAGCTTCTGGTACGCGCGAAAGCTTCCCCATTTGAAGAACGCCTAGGGAAGGGGAGCCAAATTATGCCTGTGGCAGAGTCCGCCAAGGAGAACGCTTGATGGTCAAGTATATAGCGACAGCGGCGGCCCTTAAGTGTTTTTCGGCCGGGCCTTACATGCCCAGGCTCTACCGGAGATTGGGCAATCTGGCGGGAAACAGGCGGCGTGAAACCGGACAGATACCGGCTTACTATCTGGAACGGCTCAAGAGATTTATTCGACTCCAGAGAAAATATGAGCTCATCCACAATGGAGATCGCATTCTTGAGCTTGGGACTGGCTGGATGCACTGGGAAGCGATAACCACGAGGCTGCTGTTCGATACGAGCGCCGTGCTCTTTGATGTCTGGGACAACCGACAGCTCGGTGGACTAAAGAACTACGTGACACAGCTGGGTTCCGCGCTCAAGGACAAGAGTTTTGGCCTCTCTGCCGCAGAATCCGAGCGCGCGATTTCCCTGATTTGCCAAATTGGAAGAGTGAATTCGTTCGAGGAGCTTTATCGGCTGCTGGACTTTGAGTACGTCCTTGAGAGTTCGGGCAGCCTAGCAAGCCTGCAGAATAGATCCTTTCAATTCGTGGTGAGTGGTGGGGTGTTGGAACACGTGTCGCGAGATGCTGTCCCTCTGCTCCTCAGAGAGACTGCCAGAATTCTAAAGCCCGGCGGCTGGGCGCTTCACAGCATTGATATCGAGGACCACTTATCCCACTACGACGGCACGGTCTCAAAGAAACTGTACCTGGCGCATTCGGAGCTGTCGTGGCGCCTCCTCTTCGAGAACAAAATTCAGTACATCAATCGGCTGCAAAGAAGCGAATGGCTGGACGTTTTTAAGGCCGCAAGCTTTGCACTGAAAGACGAGGACAGTTGGAACGTGGACATAAGCTCACTGAGGCTATCTCCGCGATATGCAAGTATGGACAGACGAGACCTTGAGTGCGGTGTCCTGAGAGTACTGCTTAAGAAAGCTCTCTGATCGCGTCCTTGAAGAATTTCAGCCAGCAGACTAATGTCAGAGCCTGATTAGGATCCAGTCAGAATGGCGAGTTGATCAAAGCCAGCCACTCTGCGCCGGAGCAATCCTACTTTTCAACCGATCATCCTTATGCCAGGAATCGTCGGACTTATCTCACGGATGCCGCATGAGGAAGCGCAGCGTGAGCTTTTCCAGATGGTCGAGGCTCTGCGTCATGAGGGCTTCTATGTCAGCGGGACTTGGTCCGACGATGCCCTGGGGATCTACGTCGGGTGGATTGCTCGCCAGGGCTCCTTCTCCGATTCCATGCCGTTGCGGAGCGAGACCGGCAATAACATCCTTGTATTTTCCGGGGAAGAATTTCCCGAGCCCGGGACGGTTGAGAGCCTTAGAGGGCACGGTCACCAATTTAATGGGGAAGGACCATCGTATCTCGTGCATATTGCCGAGGAAGATTCGTCCTTCCCCGCGAAGCTCAATGGCCGGTTTCACGGATTGCTCGTTGACCGGCGCCGTGGCGCAGCGACTCTCTTCAATGACCGCTATGGAATGCACCGGCTCTATTTCCATCAGTCAGCTGACGCCTTTTACTTCGCTGCAGAGGCCAAGGCAATTCTGGTTGTCCGTCCGGAGCTGCGACGTTTGGATCCGCGCGGTCTGGGTGAATTTATTGCCTGTGGCGCAGTCATGGAGAATCGGACCCTATTCGATGGCATCCGTCTGCTGCCGCAGGCCGCGGCCTGGGTTTTTCGGAATGGCGCGCTCGAGCGGAAGGGCGGTTATTTTAGTCCCCACGACTGGGAAAATCAGGAATCGCTGAATGCGGAGTCCTTTTATTCGCGCTTCCGCGAAACTTTTGCTCGCATTCTCCCCCTTTATTTCGCCGGCAACGAAAAGATTGGGATGTCGCTCACTGGCGGGTGGGACACGAGGATGGTCCTGGCCTGGCAAAACTGCCCCGCCGGATCGCTGCCCTGCTACACGTTTGGAAGCATGATGCGAGATTGCCAGGACGTGGTGCTCGCGAGGCGATTGGCCGGAATGTGCGGGCAGAGTCACCAGGTTATTCATGCTGGCGACGAGTTTCTTTCGCAATTCCCGCATTATGCTGAACGCGCCGTGTATCTGAGCGATGGCTGTGCGGATGTGAGCCGGGCTCCGGATGTATATATCAACGAGAGGGCTCGTGAGATCGCTCCGGTCCGGATGACTGGCAACTATGGCGGCGAGATACTCCGCCGGGTGCGCACATTCAAGCCAGAACAGCCGCTGCCGGGATTGTTCCAGGCTGATCTGATCCCGTATGTTGACAGCGCAAGGGCAACCTACGCCGCCAACATGAACGGGCACCCGACTTCCATTGCAGTTTTCAAGCAGCTTCCGTGGAACCACTACGGGACCCTCGCCGTGGAGGAATCGCGGCTCTCCATGCGCACGCCATTCCTGGACAACAACTTTGTGCGCACGGTCTTTCGCGCTCCGGCGCAAGTATTCAACGCCAACGACATCTCCACCCGTCTGATTGCCGACGGGAGGAGCGAACTTATGCAAGTGCCAACTGATCGGGGCCTGGCGGGCGGCCGCGGGCGACTTGGAGAAGCGGTGGCGCACGGCATCCTCCAATTCTTGTTCAAGGCGGAATACGCCTACGATATGGGCATGCCGCAATGGGTGGCCGGTGTCGATCACGTCTTTTCAACGTTGCATCTGGAGCGTCTCTTCCTCGGGAGGCACAAGGTCTTCCATTTCCGAACGTGGTACAAGGGCCCACTGGCGGAATACGTACGGGAAATCTTATTGGATCCGCGAAGCCTCTCGAGGTCTTACATCCAACGGGGAAGTTTGCAGGCAATCGTGCGCGGCCACACCCGCGGAACACGAAACCACACAGAAGAGATCCATAAGCTGCTTGGATTAGAGCTCTTGCATCGTGTTCTACTCGATCGCGAGCCGCAGTGCAGGAACAGCTTCCTGAGGCCGATTGGCGCAGCAGACACCGCGGCCGTTACCGCAACCATCTAACACCTTGCACGGCGATCAGGCGCGCTGTCGGGACGTCGAATGACCCTTAAGAAAAGTCTGCAGGGACTTCTGGATGGGCTTGGCGTCTATGAACGCCTTAAGGCCTCCTGGATGTATGACTTTTACTGGGGCATTGCGGATCACAAGGTAATTGACGACTGGAAGCTCGAGCTCGAGTTTTACCGGCGTCTTCTGGTTGGATTTCGTGAAGGGGATATGATCTTCGATATCGGCGCGAATCGCGGATATAAGACCGCGATGTTTCTGCGATTGGGAGCGCGCGTGGTTGCGGCTGATCCTGACGAGACGAATCAGAGGATCCTACGACAGAAATTCCAGACGTTCCGCTTAAGAAAGGAGCCTCTTATCATCCTTGACCAGGCTGTGAGTGAAGAGTGTTCTACACGCACCATGTGGATTGACACGCCGGGTTCGGCCATGAATACGCTCAGCCTCAAATGGGCAGATACATTGCGAGAAAATGGCAGGCGGTTTGGTCACCAGTTGAATTTTAATCAATCCAAGCAGGTAAGGACCACTACAATAGAACAGTTAGTGTGCGAGCATGGAATGCCGTTTTTCGTAAAGATTGATGTAGAGGGTCACGAGGTCAGCGTATTGCGGGGAATGCGGCGTCCCGTTCGTTATCTTTCGTTCGAGGTAAACCTCCCTGAGTTCAAAGCCGAAGGCCTTGAGTGCATTCGTCTCCTGGAAGAACTGGCGGGAGATGGGACTTTTAATCTTGCGGCTGACTGCCGTCGTGGACTTCTGCTGGACCGGTGGCTCGAACCAAATGAGTTTATCGCCAACTTCAATTCCCGAATGGAGCCGTGCGTTGAGGTGTTTTGGCAGACGCCCGCACATGACTAGCAATTCTGAAGTCAGATCTCAGCATATCTGTCTGAACGTGTACTGGCGGATCTCTTGCCATAACCATAGTTGGCCAATGGCTAATGGGGCGTCGCCATTGGAGCATTCGGTGGAACGGCCGATGGGGTATTCACGGCCAGCGGGTGAGGGTATGTGTACGGCTCATAGTAGAGCGTCCAGGTGCCGGGGCTGCCGCTCGCTGTGCAGACGTAGAGTTCGCCCTGTCCGCCGTTGCCACTCTGATTCCAGTTTCCTTGGTCTGTCGCCCAGTAAGCGACTCCGGGACTTCCCGTTGGTCCCGCGCCATAAGTTCCGCCCGGTCCTGCCGTACAATTTGCTGGACGGCTCGCCAAGGTCCCGCAGCCGACGCCTGATGCTCCGGTAAATCCGGTGCAGTTCGATCCGCTGCCCACGTTCGAGCTAAGGTAATAATCGCGATTCCGTACAGTAACTGAGTCCGCTTCAGTCCAGAAGTTTGTGCCAAATCCAGGTACAGGCGTCCACGAGTCAAGCCACTCGTACACAGGTTCGAGATACTGATTGGGCCACACTCCCGTATATGATCCACTCCCGCAGCCTCCGGGTCTTCCCGAGCCGAGGGTAGAGTCACATAGGCTTGGAAAACTTCCCGACAATAAGTCTCCTTGTCCGCGTCCGATTCCATCGAGGCACGGCCAGCCGCTTTCCCCCGATGAATTTCCATCCCAATTCGACGGCCCGGGTACGCCGCCAATTGCAGCTGTCCTGCAATATCCCCACCCGTTCGGCGGGGCGGATTGACCGTAGGTGGTGTTATCAACGCGGTCTACGAATCCAGCAACGACATGGGCATAGTACCCGGTAAAGGTGTTGCCCCAGATCACACCGGTGCCGCCCGTGAGAAAGAAAGCGGAGGTAGCCGGATAGGAGGTAGATGTGTTGCTCGCGCCATAACTGATCCCGTAAATTTCGAACGCACGGCAGGACCGGAAATTGCTAGCCGATCCTGTGGCGTGTCCCTGCGGCTCTACAGCATTCAACGTGCCGAAACGGAACACAAATTTCCCACCACGTAGGCAGTCGTTAGCGAAAGGAATGACGAAATTCGAGCCGCTCGTTCCCCCGTTCATCACAAAGTTTTCCGTGAACCAAAAATTCGCACCGCCGAGTCCAGTGACTGCGTTCCAGACAGTATTCCCTACGGAGTCCGTACATTGGCCGTTGTACTCACGGAATCCGTTGTGCGTGCTCCCGGCCTGGAAGTCCATAACGAAATGGTCGGCCACTCCGTACACGCATCCGAAAATCGCGATTTGCGTGGCGTGTAGGGTCATGGCGAAGTGACTATGGTCGATGCGTGCCTGCGCGCTCGAACCGGATAGAGTGAGGCCGCCGCTATTGAAACTTTCCTGGCTGCTGCTGTCCGTCTCAAAGGTAATCCCGGTCAGCCGGAAACTCTTCCCAGAAATCAGACTGAATGACATCATGGGTTGGTCGCCGTCCGTGCTGTGCGGCGTGTCATCGATAATAACTGTAGAGTCTATGGCGGTACAGGAAGCACCTGGGGCGCACGTTCCGGAGATCTGCGTTTGACCCTGCAGGATGAAGGAATGCGCTTGAGAATATGAGAGGACCTGCGTCCATTTGCAAGTACCGGCAGGGATTACTACAGTAGCTCCGTCAGTTGTGATCTGCGAAAGCGCCGCGGCAACGTCTGTCTCATTGCAGGATGCGGCGTTGATAGTTTGAGCCCGAACTCCGGAGGCGAGTAGGCTGCTTAGGAAAGCCGCACAAATCAAAAATTTCGTAATTCTTACCATATGTGCCTGCCTGAATGGCATCTCTATAGTGCACGGAAGCACAATCAATGTCCACAATCTGCAAGTCCACTGTTCCCGATACGCACTACACTGTCCCGTCGCCTAGGCTCGGCTATTCGCATGCCTGCAACCACAGCCGCGAGCCCGGAGCTCAACATTTAGAAATGCCGATACCGCTGTCGTCGGGCAATCCATGCACCCACCGGTCAGTCAGTGCCGAGGGTTTTGTCGCTGCCAACATAAGCGGTTGACTTTTCCTCTCCTAACTCCGACCCTAACGTGATCCTTCGCCTAGGTTAGCTTCGCTTGCGAACAGCGACTTAGCCCTTTAGCCTCAATGGGGGAGTCGGATGAAATTGATTGAAGCATTGACGATTCTGAGGGAACCAATCCCTGAAGACGCACCCGAGTTACGCTTATTCTTGGCGTCCGGATTTACCCCACTTTACCTCAAGACATTTTTGGCCGCGCAGCTGCGTGGCCGTTTCCCTCAGCACAGAGTGGTGATCGATACGGGACTTTATGGAGATTTGGCCGGGAATATTGAGCGTTTGGAGCCTGCCCGTTTTCGGTCATTGGTCGTAATTGCGGAGTGGGAGGACCTTGATCCACGCCTGGGAATCCGGCGTCTAGGTGGCTGGCGGCCACTTAGCCTGGCGGATATCGAGGAGTCTGCCCAGCGGTCAGCAGACCGTCTGAAGAAAGCTCTTTTGAATGCTACGGAGTTTGTTTCCACGGTTGTCTGCATGCCGACTCTGCCCCTGCCACCACTTTTCTGGATGCAGCCTGATCGCTCAAGCTCAACGGAGCTGCGCCTTCGGGAAAAGCTCGCGTCGCTCGCCGTAGCTCTCTCAGGACAGCCTCGGGTTCAGGTCGCCAATGCGGAGCTCTTGAGCGAACTCTCTCCTATTGGACAACGCTTCGATCTGAATTTCGGTCTGATCGCTGGTTTCCCATACACACTTCCGCATGCCTCGGCGTTGGCCAGCCTAATCGCCAATCTGATTGACAACCAGACGCCGAAGAAAGGTTTGATTACCGACCTGGACGACACCCTCTGGGCCGGCATCCTCGGCGAGGACGGCATTAGCGGCATTTCATGGGACATGGAACACCGAACCCACGTCCACGGTCTATACCAGCAGTTCGTCGCCTCGCTCGCAGGTGCGGGCGTGCTCGTTGCGGTCGCGAGCAAGAATGATCCTGCACTTGTGGAACAGGCTTTCGACAGAAGCGACCTGCTTATATCAAAAAGTGAAATATTCCCTTTCGAAGTCGGTTGGTCCCGAAAATCGGAGTCGGTGAGTCGAATTCTAGACACATGGAACGTTGGCGCTGACTCTGTCGTGTTCATTGACGACAGCCCAGCGGAGATCGCCGAAGTCAAGGCGGCATTCACTGAACTGGAATGTATCTTATTCCCTCGACACGATTTGCAGGGAATCTGGAATCTCTTGAAGGACTTACGGAGGTTTTTCGGAAAATCCTCGCTAACAGAGGATGATTCGCTGCGTCTAAATAGCATCCGAAGCACCATTGCAAGTCAAGCTCAGTTCCGATCCACAGACAACACCCTGGACGATTTTCTCCGCGCCGCGGAATCGACGATAACCTTTAGTTTGGCACGAAACAGCGGGGATATTAGAGCTCTTGAGTTGATTAATAAGACGAATCAATTTAACTTGAATGGCAGGCGCATCAACGATTCAGAGTGGCAGCACTTACTTAGCGACCCTGCTTCGTTAATGTTAGTTGCTTCATATAGAGACAAGTACGGTTCATTGGGGAAAATAGCGGTTATTCTAGCAACATTCCGTGAACACAGACTTTTTGTGCACAACTGGGTGATGAGTTGTCGAGCGTTTTCCCGACGCATCGAGCACCAGTGCTTGAAATATTTGTTTGATACATTCGGGGCGAACGAAGTCGTCCTCGACTACCAACCAACACTCCGGAACGCTCCACTGCAGACTTTCCTCGGGGAATTTCTAAGTGGCTTGGATGAACCGGTGCTCCGGATTACGAGAGAACGATTTGAGGCCGCCGTTCCACAGCTGTTCCATCAAATTGAGGGGTGAGAAGTGTCGGAGATGGAAGATAGGCTGATTCGGTGTTTCGCGTCCGTGTTTCCCGGTCTCTCGCCAGAACAAATTCGCGCGACGAGCGCAAGTTCGACGGGAGAGTGGGACTCATTTTCAATGGTTACGCTCGCCGCAGTTATCCAGCAAGAGTTCTGCATTCAAATTGACCCTCAGTTACTTCCTGATCTGAACTCTTTTGAAGCATTTTGGGACCTTCTGCGAAGTCTTAGTTCCAATAGCGAGTCGCTCAAGCCATGAAAGAGAATTTGCTGCGTGGCGCTCTGAATCGCATTCTTCAATTCTTGGCACGAAACCTGCCGGGTGCGCGGAGCCTTCGAGTCAACCTGCATCGTGCCCGTGGAGTCCAGATTGGCCACAATGTTTGGATCGGCTATGATGTCATTCTCGATACGTCCCGGCCATTTCTTATAAGACTTGAAAATGGCTGTGAATTGGGTATGCGCGTGATAATCATTGCCCACTTTCGGGAATCGACGGGAGTGACGATTGAGCAAGACGCATTTGTGGGACCAGGGTCCATTATTCTTCCGAGCGTAGTTGTGGGGAGGGGGGCGGTTGTAGCTGCTGGCAGCGTGGTCACTCGTTCGGTTCCCCCCATGACTGTCGTTCGTGGAAATCCTGCTGTCCCAATCGCGCGATGCGGAGTGTCTCTTGCACCAGAAGTTTCTCTCAAAGAGTTTTCGAAGCGCCTCCAACCTCTGACAGTTTCTGCAGCAAAGCTAGATAGAGAGCCGCTGCCATGAGTTATCATTCGGAAGGGCAACCCGGAGGAGATGGTCCGTGGCGAGACGGGCTCTAATTTTATACGAAAGCACACTTACGGAACGCGAGCTTCGCCTCGGTCGCATCCTCGACTTCTTCGGCGTACCCTGGAACTTCGTCTTGACTTCCGATCTCCGCATTATGCGAATGCGCGATAAAGATTGTGTTGTATTCGGTTGTTTGCCTGCAGTCGCTGCAACGCTACGCCAGGATCGACGGGCCGTGCGGCAAATGTCGCCTCTAGGCAAGTTCTATGCCTATCTGAACGACGACAAGAATGCGTGCGTGCAAGCTCTTGACGTGCTTTTCGGAGCCGGCAGTTTTGCACTCAAGCAAGCAGCTATGTGTTCACTTTCAGTTTCGAGTGAACTGCGAGATCTGACCGGCCCGATGTCCGGGCTCGAGCTTCGCGTTCCAATGCAGGAAGGAGACGTATTGCTCGCCGGTGCTACGGCTGATGAGAATGCTGAAATCGCCGCGATTATCTCCGCTGGTGCCTCGCCAGTTTTCTTTCGCTCACAGTTTCTTGATATGGAGATCTTCATCTGCACCAGTTCCCGGATGGTGGATATCAACCTCCCCGTGGAACATGGATACTACGATGTGAAGGAACACTTCTTTCCAGTGGTGCCGTTACTGTTATTTCTGCGCTTCGCATTCCCGGAAGCAGCCTGGCGGCCACAGGAAATAGGGGCCTGCGTAATCGTTGACGATCCTTTGCTGCAGCCGCACTACGGGTTCTGTGATTTTGCACGATTGCACGACCTGATGCAGCAGTACAATTTCACCACCAATATCTCGTTTATTCCTTGGAACTGGCGTCGGACTTCGCTCTCCGAAGCGGAATTCTTCAACAGCCGGTCGGACCGGTTTTCCGTGTCCATTCACGGCTGCGATCACAGCGCCGGCGAATTCGGCGCGACGTCGTCCGGAGTGTTGGTTTCTCGCGCGCGTCTGGCCCAGACGAGAATGCTGAGGCACGAGCAGCGGACAGGGGTTCACCATGAGCCGGTTATGGTGTTTCCCCAGGGTGTGTTCTCTTCGAACTGTCCGGACGTGCTCCACCATAGCGGATTTCTAGCCGCGGTCAACACGGAGATCGCCCCAGTGGATTCAGCGGGTGTTCGGACGCTAGTCCGGGACGTGTGGGACGTGGCCATCCGGAGCTACGGCGGCTTTCCCATCTTTACTCGGCGGTACACATTCCATGGCATTGAAAACTTCGCGTTCGACCTCCTGCTGGGCAAGCCCTGCTTAATTGTCACGCACCACGACTCGTTCCGAGACGGCGGTGCCGGACTCGCCGCGATGATCGAGAAGCTAGGGGAACGAAATCCAGATCTCCGCTGGCGTTCTTTGGGGGAAGTGGTACGTCGGGCGTGTAGGCGCCGCAAGATAGGTGCAAATGCAGAACAAGTTGAGATGTACGGTGCCGAACTCAGGCTGGCAAACCCATCGGAGCGAGCTCTGGAGGTGAGTATTCGGAAGCGCGAGCTGGAGCCTTCGTTAGTCGCCGGCGTCTTGGCGGGCGGCAAGCCAACTGATTGGACGGCCGAGGGGGATGGGGTCGTCTTCTCGACGACCGTCCCCGCTCGCGGTGAGACGTTTTTCCAGATTGCCTACCGGAGCGTGCCGGAACCAGTTCAAGGGAGTCGTCCGCTTCGATACGAGGTCACCGTGGCGGTTCGCAGAATCCTTTCGGAAATAAGGGACAACTATTGGTCGAAAGTGAGCCGCTCGGATCTGATCTCAGCCAAGCCGAAGGTACATGCCTGAAGCAGTGGATGATGGGTTGGGCCAGGGAAGGCAGTGCACACCACGTGGCTGAGGTAAAGTGCATGGCGTGTAGTCCAGATGCCTGCCGGAATAGTTCAAGAACTGGGTCGGCCAGACCAAACTGTCAGAAATTAGTCTGGACTAATTTAATTAGGTACTACAGGGACCGTACAGAACTGCGAAGCGGAGCTAGGTTGGCTACACCATTCGTCGCCAGGAAATGCAGATAGCGCCGCTGGTCCGCCGAATTTCCCAGTTAGACCAGCGTAATGCCCACGTATCTTGATCACAAGATCAAGCGGGTAAGCAATTGTAGTGCACCCCCCTCAAATTGGACGAGCTACCTAGGTAGAATCAGGGCCTCCGAACAGGAGGCAACATGGGCAGGAAACTGCGTGTGGATCGTTCCCCGGAAGAGAAGTGGCAGATCGTCCAGGAAGGGTTGAAGAGCGGGAACGTCTCGGAAACCTGTCGGCGATACGGAATCGCCCAGACGCTCTACTACCGCTGGAAGGATGAAGCCGAGCAGGGAGCCAAGGCCGCGCTTGGGGGGAAAAGCGCTGCCGCGGTTGAAACCGAGAAGGACCGTCGGATCCGGCAACTGGAGCGGACCCTGGGGCGGAAGTCGCTGGAGATTGAAATCCTAAAAAACGTCGTGGGGGAGTGAGCTGCGGTGCGGTTCACTCCCAGGCACGAGAGTCGGTGGCACAGGGCTACGCGGCCACTGTGGTGGCCGCGGCTTTGGTCATCAGCCGGTCGAGTCTGTACTACCGGAAGAAGCCACGCGGCAGCCGGGCGGACCTGACCTACGACGAGCAGATCGTGCTAGCCTGTGGCGAGAAGCTGGACTATGGCTACCGGCGCGTAACTTGGTGGCTACGGCGGAAGGAAGGGCTGGTGGTGAATCGCAAGCGGGTGCTGCGCGTGATGCGGGAACGAGGCTTGCTGGTGCGGTCCCGGCGTCTGCGTGCCCGTCGCCGGAAGGAATGGGGACGGGTGGAAGCGAGCCGGCCCAACGAAATCTGGCAATCGGACATGACCAAAGTATGGGCCGGACCTGCGGTCGGTTGGGCCTACCTGGTCAGCGTGATCGACTGCTGCACGCGGGAGATCGTGGGTTGGAATCTTTCGCATAGTTGTCGGACCGAAGACGCGCAGTCGGCGGTGGAGCAGGTGGTGCTGGACCGGCTGCCCGAGGGCAGCCGCGCGGCCGACCTCACGCTGACCACCGACAACGGCACGCAGTTCACTTCTAGGCGTTTCCTGGAGACGATGGGGCGGTTGGGGATCACCCATCGACGCACGGCGTACTACCACCCGGAGGGCAACGGCTACATCGAACGGTTCCACCGCAGCTTGAAAGAAGAGGAAGTCTGGACAACAGAGTATCGAAGCTTGGCAGAAGCGCGGGGCAGTATCGCCCGCTGGATCGAGGAGTACAATCACGACCGGCCTCATCGTGGGGTCCAAAATCGCACTCCGCACGAGGCCTTTTCGGCTTTCGCAGTTCGAACTAAAAACGAGGCCCTGAGCGTCTAAATTAGCGGGGTGCCCTACACAATTGACAGCGTCGGTCGCTCTACCAGATCATTTTCCCCATGCTGTCCCGAGCGACTGCGCCCTCCGATCCCGAAGGACGTCAAGGTGTTTGCTAGAATAGAAAGGATTATTCGCGATGTTAACCAAGCATGTTTCCATATCCATTGTTACTCCCGAAAGCAGCAGTCCCTTCCCTTTGAGGGACTACCGCAGAGCCTTGGGAAGATTCGCCACTGGCGTTTGCGTGATCACCACGCAGCACCAGGGCCGTACACATGGAATGACGGCAAACGCTTTCGTCTCGGTCTCGCTCGATCCTCCGCTGGTCCTTCTGTCCTTGGACAATCGCTGTCATATGCACCAGATTCTCCCCGTCTCCGGCCTGTTCGGTGTGAGTGTCCTCGAGGAAGGGCAGGAGGCTATAAGCAATCATTTTGCTGGCCGCAATGTCGACGGAGCTGACATTCGCTTTGTCACTCGCCAGGAAGTGCCACTGCTGGAAGGGGCAGTCGGGTATTTCGTGGCGCGCGTGGTCGACACGCACTCGGCCGGAGATCACACCCTTTATATCGGTCGTGTAGACCACTTTGAAGCGTGCGAAGGCAGGCCGCTCCTTTTCTATGCCGGGCAGTACGAGCAAATGCATCGCAAGTGAGCGTGATTGTTGTCCTGACTTCAGACTGGAGTAGAGCCATGCGATGCGAGATTGTTCACTCCGTGGTCTTAGGCGCGGGGCCTGCTGGACTCGCCGCTGCCTACACCCTCGCTCAAGCCGGCCATACCCCGGTCGTAGTGGAGAAAACTAAGTTTGCCGGCGGTTTGATGCGGTCCATCAAGCGCGGCGACTTCGTCGTGGACATCGGCCGGAAGGAACTGTATAACCGCCTGCCCAAAGTCGATGCATTTTGGGAAAGCCTCCTGGGGAGCAGTTATAACGAGTATCCACATCGCGGCGGCATCCTGTACGATCGGCGTATCATTGAGATTTCCCCGACGTTCCGTGGCTTCCGGCGAGGAATGCCGTGGCCCATGCTTGTCGGTTGTGCCTGGGATCTTTTTGCGTCTCGACTCCAGGGTTGGAGGTCCCCAGCGCGCACTCTCGAGGAGTATTTCTACCAGAAACGGGGCCGACGACTTACCCGGGTGATCTCACAGGGGTTTCAGGAGAAATTGTCGGGGGTCAAATGGGCCGACGTGCACGTTCCTGAGAACTGCGAGAACGGCGAAGATGCCAGTTTTGTGAAGACCCTCGGGGCTCTGATGACTCGACTCCTTGCTAAGAGGGAAGTGAACACCTCCTCCGGGTTTTGGAGGCACCCGGCGAAAGGAACCGGCCAAATCTGTGAAGCCCTGGAGCGCGGCATTGTGGACGGCGGCGGCAAGTTCCTATTCGAGGCAAATGTGCTCGAAATTGAAACATCGGGAGGGCTCGTCGAGTCGCTGACCGTCCAGGCCGGTAAAGAAACGGTTCAGTACAAGCCAAAGCACCTGATCTCAAGCATTCCGTCACATGTCCTTCTGAGATTGCTCCTGAAGAACAAGTTTGACGCGTTGGATGACAACCTGAAGGCTCCGCCTTCCTCCAAGAAGACCATCGTTTTGGTCTACCTTTTTCTGAATGAAGAGCCTCATTTTCCCCATGGTTGGTTGAATGTCACTTGCCCGGAGACCCGCATGGGAAGAATCACCAGCTATACCGGAATCAATGCCGCGATGGTGCCGAAGGGAAAGACATGTCTGTGCTGTGAATATTACTGCCACGGCGAAGATCCTCTACTTGCGCTCGACAACAAGGCCATCGTTCGATTGGCGCTGGAAGAATGCGGCCGGAATGGACTGGCAGATCCTGCCAAGTGCTTCGACGAACTTGTCATCCGCTTGCCGGGCGCGGACGCCTCACAGAACCGGCACAATTGGATGAACAATATGCAGCACGGTCTTCTGGATGAGCTGCGGTGTTTCAAGAACCTCTACTTCGTCAGTCGGACCGATCTCGATATTGCGTCGCTTGCGGGAATTGAGGCTGCAGAGGCCATCCTGTCGGGAGATCGGGCGGTTTTCGACAGGCATATCGACCCCGATGAATTGGGCATTGTGAGCGAGGTAAAGGCTTTCGAATTTAAGAATCCGGCCGAGAAGGGCCTACGAATTGAGGAACGGTAGCAAGCACAGAGTTAGGATGCCATGGCGTGCATGACCGAATTTGGCTCCTCGTCGGCATGAACAGCTGTTGGACGAAGGCTTGGCCTGTTTGTTAGTCAACAGAGATTGCTTGCAGAACCGGACTTATCTGCTCGAGCAAGCTCGCGAACCCGTGCTGTCCGGGATTTTCCTGCTTCAATGCCATACAGAGGTGTAATGCTCCCCGCCAAAACTGTTGCAGCAGCATGAAAATGTAACCCGCTCCCTCTCTCGACGGCCTCGACCTGAAACTTAGTGTTGCCGTAGAAGACGGCGATACGACCGGCCAGGTCTTCGATCACCTGCACGAGCGCTCCAGCAAATTGAATCACCGCGGCTGCGGCGGGATCTGGGAGCGGTGACCGCCCCACTGCACCACGTTGTCGTTGCTGTCGATGCGCTCGTGGATGAAGCAGTAGATGCGGTCCAGGTCTCGGGGTGCTGGGCGCCAGGCCTTCTCCGCGTGTGCTGCCGCCCGACCAAAGCGGCGGTTGTAGTCGGGCATGAACCGGCGCAACACCTGGTTGGCCGTTTCCAGATCGACTGCTCCCCCCAGGCCCGGCGCTCTGCGCGGCTGGTCCTGGAAGAGGCCCCACAACCGTTCCACGCGCCCTTTGGCCTGTGAACTGAGGGCCGCAATGAAGGTGGCTCCCAGTTGCTCCAAGGCGCGACCGGATTGTATAGGCTGCAGGCGGCCCGCCAGTTCTTCTTCCAAGGTCCAGTGGTGGTCGTTGCGCACGAAGCCCCCACAACGATCTCCGTAAAGACTGAGCGGTACCCGGTAGCGGCAAAGAACTCTGCGAGAGACGCGGAAATAGCCGTAGGCGGTCTTGGAAGGAAAGAACTCCGCGCCCACCACTATGCCGTCGCATCGCCTTGAAATTCCAGCAGGGTGAGGTGCCGGCCGCGGCCTTCTAGCCGGTCGTGCGGGTTGGCGTCGACCTGGAACATCTCCCCCTCGCGCAGACGGCGTGGCCAGCGCTGCCGATGGGCCAGCGGGCGGCGTTTGCGTGGCGACCCAATGCCCGCGGCGCGGAGTAGTGCCCGCAGGGTCTCGCGACCGATGGTCAGGCCATCAACCGCACACAGCTTCTCGGTGAGGTGGTGGTCATTAAATTCGGCATAGGTGGTGCGTGCCAGGTTCAGGATGCGCTGGCGTACGGGTTGGGGCAGCCGACGGGGGCTGGCCCGCCCACGACCAGCGTGGGCCAGCACTGCCGCTCCCATGGATCGGTAGCGGGATTCGAGGAGTTTTAGGTGTCGCGGACTGAGCGCCAACACTGCCGCGGCGTGTCGCACGCTGGTCGCGCCCATCACACAACCGGCAATGACGTCCACTCGGTTCAACTCTTCTTGGCTCAACGTGAACGTCCCCAGGTTTCCCATCGGGCTGACATCTTCACTCCGGCGTTAAGAAGTGACAGAATCATACGGCTTGCTCAGCGATTCTTAATTCAAATCTTGGGACATGTTGCGGTAAGCTTTTTGTTGCCAACGGCTCGGCCATCTCCGGAATGGAGCCGGAGCATATAAAAAATTTTTTAGGTTTAGACTACTGTGTTGGCGCCAGTCTCAACAATGTACCCGAACTTCGCTTTCCCAATTCTGGCATATGTGTATTGATTTCAATCGCTTAACTTCAGCCTTCTGTTCTTCCTGAATGGTACCCATCGTGCCTCTGCAAGGATATTCTGGGAGGACCGGTTGGGACTCCAATGGCGGTAGCATATCCATACTCATTCTTTGGCTTCTCGAACTAGGGTACGCACGGTCTCGCAGGACCTGCAATCCTAGTATCGATATGGGCTCCCGCTCCCTTGGCGGTCTCATTTCTTGACAGCGGTGTTCACACGTTGTTGCTATAAACCAGCCACAATTGTCAGTGAGGGCCATATAGATCAGGCGCCCCTCGAGGAGATCTACCTGTGAATGCTGATAAAGCCGTGCTCGTTGTGGGACTCGGGGAGATCGGCCGGCCGATCCTCCAACTCCTCTCTGAACGCTACACGGTCACGGGAGTGGATATCGAGCCACTTTCGCGGCCGATTCAGAACCTCGATGTCATGCACATTTGTTTTCCTTTCGAGATCCGGGATTTCGTTGGCGACACTGCCCGCTACATCGAACGATTCCGTCCTGCACTCACGGTGATTAATAGCACAGTCGCGGTCGGCACCACCCGTGCGGTGGCCGAGCGGACAGGCGCCGAGCTGGTCCACAGTCCGGTGCGCGGAAAGCATGCACGTATGCTCGACGAACTGCAGAAATATACGAAATTCGTCGGCGGCATCGATTCGTCCAGCAGCAAACACGCCGCTGAACACTTCCAGGCAGCGGGATTGAAGACCAAAATCCTGGCGGCGCCTGAGGCCACTGAACTGGCCAAGCTGACCGAAACCACCTACTTCGGCCTGATGGTCTCCTGGGCGCAGGAGGTCGAACGCTATTGCGATCTCTCAGGGCTGTCGTACGAAGAGATTGTTTCCTTCTACGACGAAATTCCGTTCTTTCCTTCCACTAAGTATTTCCCGGGAGTTATCGGGGGCCACTGCGTCATGCCCAACATTCAAATCCTGCGCAAGCATTGTGATTCCGCACTCCTTCGGGCCATCGAAACGTCCAATCAAGCCAAAGTTGAGCGTGAGTGTCGCCAAAAAGGAAATGGCGAGGCGGTCCGCGAGTTCGTGTCACGTAAATGAAGAATCCTTCGGGCCTTGTGCTCTTCGGAGAGCTTTGGTCTCCGGAACTGTTTCAGGATCCTGCATGAGTTCCTCAACCTCCATCGCGGAAGCGGAATCCCCGTCACACGTGCAGCATATGCCCTCCGCAAACGGGAAACGATTTGCGGACAAACGCGTGGCGATGGTTACCTTCTCCGCTTACCCGAACGATCCACGGCCGCGCCGTGCCATTGATGCCCTCCTCTCAGAAGGGGCAATTGTCGACCTCATTTGCGTCTCGGGCGAAGGTGCTCCTCCCCCGCAAGCATCACGCGGCGTCAAGGTACTGCGTGTCGGGATCAAGAATCCACGACGCGGGAAGCTGGAGTACGCAGTTCGTTACGGAGCCTTCATCCTGCTCTCTTCCCTGGTATTCGGCATACGTAGCCTGTTCCATCGCTACGACTTGGTTTATGTCCACAACATGCCGGACATTCTTGTCCTGTGTTCTCTGCTCCCGAAGGCCCTGGGAGCAAAGGTTGTTCTGGACCTCCACGACCCGATGCCCGAGTTGATGAAGGCAATATTTCGGGCACCCGACGAGAGCACCAGCGTTCGGCTGCTCAAGAGAATTGAGAAGTGGAGCATCGGCCGGGCAGATCTCGCCGTGACCGTGAATATCGCATGCCAGCGAATTTTCTCCTCCCGCAGTTGCAAGGCGGAAAAAATTGCCGTGGTGATGAATTCCCCCGACGGTAAGATTTTTCCATTTCGTGCGGCCAAACCACAGTCGAGGGGAAGCAGCGAAGCCGTTAAGCCGTACGCGATCATGTATCACGGCTCGCTGGTCGAACGGAACGGCTTGGACGTCGCCATCGCTGCCATGGCGCAAGTGCAACAAAGCGTTCCTCAGGCGGAACTCCGCATTTTCGGTCACCGCACTGCGTTTCTGGATCGACTCCTGGAGGAGACGCGAAAACAGAACCTCGAAGGCAAGGTTCGTTACCTCGGAGCGAGACACCTAGAAGATCTGGTAAACGAGATTGACAGTTGCGACTTGGGAGTGATTCCCAACCAGAAGAATGCGTTTACCGAGATCAATACGCCCACACGGCTGTTCGAATATCTAGCCCTTGGCAAGCCTGTGGTGGCTCCCACCACGTCCGGCATTCTGGATTACTTCAATGAACGGTCCTTGTTGTTCTTCGAGCCGGGGAATTCCACTGACTTGGCTCGGAAAATCGAATACGCAGCCGCCCATCCCAGGGAGATGTTCGAGATCGCGCGCATGGGACAAGAGGTCTATCTGCAGCATACTTGGGAACGGGAGAGGGAGACCCTACTGGTCCGTCTGGGAGAAGTCCTCAATGGGAAATAGAGACCTCCATTGTGTTCCGGACCAGCGCGCTGCCTTGGCTGAGCCAAATCATCATTTTGAAGGGCTCGAACTGGCGGACACCCGTCCTTCCAGTTCTCTCCCTTATGTCCTGATTACGCCGGCCCGCAACGAGGAGTCGTTCATCGAGAAAACGATCGAGTCGATGATTCAGCAGACGCACCCACCGCTCAAGTGGGTGATCGTGGACGACGGGTCGACGGATCGGACTACGGATATTGTCAGCCGCTACGTTGGGCTCCATTCGTGGATCGAGATGGTGCAGATGCCTCAGCGGCGCGACCGAAGTTTTGCCGCCAAGGTAACCGCGTTCAACGCGGGCTTCGAGCGGGTCAAGGACTTGCCGTACGAAGTGATCGGAAACCTGGACGCGGACATCTCCTTCGATCCCGATCATTTCGAGTTCCTGCTCGGCAAGTTCGCCACTGATCCCGCTCTCGGCGTCGCAGGCACCGTGTTCCGCGAGGAGGGATACAACTCGGAGACGGATAGTTTCGAAGGACATAAGCACGTTTCCGGGCAGTGCCAGCTATTCAGGAAGAAGTGCTGGGAGGAAATCGGCGGGTACATCCCTCATCGTGCTGGCGGAATCGATTGGATGGCGGTGACGACAGCGCGAATGAGGGGCTGGAAGACGAACTCGTTCCGCGAAAAGTGGTTTTTTCACTATCGGCACCTGGGCACTGCGGAACGCAGCGTTCTCGCTTCTCTGTTCTCGTACGGAGAAAAGGACTATTACCTGGGAAATCATCCGGTGTGGCAGATGTTCCGCGTTTCGTATCGGATGATGAAGTGGCCTTTTCTCGCCGGCGGTATATCGCTTGGCTTGGGTTACTGCTGGGCACTCGCTCGTCGGACACCGCGCCCTGCGTCGCCCGAATTAATGGCCTTCCATCGGAAGGAACAAATGTCAAAATTGAAGGCTATCCTGGGATCGCTGATGCGTTCACGAAAAGTGGACAACTTCGATGTGGGGCGAGCCTGACCCCGGACAAACGCATGAATCATCCCTCCACCCAACAGGTTGCGTGCGCCCTCAGCCGATTCACCAAATGGCTTGAGGGCTACGGCGAAGTGTCGTTCGACCACCAAAGTTTCTTCGCGGGCCCAGTAGGCGGGCGGGCAAAGTCCCTTTACTACCGGAAACCGCGGCTAGGGACGCTAGTGGTTGCACCCATGATTTTCTGCGAGGCATTTCTTCCTTCGGCCCGCAGATTCTTCTGGAAAGCTCAGCGCTTCCCTATCGCGGACGCGCACTACGCGATGGGATTTGCATACTTGGCTCAGGCGCTCGGAGAGGATTGTTATTACCGGAAGGCTGTGCACTTTCTAGAAGTGCTGAAGGAATCGCGAAGCCCCGGCTTTAACGACTATGCCTGGGGATACCCGTTTGACTGGGTGACGCGGAACGGAACGCTAACCGCGGGCACGCCCATGATCACAAGCCTGCCGTACGTGTACGAAGCCTTCCTGCAAGTGTACCAAATGGATCGCGACCTGCAATGGCGAATGGTGATGCATTCGATTGCGCGGCACGCCGCGAAGGACTATTCAGACATCAAGATTTCGGAAAGCGCTTGGAGCTGTTCGTACACCCCCAACCGGGACGATAAATGTGGGGTGATCAATGCCAGCGCTTATCGGGCGTTTCTCCTGACGCGCGCTGCGGAAGACCTCGGGGAAGAGCAGTACCGCACAACTGCAGAGAGGAACTTGAACTTCGTGCTCGAATCGCAGAACGCAGACGGCTCGTGGTTCTATTCAGTGGACGGCGTGCGGGATTTCGTGGACCACTTTCACACCTGCTTCGTCCTCAAGGCTCTCGTCAAGATCGAGCAGCTCACAGGCAATCCTGTGGTAACCGCCGCGATCGCGCGCGGTGTGACCTATTATGTTGAGCATCTTTTTGATGAGAGGCGGCTTCCGAAGCCGTTTTCGAAGGCGCCTCGCCTCACCGTCTACCGCCGGGAACTTTACGACTGCGCAGAGTGCGTAAATCTCGCAGTACTCTTGCAGGGCCGTTTCCCGGAACTGGATCGGATCCTATCCGGACTCATTCCGCACTTACTCGAGCAATGGCAGAAACCTGACGGGTCGTTCCGAGCGCGCCAACTCCTGTTGGGTTGGGACAATGTTCCCATGCATCGCTGGGCCCAGTCGCAGGTATTTCGCGCCCTCAGCTTCTATCTCTATCGGAATTCGCAGCGGCCACAGACGGGAATCGCGGGAGAACTGCTTCAAGCTGTTGAGTCCCATGCGGGACATTAGAGACCTTCATGTGCGGAATTTGCGGACAATATAATTTCGGTTCTCGGGCGCCCGTCGAGCGCCGCACCATCGAGCGGATGACGAGGTCGATCGCTCATCGCGGACCCGACGATGAGGGTTACTTCATTGCCGGGCCGATGGGATTGGGTTTTCGCCGCCTCTCAATCATCGATCTCGGCGGCGGCCATCAGCCCATGTCGGATCGGGAAGAGACCGTCTGGCTGGCGTTCAACGGCGAGATCTATAACTTCAAAGAGCTCCGCAGCGAGCTCGAAAGCCACGGCCACGTTTTCCGAACCAATTCGGATACGGAAGTCATCATTCATGGCTACAAGCAGTGGGGCGATGAGGTCCTCAACCGCCTGAACGGCATGTTTGGCTTGGCCATATGGGACGTCCACAAGAGCCGGCTGGTGCTCGCCCGCGACGCATTCGGGATTAAGCTGCTCTATTACAGAGTGGATGGCGACCGCCTGTATTTCGGCTCGGAGATGCGCGCCGTTCGCGCTGCCTTACCGAATCAGCCGGACATAGACTCGACCTCACTGAACCTCTTCCTGCGCTATCGATTCACACCGTCCCCCTATACGATTCTTCAGGGCATCAGAAAGCTGGCCCCGGGCACGAAACTGACCGTTGAGAACGGCAGTTACAAGGTTAGCCACTGGTATAGGTTTAGACCGGAAGCATTTCACCCGGCGAAATCGCCTGGCGTGGCAAAGGAAGAATTGCTCGCCATTTACAAGCGTGTGATCCGCCGGCAGCTCATCAGCGACGTCCCGGTGGGCCTCTTGCTGAGCGGCGGGCTCGACTCTGGGCTCCTGCTCGCGTTGATGAATCTGTGCGGAGAGTCGTGGCCCACCTACACAATCGGGTATGGCTCGAGCTTTGCCGATGACGAGCTGGCGGACGCGGCGGAAACTGCGCGCGTGCTTCAATCAAACCACACAAGCATCACAATCACCAAATCTGACTTCGAAGAATCACTGCCCAAGATTGTGGCCACGCTGGAAGAACCTATCGCCGCTTCTTCCATCGTTCCCATGTATTTTGTCTGCCAGCGGGCCCGGCAGGACGTGAAGGTGGCTTTGGTAGGACAAGGTCCGGATGAATTGTTTGGGGGATATAAACGTCATCTCGGTGTCCGCTACGGCGCCCTGTGGGCGCACTTACCCGAATGGGTCCGTTCGCCAATCGCCTCCACCGTCTCGGCGCTGCCCAGAAATGAAATGCTCAAGCGCGGTGTCCAGTCTCTGGCAACTACCGACCGCTTGAAACGATATCAAAGCGTGTTTTCCCTGCTTCCGGGAACACAGGTCGACGATCTGTTTCAGGGAGGCGTGCTCGAACCAGACGCGGGCGATGCGATTCTGGAGTCATGGAAGGACATGTCTCCGTTGTTGACTGGCACTGACGAGTTAGGCGGGTTTCAGTTTCTTGAAGTGCGATCCACCCTGCCCGATGAGCTTCTCATGTATGCGGACAAGCTCTCCATGGCGCACGGACTGGAACTGCGCGTTCCCTATGTGGACAAAGAAATCGTCGAATACGCGGAACGGCTTCCCGCTAATTTGAAAGTGAGAAACGGGTCCCGCAAGTGGCTGCACCGGCAGGTCTGCCGCAGGTACCTGCCGGAAGCCATCGTCAAACGGCCGAAGCGTGGCTTCGCTGTGAATGTGGTGGACGACTGGTTTCGAGGCGCTATGGATGGCCGGATGGCCAATACGCTCCGTGACAGCGGGTCGAAGATTTATGAGTACTTGCGCCCCGCGGCGGTTTGCGAGCTGTTTGAGCAACACGCGTCCGGCCGGAACGACAATCACAAGATTCTGTTCAGTCTCGTCCTGTTTGAGCAATGGCTCCAGATGCAAGAAGAGCCCGCGCCAGCACTGGTCTAAGTCTAGTTAAAATGATCGGCGTAATCGCAGATTCAGAGGATTTCGATGTCGTTCGGGAGTTCTTCGAGCTCTTTAAGACCCCTTGGGAGTTCTATCGCGCAGATCAGCAATACGAGGTCCTGCTCTGTGCTGCAGACGTCCCCTTTGATGTCACAGCCAACCTCGTCCTCGTTTATGCGGGCAGAAAGGTTTCCTTCGACGAGAAAAGGAACATCTCGATTAACAAGCGTGTGGATGGGTTTTGCGTTCTATCGGCCAAACAAACTGAGATTCCGATTTACGGGGGGGCTGTATCGCTTACAACGTCGGCCACGCCGCTTCTTTCACATCAGAATGGTCGCGAATGCGCGGCCTTTTACGAACGAATCGGCCATACTAAGTACGTTCGAGTCGGATATGACCTTTTTGGGGAGATTCGTCTGCTTCTCACTAAAGGTCAGCCGCCGGCACAGGCCCATATCCCCACTCTCGAGCTGCACTTCGATTTTCTGCGGCGCTGGATCATCGGAAGCGGGACTCCATTGGTTGAGATTCCGCCCGTTCCAGGGGGCTACCGTTTTATTGCCTGTCTGACTCACGATGTGGATCATCCTTTCATTCGAAGGCACGCGCTGGACCACACAACCGTCGGTTTTCTGTTCCGCACTGTAGTGTTCTGGTTTTGGGACTTGGTCCGCGGAAGGATTACCTTCCGGAATGTAATTACCAATTGGAAGGCGACCCTAAAGCTACCCTTCATCCTTCTCGGCCTGGCAAAAGACTTCTGGAGCAATTTTGATGAGCAGTATGCTTCTATTGAAAAAGGACTACCCGCAACCTTTTTTGTGGTTCCCTTTCAGGGTCGTCCGGGAATCGGCTCTAAGGGTAGGTCCCCAAAACGGCGCGCAGCCGGTTATGGGGCCAGAGACGTCGCTGGACCCATCAGCAGAATAATAAAGGCGGGAAACGAAGTGTGTTTGCACGGCATCGATGCATGGTGCGACCGGACGAGAGCCCGTGGGGAAATGGATGAGATTCGAAGTCTGACCGGCGCACAGGAGATCGGCGTGCGCATGCACTGGCTTTATCAGAATGAGCAGACGCCTTCGGTACTGGAGGAGGCCGGTGCAGACTACGATTCCACGGCTGGCTACGCCGAGACTATCGGATACCGCGCAGGCGCGACGCAAGCCTACAAGCCGATGGGAGCGAACCGACTGCTTGAGTTACCGCTGCACGTGATGGACACAGCGCTCTTCTATCTCAGCTATCTGGGGCTTACCCATCGCGGGGCAATGGAGCGGCTCGCCCCGATATTCGATAACGCCGTCAGGTACGGCGGCTGCCTGACCGTCAACTGGCACGATCGCAGCCTCGCTCCGGAAAGGTTATGGGGCGCCACCTACTACGAACTTCTCAATGAGCTCCAGAGACGAGACCCATGGTTTGCGACCGCAGGAGATGCAGTCGCTTGGTTCCGGAAGCGGCGCGCCGCGGCCTTCGTTGCCAATTCCGCGGACCCGGGGACAGTCCAGGTTCAGCTCGCTGGCGGCTTTGACCATAATTTGCCCGGCTTGCGTTTGCGTTCGTATAAACTGCGGGCCGCTGTCCTGCTCGACGATTTGGTTCCCGAAGATTACATCGACCTGCACGTGGAACAGGACATTCCCACAGCCTTGCCGGCATCGCAGGAGCGTTGATTGTGAAGAACTCTTCTCCGCCAGATGTCGCCGGTTCCAGCGCGAGCGCGCGCGCCGGGAACAACTGCTTCTCCGTGGCTTTGCTCACTGGGGGCAGCGACCGGCCCTATGTCTTCGGCCTGATGACGGCCCTGCTCTCGAAAAACGTAACACTGGACCTCATGGGAAGCGATGAGCTCAACACTCCCGAGTTCAATGGCCGGGCTGGCGTCAACTTTTTGCACCTGCGGGGAGACCAGCGGAGTAACGCAGGATTCGCAATCAAGGCAACCAGAATCTTAGTCTTCTATGCCAGATTATTCCGTTATGTCGCCTCGGCGAAACCTTCAGTCTTTCACATCCTGTGGAACAACCGCTTTGAGCACTTCGATCGCACTCTGCTGATGCTGTATTACAAGCTTCTGGGAAAGAGGATCGTTCTCACGGTTCATAACGTGAACACGGCAAAGCGTGACCGGACGGATTCGTGGCTGAATCGATTTACCCTGCGGTTTCAGTACCGGCTCGCAGACCACATCTTTGTGCATACACTGCTAATGAAATCTGAGCTCTTGCGGGACTACGGCGTCGATGAAGGCGCAGTCACCGTAATTCCCTTCGGTATCAACAATTCGATTCCGACCACCGCTCTCACCAGCCGCGAGGCCAAGGCCCGCTTGGGCTGTCGAGACGGCGACAAGACGCTTCTGTGCTTTGGCCGTATGGCTCCTTACAAGGGGCTGGAATTTCTGATTGACGCGGTCGGGCAGTTGGCCTCGAAGCATCCCGAATTGCGCTTGGTTATTGCGGGACGGCCGGACCACAGTCCGGAATACTCCCGCAGAATCGCGGAGTTGTGCGCTCCTATGGTAAGAGAGGGGCGAATACTTCTACGGTCCGAACATATTCCGGAAGGTGAGATAGAAATCTTTTTCAAGGCGGCTGATGTGAGTGTTTTGCCATACAAGCAGATCTACCAGAGCGGAGTCCTGTTCTTGTCATACAGTTTTGGCCTGCCCGTTCTTGCCGCGGACGTCGGCGCCTTGAGCGAAGAAATTGTGGAAGGCCGGACTGGCTTTGTATTCAGGCCGGAAGATCCCGCCGCGCTAGCTCAAGCGATCGAACGCTATTTCGCGAGCGACTTGTTCGCCGAACTGGCAGGCCGCAGGCGGGAAATCATCGACTACGCCACAGCTAAGCATTCCTGGGACGTGGTCGCTCAGGCGACACTTAGCGTTTACGCGGGTTTGCTCGGCAGGCCCTTGCAGGATTTGTCGAAGCAGGATGCATCGAACGCATCTCTGGACCTTCATGCCTCGTCCTAGACTGGTATGGTGTGATACCTGGCCGCCGTGCATTTGTCCTGACAGTCTTGGCTAAGTTGGCTTTTCCGAAATTCGTATGCCCGTCGACCAGCAACTTGTGGACGACCTGAGCACACACCACCTGCACGCAGACCTGAAGGGTCGGTCCGTGCGCGGCGGCGCGCTCACACTCGCCTCTCAGGGGACTCAGTTCGCTTTGCAGACGGTCTCCACTGTAGTCCTCGCGCGTCTTCTCACTCCTACTGACTTCGGACTTGTCGCCATGGTGACCGCGGTCACCGGACTCGCAAGCGCATTTGCCGATTTCGGCCTCTCCGAAGCAACCATCCAGCGCAAGGACATTAATCATGATCAAGTCAGTGCGTTGTTTTGGATCAATCTGGCTATCGGGCTTGGGCTGATGCTAACCACTGCGGCTCTTGGGCCGGTTCTGGTTTGGATCTATCGCGAGCCGAGGATTCGGAACATTACCTTCGTGCTGTCGCTCACGTTCCTTGTCGGCGGGCTGAGAGTTCAGCCCAACGCCCTTCTCAAGCGTCAGATGCGCTTCGCGGCCCTCGCGTTCAGGGACATCGCATCCTATGCCACAGCAGTTCCCGTTGCCATCGTCATGGCTTGGCGGGGAGCGGGCTACTGGGCGTTGGTCGCGCTTCCCCTGACGTTAAATGCCTTTCAGATGGTGCTCTCTTGGCTGTTGGTTCACTGGAGGCCAAGCCTTCCGGGGCGGGCGTCGGACCTCCGCTCTCTCCTTGCGTTCGGCGGAAATGTTTCCGTTTCCTATCTCGTCACCAATGTGAATCGAAGCGCTGATGGAGCCTTGGTTGGTTGGTATTGGGGCGCCGGTCCACTGGGTTTCTACTCTCGAGCCTATAATCTCCTCATGTTGCCCGTCCGGCAGCTTAGTCTTCCGGCAGGGAATGTAGCGATACCCACGCTCAGCCGGATTCAGAACGAGCCGGAACGGTTTGCGCGCTATTACCTTCGCACCGCTGGATTGATCATGTGGATTTGCGCTCCGCTCTTTGGCTTTCTCTTCGTTGCCGCCGCTCCTGTGATTTCTCTCGTATTGGGTCCTCAGTGGGGCGAGGCGGCGCCTGTCTTTCAGATTCTTGCGGTCTCCGCGCTGGGCCAGCTCTTTCTTGAAATGAGCATCTGGATGCTGGTCAGTCGGGGAGTTTCCAGCCGTCTGCTCAAGATGCTCCTCATTATTTCTCCCATCCTCATCGGTGGCTTTCTACTCGGCCTGCCGTACGGCATAAAGGCAGTAGCTCTGGCTGGCTCTGTTGTGCAGATCGCAATTATCCCTTGGATGCTGCACTTTACGTTTCGAGGGACAGAGCTGTCCTTAACCCGGTTGGTGCAAGCGATTGTCTACCCAGTTTCGCTCTCCCTGGCCGCCATTCTCTTCTCCGAGCTTCTTCTATTCCTCATCGGCCCGGACCATGTTTTTTCTCAGCTTCTGACCATAGCTTTGACATTTGCCGCCACTTACGGCCTCGCAGGGCTAATTCCCAGAGTTCGAGCGGAAGTTCTGTCATTCAAGGATTTGCTAGGGGCATTTGGCCTTTCCCGGCAAATCGTCTGAAGCGTCACTCTGCAAGTGTTAGCAACAGGCTTTTTGGACATTGTGGAAATGCCAGAGCAACAGCCAAGGGAGTGATGGGAGTTCGGTTCTGATGAAGCCTTTGGTGTCCATTCTGATTCCTGCCCACAAAATGCAGGACTCAATTGCCGAAACGCTTCGCTCAGCGGTCTTCCAGACCTGGCCGCGCAAGGAGATCATCGTCGTGGACGACGAGCCACGGATCGAGCAGCTGCTCAGAACCAGTGTTTCGTCTGATACATCGGAAAATGTTCCGCGCACAAGGGAACTTGGAGCATGCAAGAAATGACCAGGTTCGCTAGGGTATTTGCAGACTCGCCGCTGAGAATAATGCCCACCACCTGCCCTAGATGGCTGATCGAAAGCCAGGAAACCAGTGCAGCTCTTGATGAGACTCTGGTCGCAGCCTTCTTTCACAAGCGACCTAACAGAGTTTGGCACAAATGAAAACTACGGTAGTCTTGTGCACGCACAACCGTTGTGAAAGGCTCGCGAAGACTTTAGATAGCCTTGCTAAGTCAGTACTTCCTGATTCGACTCATTGGGAAGTCTTGGTGGTGGATAACAACTCTTCCGATTGCACGCGGTACGTTGTGGATGATTTCTGTAGCCGGTTCCCTGGGCGCTTTCGATACTCATTTGAATCAATCCCTGGCAAGTCGAATGCACTGAATAGAGGAATTCGCGAGGCTTCAGGCGAGGTGCTGGCCTTTACGGATGATGACGTAACCGTCGCGCCCACGTGGCTCCAGAATTTGACCGGCGTGCTGGAGAAGTCTGAATGGGCTGGATCGAGTGGCCGTACGTTTCCGGAAACTGGGTTTTCGGCTCCCAGTTGGTTAGTCATCGAGGAACGAAACTCGGCACTGCTTGGTCTTTTCGATCGCGGTCCAGACGCCTTCGATCTGAGGGAACCTCCCCTGGGCAACAACATGGCCTTTAGAAGGCAGGTGTTTGAGAAGCATGGATACTTTCGCACAGATCTTGGTCCGCGCCCCGGTAGTGAGATCCGTGGTGAAGACAGCGAATTTGGCATTCGGATCTTGGCCTCCGGAGAAAAGATCCGTTATGTACCTTCGGCCGTTGTCTACCACGCAGTTCCGGGCAGCCGCATTCGAAAAAACTATTTCTTATCATGGTGGTTCGATAAAGGTCGCACCGATGTCCGGACCTCTGGCTGCGAACCCCAGTTTGAGCGTTTCCTTTTCGGTGTCCCAGTGATTTTCATTCGCCGACTCATAAAGTGGAGTCTGCTGTGGATGCTCTCCTTACGCGACTCGGTTCGGTTTTCTAACAAAATGGGGGTTTGGTTTCTGGCCGGCCAGATTTGGGAGTGTCTTAGAGAGAGTCATCCCTCGCGGTCTATAGGAAAGCATTTGCACGCAGGTGATGCCACTAATTCCAGGCCTAACGGCTCGGACATGGCGCGAGAGTAGCCTAGCTAACTTGTGTGGGTCGAAATGAACGTCTGATCTGTGATTGGCGGCGGCAATGTTTGTCGATCTGATTTCACGCTCAATTTGAACGAGGAGCTGTTCCATGAGAGTAGTAGTGACCGGACATGCGGGCTATATCGGCTCAGAGATGGTGCCAATGTTGCGAGAGCAGGGGAGGGTGTCCGGCAGTCCGTCGGGGGTTGAGCGGCGGTTCTCAGACGCGATTCGCCTAGAACCGGGCTGCGAATCATCTGAAAGGAGAGGGAACCGCCGTGAGCAGACTCTGTCGTACCATCCCGAAGAATAACAGTCAGGCCTTGGCACGCTTCCTGACCCGGAATGGGCAGGCGTTGTTGCCTCTGATGGAGCTGATCGAGCAGTCGCAGTTCGGCGTGGACGAACTGGTTGATGTGTTGGGCCGCGCCAGCATCAAAGCGGTGCTGCGTCGGCTGTCGGAACGCTCGCTGGGTGGGCTGAATCTGTTGGTGAACTGCCTGGACGGGCTGCTTTTCGACACGCATCACGGGCTGACCGCGATGAGCGTGGATACTGCAGGAAATAAGCATTTGCTGGGGATCGCCGCCAGCGAGAACCAGGTGGTGGCCAAAGGATGTTTGGAGAACCTGATGGCGCGCGGGCTGAATGCGGCGCGGCACTACCTGTTCGTGACCGACGGCTCGAAGGCACTGCGCGCGACTAATGACGCCGTGATCGGCGCGGGGCAAGCCGTGCAGCGCTGCCCTCAGCGCAAAATGGAAAACGTGATGCGCTATCTGCCGGAGCATTTGAAGCTGCAGGTGAAAGCGGCGCTGCGCGGAGCGTTCCACCTGGAGGCTTCGTAAGGGATGGCGCGGCTGGAGAAGCAGACGCACTGGCTGGAGCGGGAATATCCGGATGCGGCGGCGATCCTGCGCAAGGGGCCGGCGGAAATGCTCACGGTGAGTCGTCTGGGGCTGTCGCCATCGCTGTGCTCCTGCCTGTGTTCGACGAACATCATCGAAAGCCCGAGCAGCGGAGTGCGGCTGCGGGCGCGAAGTATTTGTCGCTGGCGCGACGGGAAGGTGGTGCTGCGCTGGGCGGCCGCAGCGTTCCTGATGACCGAGAAACACTTTCGAAGGATTCTGGGCTACCGGGATCTGTGGATGCTGAAAGCGGCTTGGAGGGAAAGGCTTCCGAGGCGCAGTCCGTTCGGCAGATGGCGTAAAATGATTCCGGACGCTGCTCACGTCCAACGAAATTCAGGACACTCTCGAGCAGGGCACGAAGTTCCTGCTCTTACTCATCATGTCTTCTATCCTCGTAGGCAACTTGTTGATCGGTCTGCCTCACGACATCAAAGGGGTAGCCTTTGCCGGCTCGGTGGCCCAGATCGCTCTTCTCCCATGGATGCTCGACCTTACCTTCCGGGAAACGAATTTGACTCTGCGCCGTCTTGGACAGGCCATCGTGTACCCCCTGCTGCTTTGCTTTGCGGGCGTGGCTTTCGGCGAACTGGCCCTGAATTTAATCGCCCCAGAGCGCGCCCTTTCGCAACTCCTCGTTGGTGCCCTCGGATTTGCTGCGGCTTTGTCCTTTTCAGCATTGGCGCCTAAAGTGCGTGAAGAGTTGATGTCTTTCAGAGACCTGAGGGGGGCTTTCGGCCTCCCCAGGCAAGGCACCTGACTAGCGAAGGGGCGGTCCTCTTCTTCTATCGGCGTCCGGCCAAAGAAGATCGAATCTTTATGATTCGCACCTTTTCCGTCGAGTTCGGAATATCCGTGCCGCAGCTTTCGTGCTGCGCTCTTGAAGAAAAGTGAGGAACGAAGTGCAATCAGTGTATGCTGAATCGGTGGAAGGAACAGTTCCATGAAACCCCTAGTTTCGATTCTCATCCCTGCTTACAACATGCAGCACTGGATTGCGGAGACGCTTGCTTCAGCCGTGGCACAGACCTGGCCTCGAAAAGAAATCATTGTAGTGGACGACGGCTCGACGGACAGGACCGCGGAAGTGGCCAGACAATTTTGTTCTAAAGACATCAAAGTGGTTTCCACAGAAAACCGAGGCGTAGCGGCGGCATGCAATCACGCCTACCAACTCTGTCAGGGGCACTACATTCAATGGCTCGCTGCGGACGATCTACTCGCGCCGGATAAGATCGAGCGCCAGATTCTCTCACTTCGGGGCTCCGAGAATAAGCGGGTTTTGCTTTCGTGTCCGTGGGCCTACTTCTACTATCGCACGCGCCGTGCCCGCTTCATTCCGAGCTCTCTTTGGTGCGATTTGAGTCCGGTCGAGTGGCTGTTGAGAAAGATGGCCGAGAATCTCCACATGCAGCCGGCAACTTGGCTTACCAGCCGCGAACTGGCAGACGCCGCGGGAACTGAGGATACACGCCTGCACTTTGATGACGACGGCGAGTATTATTGCAGGGTTCTTTTGGCTTCGGAAGGCACCCGCTTTGTTCCGGAGGCCAAGGTGTATTACCGGGTGACCGGATCGGGCCGGGTGAGCTACATCGGGATCTCGAACAGAAAGAAGGATTCGCTGCTTCTTTCTATGAAGCTGCACGTTCAATATCTCCGCTCGTTGGAAGATAGCGAACGGGTCCGGCAGGCCTGTTTGACCTACATGCAAAACTGGTACGATAACTTTTACCCGGAGCGCCCAGACCTTGTTAAAGAGATACAAAGCTTGGCAGCTGAGCTCCGGGGAAGCCTGGCACCGCCCCGCTTGCGCTGGAAATATGCCTGGATGAGGCCTTTCTTTGGCTGGAGAGTTGCGAAATGGGCCCAGAGGACGCTTCCGCAGTGGAAAGCATCCTGGTTGAGTCGATGGGACAAAGCAATGTATGAGCGAGAGGCGCGCGAGAAGGCTGCCAGTCGTCCTGACGATGCCAGGCGGCTTCCCCAGGAGGGCTAGACTCGCGTAGCCCCTATAGATATATTATATATAAATATTATATTAGAGTAATTCCTGAGAGTTATTAAAGCCTCGATATCTCATTCAAGCGGAAATCCTCGGCCGTGGCATTTCAGACCGTACCTCCGCAGAGTCCGGAAATCGGCAACTCCCCGTTGCGTGGAACTCCGGGAAATTCTGGGGGAAAACTTCACCATCGGTGAGCGCGGATCTGCCTGGCGGAAGGTTCTCATGAAACCCCTCGTTTCCATACTCATTCCTGCATATAACGCTCAGGACTGGATTGGCGCGGCGATCGGCTCGGCCCTTGCCCAGACCTGGCCTCGGAAGGAGATTATCGTCGTGGACGATGGGTCCACCGATCGCACCGCGGAAGTTGCGCAGCGCTTTGTTTCCAAGGAAGTTCGGCTTGCCTCCACAGTCAACCAAGGCGCGGCGGCAGCCCGCAATCATGCCTTGAAGCTCTGCCAAGGGGACTATATTCAGTGGCTGGATGCGGATGATCTCCTGGCCCCGGACAAAATCGAGCGCCAACTTGCGGCACTCCGGGACGTGGACAATAAGCGGATTCTTCTCTCCTCCGCGTGGGCCTATTTTTACCACCGGACTCATCGTGCCCGGTTTGTTCCCAGTTCTCTATGGTGCGACCTCTCTCCCGTCGATTGGCTCTTGAGAAAATTGGGTGAGAATGTGCACATGCAACCGGCTACTTGGCTGACCAGCCGAGCCCTCATAGAAGCCGCGGGGCCTTGGGACACTCGTCTGATTACTGATGACGATGGGGAGTATTATTGTCGCGTCCTCAGCGCGTCTGAAGGAACCTGTTTCGCTCCCGAAGCGAGGGTGTATTACAGGATTGTTACCACCCGACGCTGGAGCTATGTGGGCAATTGCGACAAAAGAAAGAACGCTCTGCTTCTCTCCATGAGGCTGCACATCCAGGCCATCCGCGCGCTGGAAGAGAGCGCCCGGGTTCGGACGGCTTGCCTGACTTATTTACAGAATTGGTACGACAATTTCTATCCGGAGCGGCCAGATATTGTTGCGCAAGTGCAAGAGATCGCTGAGGAACTCCAGGGTCATCTGGAACCCCCTCACCTGCGATGGAAATACGCTTGGATGAGACCCGCATTTGGTTGGAAGGTTGCAAAATGGGCGCAACGAACGCTGCCCCAGTGGAGGGCGTCGGTTGCAAGGCAATGGGACAAGATCATGTATCGGCTAGAGAAGCGTGAATCTGCCGTGATTGGTGGCGGGAGTAATACGAGAATAGCCCAAGAAAGTTAAGGTTTGCTTTCTCTACGCCACGTGTACTGTCCGTTTAGTTATCGCTTGTTGAGATTTGCTGCATCTACTTTCAGTTTCCGCCCGGGGTCTTGAGGTACTGCTTTGGAAGCCCTAGGAGGCTCACACCGTGATCATCACTCGTACGCCCATGCGCATCTCTTTCTTCGGCGGCGGAACAGACTACCCTGTCTGGTACCGCGAGCACGGCGGCGCCGTGCTTTCCACGACGATCAATAAGTGTTGCTACATCACTTGCCGCTGGCTTCCGCCCTTCTTCGAGTATCACAGCCGCGTTTCTTACA